>WNGD01000677.1_pt1 | contig 60644 bp, 50 predicted proteins | sample 5400671 | NCBI WGS metagenome assembly WNGD01 (sample SAMN13153369, study PRJNA577476) | soil metagenome | isolation source: 40 cm soil or saprolite under grassland replicate 2 | place: USA:California | collected 2016-06-15 | reverse complement strand
AGCCGCGGCCGCACCAGGCTCGACGCCAAGGGGGCGTTCGCCCGCGTCGCCATGGACGTGCACCCACCTCCGGTGCGGCGGCTGCTGTTCGAGCGTGTGCTGGCGGGTGCGCTCGTCGAGGAGGCCCTCGCGTGACGATTCCCCGTAAAGTCACCGTGATCGGCGCCGGTGACATCGGCGTGGGATGGGCGGCGCTGTGCGCATCGGCCGGCTGGCCGGTCGCGATTTTCGACCTGAGTCCCGCGACGATGGAGCGCGCCTCGATCGAAGTCGAGCGCCGTACCCGCGCGCTCGTCGCGCTCGGCCGCGCGCCCGAGTCCATCGTCGAGCAGGGCCTGCGCGAGCTGCAGCGCGCCACGTTTTTTTCGGAAGCGATCCAGGATGCCGACTGGGTGATCGAGGCGATTCAGGAGGATGTCGTCGCCAAGCAGAAGCTGTTTGTGGCGATCGAGGGGGTGGTGAGCGATGATGCGCTCATCAGCTCCTCATCGAGCGGGCTCGCGCCGAGCGAGATCTTCGGCCGGATGCGCCGCCTCGACCGCTGTCTCGTCACTCACCCGCTGAACCCGCCGGAGCTGATTCCGCTCGTCGAAGTCGTGCCTGAAGGCCGGACGTCACCCGCCAGTATCACGCGGGCGGTGGATTACCTGCGCACGCTGGGGCGGTTTCCCATCGTCCTCAAGAAGGCGATTCCGGGCTACGTCGTCGGCAGAATCTCGGCCGCGGTGTGGAGGGAGTGCATCGATCTGGTGTTACAAGGCATCATCAGCGTCGACGATCTGGATCGCGCCGTGTCACTCGGCCCGGCGATCGGCTGGGCGGCGGCGGGCCCGCATCTGACCTACCATCTGGCCGCGGGAGAAGGCGGCATCCGCTACTTCACGCAGCAGCTGCTCGCGAGCTTCGAGAGCTGGTGGCAGCAGCTCGCGCACTGGGCGCAACTCGACCCCGAGCAGCAGCGGGCGTTGATTCAGTCGATCGAGAAATCCTACAAGGGAAAGGTGGAGTTCCTGCGAGAGGCGCGAGACCGCCGCCTCAGCGCCATTCTCAAGGCGCTGGAGCAGGCGCGCGCACCATCAGGATCGGAATCCGGCTGACGTGTCGCAATGCTGTCGCGGTGGTGCCATGAACCACATCGCCCAACAGCGAGTGCCCATGCGTCGCCATCGCGATTAAATCGACCTTCTCCCGCTCCGCCGCCGCGGCGATCTCCTCCGCCGGGTCACCCGCCGCCAGCACCGCATCCACGTTGACTCCCGCCTGTCGCAGGTCCTGCGACATCCGCTCCAGATACGCTCGATCGTCCTTCATTTCCTGCGACTCGCGCAGGTTGAGCTGCTCCATGTTGCGCGCCGCCCACCCGTCCGCGACGTGCAGCAGCAGCACCTCCGAGCCGAGCAGCTTCGCGAGACCGGTGACGTGCTTGAGAATCGCCTTGTCGGCGGGACCATTCTCGAGCGGCACCAGGATCCGCTTGTACATCAGCTGATCCAACCGCCGAAGATCCGCACCAGCAGCCACGCATTGAAGCTGGCGATCGCCACTGCGACGAAGTAGGCGAGCACTTTGAGCCAGGTGGGGTTCACGAACTCGCCCATTTTCAAGCGGTCCGAGGTGAACATCACCAGGGGAAAGACGGCGAACGAGAGTTGCAGGCTCAGAATCACCTGGCTGAGGATCAGAAGTTGGGCCGTGCCGTGCTCACCGAAGAAAATAGCCGTCAGCGCGGCGGGCACAATCGCTATCAGACGCGTGATTAGGCGCCGCAGCCACGGCCGGATCCGGATGTTGAGGAATCCTTCCATCACGATCTGGCCGGCGAGCGTCCCAGTCAGCGTGGAATTCTGGCCCGATGCGAGCAGCGCAAACGCGAACACGGCGCTGGCTCCCGCGACGCCGAGCAGCGGGGTGAGCAGGCGGTACGCATCCTGAATCTCGGCGACGCCCGTTTCGCCGGCGCGGTGGAACGTCGCCGCGGCGACGATCAGGATCGCCGCGTTGATGAACAGCGCGAACGACAGCGCGACCGTCGAATCGATGAAGGCGTATTTGACTGCCTCCCGTCTCCCGGCTCCTGTTTCCTCATAGCTCCGCGTCTGCACGACGGACGAATGGAGGTAGAGGTTGTGCGGCATCACCGTCGCGCCGAGGATGCCGATCGCGATGTACAGCTTGTCGGGATCCTTGAGAATCGACGCGCTCGGGATGAAGCCGGCGAATACGGCGCCGGCATCGGGCTTGGAAATCAGGATCTCGAACAGGAAGCAGCCGGCGATGGTGGCGATCAGCACGACGACGAGCGCCTCGAGCAGACGAAAGCCCTTGTGCTGCATATAGAGGACGATGAGCACGTCGAGCGACGTGATCGCGATCCCCCACGCGAGCGGAATGCCGAACAGGAGGTTCAGGGCGATCGCCGAGCCGATCACTTCGGCGAGGTCGCAGGCGGCGATCGCGATCTCGCAGATCACCCACAGGAAAAACGACACCGGCCGCGAGTAGTGGTCACGGCACGCCTGGGCGAGGTCGCGACCCGTCACGATGCCGAGCTTGGCCGCAAGGCCCTGCAGCAGAATCGCCATCAGGTTGGACAGCAGAATGACGGTGAGGAGTGTGTACCCGAAGCGCGCGCCCCCCGCGAGATCGGTGGCCCAGTTGCCGGGATCCATGTAGCCGACGGCGACGAGATATCCGGGCCCTGCAAAGGCGAGCGCCTTCTTCCACCAGGCACCGGGCTTGATCGGGACGGTGCGATAGACTTCCGCCAGGCTCGGTGTGAGCCGCGGGTGGCGCCAACCGGCGTCCAGGACGCTATGCGCCATCGACAGGCCGGCAGAGGAGCAGCAGCGCGAGCTCCTGGCCCACGACCCGCGTCGTGCCGTCGGCCATGCGCACGATCGTGGGACCATTGAACGGCTGCCGGTCGACGACGGTCAGCTCCACACCCGGCCTGAGGCCTTGCTCGGCGAGATAGTGGAGCCGGGCGGGATTCTCGTCGCCTACTTCCTGCAACATCACGCTGCGTCCCACTGCGGTCTCCGCCAGCCTCACCAGCTCCGCTTCTTCGATCTCCCCGGCGGCCGTCGGAATCGGCGCGCCATGCGGGTCGTAACGCGGCTCACCCAGCGCGTCGGCCATCCGCTCGATCAGCTTCTCCGACACCGCATGCTCCAGTCGCTCTGCTTCGACGTGCACGTCGCCCCAGTCGTAGCCGAGCTTGCTCGTGAGATACGATTCGAGGATGCGGTGGCGACGGATCATCTGCAGCGCGGCGCGGCGGCCCTGTGGCGTGAGTTGTACGCCGCGATACGGCACGTGCTCGATCAGGCCCGTCTCGGACAGCCGTTTCATCATGCCGCTCACCGAAGGCGGCGCGACTTCGAGCATTTCCGCGATATCGCTGGTTGTGGCAAAACCACCTTGACTGGTGAGATGGAAAACGGATTTGAGGTAGTCTTCGACGGACCGCGTCAGAGGCGGTTGTGGGGAGCGAATCGCGGCGTTCATAGGCTCTCCGTGTGCAAACCACTGTCAACGAGACAGGGTATTAGGCTAGCCTAATCTTCAAATACTGTCAAGCGAAGATGTGGATTTTGTAAGGCTAAGAAACCAGGCTAATTAGCGGCGTGAGAATGCGCTCGCTCATTCCCCAGATAGTGTGTTTCCCGATGGTATAGGCAGGCAATACCCGTGGGGGGATGCCAGGATGATCGACCGTGATCCCCCCCAGCACCCCGGGGGCTTGGAAAGCCCGGAAGGGCACCCAGAAGGCGTCTTGCACTTCCGGGTTGAGCGTAATTGTGGGACGTTGTGTCAACGCGAATACAAATGGCCGGACGACGACGGGCGGCAACACCGGCGTCCGTGGGTAGAGGTCGTCAAGGACGCCGAGGCGCTCGGCAGCGGACAAATCGACGCCGATTTCTTCCCTCGTTTCGCGGATCGCGGTCGCCAGGAGATCAGTGTCGGTGGGTTCGCGGCGGCCGCCGGGGAATGCGATCTGGCCCGACCAGGTGTCGCCGGCGCGCACCGCGCGGTGGATGAACAACGTCTCCAGCCCGTCATCGCAATCGTGCAGGATGACGGCGACGGCCGCCGCTATCATGCCGGGCTCGAAGGCAACGGCGGTCGGCCGGTAGTCCTGCAACATGCGACGTGCGTCGTGCAACGTGGCTACGCCGAGACCTCCTCGCCGCCGTCCACGTTGATCACGTTGCCGGTGATCCAGTCGGCGCCGGGATATGACAGGGCCACGATGGCGCCTCCGAGGTCGGCGGGCGTCGTGAGCCGGTGGTGCGGATTCCGCTGCGTCGCAATCGCGATGAGCTTCTCGTTGCCGGGGATCTTGCGCAGCGCCGGCGTGTCGGTCACGCCGCCTCGCAGCGCGTTCACGGCGATCCCGAGCGGGGCGAGCTCCAGCGCCAGCTGCCGCGTATGGGATTCCAGCGCCGCCTTCGCCGCCGAGACGGCTCCGTAGGTTGCGAAGACCCGCGTCGAGCCGGACGACGTCATCGAGAAGATCCGGCCGCCCTTCCCCATCAGCCCATGCTGCACGACGCCCTGAGCCCAGTACACCAGCGAATGGGCCATCACGTCGAGCGTCATGTCGATGTTGGCCTTGTTCAGGACATCCTCGCCGATGTAGGGCTTCAGCGTACCGAAGGCGAGGGAGTGCAGCAGTACCGCGACGTTGAGGTTCTGCTTCGCCAGCTCAGCGAGGACTTCGTTGCGCTTCTCTTCGTCCGCCGCGTTGATGTTGAAGTACTGGGTCTTCCGACCCAGCTTCTCGATGTCGCGGCGAATCTCGGCGACGTGCTCGAGCCCGGCCTTGCGGTCGAGGTGGACCCCCACGATGTCATAGCCCGCCTGCGCGAGCGCCCGCGCCGCGCCCTCGCCAAACCCGCTCGAAGCCCCGAGAATGAGCGCCCACTTAGGCGTTTTCACCTGCGCGTGTGTGTTATCAGACATGGCGGTATAATAGCCCACCTCCGATGAGACGCCACGTGTGGATGGGAATGGGCTTGATCGCGGGCATCGTCCTGGGCGGCGCCGCCTTTTGGCTCGAACGCAACGGCCATCCGCAGTTAGCGGCGTTCACCATGGCCATCAAGCCGATCGGTACGCTGTTCGTGAACCTGCTCTCGATGGTCGTGATTCCCCTCATCGCGGCTGCCCTCTTTGCCGGGATCGCCAAGCTCGGCGATCTCCGAACGCTTGGCCGGATGCTTGGACGAACCCTCGCCTTCTTCTGGGCGACCGCGCTCGCGGGGATCGTGCTCGGCTTCGCGGTCGGCGCCGTCCTCCTGTCTCAGACCGCGCTAACGCCCGATCAGCAGGCGGCGGTCCGAGTCGCCGGGGGCGCCGATGCAACCGTGATTCAACATGCCGCCGAAAGCATTCCAACCGGAGCCGCATTCATCGTGCAGCTCGTGCCAGCCAATCCTTTCAAGGCGGCAGCCGACGGGAATCTCCTGCCGGTGATCGTATTCATCACGATCTTCGCCGTTGCCGCCGCGTCTCTGACGGTCGAAAAACGCACGCCACTCACCAACATCGCCGATGCAGCCACGGAAGCGTTGATTCGCATCGTGCACTGGGTGCTGTTCTTCGCCCCTCTCGGCATCGCGGCGCTGGTCGCGCCGCTCGTCACGCAGGTCGGTTGGAAGCTGTTGCTCGCGATGCTCGGGTTTATCGTCGCGGTGATCATCGGGGAGCTGTTGTTCATCGCGGTCGTATACCTGCCGTCCGTTGCACTGCTCGCCCGGCAAGCGCCCCGCCGGTTTTTCCGGGCGGCAGTCCCCTCTCTGCTGATGGGGTTCTCGACCACGTCCTCGCTCGCCGCACTGCCGACGATGCTCGACGCAGCGGACAAGGACATGCAGGTGCCGCGTCCCATATCCGGGTTCGTCCTGCCGCTCGGCGCCAGCCTCAACCGCGGCGGCAGCGCGGTGTTCCAGGCCGTCGCCGTGCTCTTTATCGCGCGGCTCTATGACGTCCCGTTTGGAATCGGGCAGATGGTGGCCGCCGGTGCGGCAGTCTTCCTCGCGTCGCTGACCGTCGCCGCCGTTCCCTCCGGGAGCGTGATCAGCCTGGTCCCCGCCTTTCAATCGACCGGCCTGCCGATCGCCGGCATCAGCCTGCTGATCGGCCTCGACCGCATTCCCGACATGTTCCGCACGATGACGAATGTCGCCGGTCACCTGACCAGCGCTGTCGTCGTGTCTGCGATAGAACCGCGAAAATGAGCTGGCTGCTGGCGGCGCCGTGGATTCTGGTGCTGCTGCTGGTCGTCTACGGTTACGCCACGCGCCGTCCCCGGCTGCGTGACTACGAGCCGTTGACGACCGGGCCGCTCGTCTCCGTCATCATCCCCGCGCGCAACGAGGCCCGCAACATCGAGCGCTGCGTCCGTTCGGTGTTCGCGACCCTCTATGCGCCCATCGAGGTGATCGTCGTGGACGATCGCTCCACCGACGGCACGGCGGAGCTGGTCGAGCCCGCCACGGGCGGAAGGCTGCGGCTCGTCCGCGGCACCGACCCACCGCCGGGCTGGTTCGGCAAACAATGGGCGATCATGCAGGGCTACCGCGTCGCCACAGGCGAGCTGCTGCTCTTCACCGACGCCGACACACGCCACGAGCCCGAGCTGCTGCCGCGGTCGGTACGGGCGCTGCAGGCCGAGCGCGTCGATCTCTTCACGGTGCTGCCGCGCCAGGAGATGAGGGGCTTTTGGGAGCGGCTCATTCAGCCGCACGTCTTCTTCGCGCTCGGGGCCCGCGCCGGCAACATCGCACGCATCAACCGGACGCGCCTCGATTGGAACGCGATCGCGAACGGACAATTCATCCTGACCACACGCACGGCGTACGAGCGTGCCGGCATGCATGAGGCGGTGAAGCACAGCATCGCTGACGACCTCGCGCTCGCGCAAAACTACGTGCGATCGGGCAAGGACATCTTTCTCGCGCACGCGCCGGAGTTCATGACCACGCGGATGTATGGCTCGCTGCGCGAGATCATCGACGGCTGGTCGAAGAACCTCGCGCTCGGCGCGCCGATGATGATGCCGCCCATCCCCTTTGTCCGCGCTCTGCTTCCTTACGTGATGTGGCTGCCCGCGCTGGCCTGGGTCGCGCCACCCGTCGTCGGGCTACTGACCGGCGGTTTGGGATTCGCCGCCATCGCCACGCTCGTCTCGCTCCTCACCTGGATCATCATCTACGCCGCCGAGGGCGCACCGGTCTGGTACGCACTCCTCTATCCACTCGGGGCTGCGATGGTGGCGTTTATCATGCTGCGCTCTGCCATCCGGGGCAGACGGCTGGTGGAGTGGCGCGGCCGCGTCTATCGCGCCTAGAAGTACAAGCCCAGCGCCACCAGCAGGCGAATGGTGTTGTAATAGCCATGACCCTGCTGTCTACTAAACGAGTCGTTCCCCTTAAAGGAGAGATAGCCGGCCGAAAAGATTGCTGTGCCCCCAACGCTCACGCCTGACGTGAGCATATACGCGCCACCGAGCTCGCCGTCGATCCCTGCGTAGGTCGAGGTTTGCCGATAGTGGCTGCCGGTTAGGTCAAACGCCTGATCGGTCAATCCGCCTTCCAAGGCCAGTGTCTCGAACGAAGCAACCTTTGGGTGCGCAGTCTGGTAGAAGCGCTTCCCCAAGCGGACATCGAGATTGATGTACTGCTGGTCCGCGCTGGTCGTCGTACCAAAGTTGTCCGTGCTCTTCGCGCTGATCACATTCGCCGCGTTGGACAAATCCAGCAACCACGCCGCGTGAGCGCTCGTAAAGCGCAGGACTCCAAGGCTGAAGAGATTGGAGTTGCCGCCGAATTGCATGGCCCACTGACCATGATGGAAGGGGGTGCTATCGGATTCCTGAGCGATCAGGCAGGACGGCAGCAGCGACAACGCCACAACGAGCGACGCGAAACGAGCCATTGGCAGACCTTGAAAGGGATTCTTGAGTCTGCCCAGGCGAACACGCGGCCGGCAACGGTGGGCGCCCCAAACGACATAATCGAATCAGCGCGTCGCAATCACCTGCTCGGCGAGTATCACGCCCGCTACGACGCTCCCTGCGGCCGCTCCGACATGGAGAATCGTCGCCCAGCGCGCGCCGCGAGATGGTCCGGCTCAAAGGCGTGGCGGAAGCCCAGAAGGCCCCCGATGGCCAGAACGGCTACAATTGATGGCGCCATTTTGAGCCCGAAATGTAACTACAACCTTTTGCCCCACTTGGATATCCAAATCCGTGCATGCCCCCCATGCCCCGACAGGTGCTCGAGGACACTCTGACTGCTGATTCCATAGCGGCCGACGCGGCTCTAGCTGGAAGCGGGGACGCCAGTGCATTCGAGCGCCTGTACAGGACCCACGTTGCCCGGGTCCATACGTTGGTGCGCCGCATGCTCGACGCCGATGAAGCCGATGACATCACGCAGGACGTCTTCATCCGCGCCTGGCAGAAGCTGTCGACCTTCCGTGGCGAGTCGGCATTCGGGACGTGGCTGCACCGGCTGGCGGTGAACGTGGTCCTCGCCCGGCGCAAAAGCGTGGGGATCGATCGGGGCCGGTTCATCGCCGATGAGGAGCCCCTCAAGGATGTGTCGGGGCGGCCACATACGCCGGAGCTATCGATGGACTTCGAGGAAGCGCTCGCGAGCCTTCCCGAGGGAGCCCGGCAGGTGTTCGTGTTGCACGACGTGGAGGGGTATCGCCACGACGAAATAGCGCGCATGCTCGGTGTCGTACCGGGCACGTCGAAATCGCAGCTGCATCATGCGCGGATGGCGCTGCGGAGGCACTTGGAACGATGAACGATCTCTGGACGAACCGGCTCTCGGAATACTTGGACGGCGAGCTCGATAGCGCCGAGCGCGCCGCGCTCGAGGCGCACCTCGCGACCTGCGGGGCGTGCTACGCGACGCTGAGCGAGCTGCGCGGTGTCGTCGCCTACGCGAAGACACTCGTGGACAGTGAGCCCGCGAGGGATCTGTGGCCCGGAATTGCCCAACAGATTCGGCGGGAGCGCCTGCCTGAGCGACGTGACCGCCTTGTCCGCCGCCGTTTCAGTTTGACCGTCGGGCAGTTACTCGCGGCAAGCATCGCCCTGGTCCTGCTCTCGGGCGGCGGCATGTGGCTCGCCACGCGCCAGCAGGCGGTCAACACCGCGGTGACCAGGCCGCGACCGACGATCACGCCGGTTGCCAATTGGACGAACAGCACCGATGCGGCGATTGCCGATCTGCAGGCCGCGCTGGTGCAGAATGAGAAGCGGCTCGATACCGCGACTGTGCGGATCGTGCGAAAGAATCTCGCCGTCATCGATCGGGCGATCGCCGAAGCGCGCATGGCGCTGCGCAGCGACCCCGGCAACGCGTACCTGAACCTCCATCTCGCCGACACGATGCGGCGCAAGGTGGAATTGCTGCGGCGTGTGAACGAGATGGTCGCGGCACGGTCCTAGGAGGACGACGAACATGGTTGCAACGCTGGCCGCCGCGATGCTGGTCGCGCTGGCATCGCAAAGACAAACCGATACGACCTTCGCCGTGCCGGCCGGCGCCAGTCTCTCAGTCAACAATTTCGGGGGCGGGATCACGATCCACGGCTGGAGCGAGAATCGCGTCAAGGTGCATGCCGAACAGGGGCGCCGCGGACGCGTCGAAGTCTCGCTGGTCGGCAACACCGTGGTCATCAAAGCGAGCAGCCGCGAAGGCGCGCCTTCCGTGATCGACTTCGACATCACGGTGCCCCAAGCCATGGGGCTTACCCTCAGCGGCACGTACGCGGACATCAATGTCGACGGGATGCAGGGGTCGATCAGCGCCGAAACCGTGAACGGCGAAGTCAACGTGCGCGGCGGCAAAGGCAACATCACGCTGCACTCGATCCAGGGCAGCGTGACACTCGCCGACGCATCGGGCCGTATCGAGGTGAACTCCGTCAACGAAAACATCGAGCTGACGAACGTCAGCGGCGAGATCAAAGTCGAAACCACGAACGGCGAGATCATGCTCACCGGAATCCAGTCGGCGAGCGTCGATGCCGGCACGATCAACGGGGATGTGTTGTACCAGGGGACCGTGACCGACGGCGGGTCCTACAGCTTTGGGTCGCACAACGGCGACATTACGGTCTCCATTCCCGAGCGCGCCAACGTCACGATCACGGCCGCGACGGCGAACGGCGACATCGACGCGAGCTTCCCGCTCCCCATGACCAGCACGACGGGCAAGCATCGCAAGACGTTCAAGATCGGGTCGGGGAGCGCGCGGATGGAGCTGGAATCGTTCCAGGGGGACATCGAGATGCGCCGTCCGCAGGAGCTCGAGGATCGGCTCGATCGCAAACACAGGCACGATGAGAACGACAACGACAACGACAACGGCTCAGACTTCAGCTTGCACTATGACTTTGGCAGCGTGACCGCGTACGCAACCCAATACGCAGCAGCATACGCGCCCAAGTACGCGGCGCAGTACGCACCCAGATACGCGCGGCAGTACGCGCGCATTTACGCGCGTCAGTACCGGTATCAATACCAGTATCAGCACTAACTGCGGAGACTCCATGCGGACCCTCTTGATCGCCAGCGCGCTGTCCCTGGTCGCACTCACTAGTGCGACTGCGCAGGACTTCAATTGGCACGGCCGGCTTGCCGCCGGGAAGCGGCTGGAAGTGAAGGGTGTGAACGGCGACGTCCGGGCGGTCCTCTCCAGCGGCGCCGAGGCGGTGGTGAACGCGCGGAAGCACTCGCGCCGCTCCGACCCCGACGAGGTCAAGATCGAAGTGGTGGAGTCGGACGACGGCATCACGATCTGCGCCGTCTATCCCACGCCGCCCCGCGCGCGCCGCGAGAACAGCTGCGAGCCGGGCGACCACTGGAGCTCCAACACTGAAAACAACGACGTAACGGTCGATTTTGACGTACAGGTTCCGGCCGGAATCGAGTTCAACGGCCAGACCGTGAACGGCGAGATGTCGGCCGAGGGATTGAAGGGCGACGTCCGGGCGAGCACCGTGAACGGCAGCGTGCGCGTGAGCACGACGGGCCTCGCCGAGGCATCGACGGTGAACGGCTCGGTGTACGCGCAAATGGGTCGCGCCGACTGGACCAACGATCTCGAGTTCAGCACCGTGAACGGCGGGATCACGCTCATCCTTCCCGGGAAGCTGGACACCGAGCTGAGGGCCAACACGGTGAACGGCGCCATCGAAACCGACTGGCCGCTCACGATCACCGGGCGCTTCAGTCAGCGGCGTCTGCGCGGCACGATCGGCGCCGGCGGGCGCGGGCTGACGCTGAGCACGGTGAACGGGGAGATCCGGCTGAAGAAAGGCACCTAACGGCGGATTGCGGATTGCGGATTGCGGATTTGGCCCGTCAGTTTCAATCCGCAATCCGCAATCGACAATCCGCAATTTTTCTCACCAGCTCGCCGTCGTTCGGTACCTAATCCGTAGCCATCCAGCCTCACCTTGACCCCTCCTAGAAAGAGGGGTTTGTCGTGTTGCGGGACATTCTCGCCCGCACCAGGCAGATCGACGACCTGCGCGATCTCTTCCGCGTGCTCGGCTATGAGCGCGCGTGGGAGGACGTGCCGGCCCCGGCCTGGCTCGGCGAGTCGACGTCAACTGCCGCGGGCATAACGCGCGCCGCCCTGATCGCGCGCTACGGCGCGTTTCGGGTGTTCGCGGTCGAGGCGTTGCATCCCGAAGACGCCGCACGAGCAACCGCGCGGCGGCTCGCCGCGGGCGCCGAGCGTGGCCTGGCATGCGCGCTGGGCGGTCAACCGCTGCGGCTCATCTGCGCCGCAGGACCCGTCGGCGTTCGACTGGCGTCGATTTCCATTCCCAGCCCGACCGGCTCGGCATTGGCGACCCTGGAGCGGCTCGCTCCGGCGAAGGGCGAGTCGGCGCTCGCGCTCTCCCTGCGAATCGGGGAAGTCCTGGCGAGCGAAGGCGTCACGCCGCGCTTTTTTCGAGCATTTCGCAGCACGCTGGATCGGCTGGCTGAGCGGCTGCGCACGCCACGCTCGCGCCTCGATCGTCACGCCCTGACGCTGACCGCGCTGACGCGCGTGCTCTTCCTCTATTTCATCCAGTCGAAGGGCTGGTTGAACGGCGACACCCGCTACGTCGCGCGGCTGCTCGACCGCGCGCTCGCCACCCGCCGCCACTTTCATCGCGCGTTCCTCCACGCGCTGTGCTTCGGCGCCTTGAATCGGCCGCCGGCCACCCGCGGCTGCGCGGCGCGCGCGTTGGGCAACGTCCCCTTCCTCAACGGCGGTCTGTTCGAGCCGTCGCGCCTCGAGCGGGCGCATGGGCCCGCGATATGGAGCAACGCCGATTGGCGGGAGGCCTTCGACGATCTGTTCGAGCGCTTCCACTTCTCCGTGCGCGAGCACGATGCCGGCGAATTCGTCGCGCCCGACATGTTGGGCCGCGTGTTCGAGGGCGTCATGGATCCCGACGAGCGCCACACCAGCGGCAGCTACTACACACCCGCGTCGTTGGTGCGAGAGCTCGTACGCGCGGCGCTCGAAGCGTTGTTGACTCAAGCGTTCGGACTGTCGCCGCGCACGGCGGCACAGTGGGTCCACGACGGCGTGGCCCCGCGCCCGGCGCCCCCCCCTGACCTGCGCGGGCTGACGGTGCTGGACCCCGCCGCGGGATCCGGCGCTTTCCTGCTGGGAGCGCTCGATGAGCTGGTCAGACTGCGCAGAGCGGCGGGAGACGGGCCCGCCCTGATGGTGAAGCGCGACGTGCTCGCCCACTCGCTGTTTGGCGTCGATCTCACTCCCACGGCCGTGCGCCTGACCGAGCTGCGATTGTGGCTGGCCCTGGTCGCCGACGAAGACGGGGCCGATCTCGCGTCGATCGCCCCGCTGCCCAACTTGAACGGGCACGTGCGGCAGGGAGACGCGCTCCTCGACCCGCTGATGCTGGCAGCCTCACTGGGCGGGCGCGCGATCCGTGCGGGAGGCGCCGCAGCGCGGCGCCTCGCCGCGGCACGGCGCACCCATTTTCTTCTCACGGGCCCGGAAAAGCGTGCCGGGCAGGAGGAGCTCGACCGCTCGGAAGCGGCGCTGGCCGGGAGTTTGTTGGACGAAGGCCGCGCCGCTCTGGAGACGGCGATCGCCGAGCTGCTCGGTGACGCGCGCAATCGCGACTTGTTCGGCCGCCGGCGCGGTCTCGACTCGGAGCGGCGAGTGCGGCTTGCCCGGCTGCGGCAGAGCTTGCGCGAGCTGCGTGGCGCGCAGCGTACGCTGCGCCGTGAGGGCGGCGCTCCGTTCTTTGCCTTTGAATCGCACTTCGCCGACGTCATGCTGCGCGGCGGGTTCGACCTCGTGACCGGCAACCCCCCCTGGGTACGCGCGGAACGGCTCGCACCGCGGGTCCGCGAGACTCTCACAGCCCGTTATTCATGCTGGCAAGCCACCGCAGTGCGCGGCTTCGCCCATCTCCCCGATCTTGCCGTGGCGTTCACCGAGCGCGCGTTCGAGCTGGTGCGGCCTGGCGGCGTGGTCGCATTGCTCGTTCCCGCCAAGCTCGCGACCAGCGGTTACGCCGAACCGCTGCGCCAGCGGCTCGCGCACCGCGCGCGCGTCGAGCGGGCTGTGCCGCTGGGCGAGCTCGTCGCGCGAACGTTCGGTGCCGCGGTATACCCGATGGCATTGGTGGCAGCACGTGCCGAGCCGACGGGAACCGAGCTGACGGCCACCGTATTGGGAGCAAAGCCCGTCGCGCCGGCAGTGCAACAGCGGCAGCTCCAGAGCGACGGTCCGTGGATTCTGCTCGCGGGAGCGGATCGTATCCGCCGGCGTCTGCGGGCCGCCTTCCCCACCGTTGCCGATCGCTGGGCGCCGCAGCTCGGCGTGAAAACGGGAGCCGACGACCTGTTTCTCGTGGATCGCCCATGCGTGGGTGCGAGACCTGCCATCCGCGGCCGCGACATCGCGGCATGGCGTTGCAAGCCGGGGCGCTACGTCCTGTGGACACACGGCGCCGATGGGACACCCTTCGACCGCCTGCCGCGCGAGCTCACGGAGCGTTTGTCGGGTCACGAAGACCGGTTACGGCGCCGCGCCGACTACCGAGGTGGCCCGCCCTGGCAGTTGTTTCGCACCGGTCTCGCGTCCGCGCCACATCGGGTCATCTGGCCGGACCTCGGCCGCCGTTTGAGCGCCGCCGTGCCAGCCCCGGACGGCGTCCCCCTCAATACCGTCTACGGCATTGCAACGCGCGATTCCGCCGACGCCGCAGCGCTCGCCGCCTTGTTCAACTCGTGCTGGCTGACGGCCCTGGCGCGGCTGGTGGCCGATCCCGCACGGGGCGGCTTTCGTCGCTTCAATGCGCGTGTCGTGCGCGGTTTGCCCGTGCCGGCCGCTGGCTCCGCAGTCTGGGCAGAGCTCGCGCGCCGCGGTCACCGCTGTGAGTCCGCTGACGATCTCATCGCTGATGCGTTCGAACTCGATGGCGCCGACCGCCGCGCGCTGGCCGCGGATTCTCTCTGAGCATCTCGTCCCGGTCCCGGAGCCCTTCGCCGTGGCGCTCCGGCCGGCGGGGGAAGCACAGCCGTGCGACGTCGTCGGCAGCGCGGCGCGGGCGCTGCTCGACGGGCCGTCGCTGGCGCCAGAAGCGGCGGCGGCCTCGCAATGGCCGGCCTGGCTCGCGCCACACCAGCTCCCCGCCGCCGAGCGGCTGACCGCGATCATCGTGCGGTACGGCGGCGCGCTTCTGGCCGATGCGGTTGGGCTCGGGAAATCGTACGTCGCACTCGCCGTCGCTCTCGCCCGCCAGGAACCTTTCACGCTTATCGTCCCCGCCGTGCTCGTTTCGCAATGGCGCGACTTGCTGAATCGATTCGGCCAGCACGAAGTGCCAATCATCACGCATGAGTCGTTGAGCAAACACCCTTACCGTCCTTTACCGTCCTCTACCGTCCCTTACCGTCTCTTCGTCGTCGACGAGGCCCACCGATTCAGAAATCCAGACACGAACCGCTATCGCGCGTTGGCCCGCCTCGTGGTCGGCAGCCGGGTGCTGCTCGTGTCCGCCACTCCGATCCACAACAGCGTCGCCGATCTCCTGCACCTGCTCCGTCTTTTTCTTCGGGACCACGCGCTCGCCGCGCTGGGCGTTCCGTCCTTGCGGAACGCCGCGGCGCGCGAGGCCGATCGCTCCCTGGCTCAGGGCGCGGTCGCGCGCCTGATTGTCGCACGTTCGCGCGAGCGCGTGCAGCACGGCTACGACGGTGGACCCGTCAGCATGGTGTTCCCGCGATCGACCACTGAAGCGCTGCGCGCCGGTCCGGCGGCCGACGCACTGCTCGGTGAGCTCGTCACCGGTGTGACGCACTTACGCGCCGGTGGCGGAGCGGCAGCGTTGCTGCGCCTGATGTTGCTGCGCCGCCTGGCATCGAGCCTGCCGGCTTTCCGCGCCGCGCTGATTCGCCACGAAGCCTATCTTGAGCTCGCGATCCGCGCCGCGACCGAAGGGCGAGCGCTGACGCCGCAGGAGTTTCAGCGCTGTTTTCCACGCGCGGCCGAATCCGATATTCAGCTTGTTTTGTTTCCCCTCTTGCTCGAACGTCCTGCGTCGAACGGTGCGCGCCTAGCGGACGACCGTCGTGTCCTCGACCGGCTGCGTGAGTTGCTCAAACGTGCGCCGGCGACCGATCCCAAGGCCGACGCGCTGGACCGGCTGCTGACCGCGCGGCCCGCCAAGACCATCGTCTTCACGGATGCGCAGCCCACGGCCCGCTACCTGATGCAACGGTTTCGCCACCGGCGGGTCGCGGCGGTCTTCGGGCACGTCGGACGATTTGCCGCGGGGGACGCCGCCCGCCGGGACGTGCTGCGAACCTTCGCGCCCCGTGCGCAGGGTGCCGCACCGCCGCCCGCGGCCCTCGAGACCGACGTCCTCATCGCCACCGATCTCCTCAGTGAAGGACTCAACCTGCAGGATGCCGAACGGGTCGTGCATTACGATCTACCCTGGAGTCCGGCGCGGCTGGCGCAGCGCGTCGGCCGCATCGATCGGCTCGGCTCGTCGCACGGCGCGATCTCGACCGTCACCTTCCTGCCGCCGGCGCCTCTCGCGGGAGCGCTCGCCATCGAAGAGCGCCTGGCGACAAAGGTCGGCGCGCAGCAGGCCGCGGGAACCAACGGCCGGCTGGATTGGTGCGATCAGCTCGCCCTGCTTGCCACTCCAGACGGCGGTGCTCCAGGAGGATCGTGCGCGGCCGTCGTCGGAGAGCCGGGCGCCGTTCTCGTCGTGCGCATTGCGAACCTGGTCGAGGCGATCGTCATCGAAGGCGAGGTCGCGCGCGCGAGCCCCGCTGCCGCTACACGGATACTGGCAACAGCGGCGACTGCGCGGTCCATCCCCTGCGACCGCGACTTGCTGCGGCAGGCCATCGACGTCGCTGTGCCGCTCATCCGTTCACGACTCGCCGCAGTTCAGGACGCCCGCTGGCGCGCGAGCGATCGCGACCGGTTTGCGCGCCGCCTGATTCCGTGGGTCTTGTCGGCCGCCCGGCGCGCGGCCCGCCGCGGCGATGGCGAGCAGCTCACCGCGCTCGATGCGTTGGTGTCACGGCTCGCGTTGGGGATGACGGCAGGTGAAGAGTTGTTGCTGGAGGACGTGCTGTCGCGTCGCGAGCCGCTCGCGATAACCGACCTGCTATCGTGGCATCAGCACCTGCCGCCGGCGCAGACGGCCGAATGCTGTACCTCCGTGGAACTCATGGCTGTGGTGATATCCGTCCCTGGCTAGCTCGCTGTAGATTCTCGGTTGTGACGCTCAACACTTTCCTGTTCGACCTCGACGGCACGATCATCGACTCCATCGAGCTGATCCTGCGCTCCTACCGCCACACCATGGCGCTGCACCGCGGCAACGAGCCGATGCCCCCCGATGACATGTGGATCAAGGGCCTCGGCACGCCCCTGTGGGCGCAGTTCGGCCAGATCACGGATGATAAGGAAGAGATCGAGGCAATGGTCCAGACCTACCGGACCTACAACCTCACGCACCACGATGCGCTCGTAAAACCGTACGAAGGAGTCGTCGACGAGATACGGCGCCTGAAGGAGCACCGCAAAAAACTCGGCCTCGTCACCAGCAAGCTGCGCGACGGCGCCATGCGCGGGCTGCGCATTTCGGGGCTCGATCAGGCATTCGATCTCGTGCTCGGCTGCGATGACGTGACGCATTCCAAGCCGCATCCCGAGCCCGTTTTGAAAGCCATGGACGTATTGGGGGTTCCACGCGACAGCACCGTCTTCGTGGGGGACTCGCGGCATGACATGGAATCGGGCCGCGCGGCGGGCGTCAAGACCGCGGCGGTGCTGTGGGGCCCGTTCGACCGCGCCGACCTCGCAGACCTCGCACCCGATTACTGGCTGGAGAAACCCCCGGACTTGCGCGAGCTTTACGAGCCATGAGCCCCAAATTCGTCCCCTTCGAGCTGGAACGCTGGCAAAGCACCTGGGAAAACCGGGTACGCTTCAACCTCTCCGAATCCGGCGTGCATCCGCTGACCATCCAGGAGCTGCTCGGCCTCGCCGGCGCCTCCGCGCTGCCGCTGCTCGACGTCCGGCTCGGCTACGCGCAGTCGAACGGCACCGACCTGCTGCGCGAGCGCATCGCGGCCCTCTATCCCGGCGCATCGCCCGACCAGGTGCTCGTCACCACCGGCAGCTCCGAAGCGAACTTCGTCACCTGCTGGTGCCTGCTCGAGCCCGGGGGGGGGGACAAAGTCGCCGTAATGATGCCGAACTACCTCCAGACCTGGGGGCTGGCGCAGAACTTCGGCGCGGAAGTCCGGCCGTTCCAGCTGCACGAGAAGGAAGCGTGGGAGCCCTACGCCGAGGAGATCCGCACCGCAATCGCGCCGGGCACCAAGCTCGTCGTCGTGACCAACCCGCATAACCCTACCGGCCACGTGCTCAGCGACGCGTCGCGCAAGGTGATCCTGGACCGCGCGGCGGAAGTGGGCGCCTGGATCCTGGCCGATGAGGTCTATCAGGGCGCCGAGCGCGACGGGAAAACGACCCAGAGCTTCTGGGGCTCGGGCTACAGCAAGGTGATCATCGTCAACGGCCTGTCGAAGGCCTACGGTTTGCCCGGATTGCGGATCGGCTGGATCGTCGCGCAACCCGCGTTCAGTCAGGAGGCGTGGACTCGCCACGACTACACGACGATTGGTCCCTCCGGCGCGTCCGATCACCTCGCGACCGTCGTGCTCGAGCCGCACGCGCGCGCGAAGCTCATCGAGCGCACGCGCCGCATCCTGCACGCGAACTATCCGGTGATGGAGGCGTGGCTCAAGACGTTCGGCGACACCTTCACCTGGCATCCGCCCCACGCCGGCGCGATCTGCTGGGCGCGCTATCGCGGCGCGGTCCCGGCGCTCGAAGTCGTCGAAAAGTTGCGCGCGCAGCACAGCGTGCTGCTCTGCCCCGGCGATCATTTCGGCATGCCCGGATTCCTGCGATTCGGCTACGGCGGCGAGCTGCAGCACTTCCAGGAGGCATTGGCCGAGACGGAGCGGGGCCTGCGGAGGCTGTTCTCCGACTGATTATGACGACATCGACCCTGATTCGTGCACCGCAGGACAATAGTGAAGTAGGGGCGGTGAAGCTGGCGGGACCGGAGGAAATGCGCGCGGCGCTCGACGCCAACGTCGCCGCGGCACGCGCCAGCCGCGAGATGCCCGCCTATGCGCGGGCGGCGGCGTTACGGAAAGTCGCCGACGGGCTGGAAGCAGCGCGCAGCGACTTGGCGCGCACGCTCGCGCTCGAGGCGGGCAAGCCCATCTCCCAAGCGCGCATCGAGCTCGATCGCGCCGTCTTCGTGTTCCGCGATGCCGCCGAGGAAGCGACCCGGATCGGCGGTGAAGTGCTGCCGGCCGACGTCGTGCCGGCGGGCACGGGCCGGATCGCCATCACGCGCCGCTTCCCGCTGTCGCCGGTCGCGGGGATCACGCCGTTCAACTTTCCCGTGCTGCTCGCTGCCCACAAAATCGCCCCCGCGATGGCGTGCGGCGCCACGATCACCCTGAAGCCGCCGCCCCAGGATCCGCTCACGACGCTGCGCCTCGGCGATCTCGTCAAGGCATCGGGCTACCCGGACGGCGCCGTCAACATCGTCCCCTGTTCAGTGGAGGTCGCGCAAATCCTGATCGAGGATCCGCGCGTCCGCGTGATCACGTTCACCGGCAGCGCCAAGGCCGGCTGGGCGATCCGTGCCAAGGCCGGCAGCAAGCGCGTGCTGCTCGAGCTGGGCGGCAATGCGGCGGTGATCGTCGAGCCGGATGCCGACCTGACGTGGGCTGCGTCGCGTTGCGCCGTCGGCGGCTTCACCTACGCCGGCCAGTCGTGTATCTCGACGCAACGGATCTACGTCCACGAATCGGTTTATACGCCGTTCCTCGACGCCTTTACTCGACGGGTTCAGCAGTTAAAGGTCGGGAACGTGCTCGACGAGCAGACGGACGTCGGGCCGATGATTGCGCTCGAGGCCGCCGAGCGCGTGGAACGGTGGATCGCGGAAGCGGTGGCGGGTGGCGCGAAGATCGAGCTGGGAGGCAAGCGCAGAGGCGTCTATCTGGAGCCGACCGTCCTGACCCACACGAGCGCCGACATGAAGGTGAACTGCGAAGAGGTCTTCGCGCCGCTCGTGACCGTCACGCCGTACCAGTCGCTGCACGACGCGATCGCGTGGGCGAACGCTTCTCCTTATGGATTACAGGCGGGCGTGTTCACGACCAATCTGCAGACGATGTTCCGACTCCACGCCGAGCTCGATGTCGGCGCGGTCAATGGCAACGACATTCCCGGATTCCGCGTGGATCGTCTGCCGTACGGCGGCGCCAAGGCTTCGGGGCTCGGGCGTGAGGGCGTGCGCTACGCAATCGAAGAAATGACGGAGCGGCGGGTCCTGACCCTGAAGCTCGACTAGACGACCGCCCGCAACAGCAGGTAGCTGAGCCCGCCGATGCCGGCGGCGGCCGGAATGGTCGCGACCCATGCCCAGACAATCCGTCCCGCCACACCCCAGCGCACCGCGGAGAAACGCTGCACCGCGCCGACGCCCGTGATTGCGCCGGTAATTGTGTGCGTCGTGCTCACCGGAATGCCGAAATGGGACGAGACGAAGAGCGTGATCGCGCCGGCGGTCTCGGCGCAGAATCCGCCGAACGGCGTGAGCTTCGTAATGCGCTGGCCCATCGTCTTCACGATGCGCCAGCCCCCCGCCATCGTGCCCAGGCCGATGGCTGCCCCCGCGGCCAGAATGACCCACGGCGGAATCTGCCCGGCGTCAGTGAGGTGAAACAGCCTGACCGGGAAGTTCACGAACAGCGATTGGCTCGATACCAACAGGGCGACGATGATACCCATCGTCTTTTGCGCGTCATTGGTCCCGTGCCCGAGCGAATACAGCGCGGCTGAGACGAGCTGTAGCACCCTGAAAGATTTGTCGACCCGGCGCGGCAGCGATCGTCGCAATAGCCACGACAGCGCCACCGTGAGCAGCAGCGCGAGCATGAACCCCATCACCGGCGCGACGACAATGAAAACCAGCGTCTTGGTCCAGCCGCTCGCGATGATCGCGGAGAATCCCGCCTTGGCGACGGCGGCCCCGGCATACCCACCGATGAGCGCGTGGGAGGAGGACGTCGGCAGTCCCAACCACCACGTCACGAGGTCCCAGATGATGGCCCCAAGCAATCCGCCGAGCACCACCGTCGAGTCGACCACGCTGAGATCGATCAGCCCCCTGCCGACCGTTTTGGCAATCGCCGTCCCGAACACGAACGCGGCAATGAAGTTCCAGAAGGCGGCCCAGACCACGGCCGCGCTCGGCGAGAGCACGCGCGTCGAGACGACGGTGGCAATCGAATTCGCCGCGTCGTGGAAACCATTGATGAAATCGAAAATGAGGGCGACAACCACAATCGCCAGGACGAACCAGACGGAGGCTGCCATCAGGCGTGCTTGATCGTGATAGACTCGACCACGTTGGCGACGTCCTCGGCCTGGTCGAGCGTGCCCTCCAGATTGTCGTAAATCTCTTTCCACTTGATCAGCTCGATGGCGTCGCGCTCTTTTTCGAACAGCTGCCCCAGCGCCTCGTGATAGATCGAGTCGCCCTCTTCCTCGAGCTGTTTCGCCTCCACGGCGTACTTCATGACGTCGTCGCCCTTCTTGAGCCGGCCCACCGCTTCGGCCAGCACCGCCATCATCCGTTGCAGCACCTCGATGAGCCGCAGCACACCCTGCGGCGCGGGGCCGAGACGAAAGATCTGGGTGCGCCGGGCAGTGCCGTCCATCGCATCCATCACGTCGTCGAGATCGGACGCGAGCTGGTGAATGTCTTCGCGATCGAGCGGTGTGATGAACGTGCGGTCGAGGCGGTTGACGACCTCATGCGTCACCTGATCGGCCTCGTGCTCCAAACGCTTTATCGCTTCGACGTGTGGGGTGCGGCGGTCGGGTGCGGCCTGGAATAACTGCCGCAAATGCTCAACGGCTTCCTTGTTGCGATTGGCGACTTCAGTGAACAGATCGAAAAACTCTTCTTCGCGCGGCAGGAGACGCACGGTATCTCCGGGGCGTGGTGGACCGCAAAGATAGCGGCCCGTTGCAATGACAACTAGGTTATCAGCCTCATGACTGCTACCCCCGTCCAGCCTCAGCGGGTCGAGTTCGTCCGCGCCATTTCGCGGCTCGACGCCACCGCCCTCGTCGTCGGATCGATGATCGGCTCCGGCATCTTTATCGTCTCGGCCGATATCCTCCGGCAGGTGCATTCGCCGGGCCTGCTGCTCAGCGTGTGGCTGCTCTCGGGTGTCGTGACGCTGTTCGGCGCGCTGTCGTATGGGGAGCTGGCGGCCATGTTCCCCAAGGCGGGCGGGAATTACGTCTATCTGCGCGAAGGTATCTCGCCGCTGTTCGGCTACCTCTACGGCTGGACCCTGTTCGTCGTGATTCAAACCGGCACGATCGCCGCCGTCGCCGTCGCGTTCGCGCGTTTCACCTCGGTGCTCATTCCCGGGCTCACGCCCGACGTCTTCCTCGGCACGACGCTGCACCTCCCGCAACCGATTGGCGACATCGCGGTTGGGCTGTCACCGCAACGCATCTTCGCGATTGCATCGATCGCGCTGCTGACCTGGATCAACGTGCGTGGCGTGCGGACCGCGGCGTTCATCCAAACCACGTTGACGGCTATCAAAACCGCGGCGCTGGCGGGTCTGATACTCCTGGGGTTCACGATCGGGCGGAACGCCGCGGCGATTGCCGCCAATTTCGGCGCGAACTTCTGGGCCGGCGGCGGTCTGTCGCTCGCCGTCCTTCCCGTGGTCGGCGCGGCGATGGTGGGATCGCTGTTCTCGATGGACGCCTGGAACAACGTAGGATTCGCGTCTGGTGAGCTCAAGAATCCCGAGAAGGATTTGCCGTTCGCGATGGCGGCGGGCGTGCTGACCGTGACGGCCCTGTACGTCCTTGCGAACGTCGCATACCTGCTCGTGCTACCTGCTGACGCCATAGCGCACGCGCCGCAGGACCGCGTGGGCACGGCGGCGTTGCAGGCGATCCTGGGTGCGCCGGGCCTCTACATCATGGCGATCGCCATCATGATCTCGACGTTCGGGTGCAACAACGGCCTGATTTTGTCAGGCGCGCGGGTCTACTACGCGATGGCGCAGGACAATCTGTTCTTCAAATCGGCAGGCAACCTACACCCCACGTACAGAACGCCCACGCTCGCGCTCATCGTGCAGGCGATTTGGACCTGCGTGCTGTGCCTCTCCGGCACCTACAGCCAGCTCCTCAACTTCGTGATCTTCGCCGCCGTCGTGTTTTACGCCGTGACGGCGATCGGCCTGTTCCGTCTGCGGAAAAGGCGTCCCGATCTCCCGCGGCCGGTGCGCGCGCCGGGATATCCCTGGCTGCCCGCACTGTACGTCGGTCTCACCGGGCTGATCGCCGTTGACCTGCTCGTCCAGGATGCGACGCGGACCTACGCGATGCTGGGGCTCGCCCTGGTCTTACTGGGTGTGCCCGTCTACTTCGCCTGGAGACAGCTAGCCGCTCGCTAGGTTTTCGGGTTATATTCGGGGTGTATGGCGGTCCGAAAGCCCCGGGAATCCCCGCCCAAAGCTCCTCCCTATCCTGATTGCGGCGCCAAGACCGCTCACCAGTCCGGCTGCGTGGTGTGCCTGCAGTGCGGCTGGGCACGGTGTGGCTAGCCGCCAGCTGCCCCTTCTACCGGCCGACACGCCGTCCGGCCGTCCGCCCGTCATCCTGGACGAGCGCCTCCGCGGCACTCGCTTTGTTTCGCTCACATCGCATCGCGTCCTCAATCCACTCAATCCTTACGTCGGGTGCGAGTTCGGGTGCAGCTACTGCTATGCGCGCTATACGCACCGTTACGTCGTCGAGCGGGCGCACGACGCCGGCAAGCTCACCGACGCCGAGTTCGCCGATTACCGCGGCGCGCACGGATGGGAAGCATTCGAGCGGCGGATTTTCGTAAAGGAGCAAGTGGTCGGCGCGCTCGACGCCGACCTGAAGCGGGTGCCGGCCGGCGAGTGCATCGTCATCGGCACGGCGACCGATCCGTATCAGCCCGCCGAGCGGCGCTTTCGGCTCACGCGGGCCGTGCTGCAACGGCTCACGCGCTGCGAGGGGCTGTCGTTCGGCATAATCACCAAGAGTCCACTCATCGCCCGCGATTGTGACGTGCTCCTGCGATTGCAGCAGCGCAACGAGCTACAGGTGCACGTCTCGCTGATCACGCATGATGCGCAGCTCGCGCGGAAGCTCGAGGCGCGCTCGCCGGTTCCGGCAGCCCGGCTGCGCGCGCTGCACAAACTCGTCGCAGCCGGCGTCAATGCCGGACTGATCGTGGCGCCGGTGCTGCCGGGAATCACGGACGACATCGCGCATCTGGACGCATTGTTCTCCGCCGCGCGGGACGCCGGCGCCCACTTCGTGCACGCCGGGGCGCTGCGACTCTATGCCGCCGTCCGCGACCGCTTCTTGCCTGTTCTTGATGAGCATTTTCCGGATTTGGTGGCGCGCTACACCCGAGCCTACGCGCGCCAGGCAGGTGCGCCGCGCGAGTACACCAAGGCTCTGTCGCGGCGCATCGAGAAGCTACGGCGCAAACACGGGTTCAAGAATCACACCGGTATGATCGACCGCTACCGCCCCGCCAACATGCCGGTCCAGGGCGAGCTCGAGCTGCGCGGCGGCCTGCCCTAGTTGAGCGTAACGAGCTCGAAGACTCGAGTTTCTCCGCAGATCGGCGTTGGAGACTCGTGGATGTATCCCCGGACGAACGCGTACGAGAACCTGGCCGTGTCGGCCTGATCCTCGAGCACGTACCCTGTACCAATAGTCTGGTTCGGCCGGAGGCGGGCGCATCCAAGGTTGTCGGTGTCCTTGGCGGCGAACCCGGCTGCATTGCGACGTGAGCTATCGGGATCGGTGGGCCGTACGGTCACGTCTCCATAGGTTCGGACTGGAAGCGTGTTAGTCCCTGGAGTTGGCGCGGACACTTGCGATGCCGCCCGCATCTCGAAGGTGCGTGCGACGCTCGCCCTAAGGCCGGGGGCCGTTACGACAATGTCGAGCGCGTTGGGATAGACCGTGTACACGCCGGGCGGGCAGAAGGCGTGCTTCGTGTCCACGAGAAAATAGGGCGCGAAGGTGACAGCGGACTGATCGGCGTGGGTGCCGGGCTTGAACACGCCTTGATAACAGCCAGGACGGGAGACGATCAGTCGCACGGGAAAAGGTGCGGCGACTGACACTTCCGCCGGCCACTCCATCCATTCGACCGTTGCGGGCGCAAGTGAAATGTCGGACTCACACGCAACCAGTGCTGTCAGCAGCGAGAGATAATAGAAGGGACGCATAGATCAATACCGCGCGACGAGGTGAAAGACCTTCGTCTCGCCGCAGACCGGTGCCGCGACCTCGTAGATGTAGCCGTGCACAAACCTGTCGTAGAACGTTGTCTTATCAGTTTGATCGTCGAGCACGTAGCCCGATCCCGGATACGTGATGGACGGCCGGAGGCGGACGCAGCCAAGGGTGCCCAGCTCTTTGGTCGCGAAGCCGGCAGCGTTGCGGCGCGAGGTGTCGGGCGCGGACTGTCGTACGGTGACGTCGCCAAACGTTTGGACAGCGAGGGTGACGGCCGGCGTTGTTTGGCTGACCACGTGCGATGCCGCCCGTACGCCGATTCGCGGAACGCTGGCCGCCAAGCCCACGACGGTTCCCATGGTGTCAACCGGACTGTGATATTGACAGAGCGCTCCGGGGCGCGGGGCGTTCATGTTCCTGTTCAGGAGAAAATACGGCTCGAACGTGACTGTCAGCTCATTGCTACTGGTTCCGGGGTTCAAAGGGGCCGCTCCCCGATAGCAGTAGGGCCACGGGACCAGCAGTCGCACGGTGAAGGGCGTGGCGGCTGTCACTTCCGCCGGCCACTCCATCCACTCCACGTTGGTGGGCACGACGACAATGTTGTCCGGCTCACAGGCGGCGACCATCGCGACGATCGGGAGATAGTAGAGAACGCGCATCGTTATTCCCTCGCCGTTATATGGAAGACTCGAGTCTCACCGCACACCGGTGCCGCCGCGTCGTAGATGTAGCCCCGCACAAATCTGTACGAGAGCCCCACGGTATCGGCTTGGTCCTCGAGCACAATCGCCGCGGCCGGATTGTAGAGGCCACCCGGCCGCACGCGGACGCATCCCGCGGTGTCGGTTACCAAAGACACAGCGCCCGCCGCATTGCGACGTGACTGATCCACGTTGCTCGGTCGCACGATAACATCGCCGAATGTGCGCGCGGGAAAGCCTATGAACCGTGGGTCGTTGACGCCGGTGTATGCGGACGCGCGCATTTCGTATGTGCGGGCGAAAGGTGCCGCAAGACCGGGGGCCGTCCCGGCTGTGTCGATGGCGTAGACGACAAGGAGGGGGGCGGTAGCGCCATCCAAGCAGTAGATGGGCCGGTCATCAACCACCCAATACGGTGCAAAGGTCACGGCGGACTGATCGACGCTCGCTCCGGGATGGAACTGCGGATTCGCCGCGCAGACGCCCCAGACCACGAGCCTCGTGCGGAACGCCTGACCGGCATTCACCTCGGCCGGCCAATCCATCCACTGGACCGTTACAGGATTGACTCTCGTGTTGGACTCACTACATGCGGCGAGAACACCGAGGCTCAGCGTCACCAACGAAGTAAGGCGCATAGTACTCTCCTTTACCCCCTCTACCCCATCAATTGGCCTCCGAGTCACCATTCAGCCACTGGCGGGCGACCGCTTTGATGGTCCCCGGCGCGTTCCCTTCGGCCCGGTTATTGGCGAGGATGAACGCCTCGATGCGCCGGCGCAACGCTTCGCGCACGAGCCGCAAGAGATCCGCGCGCAGGGCCGGTTGCGGCTCCTGAACACGGTCGTACGGTTGGAACTGCTTCACGGCGTCGCTGTACCGGCGGCCCGGTTTGAGCAGCGCCCGCGCCACCGTGAAATCGGCCGGAAAGGTCCAGCCGAGGTCGATCTGGTCGCCGATCGACGGCATCTCCGTCCAGGAGTTGAACACGTGCGTCACGCCATGTCGCTTCAGCACTTCGCCGTGTACCCCCGTCAGAAGCTCCGGATTACGCAGCTCGACGCCGTAGCGAAAGTCGCGCGGCAGCTCCTTGAAGAAGTCGTCCAGCTGGTCGGCCCACTGCACGGGATCCGGCAGATCCTTGCCGCGCATCGCCTGGAACTCAAAGACGAAGCACCTCGCATGATCCCTGAACACTCGGCTGTAGGGACCCAGGACGGCGTCCTTGAACAGCGTCGCATTGAGGAAGTCCGGATTCTTCATGCCGGCGAGGCCTGGTTGCAGGGCATCCTGACCCAACCGTTTCGCCGTGATGCGATCCCAGACTTTGCTCACGCACGGAAACCCCGCCGGCAACGCGCGGGCGTAGGACCGCAATTCCTCTTCTGACGGCGGATCGTAGAACGCACTGTCGATCCCCACGGTGCGGAATAGCGGATAGCGCGCGTATTCCTCGAGCCGCCTGGCAGGCTCGGGGCCGCGATAGCGGCGGTGATAGACGTCGCCGAACCAGCCGTCGTAGGTCCAGGTGGAGGTGCCGAATTGGATGTTCGCCGGGATTCCCTGAGCGAGTTCAACCACCTCATGGCGTGGAGCCGGAAGTGCTTCAGGGCCAAAGAGATCCGGTTGAGTCATCAGCAAAGTCTAATCTCCCGGAAGCGCCTTGCGAGTGAGGTAATCTTCGGGATATATTCGGGTCCCCTTGGGGCTTTTGTCAATGTCACGACGTCCTACGAGCTCGCTCGCTGCCTGCGTTTGGATTCCCCTCTTCCCGCTCCACTGTGAAGAGGCTCGGCATGAGGGACTGGTTGGCTACTCCACCGCCCTGCTCGCTCCCGACACCACGCGCAAGCTCTGGCAGGTCTCCCCCCTCGCCCGCCATGCCGGCGTGAAGCCGGGCATGACGGTCAGTCAGGCGATCGGCCTCTGTCCCACGCTGCGGCTCATCGAACCCGATCCGGTCCATTACGACGAGCGCTTCGCCCGTTTGCTCGCGGCTTTGAATGAAATCAGCCCGGTAATCGAGTCCGGAGAATTGGGGTTGGCATATGTCGGCATTGATGGATTGGAGGGGATCTACGGCTCGCCGAGAAAGATTGTCGAGGCCATAAAGGGAATGTTGGAAGGTTGGAATGTTGGAATGAGCGAAGCGGGAGGTACCGTCCAACATTCCAACCTTCCAACATTTCGACTGGGGTTCGGTCTCGGCAAATTCATCGCCTGGGTAGCCGCGAGTCGCACCAAACCGGGGGAAGCGATCGTCGTACCGCTCGGCGAGGAGCAGAAGTTTCTCGCATCGCAACCGGTCTCCGTCCTGCCGCTCGACCCTGACACGCATCGCCGGCTCCGCCAGCTCGGCATCCGCAGCCTCGGCGCACTCGCCGCTCTTCCGGAAGCAGCCGTCACGGCACAATTCGGCGCGCTGGGAAAACGGCTGTGGCGCCTCGCCGCGGGCCGCATCGCGGAGCCCGTCGCCGGGTCCATCGCGCCCGAGCCGATCGTGGCCGCGCTCACCTTTTTCACGCCGGTCGGTGAGCGCGAGCTGCTCGTCCACTCCCTCGACCAGCTGATCGCTCGAGCGCTCAAACATCCACGCCGCATCGGTTGGCGCGTGCATGCGGTGCGACTGCGTGCCGACCTCGAAGGCTCCAGCTCTTGGCTCGCCGCCATTTTGCTCAAAGACCCGACCGCAGACGGTGAGCGCATCGCCGCGCCACTCAGAACGCGGCTCGAGCAATCGCCGCCGACGGGCGCCGTCGAGCGTCTCGTGCTCGAATTCACCGCGTTCGCCCCCGGCACCGCCGAGCTGCAGCTGTTCGCGCGCGATGCGCAGGCAGCCGCGCGCGCGGGCCAGCAGCGCGCGTTGCAGAGCGCCGCACGCGAGATCCGCATGCGCGTGCAGCGCTCGTGTCTTTACCACATCATCGAGGTCCAGCCATGGTCGCGCCTGCCCGAGCGCCGCTACGCACTGATCGACTACGAGCCGTAAACGAACCCCGCCCGGTAGCGGTGGAATTCGATACGAACGGTCAACCGGCGGTTGTACGGCGGTCAAACGACAACGGCGGCGGTCAAGAAGAAACTGCGACGGTCGTCGAGGCTGTCCTGGAGACCTGGCGCATCGATGATGAATGGTGGAGGCAACTCATCTCACGTCGTTATTTCGCGGTGTTACTCGAAGGAGGTGGGCGAGTCGTGCTACTCGAAGATCTCGTCACTGGCGAATGGTTCATGCAAACCCCATGACCGCCGCCTTTGTCTCTTGACCGCCGCATCTGCTTCTTGACCGCCCATGTACGCCGAGCTCCACTGCCACTCCGCATTTTCGTTTCTCGACGGCGCCTCGCCGCCGGACGCGCTGCTCGCCGCAGCGCACCACCTCGGTTATCCAGCTCTGGCACTCACGGATCGCAACGGCATCTACGGCTCGCTCGCATTCGCGCACGCCGCCAAACCGCTCGACCTGCAGGCGATCACCGGTGCCGAAGTCACGCTCACGGACGGCAGCCATCTCGTTCTGCTCACCGAGACATCGCAGGGGTACACGAATTTGTGCCGGCTGCTCACCGAGGCGCATCTCGGCGCCGAGCGTCTCGATCCCCGGTTGCCGCTCCAATCGCTCGAAGCTCGTCACGACGGGCTGATCATTCTCTCTGGCTCCCGCCGCGATGGGCTGCTACCGAAAACACTGGAGAACGAAGGACTGAGTTCGGCGCGCAAACTTGCCGAGCGCTGCAAGGCGGTGTTCGGGCCCGATCGATTCTTCGTTGAAATCCAGAGAAATCGAGTCCGCGGAGACTTGTCGCTCAGTCGGGCATTGATCGACGTTGCGGAAAACCTGCAACTTGCCGTCTTGGCAACTGGAAACGTCTACTATCACACTCGAAGCTTGCACCGCTTATATGACGTCATGGTCGCGATCCGCCACCGCACGACGCTCGACGGCTCGCACCGGGTGCGAAATCCGAACAGCGAGTTTTACTTGCGGCCACTGGAAGAAGTCGTGGCGCTGTTTCATGACTGTCCGGATGCTGTCGCTACGACATTGGCCATTGCCGAGCGCTGTAAGGCCTTCGACCTGACGCGCGACCTGGGCTACACCTTCCCCGACTTCCGCGGGGCCGATCGGGCTCCCGCGCCGCAGGCGCTGGCCGAGCTCTGCAACGCGCGGATGCAGGAACGCTATCCCCCAGGCTCGCTCCATCATGCCCAGGCCGTCCGCCGGCTCGCGGAAGAATTGCAGCTCATCGAGCATCACAAGCTCAGCGGCTTTTTCCTCGTCTACCACGACCTGTTCGATCTCGCGCGCGAGGTCGCGGCGGACATCCGGCGCGGCTCGCGGCGCGCCGGCGGCAACTTGCTGCCGGGCCGAGGCCGCGGCTCGTCCGTCTCGTCCATCGTCTGCTACCTGCTCGGCCTGTCGCACATCGATCCGATCGCCAACAAGCTCTTTCTCGGCCGCTTCCTGAACGAGACGCTCGCGTCGGTGCCAGACATCGATCTCGATTTCCCGCGTGAGATCCGCGAGGAGCTGATCCGCCGCGTCTACACGCGCTACGGCGCCGAGCACGCCGGGCTGGTGTGCTCGTTTCCCACGTACCGGCTGCGGTCGGCGGTGCGCGAAATCGGCAAGGCGCTCGACTTGCCGCTTGGCGAAATCGAATTGGTCGCCAAGCTCGCCGATGGCCGCGCCGATGAGCTGCCGGATGAAATGGAAAACCTGCCGGGATTCAAAGGCCGCAAGGACGCGCCGCTGTGGAAAGAGCTGTGCCAGCTCGCGCACGACATCCGCGGCTTGCCGCGCCACGTCTCGCAGCACCCCGGCGGCATGATCATTTCCTCCCGGCCGCTCATCGAGCTGGTGCCGCTCGAGCGCGCCGCGATGGATGACCGCGTCGTCTGCCAGTGGGACAAGGATTCCTGCGACGACGCGCGCTTCATCAAGATCGACTTCCTCGCGCTCGGCATGCTGTCGCTGGTGGAGGAATGCGTCGAGCTGATCGCGCGGCGCACGGGAACGCCTCCCGATCTGTCACGCATCGACTTCGAAGACCCCGCCATCTACGACCGCATCTGCGCCGGCGACACGATCGGGCTATTTCAGATCGAGAGCCGCGCCCAGATCCAGATGATCCGGCGCAGCCGGCCGCGTAACCTCGAGGATCTCGCGGTGGAAGTCGCGATCGTCCGGCCGGGCCCGATCGTCGGCGGCGCCGTGAACCCGTACGTCAGGCGGCGGGAAGAGCAGCGGCGCGCGCATGCGGCCGGCCGCGCCTACGAGCCTCCCGTCGATCACCCGCTGCTACGCGACTGCCTCGCGGAGACGCTGGGCGTGATTCTCTATCAGGATCAGGTGCTGCAGGTGTGCCAGGCGCTCGCCGGCTTTACGACCGGACAGTCCGAGGCGCTGCGCCGCGCCATGAGCCGCCGCCGCTCGCACGACTTGATCGGAGGATTCTGGGACGAATTCCGGCAGGGTGCGCTGGCTCGTGGTGTCTCCGAAGCAACCGCGGAGAAAGTCTTCGGCCAGGTGATCGCGTTCAGTGAATTTGGATTTCCCAAGTCGCATGCCGCAGCGTTTGGTCTGCTCGCCTACCAATCGGCGTGGCTCAGGCACTACCATCCCGTCGAGTACTACGTCGGCCTCTTCAATAACCAGCCGATGGGCTTCTACTCGATCGATGCGCTGGGCCGCGACGCCATGCGCAACGGCATCGAGATGCGCTTGCCCGATGTGAACCAGAGCGACGTGTGGTGCACGGTGGAAGAAGGAGCAGGGAGCACGGAGCAAGGAGCAGTACGAATTGGATTGGGATTTGTGCGCCATTGGAGTGAAGAGACAACAACTGCAACTGTTGAGGAACGCGAACAGCACGGGCCATTCAGGAGCGTTGGAGATTTTGTGCGTCGCGCGCCGCCCAGGCTCAAACGCACCGCCATCGAGGCGCTCATGTGGGTGGGCGGCTGCGATGGATTCGGTCTCACGCGCCGCGAGCTGTTATGGCAGGTGGGACTGTGGCTGCCACCGAAAGCCTCGCGCTCCGGCGACGGACGCGGCCGGCGCCAACTCGAGCTGGCGTTGAGCCACCCCCACGAGCATCTGCCCTTCGGCGATCTCGCGGCCCACGAGCGGCTCCTGGCCGAGTACGCCACGCTGGGATTTTCTGCCAGCGGGCATCCGCTGTCGTTGGTGCGCAGTGCGTTACCACCCAATCTCACGCTCAACAAGGCCTTGGATGGCCTCAGAGCGGGAGAAAAATGCCGGGTGGCCGGCCTTGTCGTCGCGCGTCAGCGGCCGGAGACCGCGAAGGGGACCGTATTTCTTCTGGTCGAAGACGAGACGGGAATGACGAACGTGATCGTGCGGACCGACGTCTACGATCGCTATCGTGCGGCGGTCCGCGGCGAGGCGTTCGTCCTGGTAACCGGTAAGTTGGCCAAGGATGACGGTACCGTGAACGTGTTAGCGGAGAAAGTGGAGGGATTGAAGCTCGGATTGCGGATTGCGGATTGCGGATTGGAAGAGTCAGGTGTCGAATCCGCAATCCCAAATCCGAAATCCGCAATGTCTTTCTTAAGGGCCATGCGTCGAGTTGCCCCCGATTCCAAGGACTGGGGATGAGCGCTCGGGAATCCTGTACCGCCGGCTTTCGAGTGAAATCGGGCTGGGCCGCGGTGGTGTTGATCGGCGGCCCGCCGAAATCGCCTCGTGTTGTCGACAGCCGCGTCATCGAGCTCAGCGATCCCGCGGTCGTCGACTCGCGCCAGCCCTATCATGCCGGTTTCGGCACCGCGCAGACCGATTCCGCAATAGTGACTCGCCTCGTGCGCGGCATCGAGCAATTTTCCCGCCGCGCCATCGCGACTCTCATTGCCGAGTATCGCGAAGACCATCGCGTGCGTAGCGCCGGCGTTATTGTCGCATCATTGACGGATCCCGCTACCATCGCGAATCAGCACATGCGCGCCCACGCATCCGAAGGCCGGCTGTTTCACAGGGTGCTCGCCGAAGGCCTCGAGCGATGCGGCGTGACCATTCGAATCGCGCTGGAACGGGAGGTCTACGGCCTTTTGGCCAAGGCGCTGCACCAATCACCGACCAGGGTGAAGACCAGGGTAACCGCACTGGGCGAAGGGGCGGGACGGTGGCGGTCAGAGCAAAAGGTAGCGGCTGCAGCGGCCTGGCTGGTCAGCTAATGGCGTTTCGCGGGTCAGCATCACATCCTGTACCAATGCGAATCGGGATTGGCTGCTGCCTCTTGCTCGCGGCGTGTGGCGGGAAATCGGAACTCGAGAAGACCGCTCCTGTCCCGGGCCCCGCCGCGCCGTCAGCCCCGCTGATTTCCCGTGCACTCATCGCGATCGACGCGAATGGCACGCGGCTGACCTACCGGATCAGCGGCGACAGCACGAAGGCGCCCGTCGTCTTCATTCACGGCAGTCTGGCTGATTCCCGGTCGTGGACCCGTCAGGAGCCGGCCTTCGCGCGATACTTCCGCATTCTCGTGTATAGCCGGCGCTATCACCGGCCCAATCCGCAGACGGAAGACAACCAGCCCTATTCGGCCAAGCTGCACGCTGAAGATCTCGCGGCGCTGCTGCTAACGCTGAATTTCTCGTCCGCACACATCGTCGGATCGGGCTACGGCGGGTACATCGCGCTGACCCTGGCGCGCGAGCATCCCGATATGGTGCGCTCGCTGATCCTCGAAGAACCGCCCATCGTCTCGCTGTTGACTGGCTCCGAAGCGGGGGATCCTGTTCGCCGCACCTTTTTCTCGTCTGCGCTCGACCTGGCGCGCGCCGCGTTTGCTCGCGGTGATTCCGTGGCCGGGGTGCGTGCCTATTACGACGCTGTAACCGGACACGGCAGCTTCGACATTCTTCCCACCGCGACGCGCAGCGAGTTGGTCGGCCATGCCTTCGAGCTGCGCCGCGAAATGCTGGCAAACCGCGAGCAGTACTACGCGCCGATTTCCTGCGCCGAGCTGGGCCGCTTTACAAAGCCGGTCCTGATCATCCGGGGTGAGCGGAGTCCACAGCTCTTTCAGCTCATCAGCAACGAGCTGGCGCGCTGCCTGCAGAGCGATACCACCGTGATTATTCCCGGCGCCGGCCATCCGCCCCACGCCGCCAATCCGGCGTACTTCAACCAGGTGGTCGCTCGCTTTATTATGACGCATTGAGCGGCGGGGGTTGACGTCGTTGGCCGTCTGTTCAGATAATCCGTACCCGTGTTGCGCCGCCTCGTGTTTGTCGCCGCGCTCGCCCTTCCAGCGCTCCCCGCTGCCGCGCAAAGCCGCAGTCAGGGGCTCGTGAACACCGCTCGCGAGCACATGGCAGCCCGAGATTTCGATAAGGCCGATGTAGAGCTCTCCAGCGCGCTCTCATCCGCGCTTTATCTGCTCGACAGCGTCAATGTCTTCATATGGCGCGGAGTGCTCGAGCACCTGCGCGGCAACGACAGTCTGGCCCGGCTGAGCTTTCGACAGGTGGTGGCGCTGCATCAGGTCAACGTGCGTGGCCTCGACAACGTCTCGCCGGGCCTCGGCGACCTCTTCGAATCGGAAGCGCGTCCGTATCGCGTCTATTCCGACAGCGAGCTCGATCAGCGGGCCGCCTGGGCGTCGGGTCCCAAGCTCGCCTATCCGCCCGAGTTACGGCGCCGCGGCGTGGCGGGCCATGCAATCGTACACGCCACGATTGATAGTCTAGGCAAGGTCGAGGCGCTCGGACTGCTGGTGCTCGAATCACCGGATCCGGCGTTCGACATGCCCCTGCAACAGATGATGCTCGCCGCGCAATTCACGCCCGCGCGGCGCAAGGGTCATGCGGTGCGCAGCGCAGTGACCCTCGGATTCGATCTCCACCCTCCGGCCCCGGAGAACCCCACTCTCTTGATCACGTCGGCTCGCGACCAGCTGCGCGCCCATCGCCCCGACAGCGCACTGGCGCTGACCGAGCAAGCACTGGACAGCGCGAATCAGCCCACCGCGGGCGAGCGCGTCTACGCGCTGCTCGTGCAGGGAGTGGCATTACGTCAGAAGGGTCGGGACAGCCTGGCCACGGCGTCCTTAGATGCGGGGATCGCAGGTTACCGCGATCTCATCGACCGAGGCACGGACCTGGCGCCCTTCCTGAAGCGTCTCGCCGATTCGGTCCGCATCAGCCGCCGTCCCGTGCCCCCCCCCTTCGCCGCCCCGACAGTTGTCGGTACCGTCGACGAGCCGCCGGCGCTCCTCAGGCATCCGCCCATCCGCTACGCGCCCGAGATGCAGTCGCTGCGCATCGGCGGGACCGTTATTGTCGAGGCAATGCTCGACACTACCGGCCGGGTCCTGCCGGCGAGCGTGAAAGTCGTGCAAAGCCCGAATCCAGTTTTCGATGCGGAGTCGAAACGCGTGGTCCAGGCCGCCGTGTATCGGCCGGCCCGCATGCACGGCCGGGCCGCGCGCGTGACGATTCGTCAGCCGATCACGTTTGCCGCCTATTGACGGCCGGGCGAGAATACGAGCATGACAACTGAACTCGCTACACTGGCCGGCGGCTGCTTCTGGTGCCTCGAGGCCGTCTTCGAGCAGCTGCGCGGCGTCACCAAAGTCACGTCCGGCTACTCGGGCGGGCACGTCCCCAAGCCGAGTTACGAGGCCGTGTGCACCGGGACGACCGGGCATGCCGAGGTCGTCCAGGTCGCTTTCGACCCCGACGAGATCTCCTACCGCGACCTGCTGGGCGTGTTCTTCACGTTGCACGACCCGACCACGCTCGACCGCCAGGGTGGGGATGTCGGCACCCAGTATCGGTCGGCGATCTTTTATCATGACGACGAGCAGCAGCGCACCGCAGAGGCAGTCGTGCGCGAGCTCGAGGCCGAGCACGTGTTTGACGATCCGATCGTGACGAAGATCGAGCCACTGAAGCCATTCTATCCGGCCGAGGAGTACCACCGGGAGTATTACCGAAGGAATCCGAACCAGCCTTATTGCCGCGCGGTCATCGCCCCCAAAGTGGCGAAGCTGCGCAGCAAATACCTGCAGCAGCTGAAAGCCTAGCCCGCGGTCTTGCTCTTGCCGAGGTAGGTCCGCACCAGCGGGGCGGGCCGGCGGCGCAGCAGGGCGCCCCGGAGGATGTCGCGCTCTTCCGCCGGCACGTCGGCGAGGAACCGTTCCTTCCCTTCGCCTTCCTTCACGACGATCGGCACACCATCGCGATACAGAATGCGGTTCGTCGTGATCGCCGCCACTGCATCACCTGGCGTCAGGATCCCGACAAGGTTCAGCGGATCGGCGCCACTGACGGCGATCAGTTCATCTGCGCCCTGCTCCCTGCGCGTGCGCCGCAGCAAGCCAATTGCTTCCGGCAGCGCATACTGCTCCCCGGAGAACCCGCCGACGAACCGGCCGCCCCGGATCTCACCACGGGCCTCGAGGCGCCGGTAGACTCGCAGGATCTCCCGCCACGGCGCGAGCAGCGTCTCGCGTTGCACGAGCCGGCGGAACACCACGCCATAGCGCCGCAGCAGCTGCCACGCGATTGCTTCGGCCACCTGCTCCTCGGGAATCGCCGGGCGCGCGTGAGTCCGGGCCCACCGCCCCGCCGTCTCCACCCCAAACGGCGCGATGCGGCCGCGCCGCCGGAATCCGCCGCCGAGCGGCCGCCGGCGATCCGACGGGACGAGCAACGCCCTGAGCCCTGCAAAGCTGTCCGAGGAGACGAGCCCCCACGCGACCAGCTCGGCCAGTCCCTTCTCGACTTCGGTGCGCAGCAGACCAGTGGCGTTGACGAGATCGCCGAAGAACAGCGCGCCGCGCGTCTCGAACGCACCCAGCAGGGCTTTGCCGGTGGAGGAAAGCGGCAGGGTCGCCGCATCGACTTCCGGATTGCCTGCTCGCCAGATTTCCCCGCGGTCGCGCCGGAATAATGCGATAGGGGTGGAGCGCACAGGCCCAACCTTGCGATTCCGCATTCCCATTTCCGCATTTCGAATTGCTGTGAGCCGTCCCCAGGCGATCTCCCCCGACAGGCACAAGCCATCGAGCCACAGCGGATCGTAGTCGGTAAGCCGCGCCGGCAGCACTTCGGACTCCCAAGCGCCGGCCGCCAGCTCGTAACCGTCGAGCAGATCGAGGACCGCCGCCAAGCCTTCCGGCCCTTCGGCGCGCGATCCGGTCGCGAGACGCTGCCACTTGAAGAGGAAGCGCAGGAAGTCCGCGGCGGCGACCGGCTCGATCTCTTTGCGCAGCCGGTCGAGCGTATAACGATGGATCCGCGCCAGCAGCCGCCGCTCGCACCACTCGAGCTCCGGGACGCCTGCCGAGAAATGCCCGCGCAGCGCGAACCCCTCGTGCTCCAGAGTGGCAAGCGCGATGTCAATGTCGATCTGCGGCGATCCAAGCGCGTCGGCGAGATCTGCGGCCGTCGTGGGACCGATGACCTCGAGCCGCCCGCGCACCAGCTCGCGGATGGCATCTTCTCTGCTCCATGACTTCGCGCGCTCGCGCTCCGGAGCAGTAACGGCCGGCTCGAGGACCACGTCGGGGAACGCAGCCTGGACCATCGGCACGCGCTCGGTGGCGACCCAGAGCTTCCCATCCATCACAGTGGCGCGCCCGGCGGCAAGCAACTGCGCGAAATGCGGGGCCCATTCAGTCCGTTTTCCGGCCTCGAGCTGCGGCACGACACCCATGACCAGCAACGCGTCGTGCAGCTCATCGGGGTTCTCAGGATCCGGCCACGCCTGCTCTCTCACGAGATCGATGGCCGTCTGATCGAGCCTCCCGAACTCTTCGGCCGTCTTCACGTCCAGGCCGCGACGCGTGATCACCGCCTGCGTGCGCCGCTCTTCGAGTGGGGCATCGTCGAGGAACGCGTACGGCCTGGCGTTCAGGACTTCATGGCAGAGCGGTGATGGCTCGGTGGTGTCTCGCGCGATGAGGGTGAACTGACCGGCCTCCATCCCTTCCAGCACACGCTTCAGTCCCGGAAAATCCATCGCCTCGAGCAGGCAGTCGGTGATCGTCTGATTGACGAGCGGGTGATCGGGGATCTCGCGATCGCCGACCAGGTTTTCCGGGCAGGCGAGCTGGTCGGGGAAGACCGCCGCGACCAGATCTTCCGCTTCCATGCGCTGCAGCGGCGTCGGGACTTTGCGGCCGCCCCGGAAGCGCAGCACGGCGAGCGCGCGCGTCGCGTTCCAGCGCCAGCGCGTCCCGAACACCGGGGCGTCGAGCATCGCTTGCACCAACAGGTGTTCCGCAGTTGCAGGCTTCAAGTACTGAAATACATCCTCGAGAGGAAAACTGTGTTGCGGACCAAGAGACAGGATGATCGCGTCCTCTGTTGCCGCCGCCTGGAGCTCGAAATTGAAGCTGCGGCAGAACCGTTTGCGCAATGCCAGCCCCCAGGCGCGATTGATCCGGCTGCCGAACGGCGCGTGCAGCACGAGCTGCATCCCGCCGGCTTCGTCGAAGAACCGCTCCAGCACCAGGCACTGCTGCGTCGGAATCGTGCCGAGGATGACGCGGGTCGCGCCGAGATACTCGACGATCGTGCGGGCGCCCGCGTCGTTCATGCCGATCGTGTCCACCAGCCACTTGATGGCGGCCGGCGGATCGTCCAGCCGGTCGGCCACGTCCTGGCGCAGCCGCGAGACTTCCTCCGACAGCTCGTTGGTCCGCCCCGGCGCCTCGCCGACCCAGAACGGCAGCGTGGGCGGCTGCCCCTTGGCGTCGGCCACACGCACCTGCCCCGACTCGACTTTGACGACCTGATAGGACGAGTTGCCCAGCTGGAAGATGTCGCCCGGCATGCTTTCAATGGCGAAATCTTCGTTCAACGTGCCGATGAACGTCTCGGTGGGCTCGAGGATGACGCGATAGTCGCCCAGATCGGGAATCGCCCCGCCTGACGTGATCGCGGCAATACGCGCGCCGCGCCGCCCCTTGAGCTTCTTGTTGATGCCGTCGTAGTGGATGTGTGCGCTGCGCCGCCCGCGGCGCGTCGTGAATCCCTCCGCCAGCATCTGCACCACATCGTCGAACTCGGCCCGCGAGAGATCCCGATACGGGTAGGCGGACCGCACCCGCTCGAACAGGTCGTTCTCGTCCCATTCTTCGCCGGCCGCGGCCGCCACGATCTGTTGGGCCAGGATGTCGAGCGGCTTGTTGGGAATGATCAGCTTGTCGAGCCTTCCCTCGCGGGTTGCGCGCAACATCGCGGCGCATTCGATCAGCTCGTCTCGCGATAGCGGGAACAAGCGGCCTTTGGGAATGGCGCCCAGCCGGTGCCCGGCGCGGCCGACGCGCTGCAGCAGCGTGGCGATCGAGCGGGTCGAGCCCACCTGGATCACGAGATCGACGCTGCCGATGTCGATGCCCAGCTCGAGCGATGCGGTGGCGACGAGCGCCTGCAGCTCGCCGCGCTTGAGCCGCTCCTCCGCCTCGAGCCGCTTCTCGCGTGACAGGCTGCCGTGGTGGCTCGTGACGTGATCGGCGCCGAGCCGCTCCGAGAGATGCATGGTCAGGCGCTCGCACAGGCGCCGCGTGTTCACGAACACCAGCGTCGTGCGATGCTGCGCAATCAGCTCGGCGATCCGGGCGTTGACCTCTTCCCAGACCTCGGCCGACATCACGGCCTCGAGCGGCGATGAGGGGATCTCGAGTGCGACATCGAGCGTGCGGATATGGCCGGCGTCGACGATCGTGGGCAGCGGCTGGCTGGTGCCGACCAGGAACTGCGCGATCTCCTCGATCGGCCGCTGCGTGGCCGATAGCCCGATGCGCTGCGGCCGTTTCCAGACGAGGGCGTCGAGCCGCGCCAGCGAGAGCGCCAGATGGCTGCCGCGTTTGTCGCGCGCGACCGCGTGGATCTCATCGACGATGACGGTCCGAACCGACCGCAGCATCTCGCGGGCGCGCTCGGACGTGAGGATGAGGTAGAGCGATTCGGGCGTCGTGACGAGGATGTGGGGTGGTCGATTCAGCATCGCCTGGCGCTCGGACTGCGGCGTGTCGCCGGTTCTGACCAACGTCCGCACCGCGATGTCGGGCAGCCCCTGCCCCGCCATCTGCGCACGGATCTCGGCGAGCGGCTCGGAGAGGTTCTTCTGGACGTCGTTCGACAGCGCCTTGAGGGGCGAGACATAGACGACCTGGATCTCATCCCGCAGCTCGCCGTTCAATCCCTGGCGCACCAACGCGTCGATCGCGGAGAGGAACGCGGCAAACGTCTTGCCCGATCCGGTCGGCGCGGCAATCAGCACGTCGCCGCCTTGCTGGATTACCGGCCAGGCGCGCCGCTGCGGCTCGGTCGGCTCGGCGAAACGGTTGGCGAACCAGCGTTCGATGACGGGATGGAAACGCGACAGCGGCATAAGACCCGAAATATACCCGAAACTCCGCTAGAGGAGAACCTCGTGTAACGATGTACCTCGGAGCGCCGCGATCCGCTCGATCGTCTCACCGATCTTGTTGTTCGGCGTCGACGCTCCCGCGGTAATCCCGATCCTGAGCGGGCCCGCCGGCAGCCAGTTCTGGCGCCGTTCCTCGGTGGTATGCGCACCCACCGGCCGGAACCGAATGCTTCCTTCCTCGAGGTCGATGCACGCCGCGTCTTCGATGTGATAGGTCGTGACGTTGTCGCTGCAGATCGCGGCGAGATGCGTCGTATTGCTCGAATTGTAGCCTCCGATCACCACCATCACATCCAGCGGCTCGGCGATCAGCTTGAGAACGGCATCCTGCCGCTCCTGCGTCGCGGAGCAAATCGTGTCGAACGTGCGGAAGTGCTCGCCGAGGGCCTCAGCGCCCCAGCGCCGCGCCATGCTCTTCCCCACCTCGCCGGCGATCGCCAGCGATTCGCCCGACAGCATCGTCGTCTGATTCGCCACGCCGACGCGCTGCAGGTCGCGGTCGGGATCGAACGACGGCGACATCTTGCCCTCGAACTGCTGGAGAAACTCGTCCCTCGTCCCCCGTCCCTCCAGGTATTCGCACACGACCCGGGCCTCGTTCATGTCCCGCACGACGAGGTATTTGCCGCCGGGATACTTGTTCACCTGACTCGACGTCGCCTTGGTCTCTTCGTGGTAGTTCTTGCCGTGGATCAGCGCAGTGAAGCCGTCGCGCGCGTACACCTCGACGCGCTTCCACACGTTCAGGACCGAGCCGCACGTCGTGTCGACGAGCACGCACCCGATCGCCCGCAGCCGTTCGAAGTCTCGCACCGTCACGCCGAACGCCGGCAGGATCACCACGTCGTCGGCCGTGACGGCACTGAAGTCGAACTCGGCGTCACGGCCCTCCGGGCGGTGCAGAAACGCGACGCCCATCGCCGCGAGCTTTTGATTGACGTGCGGGTTGTGGATGATCTCGCCGACGAGGAAGGTGCGCTTGCCGGGAAACTTGCTGCGTGTCTCATAGGCGTATTCGACGGCGCGGTCCACGCCGTAACAGAAGCCGAATTCGCCAGCCAGCCGGAACGTGAGATCGCCGACGTCCAGCGTGTAGCCGGCAGTCCGGATGGCGTCCACCACCCGGCTGTGATAATCGGCCGTCAGCGCGCCTTCGATGGCGCCCTTGAGGCCGAATCCCTTCCTGAAGTAGGTCTGTTCCACGAGACTCAATCTAACTGCACACCCCGGCCGCCGCGGATCGCGTCGAGCACGCGCTGGACCTGCCACCCGTCGTGGAACGTCGCCGGTTCGCCCTGCGGCGTGCCGCCAAGGATGACCTGAACCATCTCACGCATCAGCCGGATGAACGAACGCGCCCACATGTTGTTCGGCTGCGTCTTCTCCCAGAGATCGTCCGGAGCGGAGATGTCTTCGAGTGGCCCCACGGATTTCCCGAACTCGAGCTTGGTTTCGCCACTGAGCAAAAGCGTTCCCCCGCTGCCGGTGACCCGGCCAAGGAGGCCCGGTCCGTGGTGTCCGATTGCACTCAAGGTGATGGTGGCGACGGCGCCGCTTCCGGTTTGGAGCACGCAGCTCGCGAAATCATCCGCCGTAACCACACGGAGCGCACCCGTTTCGTCCGTGCGCTGCTTGACGAACGTCTCAACCAACCCGGCGACGTGCGTGATCTCACTGCCGCTCCAGAACCGGAACAGGTCGATGAGGTGGGACCCGACCGCGCCCAGGATGCCGCCGCCGCGCGCGGCGTCGGACCACCAATTCCAGGGCGCGTCGAACGCCTGCGGCCGGCCGTCCCCGCGCAGGTAGGGCATGAGCGACAATTCCACGTGGCGAAGCTCGCCAATCGCGTTGGAACGAATCAGCTCGCGGGCGCGGCGGCGGCTGGGCTCGTAGCGCAGCTCGTGGTCGATCCATGCGAGCCTGTCGGGATGCTGTTCGGATGCTGCCACCATTTGCGCCGCCTCAAACGCATCGATCGCCATCGGTTTTTCGCACAGCACGTGCTTCCCCGCCTCGAGCGCAGCGATCGCGTAGCGGGCGTGCGAATCCGGCGTCGACGAAACAACCACGAGATCCACCTCGGGGGAGCGAACCAGCTCCGCTCCGTCACTGAAGACGTGCGGTATCCCGAAGTCGCGCGCCACGGCTTCCGCATTGGCGCGATGGCCGCTCGCGATCGCGGTGGGCGTGGCACCGGCCACGAACGCGAGGCCAGGCAACTGGACGCGGCGGGCGAACCCCGACCCGATAAAACCGACGCGCACGACCGCCGTTGCCGTCATGGCTGGTAACCGCACGTCACCGTGTCCGCCCGCAGCGGGACGTCGTGATACTCGATGCGCGCCGGCGTTCGAATCGCGTTCTCGAGTCCGGAGCCTTCGATACGCACTCCGAGTTTGCCGTCTTCACGCTGCACGTGCACGGTGCCGCTGTCGAGCACAAACGCGTGCGGCGTCTCGCGGATGAGGTAGCGCACCGCCACGACCGCCGCCGGTACGGCCGCCGTGTCACCGGGCGCCGCAACCGGATATGAACCCGAGACCAGGCTGTCGCGGTAGCGCACGCGCAGCAGCACGCCACTTCCCTCCGGGCTCGCAGACTCCAGCAGCACGGAGCTCTCACCGGCACAGCGATGCATGGTCGCCGGTAGCGCGAACCGAATCGTGTCTCGAGGAGGAAACGCGACCATCGCCTGGAGCCGCCGCGGCTCGTCCGTGCCGCGGTTGCAGTGCGTCAGAAGCAATAGCAGGGCAGGGGTTGCTCTCAGCGCGGCGATGGCGCCCCCCCGCCCCCCCCGCCCCCCCCGACTCCCAGCGATTTGCGCGCGGCCTCGGGACTGAGGGTGTGCGGCGCCAGGGCTGCAATCAGTCCCGCGGGCAACGGAGTCGGCTTCAATCTCTTCCGGTCGACGCACACCAGCACCATCCACCCGGCCGCGCCGAGCGCGGTCAAGTCGGCTCGCAAGACGTCGAAATGGAGTGTCAGCGATTTTGTCCCGACCTTGCCGACGTACGCGGCGATGCGTAACCGGTCATCGAGACGGGCGGGCCAGTAGAACTCGCTATGAACGGCTTTGCGCGGCAGGAAGATGTCGTATTCGTCGAACATCCTCGCGTACGCCAGTCCGCAATGCCGAAACATTTCCGTCTCGGCGATCTCGAACAGCCGCACGTAGGAGCCGTAAAAAATGATCCCCGCGAAGTCCACGTCCGACCAGCGGACGTATTCCTCGATGACGAACGGTTGAGGCGCAGGGTCGGGGGGGGCCATCCCCCGGGGAAGCTAGGAGCCTACGGAGAGGCGCGGAAGCCGTCCATCCCGTAAGACTTGAGGCGCCTCCACAGCGTCGTGCGGCTGATCCCCAGGCGCCGCGCCGTTTCCGCCAGCTTGCCGCTTGTGTCCTGCAAGGTGTCGGTGATCGCCTGGCGTTCGCGTTCGGCTAAAGTGAGGGGACCGGCTGGGGGAAGGATTGCTGCTTCGCCGAGACTCTGGGCGCCGTTCTTGAGCGCGGAGAACCTCGCGCCGAGGCTCTGGAGGCGGTTGCGCACGTCGCCGTTCTGTCCATCGATGGCGCGCCGCGCGGAGGAATTGGCGTACAGCAGGCGGCCCTGCTGGTCGAAGATGACGATGCCCTCGGTCACGGAATCGATAACCGCGCGGACGAGGGGGGAGAACGTACCGGGCATGGTGCCCGTAGCAGCGACCGGTTTGTCGATCATGGGTTGGTCATCCTCATACAAATCTTGCGGGTCCAAGGTTTCATCGCGTACGAGCGAAGGTGTTAGGTTCGTGTCAAGATGAGACTCGGGGATAGGCCAAAAGGTTGCTGATTTGTTTCGGCTTGCGCCGTTGCGCCCAATCCTCATTATTGACCGTCAGGACAACAACGTGCCGAAAGACGCCTCCTCTACACGCGCTACGATCCTTGCCGCCGCCGTCCACACGCTGCAGCGCGGGGGCATGGAAGGCTTCTCTCTCGATGCGGTCGCGCGCCGGGCCGGGGTTGTCAAAGGCTTGGTCCTCTATCACTACGCATCACGCGCCCGGTTGCTGCGCGCGGCAGCGGCGCAGATCGCTGAAGCGCGCGACGCCGCTATCTCAGGCGCCCTTGCGAGCGGCCCGGGGACGGCGGGCCTCGATGCATGCTGGGAGGTACTCCGCCGCCAGATGGAAGACGGCACGGCCCGAGCCTGGTTAAGTGTCTGCGGGGCCGGCCTTATTGACCGATCGCCGAGGAATACAGGATTCGAAGCGGCCGCCCGTGACGCGATTGTCGACGGGTGCACCGCTGCGCTGATCGCCGGCGTGGCGCTGCCGGATGCACGCGACGCCTACGACGCGCTCTGGCTGTCCCTGCTGGAGGTTACTGGAAAGGCCTAACGACGCCTCGGCCGCCGACCGCCGCGCACCACGCGGGCGCGATGCGCCGCACCTAAGCTCCGCAGTCCCTGCCGCAGCTCCTCGAGCGAGCTTGCCCGGACCGCTTCATGCTTGCCGCGCGTCACCGTGTACCGTACCGGCCGATCGAACGGCGGGAGATCCTTGGGATGCAACCGGCGCGCCTGCCCTTCCTTGAGCCGCAGCCGGATGATGCCTCCAACCCCCGGCTCCACGTCGTAATCGACGGGAACGCGGTCGCCGTACAAGAAGACCGATGATGGCATGGCATCGAGCCGCTGCCGCTCCATCTCCGGGATCGCGGCATCGGGATCGATCGCGATGCGGGAGGCCACAAATGCATCCCAGGAATTCACGCCGGCGATCTGCACCGCGAGCTGCCCGGCGATGCGGTCCCCATTTGCCTGGGTGAGCCGCCCCCCCGAGCGCCGCCAGTAATGACCGAACCGCTCCAGCGCGCGCCGCACCCTTCCCTGATCAGGATGGGGTGTTTCGCCGGCGAGCAAAGCCTGCACCAGTGCGCCACGCGCGGAATCGGCCAGCTCCTCCGGGAATGGACTGGGCAACGCCTCGACTTCGCGATCGAGTGTGAAGCCGAAGTAGTCGACAGTCCGCACAACCATCAGCCCTTCCCGGCGGCGCTGCCGCTCGAACACCACGTCCGGCCTGCCGCGGCGCGCGTACCGGCGAATGGCGCGCTCCGGGACCTGCGTTCCCTCGATGCTCGCGCGCGGGACACCGAAGCGGTCGGCAAAGTACCGTAGCGTTCCGGCGATCGCGCCCCAGCTTCCACACACCGAACTGCGGCTCACGCGTGCTTCGCGCCCGTCCGCGGTCTGTTCGTCGATCACGAGATCGAATGGCATGATCTTGGCCAAAAGGTCAGCAAAAAGCTCGAGCGTCTTCCGGTCTCCATAGGGCAACTTCTCGGGGAGACGCACGTCGAGTTGGCGATAGACCGAGGCCGTCCCCAGGGCGATGTCTTCGATCGCCTTAACGAGCACACCACGCTCCTCCGCCCAGCGCTCGATGTCGCCCTCGCGGAAGAGATGCCGCGGCAGGCCGTACACCTCGCCCAGATACCCGTGCTTGTTGACGGCCTCGGCGTAGACGTTGTAGGCCGTGATGTGATCGGAGCCTGGGACGATCAACCCTCCCAGTTGCCGCTCCTCGCGTGTCATGCGGTGCAGCGACTCAATGTTCGACGCGACGGCGACGAGCGGTACCAGCGGGGGCTCCGCGTGATAGAGCAGTTCGCCCCAGGGACGTTCCACCGGCATCGCTTCGACATCGCGGCCGTAAGTCGTTAAGCGGCCGTGCTCTATCAGCCCGCGTTCCGTGAGCAGCTCGACGCTGTCGCGATAGGCCCGCCGATCGAGCGGGACCGGCAAGTCGAGCTCGGCCGCATCCACCCCAATTGCCGCACATGTGATCGCGACCCGCTCCGCGTCGCCAGCCAGCTGGAATTCGGGGGCGGTGGGGCGGAGGTCTTCGAATGCCAGATCCCGGTCGCTGAGGATGTAGACCTCACCGTGCTGGACGCGGCCATGGACCCGACCCGCCATCTGCAGAATCTCGTTGGCACCCAGGTACGCCCGCGTCAGCACGTTCTTGCCGCGCTCAACGACGTTCGTGTAGCGGGCATCGTAAATCACCACCGTGTCCAGGCCGCGGATATTGAGCGCCGATTGGCCCGCCGCCGTCATCGCCAGGAGAAAGGGACGTTTGACCAAACCGTCAAGAAAAGGACGAATGACGCGAATCGGCTCGCCGCCATGGTAAAAGGCTGTCGCCAGGTTGGGCCAGCGGTCGCCGAGCTCCTTCGCGATCTGTTCGACCTCGGCGCGGGTGGGCACGAATACCGCCACGCCCCGCCGCTCTCGGGTGACCCTCTTCATGAAACGATCATTCAAGAATTCGAGAGGCTGCTCCGCCAGAACGTTCACCAGCGCAGCCTTGGTGGGATCGAAGGCACGCGTCTCCAGGACCTGGGCGGAGGCCAGGTATTCCGAGTAAAAGCTCGGGTCGACCGTCGCCGAGAGCCAGATGAAGCGGCAGCGCGCGCGCTTGCCCAGCGCGAGACAGAGCTCCATCTCGGCGGACGTCTGATGGATTTCGTCGACGACCAGGGTGTCCTGGGCGGTGATCAGACCATCCTGGAACCACCGCCGCGCAATGCCTGTCGTGACGATGACGACATTCCAGGTCGGCGTCTCGGGCGTCGCTTCGCGTTCGCGATTCACCACGCCCACCTTGAGCGGCGCTTTCAGGATGGTTTCCGCCATCGCCCGGATGGCCAGCGTTTTCCCCGTGCCCGTGCCCGCCACAATGCCAAAGCCCTGACCGGAGCCCGCCAGCCGGCGAATGTCATCTCCGTGTTCTCGCTCGAGCAGCGTTTCCAACTTCAGTCCCAGCGCCAACTCGATCGTCTCACAGGCAGCTCGAGTCGGCGCGATGACGATGACACGGCCGGTGGCTGGTTCGGCAGCGAGAAATGCCTGGGGGTCGGGGGGAAGGAAATGATCGCGGGATATGCGCACTACTGGAATATAGAAAAAGAAGGGAGGCGCCGGTGAACCGGCGCCTCCAGCCTATTCGACGTGCCCTACCAGCCGCGATGATAGCGGCGTGCGTGATACCGATGCGGTCGCGCGTAGTAGCGCGGACCCACGACGATGATTGGGGCAGGGTAGTAGCGATAGTAGTAGGGGTGCGCGTAGCGGTGATAGTACGGTCGATAGTAATAGGGCCGGCCGATGACCACCTGACCGGCGAAGTACGGGTCTCCGAAACTCAAAGAGACGCCAACCCTCGTTTGCGCGCTGGCGCCGCCGGTAGCGAGACCAAGCAACAGTCCGACGAGAATGAGCATGCGTTTCATGGCTGCCTCCTTGTCGTGTCTATGAGAAAGAGCCGTGCCACGCCCGCCAATGCTCGCAAGTGATGTGCTGCCAATGTGATGCGAGATAGTGCCAGATCCGGGGGCTGTCCGTCAGCGGATACAGCTGTCCGTTCAGTCTCCGAAGCTGATTCCCAGATCTCTCGCGGTCGTTATGGTGTCGGAGTCGAGCGGCACGCGCCGGGGCGTCGCGATCGCCTCGGCCAGGGGGACGGCAACGATGCGCGGCGGCTGCAAGGCGACCATCATGCCGAACTGTCGCTCGGCAACCAGGCGCACCGCCGCGGCGCCGAACCGCAGCGCGAGCAGCCGATCGAACGTCGTGGGGCTGCCGCCCCGCTGCAGATGTCCCAACACGAGCGAGCGCGTCTCTTTCCCCGTCATCTGCTCGATCGAGTGGGCCACTTTGTCGGCGATGCCGCCGAGCCGTTCGTGCGCGGGATCGATGAGCGACACCGCGCCGCCTTTTGGGACCGCACCCTCCGCTGCCACCACAACGCTGAAATGCCGGCCCTCCGCTTCGCGCCGCCGGATCTTGTCGCAGACCTTGTCGATGTCGAACGGGATTTCGGGAATCAGGATCACGTCGGCGGATCCGGCCAGACCCGCGTGGAGCGCGATGAAACCCGCGTTGCGGCCCATGACCTCGACGACCATCACCCGCTCGTGACTCTCCGCGGTCGAGTGCACTTTGTCGATGGCGTCCGTTGCAGTGGCGACCGCGGTATCGAATCCAAACGTTGCGACCGTGGCGCCGACGTCGTTGTCGATCGTCTTGGGCACACCGACGACGGGCAGGCCCTTCTGCCACAGCGTGTGGACGATGCCGAGCGTCCCCTCGCCGCCGATCGCGATCAAGGCATCGAGGCGATTCGCCCGAAAGGATTCGAAGAGCTCCTGCGTGCGGTCGCGCTCTTCCCAGGAGCCGTCGGGCCGCTGCACGCGCCATTTGAGAGGATTACCGCGGTTCGATGTCCCGAGGATTGTGCCGCCGAGGTGGGTAATGCCGCGGACTTCCTGCGGGCCGAGGGGCATCAGCTCGCCCTCCCCGAGCAGACTCCCGAACCCGCGCTTGATGCCGACGCACTCCCACCCGCGATGCACCGCCGTGAGTACGGCGGCACGGATGACGGCATTCAGTCCGGGCGCATCGCCGCCGCCGGTGGAAATGGCAAGTCTCACCGCTTGCCGGCGGCCGCCTCGCGGATCAACCGCACCACTTCACCAGGCTCGGCGTGGCGCTTCATGGCTTTCTTGGAGTACACCCGGCGTCCGTCGACGTCCACTTCGAAGACGCCCCCTGAGGACTGGATCAGCCGCACTTCGGCGTGCGGGTAGGCATCGCGGATCTCGGCCGCCAGACCGGTGGCCCGAGGCTCGTAGTTTCAGATGACGCAGTATTCAATCGTGACGGTCATGGCGTGAACGATAGTCGCGCTTGACATGGTGCGCCACGGCGCCGACCTTGCGCGATGGTCTCGGCAGCGCCGGCGTTGTTCGTCCGTGTTGCGATTTCCCTCGCCGCCCTCGTCAGCTTCGGCGCCGGGATTGCCGCCCTCGCCAGCGGCGCAGTTCCGGTCGGCGAAAACCTGCCGCTCGCCGGCGCGCTGCTCGTGCTCGCCGCCGCGCTCTCACGCCGCTTCGGCATCGCCCTCCCGGGCAACGGGTTCTCGTCCTACGTCATCGGCGTGCTGCTGTTCGCCATTCTCGATCGCGGCTGGGCATTCGCCGCAATCGTCGCGCCGTTCGCGATGCTGGTCGGCGACGTCGTGCTGCGGCGACTGCCGCTGCGCGCGGCGTTCGGCAACGCGGCCCATCTCACCGCGGGGTCCACCTTCGTGGGTCTGATGTACGCGCGGGTGAGTGGCGCGATGGGGGCGGCGGCGCTCTCGGCCGACAACGCCGGTGCGGTTGCGCTGACCATCGTCATACTGCCCATCATCGTGAACGGCACGTTTTACCTCGAGCTCGCGCTGGGGCAGACGATCGCGTGGGTGGACGCGCGGCTCACGCTGCGCTGGGAATCCATCGTCTATCTCGTATCGGCGGTGCTCGCCCTCGGGTGGCTGGCGCTGCTCCATGCGACGCTGCCGGCAGGCCCCCGCGTCCTCGTCACAGCCGGATTGGCGATGGGGACCGCGGGCAGCCTGTACGTGCTGCGTCTCGGCGTCCGCGCCGACGAGCTGCACCTAATTCAGCGCCTGGCGCAGGTGATCGCCGCCGAGCTGACGCTGACCGAGAGCTTCAAGCGCGTGCAGGAGCTGACGCGCCAGCTGGTGCCGTGGGAGCAAATGGGATTCGCCCGCTACGACGTGCGCACGCGGCAAATGGAGCTCGTGGCCGACACCGCCGCCCCGCCGGGGAAGACGTTCCGATTCGATTCCGATGCGGGCCTCACCGGCGAGGCGCTGCGCTTGCGCCGCCCGGTTGTCGCGCACGGCCTCGCCTACGATCAGGTCGTCGTCCCCGGCGCCGAGGTACCCGGCTCGGAGATGCTCGTGCCCCTCTACCATGCGGGGCAGCTCGTCGGCCTGTGGAGTGTCCGGCATTCCGACCCCACCATGTATCGCCAATCGGACGGTGACCTGCTCGAGCTGCTCGCGCCGCAGCTCGCCTTGATGGTCGCGATCGATGGCTCCCTGCGGCCCGTCACCGGCGCCTCCGATCAGACGATGCAGTACGTGCAGACGCTGACCGCGACGACCGAGGAGATCCATGCCTCGAGCGAGGAGGTCGCGGCATCAGCGCGGCGCGCCAGCCACGGCGCGGGCCAGGCGGCGAATCTCGTCAGCACGGCGGCCCGCGAAGCCGGACAATTGAAAGACACCGCCGCCGAGCTTGCCGCCGCCGGCGATCGCACGCGCGAAGCGGGGTCGCAGATGGAAAAGACGGCCGACCGCGTGCGCACCGGCACGCAGAACGCCGTGCGGCAGCTGACCGATCTCGGGGCCACAACCGAGGAGAGTGCCGCCGAAGTCGGCCGGCTGCGTGATGTCGCGACGCAAGTCGAACGGTTCTCCGAAACGATCGGCTTCGTGGCCAACCAGACGAATCTGCTCGCCCTGAATGCGACGATCGAAGCGGCGCGCGCGGGAATTCACGGACGCGGCTTCGCCGTTGTCGCCGATGAGGTGCACAAGCTCGCGGAAGCGAGCGGCCGTGAGGCGCGCAACGTGGGCAAGGCGGTGCAGGACACCCGCCGCGCCTTGGATCGAGCTGCGCAGCTGATCGAACGGATTCGCGGCGACCTGGGGCAGGTCGTCCAGAGCTCCGCCGAGTGGGTACAAGATCTCAATCGCATCGCCGAGGCAGCCGTCGAGACGGCGCGCGCGGGCAAGCAGGTCGCCGAGTTCGGTCGCCAGAGCGCGGAGCTGGCCACGAAGATCACCGAGACGCTCGGGCAGGCACGCGCGGGGGCGCAGAGCTCCAGTCAGGAAGCGGAGGCCGTTGCGGCGGCGGCGGCCGAGCAGCTGCGGGCCATCCAGGACCTCGCCCATGGTGCGGCCGAATTGTCGGCCCTCGCCGAGCAGCTGTCGCAGGCACTGCGTTTCATCCGCGGAGGGAATGGTCATCCGTAAACCGATCGCCGCGGCGGCGGTCGTACTCGTGGCGACAAGCGTGGCAAGCTGCAGCGGAGACTCCGGCTCGCCCACCCCCGCCGCTCGCATCGACTACGTCGCCGGCGCCATCGAGCCGATTCTCACGCGCGGCGAAGGGTTCGTGATCGAAGGCCTCGGCTTCGGCACGGCACGCGGCACGGTGCTGCTCACGAAAATCAACGGCGGCACGATAGAGGCCGCGGTCGCCGACTCCGCATGGACGTCGTTCACGATCACAGCCGTCGTCCCCGATTCGGCGGCCACCGGAACCGAAGCGCTGGCCGTTGTCACCGCGGCGGGAACGACGATCCTTGCGACGGTCCACGTCCTGCCACGGTCATTCTTCGATCCAGGAACAGTGACGTGGACCGCGCGGGCGCCGTACCCAGGCGCAGTCGCCGGCATAGGACTGACCGTGGCTGAGTTTCCCGAGCCAGGCGGCGTCCTGCGCACCACACTATACGCGGCCGGCGGCGCAGACCCACCGCTGATGACGCCGGACTCCGGCGTGTATGTCGCGCGCGCGACGGCCGGAGGAGCCGGGGCGATCGACGGCTGGACACGCCAGCACGACACGACGGCACAGGCGCGCAGTCGCGTGCTTCCGGCGCCGCGTGCCTTCGCCGCCGCCGCGGTGGCGACGCGGTACAACTCCCGGTTTCCGGGGACCGCATTGTACGTCATCGGGGGCATCGACCGGTCGGGAGCCGCGCAGGCCTCGGTGTTCGCCGCCGACGTGACGGCGGACAGTGTGATCGGCCGGTTCGTGTTCCTGGAGCCGTTACCGGCGCCGCGCGCGGGAGCGATCGGGGTCGTGCGTCACGGCAGGATTTACGTCATCGGCGGAACGGACCAGCTCGGCCAGCCGCAGAGCTCCGTCTACATGGGTCGCATCGGGGCGAACGGGCACATAGACGGCTGGTATCTGCAGCCGTCGCTCGTCGGGCCGCGGGCGTATGGGGCCGGACTGGCGCGCGACATTCGGGTCATCGCCATCGGGGGAGTTGCCGACAGCGTGCCCCCCGGCGGGGGCGTCGGAACCGGGACCCAGCGGCTGGTGACGGGCGATACGGCGGCCGTAAGCCTGCTGTCGGGATTCTTCACGGGCGCGTGGGGCGCGGGACCGGCATTGCTGCCCGAAGGCCGGTCGCAGTTCGCGCTCCTCGACCTCGACTCAACAGTGTTGATCGTGGGCGGAATATACGGCGGTGCAGGCAGCAACTCGGCTGAGACGCTCGCGGCAGCGGTCAACGACGACTCCTTGAGTGCGTTCGCCGGTCCCGTCGGCACCAATCGCATCGCCGACTTGATGTGCCTGACGGAGCCAGCCGGAACCCTGATTGGCCCCACCGGGGTCGCGTGGCATGAGGCGGATGGGACGCATCGAGGACTGGTGGTCGGCGGAGCCGATTTGGCCACGCAGGGGCGCCGCAGCTGCGCCTGGGGTTTCTGAATGCGAGCCTGATTATTAGAGTGTGAAGTGCCGCTAACCACGGGGAGAGACATGCGCGCGCGGACAACGCTGGTGGTGCTCGGTCTCATTGCCGTTCCTGCCCTTTGCGTCGGCCAACACACCCATCAGTTCGAAATCGGCGCATTCGCCTCGTTTACGCACTACGATCGCGCGTTCAGTCTCGATAATCAGATCGGCGGCGGCGGACGGCTGGGCTATTTCTTCGGCCCGGTGGTCGGTGTCGAGTTCGACGTTGGTTATCAGCAGCCCACGCCGACGAGCGGAGGCGCCAACGCGAACCTGGCACTGGGCGGTGGCAGCCTTGTCCTGAACATGGGCAACGCGCACAACCTCTTCTATATCCTGGGCGGCTATACGCGCCTGGCGTTCGGCGATCGCGCCGGCTACCGCTTCACCGACAACGGCGTTCACGGCGCGATTGGCGACCGGATGTTCCTCGGCGACCGAGTCGCCGTCCGCATCGAAGGCCGTGCGATCTATTCCCCGAAGACCGGCTTCTCGAGCGGCAATTGGGCGGGACACATCGTCGGCTCCGCCGGGCTGTCGATCTTCACCGGGCCGAGCGGATTCCGGGACGCCGATCAGGACGGCATCGCGGACAAGAAGGACGCGTGCCCCGGAACACCGGCCGGAGCGGTCGTCGATGCGGTAGGATGTCCCAGCGACTCCGACCGCGACAAGGTCTACAACGGGCTCGACGCGTGCCCCAACACGATCGAAGGAGCGGAAGTCGACGCGCGCGGCTGTCCGAAGGATACCGACGGCGATGGCGTGTACGACGGGATCGACAAGTGTCCCGGGACGGCAACCGGGGCGCGCGTCGATGCGACCGGCTGCCCAACCGACGCCGACAGGGATGGCGTGCCTGACGGTCCCGATCAATGCCCGAATACGCCGGCCGGCGCGACCGTCGACGCGACGGGCTGTCCAGTCGACAGCGACCACGACGGCGTGCCCGACGGCGTCGACAAGTGTCCCAATACGCCGGCAGGAACCGAGGTCGATACGGCGGGATGCCAGCGCGCCTCGGACGCCGACGGTGACGGCATCGACGACACCAAGGACAAGTGCCCGGGCACCGCGGCAGGCACGCGGGTCGACGCGGCAGGGTGCCCGATTCTGTTCACCGAAGCGAAGACCCCCGTGGTGCTCCGCGGCGTGACGTTCGAAACGGGGCGCTCGGCGCTGAAACCCGATTCGTACACGATTCTCGACATCGTGGCGGCGTCGCTCATCGCCAACCCCGACATCAAGATCGAAATCTCAGGCCACACCGATAACACCGGATCGGCGGCGACCAACACGCGCCTGTCGCAGGCGCGCGCCGATGCGGTGCGGACGTATCTGGCCAGCAAGGGCGTCTCACCGGATCGCATGGTAACGAGGGGCTATGGTCCCACGCAGCCGGTCGCGCCTAACACCACGGCGGCGGGCCGGGCGCAAAACCGGCGCGTCGAGCTGCGGCAGACAAACTGAGGCGGAGGCTCACGTGACAAAGGTCGCGGTCATATTGGGAGTGTTGGTGTTGAGTTCCACCACTCTCACGGCACAGTACGAGCGCCGCTACGAGGTCGGCTTGTTTGGCGCGTTCACGAAGTACGACAAAGGCTTCAACCTCGCCGATAAGATCGGGGGCGGCGTGCGTTTCGCGTACGGCCTGACGCCGATGCTCGGCCTGGAGGTCGATGCGCTGTTCCAGGCGCCGCAGGACGTCGGGCCATCCACGCAGATCGAGCCGCTGATCGGCAGCGCCAGCCTAATCGTCAACGCGCTGAACGCCAGCCGGATGTCGGTCTACGTCCTCGGCGGATACTCGCGGCTCGATTTCGGCGCGACGAGCCCGTACCGGTTCACCGATGGCGGAGTGCACGGCGGCGCGGGGGCAAAATTCTTCATGAGCTCGCGCTTGGCGCTGCGGTTTGAAGCGCGCGGCATCTACACACCGACGACGAACAGCTCGTTCGGCCAGAAGAGCGCCACCCATCTCGTGGGGTCGGCCGGACTCGCATTCTTCCAATCAGACGGCCCGCCCGCGGCGGATGCCGATCACGACCGTGTCTCGGACAAGAACGACGCGTGCCCCGACACGCCGCTGGGAGCAACCGTCGACAACCGTGGCTGTCCCGCAGATGCGGACAGCGATGGTGTACTTAATGGGATTGATGCCTGCCCCAACACGCCGACCGGTGCGACGGTCGACGCCACGGGCTGCCCACACGATCAGGACGGCGACAAGGTGTTCGACGGCATCGACCAGTGCCCTGATACCCCCGCCGGCGTGACGGTCGACGAAAAAGGCTGCCCGCCGACCCCGGGAGACAGCGACGCTGACGGCGTCAACGATCTCCTCGATAAGTGCCCAGCGACGCCCGCTGGTGCGACCGTCGACCCGACGGGATGCCCGATCGATTCCGATCACGACAGCGTGTGGGACGGGCTCGATAAGTGCCCGGACACGCCGGTGGGCGCCACCGTCGATAGCAACGGCTGCCCGCTCGATTCCGACGGCGACAAGGTGTTCGACGGCATCGATCGTTGCCCTGATACGGCCGCCGGAACGCCGGTCGATGCGTTCGGATGCCCGGCCGACGCCGACAAGGATGGCGTGGGGGATGGCTTCGATAAGTGTCCCAACACGCCGCCCGGAACGCCCGTCGATGCGAACGGGTGCCCGCCGGCCAAGGATACGGACGGCGACGGTGTCATCGATCCGCAGGATCGTTGCCCCGGCACGCCGGCTGGGTCGCGCGTGGATCAGTTCGGCTGCTTGATCCTCTTCGAAGAGCGCGCACCCGCGGCACCGGGCGCACCGGCGCCGGCGCGGCCGACGCTGATTCTCCAGGGCGTGAACTTCCAGAGCGGCCGCTCGGTCCTCACCGCCGCGTCATATGCGGTGCTGGACCAGGTCGCTGCATCGCTCGTCGCGAATCCCGAGATTCGCATCGAGATCGCCGGGTATACCGATTCCACGGGTACCAGGCCGAAAAACCTGCAGCTGTCGATGGGGCGGGCAGGAGCCGTGCAACACTACCTCGCGCGCAAAGGAGTCAGTCCTGCGCGGATGCGGGCGCGTGGCTATGGCGCATCAGGCTACATCGCGCCGAACGCGACGCGGGAGGGCCGCGCGCAGAACAGGCGAGTAGAGCTGCACAAGCTGAACTAGGCCCTGCTCCGCGTTCCTGTTCGAGGGTCGGGACAAGCAAACAGTCCCGACCCTTAGTATTTTCTCCCGCCCCGATCCGACCGAGCATCGTATGCATTTGCAACATGGGCGGCGCAGCATCTTCATCGCGCTGGCAGCCGCGCTGCTGGCGGGGCCGGCGGTTGCACAGCAGCGGCGTGCTCGCCGCCCTGCGCCGCCCCCCGCCCCTCGCCGCCCCATCGCCGCCGCCGTCATCCCCACGCCGCGCTCGATCCTGGGTTTCGATCCGGGCGACGACCGCAAGCTCGTCGAATGGCCGGTGCTGGTGCGCTATTTCGAAGCACTCGCCAAGGCGAGCCCGCGCGTGGAATACCGGGAGCTGGGCAAGACGACGCTCGGCGCGCCCTTCATCGCGCTCGCGATCTCGAGCCCTGAAAACCTGCGCCGCCTCGACTATTACCGGCAGCTCAACGCCGGCCTCGCCGATCCCAGAACGTTCCGCAGCGCTCGAGCCGCGCGCGACGCACTGACCAACGGCAGAGCCGTCGTCCTCATCACCTCGAGCATCCATTCGACCGAAGTGGGAGGGCAGCTCTCGCCGGTCGCGCTGGCATACCGGCTGGCGACCGACACGGGCGCTGCCACGCGGGCGATCCTGGACAATGTGATTCTCTGGCTCGTGCCGTCGCTCAATCCCGACGGCGTCACGATCGTGGCGAAATGGTATAACCGGACACTCGGCACCACCGCCGAGGGAACGTCTCCGCCCGAGCTGTATCACCACTACGCGGGGCACGACAACAACCGCGACTGGTACGCATTCACGCAGGTCGAGACACAGCTGACGGTGGATTCGCTGTACAACGTCTGGCACCCGCAGATAGCGCACGACATCCATCAGATGGATGCCAACGGTGCGCGGCTGTTCCTGCCGCCCTATCTCGATCCGGTCGAGCCGAATGTCGATCCGCTGCTGATCGATGGCGTGAATGCACTGGGCACCGCGATGGCGTGGGAGCTCAGCGGCCAGGGCAAGACCGGCATCTCGATCAACTCCACGTACGATGCGTGGACCCCGGCACGCGCCTACCAGCACTACCACGGCGGCGTCCGCATTCTGTCCGAGACGGCCAGCGCCGACCTCGCGACTCCCATCGACGTCCCATTCGACCACCTGCAGGCCCGCTCCCGCGGCTACAACCCGCGCGAGCGGTCGTGGAATTTCACGAACCCGTGGCGTGGCGGCCGCTGGACGCTGCGCGACATCGTGTCATATCAGACCGATGGTGCGTACGCGCTGCTGGTCCACGCCGCGCATGATCGCGAGCGCTGGCTCGCGAACTTCTTCACGGTCGAAACACGCGCGGTGCGCGGCTGGGGCGCGCGCGAGTGGCCGTACGCGTACGTCATACCGGCTCGACAGGACTCCGTCGCACTGAGCGCGTTGCTCGGGATCCTGCGGCGCGGCGCGGTCGAAATTCGCACGGCGCTGCAATCGTTCAGCCTGCAGGGCCAGCGCCACAGCGCCGGCACGTACGTCGTCGTATTGCGGCAGCCCTACGCGTCATTCGCCAAGACGCTGCTCGAGCCGCAGCACTACCCGGATCGCCGGCTCTATCCCGGCGGTCCCCCGGAGCGGCCGTACGACGTCACGGCACACACGCTGCCGTTGCTCATGGGCGTCACCGCCATCGTGGCAAATGACTCATTACGCGTTCCGTTGTCGTCGCCGATAACGCCTCGATCCGTCACTCCCGTTCCCCCGCTCCGTGAGGACTCCGTCCCACGCATCGGCCTCTACAAATCGTACGATGCCCCCATCGACGAAGGCTGGACGCGGTGGGTTTTCGACAACTGGAAGGTGCCGTACACGTCGCTGGTCGATTCCGTGGTTCGCGCGGGCAAGCTGCGTGATGAGTTTGACGTGATCATCCTTCCCGATCAACCACCGCGTGAAATTCTCGAAGGGTTGCCACCGCGCTACCCCGCTCCGTACGCCGGAGGCATCGGTCCCGAAGGCAGTGAGTCGCTGCGGCAGTTCGTCGTGGATGGCGGCACGCTGATCGCGTTGAACGAAGCGAGCCGTTTTGCGATCCAGGCGTTGCTGCTACCGGTGCGTAACGTGCTCGAGGCCGTGCCCGATGAAGACTTCTACGCGCCCGGCTCGATTTTCCGGCTCGAGCTCGACACGACACACGCAGTGGCGCGGGGACTGCGGAGCGAGACCATGGGGTGGTTCCAGGGCGGCCCGGCGTTCGAAGTGCTCGACTCGACGGTCACCCACGTGATCGGCCGCTGGCCGGAAGATCCGGCGCGTATCCTGCTCTCGGGCTGGGTCCTGCACCCCGACCGCATCGCTGGGAAAGCGGCGATTCTTGAGGTGCAACAAGGTTCGGGACGCGTCGTCCTGTTCGGCATTCGGCCACAGTATCGAGGCCAGAGCATCGCTACTTACCCGTTGCTATTCAACAGCTTACGGTTGAAATGAGGATTTAATCCTTGCACCGTCAGGGGTCAATTCCCTATGTTGATGGCCCCTATGAAGTTGGCTCGGCAGGCAGGCGCTCTCGTGCTCTGGGCCGCGACCGCAAGTCGCGGCCTTTTTGCCCAACAGTTGCCCGCCTCGCCCGACAGCATGCAGCTGCGCGGCGTCGAGCTCCGCTACGTCCTTCCCGAGCCGCTCTTCGACAACGCGCCCGCCGCGCAACCCGTGAAGGCGCTCTACGTCAATGCGTGGGCGTTCGGATCGAGCAAGCTCGCGCAGCTCGTGCGGCTCGCTGATTCGACGGAGATCAACGCCTTCGTCGTCGACGTGAAGGACGATACCGGTTGCCTGCTCTATCCATCCGAAGTGAAAGTCGCGCAGGAGATCGGCGCGACGCGGTGCGTGCGCACGCGCGACGTGCAGTCCCGGCTCGACACGCTGCACGCGCATGACATTTACGCGATCGCGCGTATCGTCGTCGCCAAGGATCCGCTGCTCGCCGAGCGGCGGCCCCAGTGGTCGGTGCAGAATCGCGACGGCAGCGGGTTGTGGCGCGATCGGATCGGCACCGCGTGGGTCGATGCGTACAACGATTCGGTGTGGATCTACGCGGGGCAGCTCGCCGAAGAAGCGGTGCGGCTGGGATTCAACGAAGTGCAGTTCGACTACGTGCGTTTCCCCGACGAGCCGAAAGAAGCGATGGCGCAGGCCGTCTTCGCCGCCCGCAAGCGCGGCGAAACACAGCGGGAAGGCGTGCAGGCCGGCATCGCGATTCTCGCCAACCGGATTCAGCCGCTCGGCGTGCCGATCACGTTCGACATCTTCGGTCTCACCGCCTCGGCTACGGGCGATCTCGGCATCGGCCAGGTATGGGAGGATTTCATCACGGTCGCCGACGTCGTGTTGCCGATGGTGTACCCGAGCCATTACTACCGGGGGAGCTACGGACTCGCGTGGCCCAACGGGGAGCCCTATCGTGTGGTCCGGAACGCGCTGAGCGAAGCCATCGAGCGCTCGCGGCCGTTCGTGAAAGCGGCGACGATCCGTCCCTTCCTCCAGGCGTTCACACTCGGGCGCCGCAAGCCGCGTTACACCCCGCACGAAATCCGCGAGCAGATCCGCGCGGCGGAAGAGTTGGGCATCCGCACCTGGGTGCTGTGGAATCCCCGCAGCGTGTATCAACGCGATTCGCTCCGCCCCTACCGCGACGTCGCCACGATTACCGGTGGCGGGGGCGCTCAGTAGCGTCATATTTCCCACATGAAAAAGCTGTTGCTTCCCCTGGCGCTGGCCGGGACGCTCGGCGCGTGCTCTAATGCCGAGGGCGTCGATCCCGATGCGATTCCCGCAGCCCAGCTCCTTGCGGTCCGCATGGCGCTCGACTCGGCGTTCCTGCACGATACGACGTTGGACTCGGCCTTCACCGGGACGTCTGGTCTGTACGCACAGATGTCTACCGTCGTGTTCCCCTTCATGGATCGTGCCTCGCGCATTGTGCAGGGATCCGACACCACGCGTGTCGTGGGGGTCGAATTTGACGTCGATGCAACGCAAAATGGCTCGCGACTGACCATGAACCTGAGTGCGGTCCTCGCGTGGAAGGGCTACGATTCGACGAGCGGAACGATGGACACGGTCTGCTTCCTGCTCGGCGCAGACCGCGCGCCGGTGACCGATTCGCTATGGTCACGCTTTACGCTCGATACGGCTGGCACAGGCACGGGCTTCGTCATCCACCAGGCGCTGGACTCGACGACGACGAAGTGGCTGGCACGCGGCGGGCACTTGCGCACCACGTCGAGCCGGTACGGCTCGGCGCTGGGGACCGCGACGTTCTCGGTCTATCGTGGCATGCTGAATGGCGAGTTCGCGATCACCGGCGCGCGGTGAAGGTGAAGATCCGCGGTACCCTACCCTGATTTCGCGCTCTCCAGCACCATTCCCGGCGCCCACGCGGTGATGTAGCCGCTGATCGCCGAAGCGGCGACCGTGTATGGATTGGCGAGATAGAGTTGCCCTGGCCCTGAGCGGCCCGGGAAGTTGCGATTGATCGCGCTGATCGTCACTTCCTCGCGCGTCTTCGAGACGCCCGGCCCCGCATTGATGCACGCGCCGCACGACGGCTCCAGAAATGTGGCGCCCACCCGCTGGAACACGTCCAGATAGCCTCGCTCCTCGCAATAGCGCTTCACATCCTGAGAGCCGCACTGAATGAAGAAGCGCACCCAGGGCGCCACCCGTTCGCCGCGTCCGGCCGCTTCCGCCAGCACGCGGGCGTACATGTCCATGTCTTCTTTCTTGCCCGCGGTGCACGAGCCGGCGTAGGCGATGTCCACTTTGATGCGTTCGGTGACGGCATCGATGTACAGCCCGTTCCCGGGATCGCCCGGCAGGGCAATCATGGGACGAAGCCCCGAGGCGTCGATCTCGATGACCTCGCAGTACTCCGCATCCGCGTCGCTTGCCAGGCCGGCGCAGAGCTGCTCGGCATCCTTCCGGGACAGCTGGCGGTAGTCCATCAGGTACGCGACCGTTTTGTCGTCGGGCGCCACGTAGCCGGTAAACCCGCCGACT
>WNGD01000173.1_pt1 | contig 60749 bp, 44 predicted proteins | sample 5400671 | NCBI WGS metagenome assembly WNGD01 (sample SAMN13153369, study PRJNA577476) | soil metagenome | isolation source: 40 cm soil or saprolite under grassland replicate 2 | place: USA:California | collected 2016-06-15 | reverse complement strand
CTACTCTGTCAACCTTCAAGCGGCGGGTGGGACGGGACCTGGCGCCCGCAAGGGGCGCCACTACACTTCTCACGGTCAAATGAAGCTTGACAAAGCACTACTGATGATGCGATTGGAGGAGTAGTTTCTTGCGATAACGATGTTGATGCCATATCAACCAGGCTATACCTAGTAGAGGTGTGAGTGCGATCAACCAGGCTAACCAGAAAGGCATAGCTCCTGGTCCGCCCACCCTGATGGGAAAACTTGCTTCACCTGCTCCTAGCGGTCCGTTAAGCTGGATTACGATTTGCCATGCTCCGCGCACAGGCATTCTGAGCGTGCCGACCAGTGTATTGGTTTGACCCTGGGACACTAAATTCGAGTGTAGTTCAACTGCATCGGTGCCAAGCCCTGGCACCATTAAAATGCGACCGGTAAGTCGCAAATTTTCTTCATGGGGCACAACCGTGATCTCAGACGATTGGTCTGTTACTGGTGGATCCTGATAAAGGTTGACATCTATGATATATGGGCCTGCGATCAAGGTTTCAGTGCTGGCGGGATTACTGCTCGCCAGGAAAAAGGTTGGGAACATAGCAAAGGCGGCTACAGAAGCGAGTATGAAAACGAGGATGAGATTCTTCGCTGCGCTCAGAATGACAGGTAGGGCGCTCAGAATGACAGGTAGGGCGCTTAGCATGACAGTTAGGACTTGCACCTGGAACCTTTCCTTTTGTGAAATTGAGCGTTTCTCATCGTGTATTCCAATGCCAGATATCGCCGAAGGTTGCCCCGGCAATTGCTCCTGCCGATCCAAACGCGAGGATGACCGGTACGGCAATCAAAGTTGCCTGTACCTTCAGATCCGGCGGTATATTGACGCCATTATATGCGAGGAAAACTCGTGGTAAATCCAATGAAGTTGCTAGCAGGCATGGCGCAACGATCAATTGAGGTAAGGTGATTACTACCCCCAGTAACCAGACTCTCTTTGTATAACCACCCAGCTTATATCCTCGTCGCTGCCGCAGGAGAGCCACGCCATCAACGATCAGCGCAGAGGCAATGAAGAGAAGTGGCAACCATGCATCGATTGCGTTAAAATATGGTATTTCGCCAGGGATACGGTACGACATGCCTTGCTGAATAACGGCAGTGCGGATGGCCCAGGGTACAAAAAGTTCTTCGAGGATGGTGTGGAACGCAAGAAGGAAGACGACCAACGTTGCTGAACCTGGTTTGTGCGTGAGACGTATTGCACCTATCAAGGCCAGGGCACCACAAGCTGCTATTGGCAAAGGATAGGTAGGAATTAGAAGTAAGCCAAAGGTCGCAATAGGAAACTGCAAAAACCCTATGAGGGTGAAATTTATCAGCCCTGCGAGAACGAGGAGTGCTCCCCATTCAAGCCAACTTAATCCCAGGAAGCGATAGTATGGGTACCCTGCTTCACGTTCAATAGCGGCTTCTGAAGCGAATATGTAGACCATCCCCAGGTTACCTATTACTCCACCCGTTACACCCATCATGTGGAATGGAGCCCAGAGGGCAATATCAATGCCATACAAAGTATGCCAGTAGTTGTCGAGTGGGGCTGCGGTCAGGGCCTGAAGGGCGCCAAAGCCCGCAATAATGAAACCCAGGGGGGCATGGAACACTTTGAAAATGCGTATAGTTGAAGTGTCGTCAACACCGGGTGTATGTTTAAAGTAACGTACTGTATCCGCCAGTACAACAGTCAGCGCTAAGAACCCTGCCCCAGCCACGGACAAATAGATGAGGGTATGCGGCGGCGTCCAGAATTGATCACGTCCAACGTAGAAATGCCATTCTCTATCCCATATGGAGCCAAGTTCTCCCGAGAGGAGCAATAAAAGCATGGTCCAGGCAGCAGTGCGGCGTAATAGCCGCTCGCTATTGTCAAGGCGCACAGGCCTGGTTGCGTACGAAGATGCTGATCCACTAGCCTGTGGCTCTGATTGTGCCATTCACCATTTCTCCTCTCAAAGCCGCTGGCCTTTGTCCAGAAAGAACCATTTCTAACTATACGATAGATTATATGTGACGTCAATTACGGACGGTCGCAAGGGCACGCTATGAGCATCGGCAGACGAAACCAGTTCTTCTGCACGTAATTCGTCCGAGAACCTGCAAGAGCGTCAAAGACTCGCTCATTGAACCTTGATACGGTATACTTGTTTCAACAAGACGGAAAGCGTTTGCTAGATGTCGATTTCAAAGAGTGATTGAAGAGGGTATGCCTGCAAACGCCGGGGTGGGAAAAGAAAGGGACACGAGCTGGCATGCGAACGGCATTGAAAGAACAGACAGGATGGGACGAGTAGAGCTATGCGTGAACCACCGAGTATTCCAGAGGAACAGCTTCGAGCTTGTTTGCAAGACCAATATGACCTGATCCCTGTCACGCTTGAGTTTCTTCCCCTGGGACTTGATTACAAGGCCGGGGTGTATCGGGTGGTGAGCGATCCTGGAACTCCCTATTTGCTCAAAGTCACGTCTAGACCGCTCTACGAACCACGGTGTCTGGTTCCTCGCTATCTCAACGAGCAGGGGATCACATCAGTCGTGGCTCCCGTTCCCACCAAGAGCGGTGCCTTGTGGACGAAGCTCGTGGATTGGACCGTGATCGTCTACCCCTGGATCTCCGGGGATAGCAGCTTGACGGGGATGACGGATGAGCAGTGGAAGGAGGTGGGAACCATCTTCAAGCGGATTCACCAGGTTATGCTGCCACCAGAGGGCTTCGATTCACTGCGAAAGGAGACCTTTGATCCGACGGAGTATACCCGATGGGTACGTACCTTTGAGGCTCAACACCTCCATTCGCGACATGATGGAAGTGAATCTTCGCGCGCTCTTCGCACCGACTGGGTGGCGCATCAGTCCACGATTCACACGGTAGTGACCTCCCTAGAAAAGCTGGCAGGAGTGCTTCAAAGACGATCAGGGCCATACATCATTTCTCACGCGGATTTGCATGCTGCCAATCTGCTCCGTGATCCTGCCGGTCACGTGTTTGTGATCGATTGGGATGAGGTGATGCTGGCATCCAAAGAGCGCGATTTCATCTTTGTCCGGGAACCACAAGCAGTTGCGTTTTGGGAAGGGTACGGACAAACAGAGATTGATTGGGTGGCACTAACGTACTACCTCTGGGAACGGGTCGTGCAAGATCTGATCGAGTGTACACAAGACGTGTGTTTCAGGGACGATTTGGGAGAAGAAACCAGGGCTGATATTGTCCAGTTGTTTCATCAGATCCTGGCTGATGAAAGGGGCACTATCGATGCCGCCTATACTGCTGCGGCCCACCTCGCCACGTAACCTCACTGTTCACACCAGGAAAAGCTCTTGATGCTTGATGTTGATTAGAAAGTGAGCACTATCACATTTATTCAGTGCTGAAGAGCATAGTGTATCTCTAAAAACTGGTGTATCATCGTACATTAGATGAGATCAATTTTGTAGATACTTATAACTCGTTTAGTATTGAGATGCACGGAGAAAACTATGCAAAAAAATCCATTTCGTCGTTTTCAAGGTATGTTCGTATGTACAGCGGTTCTTGTCCTGATGATTTTGCTGACAGCATGTGCTGGCACCGGCGTTAGTACTGGACAGCCTACGTCAGGCACAACCCCCACGACCACGTCTGCGACGCAGGCGTCACCAACCGCTACTCTCCAATCGTCCCCTACTGCCCAACAGGTTGCGTTTAAAGCAGGTGGTATCTCCTTCATTGGCCAGGTGAAGAGTATCACGAGCACCAGTCTTGTTATGAGCGCTCCTAATGGGCAGACCTACACGATGGCGATTACTGCCTTAACGAATCGCTCGGCCTTTGGTGGAAGTCTTCCGACTGTTGGGGCTTTAGTCGATATGGACTCAACAATTAACCCTGATGGGAGCCTGAGGGCAACGATCTTGAAGCCAGCTAGACAAGGTGACCCGGACCTGAACGTCATCGCGTATACTGGCATGACGACGAGCGCCGTTGGGGCTAATCGTGTTCTTCACTTCACGGCCGGTGTCAAGAGCTACACCTTCACTATTCCTGCGACGGCAGTCCTGACTGATTTCGGTGGGAACGCACAGGCTATCGGCAACAATGTCGCAGTCAAGGTCAAAGTACAGTATCCTGCTAACACGGTCGTTAGTGTCGGAAACCCTAATACATAAAACAAAGATGACGACGAAACAACATGGAGTGGCTCAATGAATTGAGTCACTCCATTTCTTCAGTGACAGTATTTCATGCCGGTATACGCGATGATATTGTCAGGTCATAGTGGTCACAGCCAGGGCAAGATTCAAACCTGGGAAATAAAGGCTATCCATCTCGTTGTTTTACTAGTGAGATGAGTAGTTTGCATCTCATATAAGCGGTTGATATTACCTGTTGCGCAGCCTCGCAAACTCTTGACGATTATAGTATAGTATTAGAGCGAATATCGAACGTTTGTATCAATCTTTATAAAAAACCCACAAGTAGCGGCCGGAATAAGATTGCAATAAACTTGTGGTGATGGGTGGTTCAGTTCTATGCCCCAGGACAAAATTGTTATTCGTGGTGCCCGCGAACATAACCTGAAAAATATCGATGTTGTTATTCCCCGTGATAAATTAGTGGTGATTACAGGCCTTTCCGGTTCAGGTAAAAGTAGCCTGGCTTTTGATACTATTTTTGCCGAAGGGCAACGCCGCTATGTTGAGTCGCTCTCGGCCTATGCGCGGCAGTTTCTCGATAAAATGGAGAAACCTGATGTTGATCATATCGATGGTCTCTCCCCCGCTATCTCTATCGACCAGAAAGGCACCTCGCATAATCCGCGTTCGACGGTGGGAACCGTTACGGAGATTTACGACTATATGCGCTTGCTGTATGCGCGCGTCGGCCATCCTCACTGTCCAAAGTGTGGACGCGAGGTTAGCCAGCAGACCGTCCAACAAATCGTCGATGCAGTTCTCAATTTGCCCGAAGGTTCGCGTATTATGCTGCTTGCGCCAATCGTTACAGGGCGAAAGGGCGAGTACAAAAGCATCTTTGAGGAGATGCGGCGTTCCGGTTATGTGCGCGTGCGTGTGGATGGAAAGATACATGATCTAAGTGATGAGATCGACCTGGATAAGCAGAAAAAACATACGATAGAAGTGGTTGTTGACCGGCTTGTGATACGTAAAGGGCAGAAGTCGCCTATCTCCGAAAAGCCTCAGCAGGAAGGGCACAATGAATTGCGCCCCTACAAGCAGGTTGCCGAGCGTCCTGCGCTGTATGATGTCAATGCCGAGCGAGAGCAGCAACCTGGCGAGGACGGTGCTCAAGCAGAGCAGGGTGCAATGCAACATGAGCAGATTGATGCTTCATTCCGACAGCGCGTGGCGGATTCGCTGGAGACGACGCTGAAACTTGGTGGTGGTGTTGTGCTCGTTTCGATTATCGATGGCGAAGAGATCCTCTTCTCTGAGAATTTCGCCTGCGTCTACTGTGGCATCAGTTTACCGGAGATTGCGCCACGCACCTTTAGCTTTAACAGCCCACATGGCGCGTGCCCTGCCTGCACAGGCCTTGGTACCCAGCAAGAGATCGATGCAGACCTGATTGTGACGCATCCCGAACTGAGTTTGCTCGAGGGAGCGATTGCGCCGTGGAGTAAGGTAATCAATGGCAGCCAGTGGCATGCTTCGATTCTAGAGGCTCTAGCGGAGAAATATGACTTCAGCCTTAGCACACCCTGGCGTAACCTCACGGAAGATCAACGTCAGAAAGTGCTTTATGGTTCACCAGAAGCACTGGCGATTCGCTACACACCGCAGCACGGACGCACACGTACCTACACTATCAACTTCGAGGGTGTCATACCGGGTCTTGATCGACGTTACAAGCAGACAGATAGCGAAAGTATTCGTGAAGAAATTGAGGGCTACATGTCTGCGCGGGTGTGCCCCGATTGCCATGGAGCGCGACTCAAACCCGAGGCGCTGGGTGTTACAGTCGGTGGGCGTAACATTGTACAGGTTACACGACTCTCAATAGTGATGGCGCAACGTTTCTTCCAGGAGTTAGAGGCTGAGTCCCATGTGCTGCCCATGCAGGAGAGTATTCGATCTCTCAACGGCAATGGGAATGGCAAGAAAAAGAATGTTAATGGTGGCCCCGGCGTGCCTGATCCCCTGACACCGATTGATCCTCATGGGCCGTTGGTTGAGGTCACACTGACGGAGCGCGAGCGCTTTATCGTTCGCCAGGTGCTCAAAGAGATCCGATCGCGACTGCAATTCCTGGTAGATGTGGGGCTTGATTATCTGAGCCTGGATCGTGCGGCGGCCAGTCTTTCTGGAGGTGAAGCGCAGCGTATTCGGCTGGCAACGCAGATCGGATCTGGTCTTATGGGTGTGCTTTACATTCTCGATGAACCGAGTATCGGCTTACACCAACGCGACAACGCACGCCTGATCAAGACGTTGATGCGTTTGCGTGACCTTGGTAACACGTTGCTGGTGGTCGAGCATGATGAAGATACCATGCGTGCTGCCGATCACATCATTGATATTGGCCTGGGCGCTGGCGAACATGGTGGGAGAGTTGTAGCTGAAGGCACCTACAAAGATATTATTGCTAATACGAATTCACTCACAGGAGATTATCTATCCAGGCGCAAGCGTATTCCTCTGCCTACGGTGCGACGTGAAGGCAATGGGCGCTCTTTGCTTATTACAGGAGCGCGGGAAAATAATCTCAAAAATGTTTCGGTAGATATCCCGCTAGGGAAATTCGTCGTGATTACTGGTGTCTCTGGTTCTGGCAAAAGCACTCTCATCACCGACATCCTCTACCGGAAACTGGCTCATTCGCTGTATCGTGCCCATGATAAGCCGGGTGCGCACGATACTATCGAGGGTATAGAGTTCCTGGACAAGGTCATAGATATCGATCAATCGCCAATTGGACGCACGCCGCGTTCCAATCCGGCCACCTATACCAATGCCTTCACCGGCATCCGCGATCTTTTTGCGCAGGTGCCGGAGTCACGCATGCGTGGTTATCTACCCGGTCGCTTCTCGTTTAATGTCAAAGGTGGTCGCTGCGAAGCCTGTAAAGGTGAGGGTATAGTCAAAATCGAGATGAACTTCCTGCCCGATGTATATGTGCCGTGCGAAGTATGTAAGGGCAAACGCTACAATCGCGAGGCACTGGAGATTCATTATAAAGGCAAGAACATTGCTGAAGTGCTGGATATGACGGTGGAAGAAGCAATGGGCTTTTTCGCAAATGTGCCCTCAATCTACAATAAGATGAAAACGCTCAACGATGTTGGTCTGGGTTATATGCGCCTGGGGCAACCCGCCACGACACTTTCCGGGGGTGAAGCGCAGCGTGTCAAGCTTGCGACGGAACTTGCTCGTCGCGCTACCGGTCGAACGATGTATATCCTTGATGAGCCAACGACCGGACTGCACTTTGCTGACGTGGATCGTCTCCTGCAGGTGTTGCAGCGGCTTGTTGATGCAGGTAATTCGATAGTAGTGATCGAGCATAACATGGAAGTGATTAAGTGCGCCGATTGGATTATCGATTTAGGGCCAGAAGGGGGAGATGCCGGTGGGGAGGTGATTGCGCAGGGAACACCAGAAGATGTGGCCGAGAGCGAGCAGTCGTTTACCGGCTACTTCTTGAAGCGGATGTTTACTGAGGAAGCGGCGTTCGCCAATGCACGTCAGTCGAGTGGGATTGTGGCGGGCTAGCCTGTGATTTGGATTCAGTCGGTTCATCTTGCATACTCTGTGGGACTGAATGCTTCGGAGCTTGCTCATTATCGCCATTTGGTGATGTATCGGGACCCCCTAATTTGATTGGCATACCGCGCAGGCGCTGGCGATAATCGACCCAAATAATTAATCCAAACATCGTAAGTATCACCAAAATAATACCTACGAATTTGTAGAAGTGCGCAGCATGTATGCCTGAGAAACTGAGCGCCAGCAAGCCAAATATTATAGCCACCCCATAGAACAGGTAACAGATTTGTTTGACGCTCAGTCCTGTTGCCATCAGTCGATAATGCAGGTGGGTTTTATCATAATGCAAAGGTGATTGACGACGCCGGATACGGTTCATGATTACTACGGCTACGTCCAGAATAGGCAGGCCGAGCACCATCAAGGCAAGCGCAAGCTTTGCTCCTCCCATAATTGAAAGCACTGCCAGGGCGAGTCCTAGAAACATTGAGCCGGTATCCCCCATGAAAATTTTCGCGGGATTCCAGTTATGAGGCAGAAAACCAAAGACGGCGCCAGTGAAAATTGCTGAGAGGACTGCAATGCTATACTGCTGTAGCATGAAGCTAATCAATGTAATGAAGAGTGCAGTAATACCAACAACGCCTGTTGCTAACCCATCCATCCCATCAATCCAGTTAACGGTATTCATCATACCAACTGTCCAAAACCAGGTAAGCAAGATGGCAGGAATAGCAGCGATGGCGATGTCGCTATTCTGTACGACCAGAAATAGAGTGGGTTCACGAAACCATGGCATATTGGGATTGAAATGTTCAACACCAAAGGGATTGTTGAAAGTGAAAAGCAGGATACCGTGAAAAGTCCCATCTATCCATGGACCAAGAATGATAATTACAGCTATCGTCTGAGCAAGAAGTTTGGGCCAGGGACTAAGCCCCAATATATCATCATATGCATGTACAAGCACCATCAGCGCTCCCCCAGCAATCAGCAACCAGTAGATGGTAAGTTCATTAGCGTGAGCATTGAGATTGGGGCCAGGGGTATAAAAGAGCAAAGAGACAATGGCAAAGGCGAGAAACATAGCAACGCCTCCCAAACGAGGAACGGCTTTTGTATGTACTCTGCGCGCAGCCGGTTTGTCGAGCCATCCTACTTTGTAACAGAATGCTTTTACTAGATATGTAAGTACAAAGGCGAGAACAAATGCGCAGACTCCGCCGATCAACAAAGTGATGACGTCGGGAAGATTGATGGGAATAAGCAATAGAAGCTGAATATGAATGATACTTCCCTCAAGCATTACAAACAATTCCCCTTACTCTTGTAGATTAACGCATTCTTCTCTTCTTGTAAAGAGGATCAACCTTGAGCAGCACGGGCGACGCAAGCGTCCCCACCCTTCTCCCTGCAACGACGGATCGCACAGGGCGACGCAAGCGTCCCCACCCTTCTCCCTGCAACCCCCGCCCCTACGCGACCATGCATGCTAGCCCCTGGTTGGTGGTGGAACCATTATAGAATGTCTAGTAAAGAAAACGTAATTTCCAGCTTCTTTGATGCTGTCTGTTCTGCTTTCTTCTCTATACGAATTAGAGCGCTACCTGTAACACACGGTCCCAACCGGCATAGTCCTTTGTGATTGCTATCGTTGCTTGCGGCCAGATTTCTTGCACCATGGAAGTTAGCGGTTCTCGCTGGCGATAGCCTATCTCTAAAAACAACACAGCTCCTTTTGCCAGCTTTTTTGAGTGTCGCAGTTCCGTAAAAAAACGAGCTAAGAGGTCTAGTCCATGAGGACCGCTGAAGAGCGCGAGGTGTGGTTCGTAAGCGCTAACGTCCGGAATAAGTTCATCCATCTCCTCTATTCCAATATAAGGCAGGTTGGCCGTGAGTATGTCGATAGGTTCAGGGAAAGGCGCCAGAAGATCACCATGCAGCAGGCGTACACGGTGTTCAATATGGTGTCGCTGGCAATTGAGATTAGCAACGTCGAGCGCATCGGTTGAGATATCGCTAGCATACAGGTAGGGGAGACGTGGCTCCATAAAGGCCAGGGTCACAGGTATAATGCCGCTTCCTGTGCCGATATCAGCCACAATCGGTATGTGTCCAGCTTCAAGCATTAGCCGGCAGACGTTGAGCGCCGCTTCTACCAGTAATTCAGTCTCCGGACGAGGAATTAATACTCGTTGATCAACCAGAAAATCAAGTCCGTAGAACTCTATATGTCCAATGAGATATGCGACTGGTTCACCTCGTGAACGTCGCTCGATGAGTGTAAGAAATTGTTGCTCCTGTTCTGGAGTAAGCTCGCGTTCGGGATAGGCATAGAGGATGCTGCGCTCGACTTGTAAGGTATGGCACAATAAGACCTGGGCGTCCAGGCTGGTGTACATCTGGCCTGCCTGAGTGAGGATGTGTGTCCCTTGCTTTAATGCTTGCTGGATCGTGGTCATAGTTTAAAGTGGCTGGCGTCCAGCATAGCCTGCATCAGGGTAATGCCAGTAGTTGATACGCTCTTCGCCTAAGTGCCAGCACAGATAGACTTCGCGTCCATTGCGCAGACTTAGGAAATCGATTAACCCGACGGTAGGGTCTTTCAATTCACATCCAATACTGCTTACTTCGTTGATCAGTTCTTGCATAGCCTGGATATGTTCCGCCAGTTCTTTTTGCAGCCTGGTAATTCGTTCATGCAGGTGATGACCGTTGCCCATTGCCAGGGCATGGAGAGTGCCAAGTTCCTCTTCGCTATGCTGCATGACCTTGTGGCGCTCTTGAATCTTAAGGAGCACAACCGATATCTGGGGCAACAATGCTTCAGCTTCCTCGCGGGTAAAGTAATGGGCCATGCGTTTCCTTCCTTTCAGCGCACTTTTAAGCTCCATCAGGGTGTCGGCGATACTGTTGGTGTCGCAACCGGTGTTCCTGCTCCAGGCGTTGGAGTAGGAGTTACGCCAAGTGTAATACTCAGGTCGTCAAAGGTTTTGAGATCGATAGTTTGACTTGTCTGACCTGTAGTTTTCAGGTACGTGCCAGTAACAGTATCACCACGTTGCACAAGTGGTAATTTAGGCGAAAGACTCAGATTCGCAGTAAAGATGAAATTCTGTCCGCTGATCTGGAGGTAGTAAATGGTATTGCCATTTTGCTGGACCGATGATATACGCAAAACCTTGCCAGTGACAGTCTGCTGTGTCCCTCCACCGGCTGTACTTGCACAATCATTAGGGATGTTCTGTTGTGAAAGCCAGAGTTTATAATCATCGAGTGCCTTACTGAGCGTTGTTTCAAATTGCACATTACTTCCGTTCAGGTAGCTCGCATCAAGGATACCTACATCCTGGAAAATGCTTGCACTGCTGTAAATGGCAACCCAGGTCGGTTGTCCACATATCTGGTACAACTGATAAGTATCCACACTGTAACGCAGTATATTGGCACGGGTAGATTGGAAAGTGTTCTGTACATTGCTACCGATACCTATTCCTGCTGCCTTCGGGTAGAAGTGTGCATCATTCTTGTGTGTATCGAAGAGGAAGACACCGGTACTGGAGTTATCATTCACAGAAGATGAAGTCATTGGAATTAACCAGACAGGTTGATCAACATCATTATAGAGTAACTGTGGTGGTACTACAGGAGCTTGCTGACCAGCTCCGGAGGGATTGAACCAGGGGGCTGCATGATATAGTCCCCACCATGTCAGGTATTGTGTCACTGTGTCGGATGGCATGACGCGGTCTACCCACAAAGGCACATTTTTTGGCTGGTACACTTTGATAATTCCCGTATGAGCATCCACGATCAACACCTGGCTCAGTACATCGCCAGTATAACCGCGCGTCGGCTGCATGAGAGAAATGGTCCAGTAGGGATGAAAGGTGTCATCAAGTTCCAATGTTGGGTCAACAAGCCTGCCGTAGGTATAGCCGCTCAAGTAGACATGTCGTATCAGGTCTTGATTGAGGATCGCACCAGGCAGGTAGGCAATAGAGTCACTCGAGCCGGTATGTAACGTGGGTTGGGCATTGGGATCTTCGGCATCCACCACTACAAAACCAGGTGTGGAAGAATTGGATAGGTTGATAAAGATATTGTTGTAGGTCAATGGGGCGACATAATAGAGGTGACGATTGATTGATTGAAGTGTGTAACTACCGGAATCAAGGCTATAAGCTGAACCCAGGTTCTGCCCGGTGGAGCCTAATTTCTGCTGGCCTTTGAAAGCAGCAATGCTCTGGCTGACCAGTACAATATGATTCGGATTGGTCGGTATCAATGGGGTGCCTGGTGCCTCCACTTTTACGTTTGGAATAGCTGCTAGCGCCTTGGCATTACTATCGAACCAGGTTGTAAATACAACAATCAAACCCGCGACAACAATGCCGATTGTTGCGGCCACCGCCAGACCGAAAATGCCTGCCGCAATTGCTCCCCGTGAGGCCTCAGTTGGTAGCGAGAGGGGGCCGCTACGTGTTGAGCGCCGTCCCTGACTGGCGGCTGCGACGTCTTCTAAGGTGCCAAGCATTGGGCGAGCTAAAGCAAAGAGGTTTCCAATACTACTAACGACGAGCGGAAACAATATCCATTGCCACCCTCCAAAAGGGCCGGTTAATGCAGGCTCAGAGACATAGAGGATTAATAGGCAGAACAGGTAGTTGAAGATAAAGTAAGCAGTGAACCACCTGACAAATTTTCGAGCGATGAACGGTTCGCGGCGCCCAAACGCGAGTCGTCCAATGGTGAGTATGGCCATTACGAGAAGTGCACCGATGAGAGCCAGTAGTAAGATAATCATGGTAGTCTCTCCTGATATATCAAAGCCGATAAGAACGTAATAAGCAACGCTACTGCTCTAATGGTAACGCGCTCGTCAATACCTTGCAAAGGGCTTCGGAAATAACTCTTCCTATCAAATCATTGTAAATAGAATGATTCCAGATATACCCGCATTTTCCCTTGCTTTTTAAGCATAAGAACTATATACTTATTTGTGAAATAGCTCCTGGCAATTCGTGCTATTTAGGAGCGTAAAGTGGCTTCAGTCGTAAACGACGAAGCCAATAGAATTGTAGAAAGGAACCTGTTATGCAACCTATTACAACTATTACTGACTGGGGTCAAGCGATCCTTACCTCGTTTACTACCGCGCTCGCACTCATCTTCGCGTTCATTCCAAAGCTGATCGGTTTCCTCGTCATTATACTCGTAGGTTGGCTCATTGCGAAGGCCCTTGGCAAAGCCGTTACTTTACTTTTGCGCAGGGTTGGATTTGATAACTTTTCAAATCGAATTGGGCTTACACGTTTTGAGCAGCGTATGGGCATCCGTTTGGACCCGGCGGATTTCCTGGGTCGCATCGTCTTCTGGTTTATCATTCTTGTTTTCCTGGTGCCGGCATTTGAATCTCTCGGCCTCACCTCAATAACACTCATCTTAAACGAACTTATCGCATATATTCCCAATGTGTTCGTTGCAATCCTGATCCTTTTCCTGGGTGTGTTGCTTGCCACAGTAGTCGCTGACATTGTGCGCGGCGCAACGGCTACTGCCGGCATTGGGAATGCAAATGTGTTTGCCGAGATTTCTCGCTGGGCGATTATCCTCTTTGCTACCTTGATGGCTCTCACCCAGCTTGAGATTGCTACAGCGCTCGTTATCGAGCTGTTCGGGGCTATTGTTTTTGGTTCCGCGCTTGCGTTTGGCCTTGCGTTCGGTCTTGGGGGGCGTGATACTGCTAAGAGGTTACTTGAACGTAGCGAACAAGCGTTGAGCAATCCGACTCCGCAGATCAGTGCACAGGAGTCCACGGGTACGATTGCTGCTACTGAGCAAACACAGGCTGAGTAGTCTTCCCAAGGGTAGCTGGCTTGATCAATAATGCAGGAACACTGCCAACTGTGTTCCTGCGGTGTAAAATGGTTACTTTTCCAAGGTACTTTTTGTGTTTCTCTCACCATCGTAGGTGAGGAGGATGCGCTTGTCCTCGTAGACTGTTTCCAGATGCACCGGGCGACCCCATAACAAGTAGACATGCTGAAGTGTCTTCTCGGCGTATACCAGGTCGAGTTCTTGACCCTCGAAGAGATGCTTGATGTATAGTTCGCTATTCCCGCGATAGTCGCCATTGTCTATGACCAGGTAAGGATAGCCGAAGTTGGTTAAGCTGGCGACGATACCATCACGCACCTTTTCCCAATCTTTCTCGACGATGACCCATTCATCCCCTTCTTTTCTGTAGATGTAGAGGTCAAGTTCCTTCACAAGGTCTTTGGTCAAGTAGTTACGCAAAAAGGAGACATCGTTATCTAACTCGCGTACTTCGAATATCTTCTGGCGTCCCATGCCCGGGTGACGACCAAATCGCTCCTGTTCTTCTTTTGTTGGATTATCCCAGCGGTTCTCAATGTCTTCGAACATCTTGAAGCCGAGGTAATATGGGTTAAGTGAGGTGGGCGAGGGAGAGAGTACGCTTGAGTGCAATTGAGCGAACTCAACGGTTTCGGAGTCAGAGATGACGTCTGAATCGCCTAATCTTCGCATGATGCGCGAATGCCATAGGCTATTGTGGTGCAGCATGCCATTGGCAACATAGCGATGCGTCCGGTCAACGGTGATATCATACACATCAGCTACGTTATGCTCAATGCTGACTACTTCATCAGTCTGATCTTCCTTGAGAAACCACCTATGATTTGCAAGATATTGGCTTAGGTTTGCTCGCTTTCGAGCAAGACTAAAACCAATTTCCTTTGCGAAAATACCGGCTGACTTGCCACTAATCCATACATTTACTCCGCGACGGCGCGAGAGAATGCCGTAGTTCAGCAGCAAAATTTGTAGCGTCTGAGCAATATCATCGCTAAAGGTAGATAGAATGACCCCTTGTTTGATGGATGCGCAGCCGTCACAATCAAAGTACGCACGTACGAATGCGCTTACAACGGATTTAGGTGAGCGCAAAACACAATCCGGTATTCGTTTTCGTCGCGCCTTTGCACGCAAATCAATACCGAGCGATTCCAGTAAGTCAAGCGCATTGGCCGAGTAGAAAACGACGCGCCAGCGGCCACCTTTGCCATTTAGCGTTCTATTATCCCAGTATGGAGTAGCTTCAATTGCAAACAATTCCCGCACGAGCAAGGTGTAACGATCGGCTAACTCACGGTCACCTGTCGTAAAGCCGATAGCGTTCTTGGTAACATGGATATTGCCATCTCCAATGAGATAACCGAGAAACTCGGCAAATGAATCGGTGATATGCGTTGGCGCAACAAGCGGGAATCGATGAGCATATATGGGCTTGCCGCTATTGCCGAATGTATAATCGGTCTTCTGAATGGCTGCTGTTATGCGGTCTTTAGCATATTCCGTCTTGCCACCTAGCGAACGGTACACAGTATGAACACCAACACCCGCAGCCTTTGCTACATCTTCCACGGTGGCGGAAACTAGCGGTACAGGACGTTTAAGCGGCACGAGTTGCTCAGGCCAGATGTTATCGCCGACGCTCAATGGAATGCGCTGTCCAATCTTGACATCTTCGAGTGTAATCCATTGACCAGGTCCAATGTTGAGTTTATGTTCTTCAGCCCCCTCTAACACCAGTCCACGCCGAGTACGCAAGCGTATAGTAGGCGCGTTACGGCGAATATGACGGTCGGCGATTTTGTCCTGCTCTCCATTGCCACTGCCAACTGTAACGGCTTCACCCTGTGCAAGCAGTTCATGCAATGCATCATATCGTAGTAGTCCACATTCAGTAAGTACAAGACTTGTAGAAACCAAGCAGGCCCAGCCCTCATTCATCACTTTAGTTTGCATTTGAGGCACGAAGTACAACATCTCAGTGCGTACAATCTCGATGATGTCACGCTGCCAGGGTTCGAGGTGGGGAGCATGGAGCATCAAAAAATGCAAGATATCCTTTTCTGGTTTCTCTGGAAATTTGGGTGGTTTGCCCAAGCGCTTCTCGCGTTCCACTTCCGCCTTTTTTGCTTTCCTCTCCCACCCCCAGAGGTCGTCATACTCATGTTATTGGTGTAGAAGGTTTCTCATTTTTATTATCAGGTTCATCATCGCGAATGAACAGGTTATAGTCTACATGCTCTTGAATTGAAAGGACAGCGTCGAGGAAACGCTCAACTTCTGCTTTGCCATGATCGAACTCGTACCTGGCTATACGCTCGGCATGAATACTCACCTTGTCGATCATGCGACGCGAGGTATGTTGGAAGTAGGCATTATTCTTGAAAAAGTCAGTATGACCGAAGACGTGCGCTGCTACAAATGTATTTTGTAGCAGGTTGTTCATATCCATCAGGAAGGCATAACTTGGATTGGTGTTGACGACCATCTCATAGATTTTGCTCAACCCGAAGTCGTATTGCATCTTTTGCCTATAATAGGCCTTCCCATGCGTCCAATGGCTAAATCGACCGGGTAAGCTATAAGAGGCAAATTCGTACATAATGGTTGCGGGAACTAGCTCGAAGTGCGTGGGAAAGGGATCTAGCCCAAAATTGAGCGCTTCGTCCCAGGCATGATCGATCGAATCACGCAAACGTTCAATATCGCTATCTGCCATCAGAAAGCTCCCTTATCTAGACAATTACCTTGTGGAAACGGTGTCACGCAGCGCGAAGAATTTCCGCAGGGCAGGATAGACCTCTTTTTTATCTGAGATAGTCACAGCTATAAATTTATCGTCGGAGATTTTATTGTAGGCTGACATCAATGTACTGGGTGAGCGATAATGCCCCTCGCGGATTTCGCCATAGCCAAAGATGTTGCAGAGTTCCATAAGTCTGGTAACTAGCTGTACACAGCGGTCATTGTCCCATGGGAGATTATCGCCATCGGAGAAATGGAAAGGATAAATGTTCCAATCGTCCGGGTTGTAGCGCTCTTTGATGATCTCAAGGGCAAGTTCGTAGGCAGATGAGACCTGTGTGCCTCCGCTCTCGCCTTTGTGGAAGAACTCTTCTTCGGTGACTTCTTTGGCCTCTGTATGGTGACTGATGAAGACGATCTGCACGTTATTGTACTTCGTGCGCAGGAAACGTACCATCCAGAAGTAGAAACTGCGTGCGATGTATTTCTCGAATTCACCCATACTTCCGGACACATCCATCATCGCTATCACTACCGCATTAGACTGATAACGTATTGTTGGTTCCCAGACCTTGAATCTCAAGTCATCCGATTTGATGTCTTTGAACTTTGCCTCACCCTTGGCGGCGTTGCGTTTCATGTTCTCCATAATAGTGCGCTTTTTGTCAAGGTTGGTCAGGGGACCTTTTTTGCGGACGTCAGTAAAGCGCACTGCATCGGTCTGGAGTTCTTGCTGGCGTTTCTGTTCGAGATTAGGCAGTCCCAGATCCTCAAAGATCAAGGCTGCGAGTTCTTCCATGGTGATTTCAGCTTCGTAGTAGTCGTAGCCTGCCTCTTTACCGGCATCACCCTTTTTGCCTCTGCCAGGCCGAGGTTCCTGAGCTACGACGTCGCCGACTTTACTCTTACCATTGCCTTGACCCGCATGCTGCTGGCGACCAGGGTCATAGCGGAAACGGTATTCATCCAGGGAGCGAATCGGCACGCGAACCATCTTCTTGCCATCGGAGAGAATGATGCTCTCCTCGCTCACAATATCGCCTAAATTTTTCTTGATTGCTTCGCGGATCTTCTCTTTATGGCGTTCCTGGTCGACCTGCCCTTTGCGGTGCAATGACCAGTCATGTTGGGAGACAGACATGGAACACACTCCTTCCAGTCGCGTAACGGCTGGGGTGCGACTGATCGCGCCCGTGATATCCGGTATACACTGCGGTTAACGAGATAGACATTGTCTTGTACAGCACCCATTATCGATTCAACAAGCTGCCTGTATAGCGTAAGATTTCGTTTGCGCAAACATGGCAGTATCCATGCTCGGCCATCAAACGGTTCACAACTTCATTGATCTTGCGGAGTTGCTCTTTGTCGGGGGTGCGAGTTGAAGTCGTGATTTTGACTACGTCGCGCAGGTCGGCGAAGAGCTTCTTTTCAATTGCTTCCTTGAGGCGCTCGTGGCTGGTGTATTCGAAGGTCTGCCCTCTACGTGCCAGCGACGAGATACGAATGAGAATTTCCTCGCGGAAGGATTTCTTGGCGTTTTCGGTGATGCCAATTTGCTCCTCGATCGAACGCATCAATTGCTCATCAGGCTCCATCTCTTCATCGGTAATGGGGTCGCGCAACCTGGTTTTATTGCAGTAGGCTTCGACGTTATCCAGGTAGTTGTTCAGCAGAGTCTTCGCAGACTCTTCGTAGGAGTAGACAAAGGCTCGCTGTACCTCTTTCCTTGCCATATCATCGTATTCTTTACGCGCTTCCTGGATGAAGTTAAGATAGCGTTCGCGTTCTTCGCGTGTAATACTAGTGTGCTGATCTAGTCCATCGCGAAGTGCACGAAGAGCATCAATCGGGTTAATGCAGGTGGTATTCTGCTTGACGAGGGCATTTGATAAGCGGTTAATGACATAACGCGGAGAGATGCCATCCATGCCTTCGCGTACTGCTTCCTCCTGTAACTCTTTGATATCTTTCTGTTTGAAGTCTTCGATATCTTCGCCATCGTAGAGCTTCAGCTTCTTCATCAGGCTCATACCCGCCTTCTTAGATGGTTCAAGGCGTGTAAGGATAGCGAAGATGCTGGCAATGCGCAGGGTGTACGGGGCGATGTGCACGTTTTGTAATGCACTTTGCCTGAGCAATTTTTCGTAGATTTTTATCTCGTCGGAGGCACGCAGGTTATAGGGCACTTTGACAAGAATAATGCGATCTTGCAAGGCTTCCGATTTTTTATTGCCTACGAATGACAGGTACTCATGTTCATTGGTATGGCTCACAACGACTTCATCGGCGTAGATCATGCTGAAACGGCCGGTTTTGATGTTCTGTTCCTGGCTGAGTGTGAGCAAGACGTAGAGGAACTTCTCATCGGTTTTGAGCATTTCTACAAATTCCATGATGCCACGGTTTGCGATGTTTAGTTCGCCATCGAAACGATAGGCTCGTGGGTCGCTTTCGACCCCGACTTCACCGATGGTGGAGAGGTCAATGCCGCCGACAAGCTCGCTGATATCCTGGCTTTTAGGATCTGACGGGGTAAAGGTCCCGACTCCCACACGATATTTCTCGCTGAAGGCGAGGCGTTTGATGGGTACGTCTTCCATGTGGCCGGTGAATTGAGTGTCCACCATGTAGCGGCAATGTGGGCACAAGTCACCCTCGATGTACAGGCCGAACTCTTTCTCGACATCGGGGCGCAAATCGTTCGGGATCAGGTGAAGTGGCTCCTCGTGCATGGGACAATCCCTGATGGAGTAGAGGGCACCCGCATTAATGCGGCTGTACGCTTCCAATCCGCGTTTGATCAAGTATACGATGGTTGATTTACCACCGCCGACAGGTCCCATGAGTAACAGTATACGTTTGCGAACTTCCAGGCGCTGAGCAGCGGAATGGAAATATTCAACGATCTGTTGCAGTGGCTTTTCAATGCCGAAGATTTCCTCGCGGAAGAAGTTGTAGCGTGGTTCACCAGTTCGAGTTGTCTCGGCACCTGCATCCATGATCATATGATAAATGCGCTCATGAGCAAGACGGGTCACTTCTGGCTTTTTGGTTGCAATCTCAAAGTACTGGGCAAAAGTACCTTCCCATTGTAATTCACGTTCCCGATCTCTATATTCTTCTAACCGCTTAACCAGATCCATGGGTCACCCTCTCTGTTCTATGCCGTTAGACTGATTTCGCTAACTGCTGGGATAATGCACTAGAAAAAATGAGTAGAAATCATAACGACGTTGCACGGTTCTTGCGAACGAAAAGATGCTTTTATTAAAAGGGCTGGTTTCTTGCTCGACAAACGAGGTAGAGAACCAGCCCTTTCCATTTATTTTCAAACGGGAGGTGAACTTCTCGACAAATCGAGGTAGAGAACCAGCCCTTTCTTTTTCAACTCCAAACGGGAGGCGAACTCCTTGGTGTCTTATTTTTCGTTTCAATTTAGGTCCCATTTCTCATTCTAGACGGGAGACGAAACCTACAAGCGTACACATAAATTGTGCTGGTAATCGTAGCATACAGTACAGATAGGCCACTGTCAAGAGCAAAGTACGCCTGGTATTTAGGACATCCGCTTCAATATCTGTACGAATGAAGCGGCAAATTCGTTTTGATTGGAGTATTAACGAGAACTCTAGGGACTCATATATGCCCAGTCAGTCAGGCTGAAATGAAACAAGAAATATGGACTCCAAGCCCTACGCCGAGTGTTTTCGCGGCATTGCCATTGCGCACTGCAATGGCAACATAGCCTGAACTATCAGCGTAAATAAATGCCTGACCATCGTCAGGGCCTTCAGCAAAGAATCGCCTGCGCTTCTCTACTGCTTGTACTGCGCCTGGGAAGATGATTCGTACCTGGGAAGCGGTGAAAAGTTCAGGTAAAAGGGTGAGTGGAATGCTCGTAATGAGGTTTCCAAAGTTATCGACGTGGACAATGTGCGCATCGATAGTCGTTCCAAGTCGAGTAGCGCCCGAACCCTCAAGACGTTGTAGCGTTTCCGGATCTACCGATGTTCCCAGTTCAAGGAAAATTTCTGATAGTCCACGCGCAAGATAAGCTCCTACCGGTGCAAAGATATCTCGCCCATGAAATGTGGAACTAACATTTGGGAGATGGTACGTTGAATTTGTGAGAAGAACGGCTGCGTGTACGGTCTGTTCCGCCATCACATAGCTGAAAAGTCCGTTATCTGGGCCAACAAAAAACCAATCGCCTGCATGTAAAGCGATGGCCCTGCGGAAACTACCAACGCCAGGGTCAATGACACAGATGTATACAGTGTTTTTGGGGAAGTAACGATAGGACGAAGCCAGTATCCATGCGCCGGATGGAACGTTTTGGGGAATTACATTATGGGTAATATCGATAATGTTTGCGTCTGGTGTAATACCAGCGATGATACCTTTCATTACGCCTACATCGCCATCGCCTACGCCAAAATCGGTCATAAGGGCGATAACTGGGCGTGAATAGGATCTGGTTAGTTTGTTCATCTGTGTTACGAGTTCCATTTACTATGTCAAATAGTATCATTATCTATTATCTATACTCTAAATACATTTGTGTGCTATACTAGCGAAAATGTCAATTGTAGGTATCTGGTGATTCCCCAGAAGTCCCCAAGGTGACGTGAGTTGGGTCTGCTGGACGAAGGCGCGCGACAGATCCTTCGCTGCGCTCAGGATGACAAATTCCCTGGCTGTCATCCTGAGCACATTCGTTGCACTCAGTGTAAACTCCGCGAAGGATTTAGGGCGGACTTCTGGGGAATCACCAGTAGGTACCCAGGAGGGTATCCTTTACCTCGGGGTGTCAATTATAAAGCGGGGTATCACCAAGTTGCGACACAAGCAAAAAAACTGGACTCGCAGGCTATGTTTGCAATGCGAGCAGCGACTAGAGGAAGTGCTGTTATGAACGTTAATAGTGGCGGGCCTCATATTCTACTTTTTGAACGCGACCAACAACTGACGACGTTACTCGTGAGTGAGTTTCAGCTTGCAGGCTATGAATGTCATCCAGCGCGAACGGCTGTGGAAGTTTTCGATGCAATTGCACGCTATCCTATACGCCTGGTGCTAGTGAATCTGGCGCAGGCAGCTGCGAGTCGGCGTGAGTTCTGGGTGGCATTGGATGCGCAACGACGAGGTCGTGGAGTACAAGTTTTGACTTTCCTCTGTATGAATATAGCTGGATATGGTTCGGATGATTCTGAAGAGAGTTCGCGTATTGTACTCACAGACATGGAAGTAGATGGGATGATGGGCGTCATGAAGCTGGTTGATGGGGTACGTACACGCATTCCAGGGTCAACAACAGGCTCTTATTCGCGCATGGCCAATATTCCCCTGGAAACTGGTAATGCAAATAAACTAAATAGTCAGGCAGAGGTTGTGGAGCCATCCGTTATATCGGAGGTTACATCGCAGACCACAGCTTCCCTCTCAATGTTGTCAACCAATCCTTCATTAGCGGTACCATCATCTCCTAATGCAACATCTTCGGAACCCGTTAATTCTGTGAGGATGAATAAACAGGGGAATCCCGCATCTGGTTTTACAGATAAGATCCGGGCGGTAATTTATCCGAGTAGCCGCGCTGTTTCACCAATGCCGGAAACAAACCGGGCACCGCATAATCCTCAGAACGTCGCTGCGACTCAACAGGTTGCAAGCGCCCAGGATATTCCTGCCAGACCACAGGAGATGAAAAGCGATAATCCATTACTCAATAGTGAGGTTGGATCTCAGAGGCAATTGGCCCCGACTATTCATGCGACGCCTGAGAGCATATCAGCTCCCTCACCTCTACAAGAACAAGAATCAGGATTGGCTCAGTTATCTCGGATGGTACACGAGGGTCATTTCAGTGAAGAGGATAAGAGGGCTGATTCGAATATGCTAAAGCATTCTACCTCTCCTCTTGTTCAAGAGGATATGCAGCAAGCTCGATCTCAAGCAACTAAGGTACAGAGTTATGAAGACGATGTAATGGCGTCTAAGGCAACGTCGCAACAAAATCGCCCGGTCGATGCCAAAGCGATAAGTACGCTTCCCTTGCGTGCCTCACCCATTCAAGACATACCAATTGAACGCGAGCAAGAGTACCGTAGTGGGCATACTGGAGCGCAATCAATCTTATCTGAAGATACAGTATCAGGAGTTGGTTCCGCGCCACCTACATCTATATCTTCTGCATCCCGAAAAACGTTGCCACCATCGAAAGAAGCAATGTCTCCAGGTACGACAGATTTGCAAGATACTGAGAAGAAGGGGGAGGAGAGCACTCCAGCGATAGAAGAAGATGTTATTGCTCGTGTTTTTGCTGAAATGCCCAGACAAGGTGGTAGGCAAACACTGAACCAACTTTCATCGGTAGATGCTACCTCTGATGATACGCTGCTCAATATTGTACAAAGTCTTCCGCCTGTGTCCTCTCTGCCGACTCCATTGCCTCAACCTAAACCACCTGTCTTGAGCGGACGGGCGACTCGCTCATTAGGCAGTGTGCTACTTGAAGGCCATCTCGTCCCACAGCATCGTCTGGAGGTTGCTCAGCGCATCCAGCGTATGCTGCATGGCGTAGATATGAATTACCAGCTTGGTGAGATACTGCTTATGTTCAAGCTCCTGACACCCGATCAATTGTTAGCTGCAAGTCTAGTTAGTTATGGTTTGATCTCAACTACACAGATCAGCTCTCTCGGTCGAATCCGGCAGGAATTGCATGTTATTGGTCTGGAATATGATTTGGAGAGCCTGCTGGTCCTCTTCCGCATACTTACGCCTGAACAGTTGCGTGAGGTGCGCGCAAGCTGGTCTGGATAACGAGCCTACTGCATCAATCTTCCTCTTGCGTAATTCGTTCAATCCTGGCTCCCAGATTCTGTAACTTAAGATGAAGGCGCTCGTAGCCACGCTCGATATGATCGATACCATAGACTCGTGAAGCGCCTGTTGCGCTAAGCGCTGCCAGGATATAAGAGCAACCAGCCCGGATGTCAGGAATATCCAGGACTGTGGCTCTGAGGGGAGTAGGCCCGCGAACCAGGCAGCTATGTAAGTGCTGTTTTTCACGGAAACGACAGGATACTTCACCTAAGCACTTGGAATAGAGCTCAAGATGTGCACCCATTCCTTCGAGCGCTGTTGTATAGCCAAAGCGATCTTCATAAATTGTCTCGTGTATGACTGACAGACCATCAGCCTGCGTTAATAAAACTGCAAAGGGTTGTTGCCAGTCGGTCATAAAGCCTGGATGTACGTCTGTTTCTAACGCCAGAGGTGGTGGAGACTGATCGTCCCCAATGAAGCGTATCCCGTCATCATCGATTTCAAAACGCAGGCGCATCTTTGACAGCGTGTTCAAGAAAGTCAGCAAGGTATCTTGCTGAGCTCCTTGTAGATAAATATCGCCTTTTGTCAGGTAAGCTGCAATCGCTAAAGAAACGGCTTCATTACGGTCACTTAAGAGTGTATGACTGGCTCCGTGCAAGTGATCCACGCCTTCAATTACGATTCTCCGATCAACCCTAATTTCGATGATGGCTCCCATTTTTTGCAGGAATTTGATCAGATCGATGATTTCTGGCTCCAGAGCTGCATTCTCAATGATTGTGACTCCATGTGCAAGTGAAGCAGTGATAAGAAAATTCTCAGTTGCCATTACACTTGGGAATGGCAACCGGATCGTTGCCCCGTGTAAACCATCAGGTGCACTAAATTGGTAACGATTATCCTGTTCTTCGACTTTTGCACCCATTAATGTCAGCCCATTGAGGTGGAAATCGATTGGCCGTGCTCCAATGCGGTCTCCGCCAGGCATAGGAATATCAGCTTCGCCACAACGATGTAGGAGTGGGCCAACTGAGATGATTGCCATGCGGTTCAGGCCGCCAACTTCCGTTGAGACAATGGGACAGGAAACGCTGGGAGTGCAAATAGAGAGAGAGTGGTCTACTAGCTCTGCATGGGAACCGATGTTATGGCATAGTGCGAGGGTTAGATACATGTCTCCAAGCAGTGGCACATTGCGCAAGACGCACAGGTCTTCAGTTAGAAGGGTAGAAATTATTATTTTGGTTACAGCGTTTTTAGCTCCATTAAGACGAACTTTCCCGTGAAGTGGCGTACCCCCCTCAATCAGGTAATAGGGAGCAGTTTTGTACATGAATCTCCTAATCTTTTGCGTTAACAGGGGCCTTCCACAACCAACGAAGCATATTGAGGCGCGAAGGAGGGGAAATGACATTAGATGGATGATGACTACGAGACGAAAGGGTAGATTGGTAATTGCTATCTTTGTTGCCAGGAGTGTTGAATTGAGCCTCTACTTCTTCTTTGGAATCATCGAGCAGATCAAGAAAATGATTGACGCTCTGCGCAACACCCTCTACCATGAGATAGCCCGAGGGTTTTACCGCATCTCCTACCAAATACAAACCCTGGACAGCGGTATCCGAAGGTACATCCGCACCTTGTGCGATGCGGTTCACTGGCCATTCGCCGCGATAGACGCTTATGGTGAGGATGCGGCAATGTTTGTCAAAGGTGTCTCCAAATATCGTGTGCAAATCGGCGAGTGCCAGTCTTTTCTCATCTTCGATATCATTGCTTTGGATGACCTGATGGCTGATGAGTAAGTGTTTTCCTGTAGGCGCCAGTCGCGGATCACAGTTAGTTGGTTGCACCATGCCAGCAATGCGCTGTGTATCCAGGCAGTACATGATGCCTTTATGGGGAATGAGTGAAACATCGCTAAGCAAATGCACTTTGAGTCCGATCGCTTCATGACTGTATTCAGGAACAATATCTTGCGTCTCAACTTGCTGTTCCTGCTGTTTCAGTATTTCTGCCTGGGTAATCTGACGATTGAGGAGCAGAGCATTAGTGGCACGTGGCCCAATGTCGCTGACTACCAGTGGTCCTAGAAACAATGATTCCTCGCCATTTGCCTTGTTGCGTGCGCGTACGCCCATTACCTGTGTGTCTTCTTGCAGGATTTGCAGCACGTCATGACGAAGTCGCAGGTCGGCTCCACGTTTGAGAACATAACGTTCTAATTCCCCTGATAGAGCGCCACACCCTCCTTCTACAATGGCAGGAGCGCCAAAGCGAAGCATGTTTTTTGTGGTCTTGATGACTTCCTGTGTGCTTACTTGAGAAAGTTCCAGGCTAAGGGCAAAGCGGGAGATGCACTTAAAGAAGGCGGTAAGCTCGCGATTTTTGTTAATGTCGACGTGATGCTCAAGCCATTGGTCAAAGGGCAAATCGCGTTGATTGTCTGGGAGACGACGAAGAAACATGAAATAGCCAATGCGGGTAAACCAGAAGAACTGGCGGGGGCCAAGTACCTTGAAGAGTCCCAGCAAGCCACGAGAGCGAATCTGCTTACCGTGTACATGAAAAGAAGCGAATACATCAGCATCAAAAAAGTGATGTGGTATGTGCAGGCGACGTAACATGCGTGCCAGAACGCCGCTACTCCCAAAGGGAATCATGTGTACAGCGCCTGTGCTAACCTGGGTACCTTGAAATGTTTTTGCCGTAAATCGCCCGCCGCAATGAGATAAACGCTCTAAAATGGCTACACACTTGCCACGTTGAAGTAGCTGTGCAGCGGTTAGCAAGCCACCTAATCCTGCACCAATAATAATCGCATCGTAGTGTCGTTCCTGCATGAAATTGTCCGGTATAGTCTCTTGCAAGGTGGCCTTAGGGTTGCCTTGCAAGAGATCAGGTTTGGTGGCAGTCGGCCGAATGCTATTTCTCTTCCCCGAGCAGACTGCGTAAGAGGCTTGTGCATTCTGCCAGCGTATTAAGAACATTCTGGTGAATCTGGAAGACTTTGTTTAACTCCCGAGCCTTTCGAGCAAGCTTGGTAACATACTCAATATCACGCGGGTTGTTCATAACGTCATCCATTAATTGCATTAATTCAGCCCAGGCCAATTGTTCGCGGTTCCTAGCAACATCGGCGATAGTGTTGTCCATGCGTTCCGATACCCGTCGCACTCCTGCACGAAGCTGAGTAGCAGTTTGAGAAATCTCCGCTTCGTGGTTGCGCATGGCTTCCTGCGTGGCATTGAGTTGTTCTTGCAAAGATGAAACCTGTCCATCTAGTGTTGCAAGAGCGGCCATCAACGGGGCCACCTCTGGAAGTGTGGGTTGCGGTAGATGAGTGAGGTGACTAAATGTGACCTCTGCGCGAGTAACAGGTGGCGTGGAAACCACTGGTACGCTCGGCGTCTCGGAAGCAGGAACACTAGTTGGGACAGAATCGTTAGAGGCAGCCGGAGCCTCAGGAGCGGACTTAACAGTCAACTTTTCAGAGCCATCTGACACTGATGCATCACCCCCATTCATTGAGCGCGTACTAAAATCGTCATTGCCTGACGCCGTAAGTAATTCATCTTCGCGAGTGCGATAGGTAATATCGGCGATGGCAGAGGAGCTGACTGAGATTGTGGGCATACTTTCTATGTCAACACCAGGCGATTCAGCTTTGTAAGCCTGGAAAATCAGCTCATGTTCACCAATGCCAATATGATCCCCGTCCTGAAGAGGACGAGGAGCCAACTCTTCGAGTTGTTGCCCATTGACAAATGTACCATTAGCGCTGTGTTCGTCACGAAGGACATAGTTGCCGTTTTCGAAACGAATAGTTGCATGGCGACGCGAGGTAAGCTTGTCTTTAGAAAGCAAAATGTCACTGTTAGGAGCGCGACCGATACTGATTTCGGGTTTCTCCAGGCGATATTCTTGTAGAACTTCACCGTTATCAGTACGAAGGATTAGAAGAGCCGGGTTTTCAACTTTGTCCAGGGTCGCCTGCGCTACAGGAGCGGCCGCACTAGAAGATGCTGAATTATCAGCGGGAAGCGCAGGTGGCTCAAGGCTTGTATTGGCGATGGTCAGTTGATTGTCATCTGCCCAACCACTCTCCTGCGCGGAGGGTGGGGCCTCAGTGCCTGGTGGTACCCATCCCTCTGAAGCCGGAATCGTGGCATCACCGATTACTGGCTGAGCCTGCTGTGGCGAGGGAGTTGATGGAAGCAGGCGGTTGCCACAGTTCAAGCAAAAGTTATCCCCAGGCCGGGTCTCGGCGCTACAATAGGGGCATTTATCCATGATCGATATTCCTCCCTTTACTGGCATGTTTGATTGCAATGTGCACTATGCACAAAACTGTTGCCATTATATCAGAACTGACGTTGAGCGTCGAGTGGACGTTACAAGAAACCACTAGACACGAACAACAATACGACGTACAAAACTACGATTATGTACAAAGATGAACCGTAAGATCAAGGTGATCAGTAGGGTCATCACCGGACAAGCACAATATAAACCCAGAATGAAAGCCACTTTGAAATCAGAAAGTAGAATATGTACTAAAGTACCTGGTATTCATTTCCTTCTCCTACTACCTTAACCATTAAGAGGCCGGTATCCAGGTTATGTGTGGCTGCAAATTATTAAAGATCTGCTGCAATTGATCTGTACTACCTCGTGCCGACATGACAATATTCGTTGTGTCTTTTGCCCCTGAACATAATAGCAAGGGCACTCTCTGTGTAGAACCAGGAGCTGGTGTGGGTGTTCCGGCCTTTGGTGTAGCGTTAGTTTGAGGTTTAGCGCCACTTGACGGGTTACACTGAAAAGCAATGTTTTGAGAGATCAACGGAGCTTCCGATAGGGAAAGAGCGCTATGATCAGGAAGTAGATAGCCAATGGTAAAACTACCGCCAATGATAGGATCATGTATGGTAGCTTGTGCATTTACCAGGCATGTATTCTTTGGCAGCTTTGAGGGCAAAAAAACAGTGAAGCCAAGGTTTGCTTCGACCTCTGACCAGTCGGAAATTGTACTGGGGGTTCCAGGAGCCACCGTTGCTGTTGTAGTAACTGTTGCGGTTATTCCAGGAGTGGGGCTAACAGTCATCGTAGTCGCCGGTGTTGCTACTGCTCCTTCGTCGCGAAAAAGCATTGATGGCTTCCCGCACCAGTGAAGCTGTGATAGCGTTAACACTGATGCCGTTGCCGTTGCCGTTGCCGTTGCCGTTGGGCCAGAGCCACCTCCAAACAAACTAGTACACGAAGCCAGAAATAAATTTGATAGAAGCAGGAAAGTAGTCATTTGTAACCATGCAAATCTATCCGGCGAGTGGTTCAACTTAGACAAAATCCGAGGTACAATCATAAAATCTCCTGTATGTCAGGCAATATCCCTGGAAAAGTTGAGAATAATATGAACAAATTGAGACTCCTTGAAGTGTATGTACTCAAATACTCTTTTGGCCTAGTATATAGTAAATGAGAAGATTTTCCTATGAAATAGCTCTCAATTTACAACCCAAAAAAGGACTTTACAGCGTTTTGATTTAATGCTACCATTAGCCTCTGCATCATTGAAATTTAAACGAATAGCTCGTCAGTTCTGTAGTATCTGGTATAAGAAATTAGTCTATTATACCTATTTTTGTTTGTCATATCCGTCTTAGGAAGTATACGGTGATGAACTCCTCTACTTTAGAAACGCATGAGCTTACCAATAGATAGATAAAGTTACCGAGAGGTAATAGCATTTGAATGCAAAGCAAATCTGGCAGACAACGATAGAGAAGGTGCAATCAAGGGTATCGCCAGCCGTTTTTACGACCTGGTTTCAAGGAACTGCGGCTCTCTCATTTCAAGATGGAGTCTTCGTTGTGCGTGTGCCAACGACATTTGCCAAGGCGCACCTGGAAGGACGTTTTATCGATTTAATTCGTTCAATCCTGTCAGAAGTTACTACCCGTCCAGTGGAAGTGCGCTTTGTCGTAGCCAGAGAGAATCCTGACCAGTTGAATGACCCTGTAGGAGAAATACCGTCGCCTTCGCACAAGCGAGCTTACAGACTACCGAAAAATCGCCTGACGTCTCTGCAACAAGAGAAGTCCAGGCTAGATGGGGCAGCGCAAGTCTCGACAAGCTCAATAGCGCCTGTAACGCCTCGTTCTGTAGCACACCGGCGTATCAAGAACGATGAATCCGAGGCGGATGAGTATGATCATTATGTTGATGAGAGTAAGTCACATCATCACATAAGGAATGCTCAGCCGGGACTTTTGCCGCTTGGTGGTGAGGGATTATTAAATCCTCGTTATACCTTTAGCACATTTATCATGGGTAAATCTAATCAATTAGCTCATGCTGCGTCACTTGCCGTGTCCGAAAATCCTGGCGGTGTTTATAATCCCCTCTTCTTTTATGGAGGTGTTGGCCTTGGCAAAACCCATCTGCTACATGCTATCGGGCATGTGGGCGAATCCGCGGGGCTGAATGTCTTATATGTCACATCAGAGAAGTTTACGAATGAAATAATCAATGCTATTCGCTTTCAACAAACTGAAGAGTTCCGGGCGAAATATCGCCAGATAGATATCCTGCTTGTAGATGATATCCAGTTTATTGCTGGTAAAGAATCTACTGAAGAAGAATTTTTTCATACATTTAATACATTGCACGACGCCAATAAACAGATTGTTGTCTCAAGTGATCGACCACCTAAGGCTATTCATAGTCTTCAGGATCGCCTCAGGTCTCGTTTTGAGTGGGGACTTCTGGCTGATATCCAGCCGCCAGAGTACGAGCATCGTCTGGCTATTCTCCGTTCCAAAGCAGAATCCTTACGCTTTGCAGTGCCTGCTTCAGTTATCGAATTTATCGCTCGTCCCGAATGCAATAGTGTGCGTGAGCTTGAAGGCGCGCTCAACCGTGTGATTGCCTATGCCACCTTGCACGATGCTGCACTTTCTGTTAGCCTGGCCGCCCAGGCTCTTGAACATATTTATAGTGTAAGTAAAATTCCCTCAAATCTGACGCCCACGGAAGTTCTGGAAGGCGTTTGTCGTTACTATAATGTCGATCTTGAGCGCATACGTGGCAAACAGCGAGAGCGAGAAATCGTCTGGCCTCGCCAGGTTGCTATGTACTTGATGCGCCAGGAGACTTCAGCCTCGCTGTTGCAAATAGGTATGGAACTGGGTGGACGTGATCATACTACAATCATGCATGGTTGGGAAAAAATTCAGGGAGAAGTTGCAAATAATGATCGCGTCCGTCGAGAGATTGCTGCCGTACTGGAATCGCTGCAACGGAAAGAATAACTGAATGAGATCCTTCGCTTTGCTCAGGATGACAATGAAGTGTTGCTGGAATCGCTGCAACGGAAAGAATAATTGATTGTCATCGCTCGACAATCGGCCGTTGTGCCTCCTGTATGTGGTGTGCCATCTCCTGATGATGGTCACCGCTTGCGCTGCTTGGATCAGTATGTATAAGCACCTCTGAAATACCTTTCACATCATGGAAAAGGCGATGGCGCACTTCTTCAGCAATCGCATGCGCCTTTGATAGCGTTAGTTCTGCATCCAATTCGATGCTCATCACAACATGCAATGTATGTCCTACCCAGCGCGCTCGTACGTCTGTCACTTTTTCCACACCGGGGACTGCGAGAGCGACAGTGATTATTGTGGGAACAATATGTGGATCAACCCCATCGAGGAGACGTTGTAGAACGCTGCGTGAGGTAGAATACACTACAGTGACGATTACAATAGTGATGACGATGCCAGCAATGGGGTCAGCCTTTGGAAATCCAAGTTTTACACCGACGAGGCCGACAAAAGCCGCCAGGGAGGTAAGTCCATCGATACGAGAATGCTGTCCATCAGCAACGAGTGGGACGCTATTAATACGCTTACCTACCGATATTTTGTATTGTGCCAGGAGTTCATTTCCCGCGACTCCCACTAACGCCGCTGCCATACTCAAATAGATCTGGGTAGGAATATTGCCATTTATTAACTTTTGCACCGACTCAATTGCACTGGCTGTGGCGCTGGCTATAATTACAAGCACGATAAAAATACCAGCCAGATCTTCTGCACGGTAATAGCCATAGGTATAGCGTTGATTTGCAGCGCGATTGGAGATCACGAAAGCTATCCAGAGCGCGACGGTGGTGAAGACATCTCCAAAGTTGTGAAGGGCATCGGCAAATAGTCCGGCGCTTCCTCCGATCCATGCGATAGCGAATTGAATTGCAGAGACGAGGAACATACCTGCAGTTGATATTTGTACTGCACGTAATCCTGCACGATTACCATAGAGGTCAGCATCTACCTTGGCATGCTCGTGTCCATGCCCGTGTTCATCCTGTTCATGTTCATGAGCGTGGTTGTGCGACTCATGGTTATGTTCGTGCTCACCTGTTTGATGATCGTACAAAGCTCTTTCTCCTAATTGTATACGAATATTTACATCAGGAAGTGGTTAAGGCAAATCCAATGTTTTAGTGATAAATGCAACGATTCACCTGCTTGTACGTCTAATTATTAATACGATACCTGTTTTCGTTAAAAATTGCCAGGGCTAATGGATTCATTTACTGATTACTATGCAGTGCTTGGTATTGATGCACATGCATCCACCAGTACTATCAAAGCGGCTTTTAAAAAGCTCGCACTGAAATATCATCCCGATGTTTATAAAGGGGAGGATGCTGAGGAGCGGATGCGTATCTTGCTGCACGCTTATCAAACCTTGAGTAATCCTACCTCACGTAGAAATTATGATGTGCAACGTGCTGAACATTTGCTGGATGCATCGGGCATCAGCCGGGACGAGTGGCAACGGGCACGAGTTGCTGGCGAGCCTCGCTCTAGCTCAACCAATGCTAGTAAGCCTTCTTCAAGGGGGACACGACGAGATGACCGGCGTGAATATACTTTCCCTGATTTGAATACCTCTCCGCTAACACAAATCAAGTTTAACCTCGGTGATGTTAGCTATCAGCTTTGGCCAGATGATGTTCTTATCCTGAAAAACGAGGGCATACTAAGAGGTGTTGCAAACCAATCAAATGGTGGGCTAGCAAAGATATCGTCTGAGCGTCGGGAATACTATTGTCATCGCTGCCACCACCGGTGGGTAGCTGGTATGGTGCAAAGTCGCACCTCCGCAGGGAGTTCGCGCATTGTATGTCCAGCATGTAAGGCCAGTGATTGGGCTGAATACTTGCTATTACGCTGTGTTCACTGTCACGCCGTTTTCGAGAGTGAGGAGATTCGGGATAAGATTTTCGGTGAGGGCCGACTCTATGATCCCTATGAACTTTTCCCACTCTGTCCAAATTGCAGAAGATCACAGTGGTGTCCTGCTGAAAATGCTCGTGTTGATGCATTACGCGCTGCTGCAGCTCGTCGGAGAGCAATTCTGTGGATGAGTATATTTGTGATTGTACTGCTGGTGATTGGTATCATGGCTGTGATGTTTGTGAGGTTGGGAAGTTAGAGCAAAATCTATCCTTCGATATGGTATGATTACATAAGTGGGTGGTGCACCAGCCACAATCTGCCTTTCATCCTGTGTGTATGTTTCATTTGTATTCGAACTGACAGTGGTAAAAAGGTGGACAACTTATGAGTACCCGCCTGATTAAGCATATCCTTTCTTTAGAATCTCTCCCACTCTATGCCGTTGTTTTAGCCTCACTCATTTCTCTTGGATTACTGGTGATCCATATGATTGGAATGGATCTCTGGAAAGTGGCGCTGCTGATTCTGCTTGCCTGGTTACCTATCTTTGTGATCAAGACGAAAGAGGTCTACCGGCAATACCGCTGGTTCGCTTTCTTTTTCGTGCTCTTGATTGCCCAAAGCGTACACTTTACGGAACATATTGCGCAGATGATCCAGATTCACCTGATGGGCTTAAGTGGTATGCAAGCTCACGGCATTATTGGCATGCTCGACCTGGAATGGGTACACTTTCTCTTTGATGCCTGTTGGGTGCCAATCTGCGTCTACACTCTGTTAGTTGTCTACCACAAGAGCAACCCGTGGCTGTGGATATTGGCAGGGGTTGTCACCTGGCATGCGCTTGAACATATTGCAATTATGTCATTCTACCTGAGAACTGGTATTGCAGGTTCGCCAGGTCTTTTAGCCCATGGAGGGATCATTGCCGGAGGGTTGCCCCTTATCCGTCCTGATCTGCACTTCCTGTATAATTTGCTCGAAGAAACGCTTATCCTGATAGCCTATGCACATCAACTCAAACATCTTTCTGGCTACAAAGAATCCAGTATGAATCTCCGAAGTTCAGTAGCCAGGGAGAAGGGATAAGAAAGTCAAATAGTAGTAGCCTATCCCTTTTTTGCATCAAGTATGTTGACTATAGACTACCGGTAAGGTAGTGGACACCCACGATGTGTGCCCACATTGACTTACCGATGGATTGTTGTGTAAGAACGGGTTTTTCAGCGCGCCCTTACAGTGTCTTACTAACTGTTGTTGTTGCTAACGTCTAATGCACTGCCAGAAGTTCCGCTATACAGTACCTTTACTTTCACCGATGTGCCGTTCGCGATAGACTGAGCATTGCCGCCAAAGTCTTTCAGTTCGGCAGTAGAGGCAATTGCGAATCTGAAGCTCTTGTTGCCTACTGTGAAGTGGATCACACGATCAGAGCCAACCGCCTGAGTTGTGACGCCCTGAAATGTCACAGAATTCTGATCTTTCAAGTCTCCGACGTCGGTAGGCTTCAACTCTTTCGCTGTGAAACTTCCGTTGTTGGCGGTGGCACTAACTTTGATTAGCTGGCCTACGGCTGGCTGAGCGCCATTGAACTTTGAAAGATCAGTCTGACCGCTCATGATGTTCAAAGGGAGGGTTGAGCCATCAGGCAAGCTCACTACAATGCTGCTGCTATTAACGGACTGCACCTTACCGATGAAATCGATGCTGCCTGGCTCGTTGACCGTTGAAGTCTCGTTGCTGGTAGACGTCTCGTTAGCTTCAAGAGTAACATTTGTCCCAGACTCAATGCTAAAGGAACCATCCGAGTTTTGTGTCACCTGGATCGAATACGCTTTACCCACCTGGCTCTGCAACGTGGTTAAAACATCGTTAGGAACGTTATTAATTGTCTTGATCTGCCCGTTTACGTTGAGTGTTACTGTATGATTGTTGAGATCAACCGAAACCACCGAACCTGAGAGAGTAGTTACTCCCCTAAAGGAACCATCCGAGTTTTGTGTCACCTGGATGGAATACACTTTGCCGACCTGGTTCTGTGCAGCGGCTAAAACATCGTTAGGAACGTTATTAATTGTCTTGATCTGCCCGTTTACGTTGAGTGTTACTGTATGATTGTTGAGATCAACCGAAACCACCGAACCCGAGAGGCTAGTTATCCCTCCGGGGGTAGGAGTGCCAACGCCGGCACAAGCCGTGAACATGATCATCAGTACAAGAGCCGCTATACCCACCACAATTTGCTTTACTACATTTTGATTCATTGAGTATCTCCTTCTTAATTTTGTTAGTTTTGATTGGCGTATTTTGTAGCGCCTATTTATATCTCTGTATATGTACGAGTATACCGCATAAAATTTGTCATTACTATGCTGTATAGCACATTTCGATTGTGAGGTTATACATATTTCCCATGTTGCCACTCTTCACCACATTCGCCCCACGGGAAAGGTATTTTCCCTGAAGGATGGAGAGCCATTCTCGCGTGATATAATGAGCAGAACTTAGTCGATACACCTGCCTGGGAGGAGCAGACTATCATGATGGCATCTCCTATGCTGAGCGGTGGTATTTATCCGCCGCTTCCCACATTTTTTAACGAACAAGATGAACTGGACCTTGTGACTTTGCGGCATCATATTGAACGGTTGGTGGGGACTGGCCTCGCAGGTTATGTCGTTATGGGGACTAATGGCGAAGCTGTTCATCTTGCAACGGAAGAACGCGTGCAGGTGATTGAGGCTGCCCGCAGCGCAGCTGGAGAAAATGTACCAATTCTAGCAGGCTGTGGTGAGCAATCTACACGAGCGACAATCGCCAATTGCCAACAAGCGGCACGATCTGGAGCGAATGCTGCGTTAGTCTTACCTCCCTTTTATTACAAAGGCCGCATGAACTCACACGCCTTGATAACGCACTATCGAGCTATAGCTGATAATAGTCCTCTTCCCGTAGTCATTTATAATATGCCTGCCAGTACTGGGGGCCTGGACCTGGATGCTCCTACCATTTGTGCTCTAGCAGAGCACCCTAACATCATAGGCGTCAAGGATAGTGCGGGTAATATGGTCAAACTTTCTCAGATTTATGCTGAAACGCCTGCGCATTTTCGCGTTTTCGCGGGCAGCGCGGGTTATCTACTTCCCGCACTGGCCGTTGGCGCGGTGGGGGTAGTCGCAGCGCTTGCCAATGTTTTTCCTCGCGAGGTCTGCCATTTGCAAGAACTTTTCAATACTGGGAAAATAGAAGAAGCACGACTTCTACAGGCTCGCCTGGTACCTGCTAATACTGCTGTGACAGCAACCTATGGTGTGCCTGGGTTGAAAGCTGCGCTCGAACTTACTGCCGGCTATGGTGGTCGTCCTCGTCCACCTTTGTTACCATTAACCGCACATGAGCGCAATCAGCTTGCAGAGATCTTAAGAGGAATACACACAAATCCTTGAACGGTGTTCTGGAGATAAGAACATATGGCGTTAGACATACAACTGTACCGCAGAACTATTTATGCCTCCGTCGGGCGTCATGCTCAAAAACTACGGCGTATAAGTGTCATCGATATATATCCAGATGGGGCGACTCGCACGCTGGTCCTGGTTCATGGATTCGGTGGAAGCGCCACACAATGGCTGTACCAGTTACAATTCTTTGGGCAAACGATGCGTGTAGTCGCACCAGACCTGCGTGGCCATGGTTTGAGCGATGATCCTGAAGGATTGGCATATACGATGGGTGGGCTGGTTGATGACCTGGAAACCATGCTGGATCGCCTGGAGGTACAACGGCCGTTTTACCTGATCGCCCATTCTTTTGGTGGGGCGGTTTCCACCGAGTATGCTTTGCGCCATCCTGAAGATGTCAGCGGTCTGGTGTTAATCGGTGTTCCAACACGCTTTATTTTACGGGCAATCGTAGAACGATTGATGTTAATCCCAGATCCGCTCTTTAGCTGGGTAGCTCGTGTAATAAAAGTAGCTTTATTTGCTCCACAACGGACACTTAAACGTATGTTACATAGCGTCCTGACCCCATGGCGTGGCAATGAACGCATACAACAACTCCGGGTTCCCACACTTGTCGTACTGGGACATCGTGATAACGTTTTTCTACGTGAGCATTATGAAGATGTACCACGCAATATCCCAGGCGCACAGCAGGTTGTTATCCCGGTCTCGGCTCACCTGGTGCAGCTTGAACGTCCAGACGCTGTCAATCGCGCGATCCGTCGCTTTATGGAGCCAAAACCGCAGGAAGGCAAGAGTGAGCTGCGCAGTCGCTCTACTCAATTAAGCGTGCATGCTGCTCGTCATGCCGAAATGCCCTGGCTACAAAATTATGATAGCGAGGTACCAGAAGCACTACCGCTTCCGAAACAATTACTGCATGACTTGCTCAACAATGCTGCACATGAGTTTCCCGATCGCCCTGCTCTCATTTTCTTTGGACAGAAAATTGGCTATCGCGAACTAGATCGTTTAAGCAACAGGTTCGCTCATGCCCTGCGCAAATTGGATATCAAAACAGGCGATCGAGTTGCACTTGTATTGCCTAATATTCCACAGTTTGTCATTGCTTTTTATGGTACACTCAAAGCTGGCGCTGTAGTTGTCCTGGGAAGCCCTCTTTCAAACGAGGAGGAGATTGCTTATCAGTTGCAGCATTCAGGCGCACAAGTACTTTTGACATTATCCGCATACCGGACAATGGTTGAGCGTGTGTGCGCTAGCTGTAGCATTAAGCAGGTCATTTATACCAATGTGCGTGAATACCTCCCTGTACGTCAGCGTGTAAAGCTCGCAAGTCTTATTGATGAAACGGGCAACGCCATTCGTCTGCCAGCATCCAAATCCAGCATGCCTTCCACCAATACCGCATCCTCAAACGAAGAAAGAATTCTGCGCCTCGAGCCAGCGGACAGTACACAACTCATCATGACTGCTGGCCAGAATGCATCCAAGGCCCGCGATCAGGCAAGATTGATAACGCCACCGCGAACGTCATTGCACTCTCCAGTCAGGAAGGAATACAATTTTCAGCAACTCTTGCGTAGCCAGCCCATGACTCCTCTCAGTAGTGGCACAGATGGGAATGACCTGGCGCTTCTTCAATATACTTCTGGCACAACAGATACTCCCAAGGGTGTCATGCTCTCGCATAGCAACCTCGTTGTCAACGTTGTGCAGATACGGCATTGGATGCCTGATGCCAGACGAGGACGCGAGGTTGTCTTATGTGTCTTGCCTCTTTCGCATTCATACGGCGTAACCAGTTGTATGAACACCTCAATAGGAATTGCGGGAACACTGGTACTCATACCAACAACACGCATTGACCAGGTATTAGAAGCTATTAAACACCATCACCCGACTATTTTCCCAGGGATTCCCGCTCTCTATCTTGCCATTGCCAACTACCCTAAAGTACGTTCTTATGGCGTTGCAGCTATTCGCACCTGTGTAAGTGGTTCTGCTCCATTGCCTGTGGAGGTGCAAGAGGAGTTCGAGAAACTCACCCATGGTCGCCTTGTCGAGGGCTATGGATTAACCGAGGCTTCCCCTGTCACACACTCGAACCCCCTGAAAGGGGAACGGCGTGTCGGTTGTATTGGTGTGCCCCTGCCAGGAACCAATGCCCGTATTGTTGATTTGAAGACTGGTGAGACGCTACCACCTGATGAGGTAGGCGAGTTGCTCATTAGTGGGCCTCAGGTAATGCAGGGATACTGGAACATGCCGGAAGAGACACGAGAAACTCTCAAGGATGGCTGGTTGCACACAGGAGACCTGGCACGTATGGATGAAGAAGGCTTCTTTACTATTGTTGATCGTAAAAAAGACCTCATCCTTGCAGGGTCGTACAATGTCTATCCTCGAGATGTTGAAGAGGTACTCTACGAGCATCCCAAGGTGTTAGAAGTGGCTGTTGTCAGTACACCTGCCTCAAGTGAAACAAGTGGAGCTAGCGAGGCTAATACTACCCCAGCCTCTCCGTTTATTAAGGCATTTGTGGTGCTCAAACGAGGTGAAAAAGCTACACCGGATGAACTCCTTGCGCTCTGTCGTGAGCGGCTAGACTCCTACAAAGTACCGCGCCAGATCGAGTTTCGCTCGGAGTTGCCCAAAAATTTCGTCGGCAAAGTACTCAGGCGTTTGCTAGTAGAAGCCTGAGAAAACAGTTACGCGACATTGAAGGTCACAAACGTTGCAAGTTTGGCATCACTGCAATCGGATTGCATACACCAATACAATCCGGTCGTGCCGATGGCTGCCCGGTTTAGTGTGACAGTAAAATACCCGTGATCGTAATTTGATTGCACCGGGAGTATCTTATTCCCAACATAGGAGGTGTTACCGTACAACTTTGCCTCCACATAGCCTGATTTGCCATTTGTTGCCAGATTAAATGTCACATAGACATCCTGACCCACTTTGAAGTTGCTTGTCACTTGTGTAGGTAAATCGTTGCTATCGATAGCGATTGCAGTTTGCGCTTTGGTGACGATGGCGGCAGCAGCAGGATCGATCGTCACCCCAGAAGGTACCTGTGCCTGTGTGGTGGCAGTCACTGCTGGCGATGTTGGTGACGCTGTGATAACAGTGGGTGTGTTCGTATTCGTTTTTGAACTGCTTGTAGCAGCACGAAGCGCTAAAATTCCTCCACCGACTACCAGAAACAGAAGGACAACGATACCAATGATCAGGCCAACTCCAGGGCCTTTGCGGCGAGCTGGTGGCTGCTGACCGGGTGGTATATAAGAGCCAGGTGGGGGCGAAAATGGAGTACCATACGAAGGAGGAGTTCCATAGGTTGAAGGTGGTATTGGTGGCACGCCATATGTATAGGGTGGTGGGGGAGGGGACGGAGCCTCGAAAGAATACTGTTGTGGCGAGTTATAGGATGGCGCCCCATAAGCGATTGGCGGAACGGAGGGCTGACCTGGTGGTTGGGCATTCGGGGGCGTGTCATAAGGATATGCCGCGATGGTAGGTTCAACCTGAGATCCGTAGGGCTGGCTCCCTGGTCTTCCCTGGCTGTAGACTTTTGCGCCACAATTGGTACAAAACGGTGCCCCTGTTGGAAGCGAATTGCCACACGTACTACACTGCATAAAGATACCTCCTGCTAGAATGTGCCGGGTTGTCCTGCCCATGCACCTCAACAAAAACATTTGAAAGGTTAGAGTACTAGAGGTTATAGACCTTCAATCTAGCTACTCCATGAAATTAGCTAGTTACTGTAAAATCAACGTGTTGGGCCAGTACCCGGTCGGTACATTGTGTAGTGCTTGCCCAGTATAATTCCACGTAGGCTGTGCCTGACCCCCCATAGATGAAGTACGCATAACTAAGTTTGCTGTTTGCACTGATCGGAAAACTATAGTGCGCAACTTGATTGCCATTTAGATACCAGGTCAAGCAGACAGCGCCACTATGTGGGGGATGCAAGTGGAAAGCGACATAAATCTTCTGGCCTGTTTTGAACGTTGTGGTGATTTGTGACGGTTGCAAACTGTTAGAATCTACGGTGTTTGCCATCTGAGCATTATCAATATATTGCTGGCCAGGATAGGAGAGTGCTGTTGGAGAAAGAGCAGCCGTGGAAGTGGGTGCTGTTGTGGGAGTAGATTTATTTGATGTACTGGTTGTTGTCGTTGTATTGTTCGAGTTGCTCCCCGGTAATCTTATCGCTAAAAAGTAAACAAAGATCAGAAGCATGCCACCAGTGAGAACACATAGACCAGCAGTAACAAATCCCAGCTTCGTATTGCGGGTATTGCGTGGTGTAACCTGTTGGGGAGGAGGGCCTGGAGAAAATCCTGGTTGTGAGACTGGTCCTTGAAACCACATCTGTCCTCCTTGTGATGCCCGTTGGGGTGTTTGTGGCAGTGGAGTATTCGCGGGGAATACTTGCTCATTTTGCACCCATGGATAATTAAGGAGAGGTGGCCCTGTTCCTGCCTCAACTACTCCTGCGTGTCCCCAATTAGCTTGTTGATATTGTTGCTGAGCTGGAGTTGATGCTGCCTTCTGACCTGCTTTGATAGGTGTTCCGCAGCGAGGGCAGTTAGTAGTTGTACGTGTTGGCAACAGTGGCAATCCGCAACTTACGCATTTCATGCTAACAATCTCTCATATCAACTATTAACCCCATTCTCATTACTAGATTCAACGAATAACTTTTGAGGTAGTAGTAATGAGTTGCTGAATGGGCTATTGGGCGATGCAAGCGTCCCCACTCAACCCTACACAACCTCCGCTCCTACGCGACCAGGCTGTTTGCTTCCTTGACAGGAGTAGATGAGCCAAATACAATGATGCTAACAGATGTAACGTGATTAGATAGACAATTGGTAGATTATTGAGGACATTTCATGTAGCGAAAACTGTGAGAAATTCTGCGGATAAAAAGTCCCAGAGACTTTTTTATCATGAGGGTTGCCTTTACAATCGCTGCTTATTTACCTGTAGGGAGCATGTAGGAAAATATTGTGATACACAGCAGTAATGTGGAGCAGGTTGAGAAGATACTGGCACAACATATTGTCAGATTGCAAGTCTCTTTACAACAAGCTTCAGGGGAACTTTCCGGTCCAGAAGAAGGGAGCGATGCCTGGTTACTTCTCAATGCTTTCATAAGTAATGATCGGCCAGCCTTCATCGCACGTTTTGAACAGTCTGGTCGCGCTCTTGCTGAGCAAGGCGGTAAGATAGAGGCGCGTATCCATGGTCTGCAATCTTACATTGACGCGCTTGCTCGTGAGTGTACCGAACTTTTCAATGGTGTGGAAAGAAGTCCCCAACTTTTGATAGAAGCCACATCACGCCTGTATCAACTGCAATCTCTCTGTCTTTCAGCTCTAACCAGGGGATACCAGGCAGTGATTGATCAAGTCTTACTTGAGCGCCAGCAAATGAAGCAACATCTCAAATATCGTCTCCAGGTATTACAGCGTATTAACAGTATCAGTAATTCTACTATGGACCTGAATCAGACGCTCGAAATCACAGCCAGTAAGGTAGCAGAGGAGTTGAGGTCTGATTACTGTTCAATCTTCTACTATGACGAATTGCAGCGAACTCTTACCCTACGTGCTACAAATGGCCCTCGTCCTTTGGGCGGAATGCACTATATGCTGCACCTTGGTGAGGGGTATAGTGGCTGGGTAGCTGACAAAGGTCGCCCTCTGATCGTACAGGATGCTCTCGCAGATGCAAATTTTGCTGTTGAAGCGCGTGTCTGTGGTCATGAGTATCGTGGTCTGCTATCTGTGCCGATTATTTTCTTCGGTACTGTAGAACGCCTGATGGGCGTCGTCAGCGTCCAGTCGCTCGAACCGCGAGACTTTACCACCGAGGAAATGGATTTTGTTGAGGTAGTCGCAGGTATTATCGCCATTAATAGTGAAAACGGGAGACTTTATGAGCAGACCGATGAGCAGTTGCGACGCAAAGTGCATGAGCTCTCCACCATCCATCGTGTCACTGGAATAATTACCTCGACTCTTGAACTGGATCGTGTCCTACAGATTATCACTACCCAGGCTGTCCAGCTCAGTGGAGCTGAACGCTCATGTATTTTCGAGTTGGATGGTGAAGAACATGGCCTTCATATTGTGGCTCATTATGGACTTAATGACGCTGATGTCCATGGAGTTCAGGTACCTGTTGGTCAATGTTGCGCGGGGCGCTCGGTAGAAGCCGGTCGGCCAATCATGGCTGTTGACTGTTTACACGAAGATAAAGGGTGTTTTCTCCGTCAAGATCCAATGATTTCGTCTGAAATTCATTCTGTTTTGTGCGTACCACTAGAGGTGAAACGTAACATCCTGGGCTGTATTTGCATTTACAGCAGTCATCGCCACCAGTTAAGTCCAGAACAAATGCAGCTCGTCATAACATTTGCAAACGAGGCAGCGATTGCAATCGATAATGCTCGTTTATATGAGGAGGCGCGCCGTGGGCTTGAACTCAAGTCCGTCTTACTGCGCGAGCTTCATCATCGTGTGAAGAACAATCTTGCCACTGTTGCAAGTATTTTATCTTTACAACGCAGGCGCACGAGGTCCCCGGAAGTACGACACATTCTGGCTGAGAGTGTGAACCGTGTGCAAGGATTGGCGGCTACACACGACCTGCTTTCACATGAAGATGTGAGCGAAGCGCGAGTCGATGATATTGCACGCAAGATTGTAGGAGTTGCCAATGCGAATTTGCGACCGCCAGAGTCGCACATCACGTTTGAAGTCGAACCCTGTAGCATCGTTATTCCTTCGCGTGCAGTAGCCATTCTGGCGCTGGTACTCAATGAGATGGTATCGAATGCTATTAAACATGGAATGACGGGAAAGGCTGAGGGAATCGTTACTATATGCGGACGAGAAGAGGATGGCATGGTCATCGTCAAGGTTCTAGATACAGGTAATGGTCCACCTGAGCTATTCGAGGAAGACAGCAGTGAAGGATTGGGTCTCTCGCTTATTCGAAATCTCATGGGCGATATAGGAGGGCAGTTTATGTTACGACGCACTTATGAAAAGCCCCCTCGCACATGTGCTGAAGTGCATTTCCCCCTGGCACGAAGTCCATTGCAACCCTGATATCAAAGATATCTTGCCGGGTTTTTATTGTGCTTTCAGCGTGTACCCACACTTGATGCAGTAACGATCTCTAGCCTTGTTCCTGGTGCGACAATTGGGGCAGGGATTGAGCAGAGAACCACAGCGAGTACAGAAATAAATATCCGGTTTATTTGGGCGTTCACAATTGGAGCATAGGTATAAGGGTGATGTAGGAGCGCGAACAATAGAGGCAGGCCTGAGTGTTGATCCAGGGTGAACGCTTCCTCTATCAGGTGTCTGAAGCGCATGTTCAAGTGCCATAGCCATATCGTTGGCTTTTTGATAACGATACTCAGGGGTTTTTTGGAGTGCAGTGAGAATAACATCTCGTACAGATAAAGGAAGCCGAGGGTTAAAGATGCGTGGGTCTGGTGGTTCCTCGTATATATGGCTATGGGCAATGGCAGGGTAGTTATCTCCAATGAACGGCGTTCTCCCGGTCAATGTCTCATACAACATAATGCCAAGGGCGTAGATATCCGCTCGTTGGTCCACGTGCTCTCCTTTACATTGTTCAGGTGACATATATTCAGGAGTGCCAACACCTGCTCCTGGACGGGTCAAATCGTTGGTGCCTGCAAGCGCCTTTGCAATGCCGAAGTCAGAAAGAATAGGACGCTTTGTGCGATCCATCAAGACGTTGACAGGTTTGATATCCCGGTGGATAATACCTTTTTCATGTGCATATGCCAGTGCGCTGGCGAGTTGCTGAAAAATGTGGCTAGCCTCTACCATATCCATCGTACCTGTTCCGTCCTGGCTGTTCTGATTCCCTCTACTTGCTGAGTCTCTCTGGGTATCCAGGAGGTGTTTCAGCGTGCCACCATCGACCAACTGCATTACAATGTAGAGATGGCCATCCTGCTCGCTGAAATCGTGGATTGTGACAATATTAGGATGGGAAAGACGAGCGATCAACCGAGCCTCCAGGTTGAAACGCGCGACAAAGTTGCGGTCTGCAGCATACCAGGGTGGAAGAACCTTGACCGCAACCTCGCGGTCAAGGTTCTCCTGGTGTGCCCTGTACACTCGGGCCATCCCTCCCTGGCCAAGGGGAGCCAGAATTTTATATTTACCAAGAATGGTACCAATAAGGGGGTCTTGTTGCATAACCTGGTATGTGTACCCCTACAGTGAGGTCAACGCCTGGCAAACACCAAAACCGTTTGGCCAAGCTGGATTTTATCACCTTCCTGTAAAGGATAGGGCTGGTACTTGTTCACTGGCTGCCCATTGACTTTGGTGCCATTCGCGCTACCCTCGTCTCTAAGTGCATAATTGTTATTTCCGACGCTGACAATGGAAGCATGGAGTCTTGAGACTGCCAGGTCTTCGAGAAAGATATCACTTTCCCTGCTACGCCCGATGCTGAGAGATTCTTTGCGTACCTCATACACACGCCCAGGCTCTTTGCCCTCTTCGATGCGCACGATACCAATGCCTTGAGGGCTGCTAGTGCTGCGTAGCATTGTCCTGTCACTATCGGGACTTTCAAACGGGGTGGAGCCAAAGCCTTGCTGTCCCTGTCCTGATTGCTGCCATGGAGCATTGCCACCTGGAGGGGTTGCAGTAGGTGGTTGTTGGATGCCCTGAGACCAGCTACCTTGTTGCCCTTGCTGGGCAGGCTGGGCAGGCTGACTCCATTGATCGGCGACTTGCGCTGGTTGCGCCCAGGATTGACCTGAGCCACTTCCATAATTTGTAGGAGCAGGAGGCTGATTACTCTGCTGGCTCCATGGTGATGCTGCTTGTTGCTGCTGGGCCCACGGGTCTGGTGATGCGGGTGCATCCCATGGTTGCTGTCCCCCTATACTGCCTGAACCTTGACTACCCCATGTTGCAGGTTGTTGAGGAGCAGGACTTTGTGTACCCCAACCGCCAGCTTGCTGTTGTGCAGGACTTTGCATGTCCCAGGCAGGTTGTTGAGGAGCAGGACCTTGTGTACCCCAACCGCCAGCTTGTTGCTGCCCCCAGCCTGGAGTTTGTGGTTGAGGAGCCTGGCTCTGTGCGCCCCAACCGGCAGCCTGTTGCGCGGGATTTTGCGTATCCCAGCCCCCTTGTTGCTGCTGAGTAGCCCATGGATTGGCTTGTTGGCCTTGTTGCCCCCAAGGATTTGCCGCAGACATAGGTGTTCCTTGTTGATTCCATCCTGATGGTGGCGCCTGTTGTCCCTGACGCTGCCAATCTGAAGCTCCAGCGGCATTCGCCTTTTTCTTCTTTCCGCTACTGCGGAAGAGTAGTAGCGCTGCGACAATAATAATCACTGCTACTACTAGAGCAGCACCCGCGATGATATACCAATTTTTGTAAAACGGTTGTGCTGTGTCTGCGACAATAACATTACCTGCAAATCTGAGAATCTCTCTCATGTCGTTCACCTCTCTCCATTGTAGGAGCGCAAATGCTGGTAGTAGTTGCGCCCGCTCATGCTGTGGGCGCGGAATGTCGCACCCCTACAATTGCATCTATCGCAATTCAAAACGTACCTCAACGCTGCCAAAACGTAGAATGTCGCCATCTTTGAGAGTACGCTCTTCATGCGGCGTTAAGATTACACCATTTAATCTAGTTTTATTCAGGGCACTGAGGTCTTCGACGGTATATTGTCCGTGCTGGTTACGCACATAGGCATGGCGTCGCCCAACAGTTTTATCCGCCAGAGTGATCTCTGGGAAAATACCGAGCACTGGATCCTGACGCCCAACTACCATCAACTCTCCTTTTAATTCAATATACTGGTTACTCGCAAGAACGTAGAAACGGGCCTGCTTTTGTGTATTGGTGGGCGGTGTTACCAATGCTTCGTCATCAATTGCTCTCTGGCGCCCAGGTTCCTGTATCCCTACTGGTTGAGCTCCTCGCATATCATGTATTTGTTGCGGTTCATATCCAATGTGCGCGACCTGGTTGTATTCAGCAGGTTCACGACGATCAGGTTGCATAGCCTGAATGCGTTGTTGCACTTGCTCGATTGCAGAAATGAACTCTCGCGGGGTGCTATAACGATCTGCTGGAGATTTCGCCATTGCCTTTTGCATGAACTGATCCGTTTCAGGTGGCAAGTCGGATCGAATACGGCAGATCGAGGGAACTTTTTCGTTCATGTGCTTTATTACAATATCTACAGCAGTTTCCCCCTCAAATGGAGGACGACCCGTGAGCATCTCGAATAAAACGGCTGCAACGGAGTAAAGGTCAGAACGGGTATCGGCTGAACGCCCACTTTCTGCTTGTTCTGGTGGAATGTAGTAAGCAGTACCCATAAAGACATTGGATTGTGTAAGTGTCACAGTTTCCCGGCTGCGCGCTAAACCAAAATCAGTGATTTTCACTACGTCCTTACTATTGATGACGATATTTTGAGGCTTGATGTCACGATGGACAACCCCGTGCTTGTAGGCTGTTTCCAACCCCTCTGCGATTTGCCTGGCGTACTCCAGAGCGCGAGACGCATCCATTGGCCCATGTGTCAAGGTATGGTACTTCAAGTTCTGGCCGTCGATGTAGTCCATCACAATGTAGTGGATATCAATCTCGTCCCCATAATCAAAAATGCGTACAATATGGTGATCACTGAATTGCGAGAGGATATGTGCCTCGCGTTGAAAACGTGCCAATAACTCCCCATCATCCGAGAATTCATTATGCATGATCTTCACGGCGTAGATGCGATTGTTTTTCATGTCGCGCGCAATATAGACGGTTGCAAAACTGCCCCGTCCCAGCTCATCAATGAGTTTATAACGCCCTTTGATGACACGACCGACCATGTCACCACTCATGCAATTGACTCCTCCTGAAAGGCTACTACTCGCGGCTATTATACATCATTCAGCAGTGAATGTCATTGCTATTAATCATTAGTCATGATTATTCAACTATGTCCAATCTCGTGCTAATTTGATGCTCCAATAAAGGGCATTCCCATTCCTATGAGATGTTGCCCGCGGCAAAGGGGGACGCAAGCGTCCCCACAAATCACATGCACGAAGGATTCTTTTGCACGCGCTTTTACGCGGCAAAGGGCGACGCAAGCGTCCCCACAAATCACATGCATGAAGGATTCTTTTGCACGTGCTTTTACGCGGCAAAGGGCGACGCAAGCGTCCCCACCCTACACCGCGCAACCCCCGCCCCTACGAGATGTTAATAATGTAGCGCGCTCAATATAATGAAGAAACGTGTGAGGTAACGATAGGGTCATTGTATGGGTAGACTCTCCTAGAGGCAAAATTTTTTACGTATGATATTCTGACATCGGTAGGCAATCAATTGTGATATGGGGAAACAGTAAGAAAACGATATAAGGAGGTAGTCATGGTTGGTGACGATATCGAGAACGATGTCGGCGGAGCACAGGAGGCTGGTTTACGCGGTGTCCTGGTTTGCACAGGCAAACATAGTGCTCAATCGGCGCTTTTAGAACGGATTCATCCCGATGCAATACTGCCTTCGGTGGCGGATTTACCAAGATGGTTGGATGCAGGAAGTTGATTAGAAATTCGTTGGGATTACCGATTAAGTTGGTTCTAATCGGGTGATTCCGTCAATTTTATCGAAATCCCTATTCCAGCTATATATAGATATGTAATACCTCGTTGTCAAGTTAGACATGGACGATATATTGTTTCTGTACTTCTGTCCCTTTCTACTTGTCTATCATTTCCTGATATGCTTGATAGATCTGCTGGGCGATGCGCTCCTGTGTATAGTGCTCTAGTACGCGCTGCCTTCCCTTCGTCGCCAGGTGAGAGTAGAGTTCTTGATCGTCTAACAATTGGCGGATACGTGCTCTTAACTCGTGGACGTTACCTTCGGGGAAGATCAGACCAGCATCATCAATTACGCGTGGAATTTCGCCAGAACTGGAGCCGATTACGGGTGTCTCGCAGGCCATCGCCTCGATCAGCACACGGCCAAATTGCTCCATCCAGTTTGGACGGGTCAATGATGGTAGCACAAAAACGTCCATTTGCTGCAATTCGCGTGGGACATCTTGCGGGGATACTGCATTCTTGAAGGTAACACGATTGGCTACCCCCAGATGAGTTGACAGAGCTTCCAGTTCGCTCTTCATTGGGCCATGCCCAATGAAAACGACACGGCAGTACTCAGGTAAGTCTGGCAGGACTTCTACCAGCAGTGTCAAGCCCTTTGGCTCGACCAGTCGCCCGACATAGCCAATGGTGAAAGGCCCGTCAGTGCCTCGTGGCGCACGAGGTTCACTTCGCTGGTAGATGTTTGGGTCAACGCTGAGTGGGAGAATGCGGATTGGACCATTGAAACCTTTGCGTTTTAATACTTCAGCCACATCGAGATTACCGGCCAGGGCAAGATGGGCGTGGCGATAATTGTACAGTTCTAACTGGCGAAATGGGGGAGGATAGTTGCGATAGATATTTTGCCAGGCGACGAAGAGCGCGGGTATCCTCTGATGACGAGCCAGACGCATGGCCTGGAACGTTGCGTAATTGTAGGCTTCTTCGTCAATGTGCAAAATGTCGGGTCGCACTTTACGAATGATCTTTTTCAGTTGAGGATAGTAATAGATATGAAAATGCCCATTGAAGACCATAGGTGTAACAATCATGCGATAGCCATTTGTATAAAGTGGTTCGAGAACTTGCTTGCTACCATCGTCGCTTTGCCAGTATGCCGGCGTCATAAGTGTTAGTTCGATACAAGGACATTTCGCCAGTTCTTCAAGCTTGCGCTGTGAGGTACTCGCAACGAAGGTCTTCGAGATCATTAATACACGCATCTTATTTTTTCTTGCTCCGTATATACGCTTCTTCGTAGGCTGTCACGGTCTCTGCCGCAGTTTTGCGCCAGTTGAATAGCGCGGCGCGTTGCAGTGAACGCGCGCGTAAATCGGCTTGCAACTCGCTGTTTGTAAGAACGCTGCGCATGGCTTCAACCATTGCGTGTGTGTTATCTGGATCAATGCTAATAGCAGCATCTCCTACTACCTCTGGGAGCGAGGTGCGATTTGAGCAGATAACGGGCGTGCCACAGCCCATGGCCTCTAATGGCGTCAGGCCGAAGCCCTCATAGAGAGATGGGAAGACGAAGACACTCGCTCCGCTGTAGATTGCAGGTTTGTCTTCCTCTTCAATAAAGCGGTAGACGATCTGGCCTGTCATACCCAGGTCAGCCGCAACCGGGCGAGGGTCAGGGAAGAGTGATCCGCTCTGCTTATCAGGATTGCCAGCGATCAATAATTGAAGATGGGGGGCATCCAATTGCCGGTAGAGATGGGCGAAAGCTCGCACCAGTTGTGGTACATTTTTACGCTGGTCAAGTCCGCCTAGATAGAGGATATAGCGTTCATTCAGCCTGTAGCGTGTGCGTACCTCTGATAGGACTGTGGGGTCTGAAATCGGACGGTACTCGTCTCCTGCTGCCTCGTAGATCACACGAATGCGTTCGGGAGGTAATTTCAACGCATCAATCATATCGTGTTTGGCATGTTGTGAAATTGTAATAATTAATGTGGCTTTACGAGCGGCACGAGTAATCAGTTGCAAATAGGCTTTCATTTTGGGATCAGTTCGGTATTGCGGCAGGCGCAACGGGATAACATCATGAATGGTGATAACGCCTGGCGTGTGTGGGAAAAAGGGAGGTGCGAAATAAGGAACGTGGAGGAGATCGACTCCGGCTTTACGCGCGGCTGATGGAGCCGTAAATTGTTCCCACATTAAATTTTCAATGCTCGCATTACGACTCGCGAAAGCGGGCACAGGCGTCACCACATGAGGAAACCTGGTGAGGGCTGCGATCTCTTCAGGCATAGGATGCAAGCCCAGTAAGATATACTGGTTCTGCTGGTCGACCTCTGCCAATGCTTGTAACAGATGCAAAAGATATTGGCCGCTGCCACTTGCCGGAAATTTGAAGAAATATGTATTCACGCCAATTTTCATGCTATAGGGACCTCGTCAGAAAAGTTTATTACTCCATTATAGAGCCTTTGATATACCGAGAGCATCTTGCTTGCCGATTTAGGCCAGGTGAAGTGTTGCGCTCGCGCATAGCCTTTTTGGCATAGCTCATCTCGGAGTTGTTCATTCTCAAGCACTTGTAGGATAGCCCTGGCGAGTTCGCCTGTATTGTGTGGATCGATCAATAATGCTGCATCTCCTACGACCTCCGGCAAGGATGAACTATTCGACGTGATGACAGGTGCACCGCAGGCCATAGCTTCAATTGGAGGCACGCCGAAGCCTTCATAGAAAGAAGGAAAAACGAACACATCCGCCATACTATAGAGTGTGATCAGTTCGAGTTCAGTCACACGTCCCAGAAAACGAACTTTGTTCTCCAGCTTGAGCTTTGCTATAAGTTGCTGTGTTTCGTCATAGAGCCAGCCAGGGCCACCTGCTAGTGCGAGCATTGCGGGTCGCTGTTTCTTTGTAGCTGCACTCTGGGCTTTGTGAAAAGCCTTAATCAGGCCTGGGTGATTTTTGCGTGGTTCCAATGTGCCAACACCCAGAACAAGTGGGTGTTTCAAGCCAAATTTATACCGTGTTGCTGCTAATAAAATGGGATCGGTGATGCGTCGAAAGTATGAACGAATCCCGTTGGGAATGATTGTAATCTTCTCACGAGGTGTCTTAAAGTATTCTATCAGAGTCTGGCTTGTCGCTTGCGAAACAGTAGCAACAACATCGGCGGAAGCGACTGCTTCTGGCACGACCTTGTTGAGATAAGCTGCCAGTTGAGGTACAGCGTACTCGGGATGCTCTAAGAAGGCGAGATCGTGAACGGTGACGACCTTACGTACTTTGCCGTTGATAGGCGGTAGAACAAAATCAGGGCCGTGGTAGATATCTACCATGCCGGTGAAAAGGGTAGCGTGGAGAGGCAGTCGCCAGCGATACCAGAGAATGTTGAGATAACGGTCGGGAATGATGATACTACGTCCCCGCACGTTGTCTGCCTTAGGAAAAGGATGACCGGGTGTAGGGTGCCCACTGGTAAGCAAGGTATACTGGTTCCTGGGGTCCTGTGCAAGCATGGCGTCCACTAAATTGCGCACGTAGTTGCCAATTCCCGCCCCCTGCCGGATGGCCGCTGTATAGTCAATCGCAATTCGCATGGAAAAACCCTTGCAATTTCTATCCCGGTGGCCAGCCTAATCTGCGGCCTCCGAGCAGATGGAAATGCAAATGAAAGATGCTTTGCCCGGAGTCAGGACCAACGTTGGTCAGAAAACGAAAGCCACTTTCATCAATGCCCATTTGATGTGCCAACTCCTGTGCGGTAGTGAAGAGTTTGGCAAGTATAGGCCCATCCTCGAGTGTTAGATCGGACATCGAGCCGATGTGACGGCGGGGAATAAGCAGGACATGATGCGGCGCTTGCGGGTTGATGTCCGCAAACGCCACTACATCCTGATCTTGATAGACGATTTTACTGGGTATCTGGCTGGCTGCGATTTTACAGAACAGGCAGTTCTCCATACGACTTCCTCAAACTATAAGTGTTATTCCTGGTTAGTACTATCATCGGCGACTGATGATGGGGCAACTTCTACGGGTTGAGCGGGCGTCTCAGCTGCGGTCACATCAACTTGTGCAGGTTCAGTTTGGGCCTCTGCTGCTGTCGTCTCGACATTTGTAGTTTTACCTGACGTCTCTACCTCTACTGGCACAACAGAAGGTTCGATTTTCTCTTCGTGAGGTTCTTTTTGCTCCTGTTCAGGTATGGCAGGAAGCTTTTTGTCGCCAGTAATTGGTTCCAGGCCATGCAGAGATGGATCGTTATACTGGGGTAAATTCATTTCCAGGCGAATCGCTTTGATGGCCTGGTAGACCTCACCAGGATTGAGCGAAAGCTCTTCGGAGATTGTCTTATGCACGCCGATGGGAGGAAGAGGCAGGTAGGGAAGATAAAGTGCCCTGATTTTCTCCAGTTCTTCGCTGCTACCCTTGTATGTTTGAAGTTCCCACCAGCTAGGAATGCTCTGACGTTCCCGCAAATCCTTGACAATTTTCTTGACGGCTTTCTTGGGAATGCCCATCTCTTGAGCAATCTGCGTACGAATCCCATCAAATTCGGCTGGTACTGCCAGTTCCAGGTAACGAGTCTCAACCTGAGTAATCTGTTCAGGTGTTGGCACAAAAGGTGCAGGAGGCGGAATCTTCTCTCGTTTAGGTTTGGGTGAAGTTGGAGGCTTAGGCACTTTGGCCTTTGTGGGTTTGCCTCCTTTTTTACCGCCAGGTTGATAGCGTTCAGGACGGGGTTGACCACCCATACCTGGTCGTGGCCCGCGACCATAACCACTCTCCATTGGTTGCCGTGGGCGTTGCCCCATACCACCAGAAACACCCGGTCCACCTGGTCGGTAGCCGCCAGGGCCTCGGTTGTATCCCTCGCGATAAGTACCGGGGCCATGCTCTTCACGGTAGCCGCCAGGGCCACGGCCGCCAACACCTTCTGTTGCAGTTCCGCCTCTCATATCTCGTGGAGCAGGGGAGGAAGGCATTTTTGGTTTTGGCTGCTCAGGCTCGCTCACCTTTATATCTTCGACAGTATCAATCCAATGGCTTGTGCCACTGGTTGCTGGTTTAGGTGGTGGGGGTAATGGTTTTTTGGAACTCATCGTTCCTTGTCCTGATTTTATCGAAGAAGGTGGCGCGGTCTTAGCTGCCACCTTCTCTTTTCTGGCCTTCTGCACGCAATCGGGGCAAGTTACTTCTTTAGCATTTGCCGACTGAAACCACTTGCCGCAGGTGGTGCAACGCATCTTAATTTTGCTCATGCGCGATCTCCCCTGTTATCTGAGGCAATCCTGGAAGATTGCTCTTACTGAAAAACGGACATTGTCTGTCATTTGTCGGAATGCACCTACTAGTATAACAGGTTTGGGAAATGCGTCAATCGGTTTTTATGCTTAACTCGTCAATATGCTGATATAGTTACTTGGAAGCTGGCATCCTGCGTAGAGTCTGGCCAACAATCGCTCTTGATCGATTACAGTAACATGTCCGTTAGCGCAGGACATTGTAAGGGAACGCGCCCCCATTGAAAGGTCCTGACGGAGTGGCTTAGGATGTCCATCTAAATTGTCAACACCAAATGGGGCAGTACTACCCCCAACAGTGTTGAAGAAATCCCTGCCACTAAAATAAAAGAAAGGAACTTGATAGTGCATTGTGGTCTGGACATCAGTGATAAGCGTCAGAATATGGGAAACTGCCACTTGATAGGGACTGTAAGGATTGATCCCACAACCTATGTAGCAACTGGTGCCTTCTACCACCCAGATATGTTTTCCTAACGCACCGCTTTTCAGGTCGACATTAAATTGCTGTGCCCAGAAAAGCAATAATCCATTAAGGCTATTCGTATAGGGGTTCGGATAGCCGTTATGCCAACTATCAATTAGACCCAGTGTTTGTGAACGCCAGCTCCAGTGACCTCCCGGATGTACAGAGCTATTCATCGCAGCCTGCATTGCGTTCAGGTAGTTTACCTGGTTTGCCAAACCCTGAAAGTCGACACCACCAACCTTAGGATCAAGCGAGCCAAGAAGAACAGGTGTATTGGGGCGTACGGCATGTACGATATGCTCACAGAGATCAAAGTACCTGGCAAACTGTAGTGGTGGGACGTAGGAAGTATGCCCGGGATCATACTTGATCTGCTCATTTCCACATTGTACAGCATCGGCTCCGCTCTCAACAATATCTTGAATTGGTTTTGGATCCAAAAGAGAAGCGCCGTTAACCTGACAGGTTGTGATGAGTACATGAACTCCCTCACTATGCCTGATTGTTATCCAGGTCTTCAATGCATCGCCACTTAATGTATTTACACCACAGGTTGGATAGCCGTAACGCACCCAGGGGATGTCAGAATACTTCGTTAAAAGATTGCTCTCCACGCCAAGTATCGAGCGTAAAGGTATTGGAGTAGGCTTTGGGGTTGATGTTATAGTCGGTGTGATACCGATGGATGGCGTAGTTATTGGGGTCTGAACTGTTGTGGTTGCTGTCATTGGTGGTTTTACATTGGTTGTAGTAGCTGCTCGATAGGCGAATACAGCAACTAGAATACTACTCACCAGTACTATAGGAGCTATGATCAGGAGCCTTCTCTTAGCGTTGTTCCACTGGAACATGTTTTTAACCCTCCTATTAATTAAGAAGCGATGATCGGTATAAGTATAGCAAAGCGGTCAATTGCTGTGTTTTGGTTGAATTGTATAGGTTTCAACTTAGAATGGTGTATCGTTGTCGTCTTCAAAGAAACGTTGTACATCTTTCAGATTATCTGTTCTACGGGCTGGTGGCAGGGCATTGATAATAAGTTTGCCATAGCTTTTGGTATGCAGGCGTGTATCAAGAATTGCCATTACGCCGCGATCTTCGTGGGTGCGAAGCAAACGACCCAGACCCTGCTTCAGTCTCAGTACTGCCTGGGGAAGAACGTAATTACCGAACCAATTTTCTCCGCTGGCTTTCATTCTGGTGACTCGCGCTTCGTGGACAGGATCATCAGGCGGGTCAAAAGGCATCTTATCGATGACGACCAGCGATAGGGACTCTCCAGCGATATCAACCCCTTCCCAAAAGCTCTTCAGGCCGAAGAGAACAGCAGCCTCGCTTTCGCGGAACCGCCGCACTAATTCAATACGATTAAGGTCTCCCTGGCGTAACAAGTCAAACTCCAGGTAAGTCGGCAGGCGATCTAAAAAAATGTTGTAAACGGCGTCAAGCATACGCTTGCTGGAAAAGAGTAGAAAAGCCCGTCCCCGCGAAGCTTCGACAAGGAGCATCATTTCTTGTGCCAGTTTGTTCGTATAGTCATATGAATCTGGTCCATAAACAGGTTCAGGTAGGTGGCGTGGCAAGTAGAGCATGGCATTGCTCTGGTAGTCGAAGGTATGGGGCAAAATGCGTTCCAGAACGCCGGGGTATTCCGTATTATCGAGGCCGACTCGACGTCGAAAATACGCGAAGTTTGGCCCTTTGTCCTCTGGATCGATCGAATTGGGACCAACTGTTGCCAGTGTTGCAGAGGTACAGATCACGTTCGACTTGCTAAACAAATGCTCTCTTAGCCAGGTATTCACATCTAAAGGTGCAGCGGATATCTCTAACTGCGATCCACGGCGTCCAGGCTTCACTACCTGTTCAACATAATAAACGATTGCATCACGCTGATCGACTGAAAAAACTTTGCGTATATCCTCTGCCAGCTTTTCCGTGCGTGAAATCAACTTTTCGTAGAGGGTATTTTCCGGCTCCTCCATAAATTCTGGGCGCTGTATACGCAGCGATTGCGCAAGTTTGGAAATAACAGTGGCAAGATGCAAGCCCTCTTCCAATGGCTCTAGTAAAGTCACTCTACCTCTGAAGTATGATGTATGGGTAAGCCGGGCCAGTCTATCCCAGGCAAACATCATGGTTTCCTTCGCTTCTTCTTGCAGGTCAGCAGGGCTATGTTGTTTGAGCCTGTTTTGCGCCAGGAGTGCAGAAATGCGCGACTCACTAACGGTCACAGTAAATGCGTGGGTAGCCTCCTCTTCCAGATGATGCGCTTCGTCAACCACGATCACATCGCGTTTGGGGAGTAGGTAGCCACCTATAACGGCATCGAGCAATAGCAGTGTGTGGTTCACCACGATTACCTGCGCAAGTGCGGCTTTATCTCGCATCTGGCGCACATAACATTGTGAAATAAAGGGGCATTCTCTCCAGGCACATTGATCGCTATCTGCATTAACTCTGCTACGAATGTCATTAGGGAGTGTGAATCCAAGCGTTTCAAAATCGCCGGTAATGTTCAACTCAAATTCATTGACAATGTTGAGCAGGCGTGTGAAATCAGGGTTCTTGAGAAAGGGTTGAGTTTCAGTGCGTTCCTTTTCCATGCGATAAATGCAGATATAGTTGCCCATACCTTTGACCAGAGCCGCGTCAAAATCTTGAACGTGTTCCTGCACAAAAGGAATATCTTTGTAAAAGAGTTGCTCCTGGAGAGCTTTGTTTGCTGTGCTGATGATCGCTACTTTTTCGGATCTTACAATGGGAAGGAGGTAAGCGAGCGATTTCCCAGTCCCCGTTGCGGCCTCGATGATGGCGTGTTGCTCTTCGGTGAGTGAGCGAGCCACGAGTGTTGCCATTTCGATTTGCACTTGTCGTTCTTCATAACCCGGCAGGCGTTCAGAGAGGATACCGCCATGGCCGAGATCGGTAGAAACAACGCGGTGCAAGTGAGAGAATTGATTGTGAAGTGGATTCTTCGGTAGGTGCCTTTTGCTCAACTTTTTTGATGAATCCTCGTTTTCATCCTCAACTCTCTCTGACTCATCCGCTTCTGGATCCTCAAGGTCGTTTTCGTTTAAAGTGGGTGTCGTATTCACTGTGCCAGTATCAATCTGTTTCTCAATAGTCGTATCGGGAGAAGGAGAGAGTGTAATTGATAGCTCATCCTCAATTTTGTCAGTGGGTGTAGAAATATCAGGAGCATTATTGATGTTAGCATCGATTGATATTTCTTCTGTTTTGTTAGATTGATGGGGTGGTCTAGCAAGTATTGGCGGGATGGATTGTCTTTCTGCAGTGGTTTTTTTCATGTCTAAAGGAAAACCCATCAGAGCGCGTAGATAGGCGTCAGAGAACTTCAGCATGTGTTCGAATCGATCTGCTGATTCTGGTGAAAGTGCTTTCAGCAGCACTTGCTCGACAGTTGGCGAAATCTTGCTATTTAAGCTGCGAGGTGAGGGGATTGGCTCGTGTTCTTGTTGATGAAGTAATGCGTCATGCTCTGCGGCTGTGTAGGGGCGACGTCCACACAGCCATTCGTAGACAATCACGGCCAGGGAATACTGGTCGCTTGCGTGTGTTGGCATACCTCGCAAGTGTTCGGGAGCTTTATAAGGAAGGGCAGGCGTAACTAGATGGTCAAATGATTGAAGCAGCTCCTGAGGCATAGGGGAGAAATCAGTGAGTCGTAATTTCTCACCAAGCAGTATGTTGCCGGGATGAAGGTTACCATGAAAAATATGTGAGACATGAGCATATTGCAGGGTATCGGCGATAGTGGAAAGAAATGGCTTGATTTCGTTGGGGGTAAAACTCTTGCCAGCAGCAACTTGTTTGAGGATGGCAATGTCTTCGATGTATTCAATTACAAGGTATCCCAGGTCCTGGTGGTTGCCTTGTTGCGCAATAATGCCAAAATCCTGTATTTCGGTAATGTTGCTTCGCTTGAGTTTTTTGAGTTGTTTAGCGTGAGTAAGAAAGGCCTCCTGTGCTGCTTTCGTGGTAAGAGGGATAGTGAAGACTTTGAGGATAACGTATCTTTTTTTACGCTGCTCATCCTTGCCAAGGTAAGTGTAGCTCAATGGACTTTCGTTAAGCAATCGGATGATAGCATAGTGGCCGATGCGCTGTGGTCCTGCGTCTCCCATGTAGGCGCTCTCTCCCCCTAAATGTGAACGGATGTTTGTTTTGCATCAGCAGTATAGCACAAAGAGCAATAGGTTCAATAGTTTGTTGTGCGATCGATCTGCCCTCGTTCGCGTGCCAGGTGCTCACTGATGCGGAAGATGGCGATGCAAGCGATGAGGGTCAGTGATGTTGTAAGCACCAGTAGCCCCAAAATAGCAGGTGTGCTTACGACAGGGAAAACTGCACCAATTGTTTCACCGAGCAACGCCCGGCGGATCAGCTCCAGCCAGTAGGTGAGGGGCATAACCAGTGCAATTTTCTCGAGCCAGCCAGGCAGGATAGCTATGGGGAAGATAGTGCCTGCGATGAGATAAAGAGCTCCGGCCATTGCATCAGGTAGAATCCAGGCATTGTGTTTTAGTACCAGCGATATGCCCGCCAGAGCGATGCCCAACGCCGTTATCGCTACGAAACCCAGTATCAGCGCGAGCAAGAGTAGCAGGTAATTCACATGCAGCAAGTTAACAGGTATACCAAGTATGCCAATGCTGAACCCCATCGTAATGCAAAAGGAAAGACAGCCTGCCAGCATGCGCGGTGCACTGCGTCCGACCAGAAACGTAATGTATGATTGCGGCGCAATGTAGACATATTTGAGCATCGCGTACTGTTCCCGGTCATCCAGGACAACGCGGGGAAGCCCTGCCATGACCTGGTCTACGAAACTCCATGCAGCACTGCCGACAATCAGGAATCCGAAGAATGGTCCGTGCGAACGATAGCCACTAATGACCCAGTACATGAAGACCAGCACCAGCGCTGCCGTCAATGGCCTGACGACAAGATAGAGCAGGAAGAGCCAGGGATTGGTCCAGTTGCCTTGTGATTGCCATTCAAGCCATGCGGCTGTGCGTAGGGTCTGCCAGGTGCGCGTCCGGGCGATACGTTGCTTGATCGAGAAAGGCGTTGTTGAAGTCGATTGAAACATGGTTCCTGTTCTCCTCTATTGCCACTTGAGTGTGAGGCGACCTTCGATTTTCGCGCGGCGTTCGATGTAAGAGAAGGACTTTGCAGCACCTACCAGGAAGACCGCGACAAGCACCAGCAGGATTATGATCTCCCAGGCGATGGGAAGGAACGAAGGCCAGCCGTGTGGAAAGAGCAACTGGCGCATAGCATCCATACCAAGTGTCAGCGGAATGAGTGAGGCTGCCAGGCCTACATAACCACCCAAGGCACGTATGGGGAAGTAGAGGCCGGTGATTAGCGCGATGGGTTCCTGGATCATCTCCTGGATGGACCACACCTCGCGATTGTAAAGAAGGTAGCGACTTGCCAGCATGGAGCCGAGGCCATAGAGAGCCACGAGTGTCAACACGAAGATAAGCACCAGCCCGGGAAGGGATACGATAGAGTAGGTTACGCCGAAGATGAGCGATCCAACGACGACGATGACAGCCGCGCGTAGCAGTGTAATGAGCATACCGCCAAACGCCATACCTGCGAGAATCCAGAGCATTGACGCAGGAGCCATCAGGTAGAGTTCGAGATTACCGGACAGGCGTTCCCAGTGAAGCTGGGCTGCCATCATCCAGAGCACATTCAGCCAGAAAGCCATCAAGGCCCCTCCAAGTATGACAAAGCCTGCGTATTGCAAAGGCGCTTTCAAAGCTTTGTAGACGAGTACGAAAGCGATTACCCGCAGAAGAGGTAGGATGATTTCGTAGAGTATCCAATCAGGCTCGCGAATGACGCTAATGAGGCGCGGATAGGCTCGACCGAGCATAGTCTTGAGGCCCAGCCGCAGGCCCTCTACCGGCTTTTGCTGAAACATAGGATAGACCCGGGTAGTGGTCATGCGTGAGCCTCCTCGTTATATTCATCACTGGCTGCGTTTCCTACGAGACGCACAAAGGCTTCTTCAAGGGTTGGCTCGATGCGGCGCAGGGTGAGGACATGCCCTCCTGTTTCGTTCAGTGTTGCCAAAGTGGGTGCAATCACGTCCTCGCGGCTGAGGGACAGTTGGAGTTCAGTACGGCCCATGTGAGTCTCTGTGCGTACTTCAACCACACCGTCTATGGCACGCAGACGTTCGATGAAAGCCGGTATCCATGCCGCTTCGTGTCCTTCTTCTCCTCTTGAAGAATCCTCCGAACTCTTCCCTGCTGCCTCTCCCAGCTCGAGCTGAAAACGCACGTGTTCTTCCAGGTTGCGCTTCAGGTCATTTGGTGTGCCCTGAACAACTATCCGGCCGTGGTTGATGACTGCGACACGGTTGCAGAGTTCGTCGGCCTCAAACATATAGTGCGTAGTCAACAGGACCGTACGGTTTGGATTCTGGCGCATCCATGAACGCACGTATTCGCGCACTGAGCGCGCCGCCTCCACATCCAGCCCGACAGTTGGCTCATCCAGGAAGAGGATCTCCGGGTCTGAGACCAGCGCACGGCAGAGGTTGATGCGCTGGCGCATACCTGTGGAAAGCGCGTATATTTTTTGGCTGGCCTGATTGCTAAGATCGAAGGCTACCAGGAGTTCATCGATGCGCCTGTGTGCCTCGCGGGATGGTACACCGTAGAACTGGGCAAACATCCAGAGCTGTTCACGCACTGTCAGTACGCCATATCCAGACTGTTCGCCTCCGCTGACCATAGCAATGCGCTGGCGAATTGGCAGGACGTTGCGGGTTACATCCAGGCCATTGACGAAGGCTTTTCCGCCGGTAGGGGCTAGCAGTGTCGTCAAGATTTTGATCAGCGTGGTCTTACCCGCACCGTTGCGCCCAAGCAGGCCAAAGAGTTCTCCACGCTCAATGGTTAAGCTGACGCCATCGAGAGCCGTGATACTTGTTTTGTGCGTGATAGCAGCGGCGGCTCCTCGATGATTACTACTGCGTGTGTTGTACACCCGGCGCAGGTCGATTGCCTGGATAGCAGGGACTGCGCGTGATTGTATGATTGGCATAGGGTATTTCTGTACCTCCAGTTTTCCACGACCAAAAGCACAAGGTTCATAAGACCGTGCAGGAGCCTCTACGAAATGTTTGGTGATGAATTTTGATGGTCGCCCTTGTTAGTCAGAGTGACCATGTAGGGAAGTTTCTTGTAGGTACTTCTCCTGATCCATTGAAGTATAGCATACATATACTAGAAAGGCAAGTATCTATTATTTTTATTTTTAATAAATTTATAATCGACAGCTTGATTCGCCTTGACAAGCCATCAGGATGCAATAGTAGTGTCAAATATACACTTATTGAGAGATGTTTCGCGAAAGTGG
>WNGD01000512.1_pt1 | contig 60821 bp, 61 predicted proteins | sample 5400671 | NCBI WGS metagenome assembly WNGD01 (sample SAMN13153369, study PRJNA577476) | soil metagenome | isolation source: 40 cm soil or saprolite under grassland replicate 2 | place: USA:California | collected 2016-06-15 | reverse complement strand
ACGATCTCATGGTTCTTCCGTTTTTTTCTCCCCAATTGTCTCTCTCACGTGCCACGATCTGCCCCAAATCGTGCCTGTCTCTCCTCTTTTCTCCTCTCTTTCTCCTTTTCTTCCCTAAAAAAAGTGTCAGGGAGAGAAGAGCCCGTAGGGGATTGAAGCAGGAGGAAACGCAACGCGTCGGGGTCGACTCCGCTGAGGTCTAAATGGCCAGTGGAGCCCGTAGGGGATTGAAGCGGCGTAGTGCCTTCTCAATGGCATAGGCAATCCAGAGGTCTAAATGGCCAGTGGAGCCCGTAGGGGATTGAAGCATGCCAGTGATTGAGGTAGCGGCTGCGCTAGCGCCCGTCTAAATGGCCAGTGGAGCCCGTAGGGGATTGAAGCCTATCTACGAAGAATACCCAATACTATGATTGGGTCGTCTAAATGGCCAGTGGAGCCCGTAGGGGATTGAAGCATTTTATATGGACTTGACTTAAGCTCCAAACGGGGAGTCTAAATGGCCAGTGGAGCCCGTAGGGGATTGAAGCACTGCTTTTTGCAATGGCACACGGCATGTACATCTAGTCTAAATGGCCAGTGGAGCCCGTAGGGGATTGAAGCATGACGATGAAAGCCTCTTTCTGTAGAGGGTTCCCGTGTCTAAATGGCCAGTGGAGCCCGTAGGGGATTGAAGCGTTCCTAGAGCGGCCTGACGGCTTGCGAAAGGCGCTGTCTAAATGGCCAGTGGAGCCCGTAGGGGATTGAAGCAGTATGGAAAGGTGAGTTTGGCGATTGTAACTTCAGGTCTAAATGGCCAGTGGAGCCCGTAGGGGATTGAAGCGTTCTGATTGGACTGGACTACCATTCTGAACTGATCAGGGTCTAAATGGCCAGTGGAGCCCGTAGGGGATTGAAGCCTCCCAGTGGGCTTATTGTCATTGAACTCCTCTCCCGTCTAAATGGCCAGTGGAGCCCGTAGGGGATTGAAGCTGTTCCGGGAAATGGACAAGCGTCTGATATGTGGTCAGTCTAAATGGCCAGTGGAGCCCGTAGGGGATTGAAGCAAGTCGATGTCGAGCGCGAGCGTGGCCGTGCGAACAGCGTCTAAATGGCCAGGGGAGCCCGTAGGGGATTGAAGTATTTCTCGGCGGCAATCATGTCCTGCTGGCTGGTCGGCTAAATGGCCAGGGGAGCCCGTAGGGGATTGAAGTAGCACCAACACTTTTTTCATCGGGTTTCTGTTGCTGGGGCTAAATGGCCAGGGGAGCCCGTAGGGGATTGAAGCGGGATGGTCCTGATGAGAGCAAAAATGCTTATCCCGGCTAAATGGCCAGTGGAGCCCGTAGGGGATTGAAGCCATCACCTGCCCCTACGAACCATTCCAAATCTTGTAGTCTAAATGGCCAGTGGAGCCCGTAGGGGATTGAAGCAAATCTCTTAGTCGTGGTTCAATGTTCCCCATGTATCGGCCAAATGGCCAGGGGAGCCCGTAGGGGATTGAAGCCTTATACATCGTGCCGTGGCTGCTGTCGCTGAAGACGGCCAAATGGCCAGGGGAGCCCGTAGGGGATTGAAGCCTTCTTTTGGCGAGGCTGTACTTAACGTAAATCATTGGCCAAATGGCCAGGGGAGCCCGTAGGGGATTGAAGCGCCACCGCCTCTATCATGACTAGCCTGACCTTGTGGCCAAATGGCCAGGGGAGCCCGTAGGGGATTGAAGCTGCCATGAGTGGCGTGTGCTGGAATCCATGCCGCAGTCTAAATGGCCAGGGGAGCCCGTAGGGGATTGAGCTGAGTTTCTAAATTACTTGCGTCGGTATTGCTGCGATATCCTGGAAAGAAAGAGTGCAGGGCTAAGGACTGCTTCTGGCTATGAGTTAGTTGCGACCCTCACGTCATTTCCATGTGCAGCAGAGATGAAGGGGAGAGGACCATTTCGTTCAAGCGTTGGTAAGCAAAAGAAAAAGAGGCACAGGTGATAGCTGGAAGAAACTGTGACGAGTATCTCTCTTCAATTTCGGTCAGCCCTCGCTAAGGCGGCTAAAAATGTTGCATAGTGCTGCTCGCTGGAATCGTTGCTCCATCGCTGCTTCTTTGTTTGTGAAAGGGCATCCTGTACCCAGCCCGCAATGATCTGACGTTCTTCAGGGGTCGTGTTCCCTACCAGGAGGCCGGGAATGTCTTCATCCAGATCCATACTGCTGTCCGTATAGAAGCGGTAGATGGCAAAGAGCGCCTGTAAGACGCGCAGTCGTATCTGCTGATTGTCTTCCTCGCCCGCAAAGCAGGTATCGAGCCCATCAATACAGCCGTGGAGAATGACGCTGAAGGCGATATACTCGTCTCGATACGTATTATAGTGCGCAATAACTTCAGTGACGAGCGCTTCATAGATCGTGAGCGCTCCGGCGTATTGCTGCTGTTTGGCAAATTCATCGGCAAAGGTCTTGATGGCGAGAAGTCGTCGTTGCACTTCGTGGCGTTTATATTTGCGCAGTTGATCACCCTGCGCCATTGCAGCCAGTACCTGTTGTCGGTATACTTCTGCATCAAGCGAGACCTGCCGTGGGTCGGAGGTGGGCAACGGCGTTGTGAGCAACCATTGGAGATCTGGTTCCTGGCGCAACATCTGTTGGATGATGGCGATTAATTCGGCTTTCTCATATTGTTCTAGCTTTTTTTGTAGAGCCTTCATAAGACCGCTCCTCTCAGGAGTAGGATGTATGGGTCTATCTTACCATGAATGAAGAGGGATGTCCTTGTTTTCTCGCGGTTCGTATTATATCCTGGTACTAACGAGTCAGGAGAGGAGAGAAAGCATGACGAGACAGATCTCAAAGGGCGTGTGCACGTTTTGTCACGTCGAATATAGCAAGTCAGGGATGAGCAGGCACCTGGAGACCTGCAAGCAGAGAGCCAGTGTCGAAGCGCAAACAGGGCATGACCGGCAGGCACAGACAATCAGGAAATTTCATCTACTGGTTCAAGGGCTTTACTCGCCGATGTACTGGATGCATCTCGACATCACGGCCAATACGACCCTGGCCACATTGGATCAGTTTCTCAGGGATATCTGGCTGGAATGCTGCGGACACCTGAGTGCATTTACGATTGCAGGCACGCGCTACCGCGTAGATGAAGCGATATATGAGTGGGATACACGTCAGAAAAATATGCGGGTCCCCCTGGATGAAGTGCTTCGCCCCGGCCAGACGTGCTCCTACGAGTATGATTTTGGCTCGACGACTGAACTGACATTGAAGGTGATTGCGGAACGGGAAGCGACTGCGGAAGGAAAGGCGATCCACGTGCTAGCCAGGAATAGCCTGTCGTTTGTCCCATGCGATGAGTGTGGAGAGGCGCCCGCAATCCTCACCTGCGCTCGCTGCGTCTACCATGACGCGGGCTGGCTATGTAAGGACTGCGCGGAGAAGCACGACTGTGGACAAGAGATGCTGCGACCACGAGTCAATTCACCACGAGAAGGCGTGTGTGGCTATACAGGCCCTAATCCGGCTTTTAGCTGGTAGCCTGCCCCTCATCTTACTGTTCATGTTAAGGTGACGCGCATCTGCCCTCCTGGTTCCCAATTGAGATCCTTCACGCAGCCTTTGGCGAATTGAGCGTGATCACAGGTGTGGTCTGTTTTTTGAGGAAAGAGACGAGAAGTAATCCAGGTACTCACGAAGCAAGGAAACCAGATCTCCCTGCGCTTCATTCTCTAACCACTCCTCAAGGGCCACGCGCAACGCTGCCATGTAGATAGCCACCAGAAAGCGTATCTCATTGCGGTTCGTGGCAGCTTCCAGGTGCTCATAAAGCGCATTACAGATGGCTGGCTCCGTTTCCATCAGTGCATAGAGATAGATGGAAGCGATCGATGGGATCTGCATGACCACCTGATAGCGGGTCAGAAAACTGGCCCGTTGCTGCTGATACTGGCTGGCCAGGTACTCAAAGGTCGTTCTCAGTGCTGCGTGCGGTGACTCCGTTGGCGCAGTGCGCTGCAGAAAGCGGATACCATCGCTCTGGATCGTGTGCATGGGTCCCAGGAGCACCTCCTCTTTGGACGCAAAATAGCGAAAAAAGGTGCGCGAGGACATCATCACCGCATCAGCAATATCCTGGATGGACGTTTGCTCGTACCCCTTCTGCTGAAACAGTCGGAGGGCTGTCTCTTCAATGGTAGCTTGAGCCAGACGTTTCTTGCGTTCTCGCAAACTCATCGGCTGCGATCCGTCGTGTGATGAAGATTTCATGTCGTTCATTTTCATTTTTCTCCTATTGACTTTTGTCATTCAGTGACATTATAATACAAATAGACACATGTGACAACTGGAGACAGTATACACGCTCTGTCGATTTCTTGAAATGACGATTTCTCAGGGATGGGCCTCAGCGGTTTTCTTCCGCCTTTTGCCACATCCAGATAGTAAGCACACAAGTAAAGGAAACAGGAGCAGAAGATATAGGATACACCTCCATTTTTAGCATCGTTAATAAAGAAATACACTAACAAAAGGAATATTATTATGAATACACAGGATCAGACCATACCAGAGAAAGCGATGTTCAGCCTGTTTAGCGGTGATAACCCTGAACTGGTTGCGAACCCCTTTGCGCTGTTCGCGCAGATGCGCTCCGTGGGTGCCGTTATGCCTCTCCCGCTTCCCCTCGCGGGAACGGATCGCCAGACATGGGTGGTCACGCGCATGGAAGAGGCAGTGCAGATTCTCAAAGATCATGCGCATTTTACCGTGGACCCCCGCTCCATCGGCATCAACAGTCCTTTAGGGCACAGCAACGCCGAGGCCGCCGACACCTCCGATACGCCTACCTTCTTTACTACCAAAACGATGCTCAGCGTCGATGATCCCGACCATCGACGCTTACGCACGCTGGTGTCCAAAGCCTTCACGCCCCGGTATATCGAAAGCTTACGCCCGCGCGTGCAGGAGATCGCCGACGAGTTGCTCGACCAGGTGCAAGCGCACGGCCAGATGGATCTCGTCAAGGCCTATGCCTTTTCCCTGCCCATCAATGTCATTTCGGAGATGCTGGGGGTTCCTCACGCCGACCGGGACCAGATCGGCGTCTGGTCGGAGGCGCTGGCGCACGGTCTGAGCGTGGGAAAGCGCGATGAGGAGGTCCAGGCTCACATGCGCGCCTTCGGGGCATACACCGCGCACCTGGTGGCCGACAAACGCCAGCATCCTGGTGATGACCTGATCAGCCAGCTCATCGCCATCGAAGGGGAAGGGGATCGGCTCAGCGAAACGGAACTGCTCTCGATGATTACGCTGCTGATCTTTGCCGGCCATGAAACCACCTCGAACTTGATCGCCACCGGCACCTTGATGTTGCTGGATCATCCTGCTCAACTGGAGCAGCTCAAAGCCGACCCCAGCCTGGTGCCCGCGGCAGTCGAAGAACTGCTGCGCTTCAATGGGCCAGCCACCATCGCGGGACCGCGTTTTGCCACCGAAGACATCGAGCTCGCCGGGCAGCAGATCAAGCAAGGGGATATGCTCTTTCCCATTCTGGGCTCGGCGAATCGGGATGAGAGCCAGTTTACCCAGCCAGAGGAGCTGGAGATTGCGCGCACGCTCAATCGTCATCTCGCCTTTGGGCATGGCATCCATACCTGTCTGGGTGCGCCGCTGGCCCGTCTGGAGGGAGACATTGCCTTTACTACCCTGCTCAAGCGCATGCCCAACCTGCGGCTGAGCGTCCCCCGCGAGAGCATCACCTGGAGCTTCAGTCTGAACTCACGGAGTTTGGCCGCTCTGCCCGTCGCTTTTTAGCTGAGAGAAAGACGTGCCTGTCTCATGCGGAGGGCAGACACGGCGAACTCTCTTCTCCGCCGCCGCAGGCGGCGCACAAAAGGGGGAAAAAGAGTTTGGCGGGGACACCCCGTGCCCCGGCAGGGTGCTACGCCCCCTGCACCCCCGTTTTTGTGAACTTTTGAAACAGATCAGCCTTTGAGGCCGCTTTGTCTATAGCCTTCTATGATAAAACGCTGCAAGAAGAAGAAGATTATCACCAGAGGTAAGATGGCAATGGCCGCGCCCATAAAGAGTTCATGGAGATTGAGCACCTGGGCATTCAAGTAGTTAGAGAGTACCACCTGGACCGTCCATGCCGATTGATCCTGGCCAATTACCAGCGGCCAGAGGAAAGCGTTCCAGCTATTAATAAAAGTGATCACGCTCAGGGCGGCAAAGATACCGGTGGAGTTGGGCACCACGATGCGCCAGAAGATGCCCCAATAGCCCAGGCCATCAACACGCCCCGCTTCCTCTAGCTCATGTGGGAAACTGAGGAAGAACTGGCGAAATAGAAAAGCTGTAAAGCCACTGAAAATGCCCGGTACTACCAGTCCTTGCAATGTATTAACCCAGTTGAAGTATGATACCACGAGATAGACCTGCACAAAGATGATCGCAAAAGGGATCATCAGAGTGACCAGGACGGCGTAGAACACTACGTTCGCCCAGCGATATGGGATACGTGCCAGGCCGTAGCCGGCCAGAGAGCAAACAAGGATCTGTCCAGCCGTCTGGAAGACGCTAATGATGGCGGAATTGGTCACACCATCCAGAAAAGGTACGTCCGGGTCACTGAACAGTTCTGTAATGTTTTCGAAATGAAGTGCACTGGGGAAGAATGTCCAGTGAGGAGACGTGATATCTATATCCGTCGCCAGGCCGTTTCTCACAATGAGATAGAACGGCAGCAAGAAGAGAAGCGCCAGAATGATCAGGAGCCCATAACGGAGTACGACGCTGATCACCTTTCTAGCAGAGAGAACTGGTGGATGCTGAACCGGGCCACGGTCGGGCTGCGTTGGTCGAGAAACAAATGTTGCCATAGTATATGTCCTTTTTTATCTGCAACTAATCGCGTGTACCAAAACCCAGTACTCTGCCCTGAATCAGGCTAATGACAATGATGATCAGGGTAAGAATGATACCACCGGCGCTACCAGTTCCAAAATTCTGATCAGTTAAAGCAACCTGCAAGAGATAGACCAGTGGAGGACGCGCCAGAATCACATTCCCTCCGGTCATAATATTGTAGAACTCATCGAACGCTTGAAAGGCTGCAATTACATTCAGCAGCAGTATTGAGATTGAGGCATTGCGCAGCAGTGGGAGAGTGATGGACCAGAAGGTTTGCCAGCCTTTATGCGCGCCATCCACATTAGCCGCTTCGTACAATTCACGTGGGATATCCTGTAATCCGGCGATAAAGATAATCATATAGATGCCGAGCTGCAGCCAGAGGCGAACCGTCGCCAGTACTAACCAGTACCAGGGAGGCGTGGGACTGGATATCCAAACAATAGGAGCATGACCAAACAGACCGAGCACATTATTGACAAGGCCATAAAATGTACCATTGAAGATGGACATCTTCCACACTACTGAAGCCAGGACATAGGAGCAGGCCGTTGGCAGAAAGAAGACCGAGCGGAAGAAGCCCCGCGCAAACCTGACACTATTGACCAGCAGGGCCAGGCCCAGGGAACATGCAAATGTCGTAGGGACAATGATCAAGGCAAAGATGGCAAAGGTCACCAGCGAGTGGACAAAATCGGTATCATTGAGCATCGCAATATAGTTTTGCAGTCCAACAAACCTGGTTGGCGTGACGGTGGCACGAGCGTCAGCAAAACTAAGTACAACACCCCAGATAATGGGAATGTAGAAAAATACTATCAGGCCGAGAATCAAAGGACCAACAAAGCCCCAGAAAATCAGGGTTGTCCTTCGAGTATGTTGTCGCGCCCTGCGTGCGCTCAGTTCCAGATCCCGTGAGGGCTGTATCTTCGCTGCCGGAGTAGTACTTAGGGACTTCATTGGTTTATCCTTCGTTTTCTTTCTCTCTCCTCCCGCGCGGCGCGGGAGGAGAAAAAGGAGTTTTCTGGCAACTTACAGTTCTTTTTGTAATTCGGTATTGCACTTGTCCGCCGCTTGATTCAACGTGGCCAGGGCATTCTTGCCAGTTTTCGCAATGCTGCTGACCGCGTTTTGCAACGTTATATCCATTGTCGCGTTCCAGAGCGATGGCTGGGCATGGCCATACTTATTCAAGATATCGACAGCAGTAGAAGCCGGAGAAACTGTAAGCTTGGGCGTCTTGCTAGAGGTACTGATACGTGGAGGTACATGGAAACCATAGCCCACATTCCAGTCAAGCTGAACCTGGGAATTGGTGATCCACAACCACTTGACGTAATCTTTAGCCGCTTGAACATTCTTGCCTTTAGCGTAGACCATTTCTGCCCATCCGCCGTTGACGGTAGCTGGCTGACTCTTGGAATCCAGTGCCGGGAAGGGGAAGATACCAAAGTCATTACCTATCTGGCTCTTCTGGATGATGGGCATGGCCCACAGGCCGCACCATTGCATCGCACATAGTCCTTGTTGAAAGGACGAGGAGTCCCACCAGAAGGTTGGAGCATCTGGCAGTACGCCACCGGAAGTATTTAAATCGTACAACTTCTCGTAAGCTGCCGCCATACGATCAGTATTGAATATTATCTTGTTGTCTGACGAAATGAAATCACCGCCAGAGGACCAGCCAGCGATTTCATAAAGAGCGGTGACGCCACTATCAGGGCCAATATAGATGCCCTTGCGATTCCCATTTGTCAACTTCTTAGCCGCGGCAATCAGATCATCTATTGTCTGAGGAATTTGCAAACCCGCTTGCTGAAAGAGGCTCTTACGGTAATAGATAAATGTCGGGTCATTAATCATCTTGATGCCATAGACCTTGCCATCAACGGTAAACGGTGCGAGCGAAGCAGGTTTGAAATCGCTCTTGACATCCGCGATGATATCATCTAATGGTGCAAGCAGGCCAGCTTTCACCTGGTCAACGGAGAGGAATGAATTTTCAAAGACGTCGGGCGCATTGGAGCCAAGCAGAGCGGTACGCACTTTGTCTGGGTATTGATTGCCCGTACCTGGCACCCAGCTCACGTTGACAGTGGCCTGAGTGTACTCTTTCGCATATTTGAGCACTGCCTCATGTGTACCTGCTTCACCATACTGGTGATACCACTGAGTGAGGGTGGGGCCGCTTTTGCTTGCGCTACCACCACCAGTGGTATTGCTTGTGCCAGCACAGGCAGCGAGGAAGGAGCCACCTAGCGTCATAGCGCCAGAATACTGCAAGAAACGACGGCGTGAAATAGGGGATAGAATGCGCTGATGTTGAGACATGTTCTATTCTCCTTGTCCTGGTAAGGTACTTCTGTGTACCAGCCTCGTATTATTCGAAGCAGCAGAACTGCAAAGAACTACGGGCAACAATGACACATTAAAACAGGGAAACTATAGATACGTTCGTCCATTTGAATGTATCTGTCTTGCCCTCCTCTCTCTAGTAACTTCTTAAAAATTCCTCAGAAGATAGTTTTTCGAACCGCCACTTTGATGGTATGTGCAACCTGCGGGGTGCCTGTCGCACAGTTACAAGGAAAGGGATTATTTAGCAATCATAACTTCTAGATCATGTTCGCGCAGCGCGTTCAGGATCGTTGGGTTCGCCGAACTATCTGTGATGAGCAGATCAATATTATCAATATCGCAGAGCCGGGCCAGAGCCACCTCACCGACCTTGGAGCCATCGGCGACAATTATCCGTCGTCTGGCCGCGCGCAACATGCGACGTTTGATATCAGCTTCAGGTAGATTCAGATTCGTAATCCCATTCTGGAGTTCAATACCGTTGCAGCCGAGAAAAACTGTGTGGGCATTGATGCGTTCCAGCATAATACCTCCCAGAGGGTCTACAAGAGAATGCTGAAGGGGCCGCAGCGTCCCTCCTATCACCACGACCGAGAAGCGCGGAATGGCCTGCTCTAACTCTAGCGCAATGTTTAGCGCATTCGTAAATACGACAATGTCCTGGAGATCGGTCCGCTTCACCAGTTCTAGCGCTACTGCAGTGGTGGTCGTGCCTACGTCAAGGATAATGGTTTCACCAGAGGCGACAAGGCTGGCCGCTGTTCTGGCAATCAAGGTTTTCTCAAGCACATGAGAACTGCGTGTCTCTTCAAATGGACGTTCGGGATGAGGTCGTGAGCTCGGCATAGCTCCCCCTCGTATACGACGAATCTGGCCACGTCCCGCCAGTGCGTCGAGGTCGCCACGAATCGTGACTTCTGAAACGCCAAACCTTGTACTCAGGTCCGATACCTTTACGAAGTCTTTTGCATTAATAAAGGTTAGCAGGTGCTCCCGGCGCATTTCGGTGGGAATATCCCCATCCATTCGAAGCGTGTCCATCACTGAACGTCCTGTCTAAAGAAAAAAATACTGTAACTCTTCAGTACTTCTCTTCTTGATTCCTCAGCGCCTATGGCGCTTTGCAAGCCCTGTGGTGGTGGATGGCGAGGATATCGGCCTCGGAGCCGATATCCTCGCCATCCACCACCACAGGGATGCTTTGCAACAATTTTACATAAGACTTGCGGTGTTTGTCAATATGTTTGCTTTACTTTTGTAAACATAACGATTAGAAAGCGGTGCAATACCTGGTCCACTTGCGTAACACCGTAACTCCTTTGTTAACTAAAGCCCATATTGTGAGTAGGCAGGCCTTGCGTGCGATCCCTTTCCGTGAAGCCTCATCCGTAGGAGTGGGGCTCGCCCCCACCCCTAAGCGTCAAGTGGGAGAGGGAGGGATATGCGCTCAGACGGCTCGCAGGGCGACCGCAAGGGTCAGCCCTGCGAGCCGTCTGGGCGTGAGTCTCCCGCGTTCTTTGTAGGGGCCGACCCTTGCGGTCGCCCTGCGAGCGACTCGACGGAACAACCCCATCCACCGATAACTTGACGCTTCTGGGACGCGCTGATGGAGTTTTACAAACTCATCACGCCATAGCACTGTAGGGACGCCATAAATGGGGTTCCTACACCAAAAATCGTGAGTAATCTAGTTAAACCGCATAATTACGGACGCGCTTATGTTACGGCTTGATCCCCCAGACCGTCAAAGAGAAGGCGTTAGCGGTAAAGCGCTCCGACCGTATGTCTGCGAGCATCTGCTGGTACGCCTGCTCGATCTCCTCGGAGGTGGCGACCCCGACGCTGGCCAGGAACGGTTGCACGAGCCGGTACGTGCGGGCCAGATCCTCCGTCACCTCTGTATACGCAGGCATTCCTGCTGAGAAATTGGTGTTCCAGACCACCTGCTCGACCTGTTGACACCCTGCCTCCTGCAAGAAGCCCTTCAGCATCGGCGTGATGCTCAACAGCCGACCTGTGGGAGAGAAACTGCGCCCGGTCAGGCTGTACGCCTTCCCGATCCAACCGCTCAGACGTTCAAGCGCGGCGCTGTTGGTAATGGGCAGATCGGTTTCTGTGAGCCGCAGGACTCCCTGCGGTCTGCTGACCCGGACGAACTCCTTAAGAACGCTGGACCAGTCGGAGGCAGGGAGAAGTCCGGTGAGATAGCGAGCGTTGACCAGGTCGAACGCATTCTCGGACAGGTCCAGCCGCTGAAATGGGTCCAACAAGCTGAACGTGACATTGTCGATCCCACGTGCCTGGATGCGTGCTTGTTCGAGGAGTGCCGTGTTGCCCTCAATGCCAACAATCTGCATCTGGGGAGCGGCCCGGGCCCCTCTGATCGCCCATTGCCCCGTCTCCGAGGCGACGTCGAGGATGTGGTGAAACGCGGAACTCTCCGCTTGCTCTGGCAAGGGTTGCCCCGTCTGCGTGAGGCGAGGCAGGTCCAGATGGAATAAGCGCGGAAGCTTCATGTCCTGCTCGGTCGACCGAGCGGAGGGGGTGTTCGATGATGCGTCAAATGATGGTGCCATAGCTGCACGATCCCTTCTTCTCTCATTCCAGGATTACTGCTCTTGCTGTTCTGGTTTGTGCCCCCATACTGTCATCGTATAGATGATCCCACGGAAGCTCTCTTCTGCCAGTTCTATAGATAGCTGGCGCTTGAGTTGTTCATAGGGCGCTGCGGTGGTAACCCCTGCCGAAAGGAAAAAAGGTCCGAGTAGCTCAGCTGAGATTATCCACATCTTCGAGGCATCCTGATGCTGTGGGGCGTCAGCGGAGAAGTCCAGAAAGCTGGGATGTTCCTGGATCTGCACGCAGCCTGCATCGCGGAGATAGCGGCTCGCCATGTTGATCAGGCCCCAGGTCCGCGCATCAGGGCCATGGTTCAATCCAAAAGCGAGGTTTCCTTGCAGTGTTAAGGCGTGGACCGTCTCGAACGCAAGGCTATTGGTGACGCCCCACTCATTGCCCGCCAGACGAACCGTTCCGCCTGGTCTGGTGACACGAACCATTTCCTGGAGCAAGCCTGGCCACGACGCGGTCGGAATCACTCCCTCAAGCTGGCGTGCGTTGACCAGGTCGAATGAGGCATCAGGAAAGTCAAGAGGCTCAAGCGCATTTCCCACGTGGAAATGTGCATTCTCGAGGTGGCTGGCACGTGCCAGAACCGTGGCATAATCAATCATCCCCTTACTGATATCCAGCCCGCTCACCTGTATATCTGGAAACTGTTGGGCGAGCTCCAGGACCCAGCCTCCGGGACCGCAGCCAATATCGAGCACGTCGTTGAGGCCCAGGAGGACCTCTTCCGGTTGCTCTGGCAGCAGACCACCCATGGATCTGGTGAAAGAGCGATCTGACTCGATCAAGTGAACCATTTCAGCATGACTATCTCCAAGAATATAATAATTGCCTGTCTGATCAGGATCATAGGTTGACACAGCAAAACTCCTTCTCTATTCTCATCTGGCTTCCTGGCTTCGATCTGACTGATGCGAGAGACGAAGCAATTCTTCTTCGATCTGCTGCCAGACCTGCTCTTCTGCCTGGAGGCGCGTCAAGAGCTGCGAGGCGGCATATGCCTCTTTGAGGAGCCCATTGACACGCCGTTGAAAGTTAGCAAACGTCCTATATTGAATCTCTGCTGGAGGCATCGGCCACAGCTGAATCTGCGAAAGCTCATAAAACTGCTCTGGGAGAAACACCGGAGCCAGCAACTGCGTGTAATCGTTGATCAGAGAGCGCCGCCCCTCGGATTGAAAATGTGCGGGCTGAGTACTGGAAAAGAGGAGGCAGCCCGTGATCCGATTGGCAAGCATGATCGGAGAGGCCGCAACGCTTACCACATGCTCCCTCGGGGAGAACGGCAGTAGTGCGGTCTGGTTCTCCAGGTCATTGATGACCTCGGCACGACCGTGCGAAACAACATAGCCTGCCAGCGTTTCGGCTCCCAGAAACAGCAGGAGGTGTTCCAGGTTCGGCGTCCAGGGTGGGCTTCCCAGTCCAGCAACCTCACGCAAACTGCGAATATAGCCGTGAGCCGAAGGAGGCATCAGTTGTGCAAGCGTGATGGACATGCCCATCTGTTGGGGATCGAGCTGACGCAAGGCGCTTTCGAAGATCTTACCGCTCAGCGTCCAGAACTGGAGATACGCGGGAGTCCTGGCCCGGGCTTCCCAGATCTGTTGGATGAAGGCGTAGTCGATCTTCTCCGCTCGGTCCGTGATCTCAAGTTCCTGGAACGGGCCATACTCTCGCTGCAAGAGTTCATTGAGCAAGCTCTGCTGAGATGCAGGAAAGGCCCGTACGAGTTGCTGGAGCTTGAGAGGGCGCGGAGCCGTGGAGACCCCCTGAGCCCAGCGACTCAGGGTGACTGCATTCACGCCGATAGCCTTAGCAAGACGCTCTCGCTCAGCGGGATCGCTGATGACGTTTCTGAGCAGGTCGCGCCAGGAAGATAGTGTAGGCATCGTTGCACTCTCAAGCGAAATATGTTTCTCCATCCATCAAGAAGAGATACTCCACATTGATAGTAACAAGGAAAAGAAGAGATGTCAATGGCTTGATCACGACAGGAGTTTGTCGAGGGTGATCGGAAGATCACGGATACGGGTACCGGTTGCGTGATAGACGGCATTGGCGATGGCGGCAGCGGTCCCCACGATCCCGATTTCGCCAATCCCCTTGGCACCCATCGGGTTGACGTGCGGATCGTCCTCGTTGATCCAGGTCACGTCGATCGTGCCCACATCGGCGTTCGTCGCGATGTGGTACGCTGCAAAGTCATGGGTCACGTAGTCACCGAAGCGAGGATCCAGAATGCTTTCCTCATGTAACGCCATCGAAAGCCCCATCGTCATCCCACCAAGGAGCTGTGAGCGGGCCGTTTTTGCGTTGATGATGCGACCGACGGCAAAGACACCGAGCAGCCGTGGGACGCGGACCTCGCCCGTGTCGATGTTGACGCGGACCTCCGCGAACTGCGCACCGTAGGCGTGCATGGCGAACCGCAGCGCCTCAGGATTCTCCCCAACCTCGCCGGTCGCTTCGAGCCCCTCAGCGGGAATGACATCGTCGTACTCATCGTGCAGGAGCGTGCGCAGCCTGCGAGCTGCGTCGACGATGCCTGACCCCCATGATGCAGTTCCCATCGAGCCTCCGGCGATGGGCGCACGCGGCAACCTGCTATCGCCAATCTCAAGATGCACATCTTCCAGTGGAACCTCAAGGGCATCCGCAGCGATCTGCGTCAGTGCTGTCCAGGCCCCTGTCCCAATGTCCGAAGCATCGATGAGCACGCTGTAGTGCCCCTCCTGATTGACGCGCACGAGGGCCGTCGATGCTCTGCGACGTGCAGGATATGTAGAGGCAGCGACGCCAGTCCCAATGAGCCATCGGCCATCAGAACGCATCCTGGGCCTCGGGTCGCGCTGCTGCCAGCCGAAGTGCTGCGCTCCTTCCCGCAGGCACGCAACGAGGCCGCGGCTACTAAATGTATGCCCTGTGTCGGGGTCGATCTCGGGTTCGTTCCGTATGCGAAACTCAATTGGATCCAGTCCACACGCGATCGCCATCTCGTCCATGGCTGACTCCAGTGCGAACATCCCTGGACATTCGCCGGGTGCACGCATGATTGTCGGCGATGGTACATCGAGCCGCGCCAGTCGATGCGTGGTCCGGCGATCTGGTGCCGCATACATCATACGCGTTGCCACAGCCGTCTGCTCTGCAAACTCGCGAATGGTCGAGGTCTGCTCGACGACGTCGTGCGCAATCGCCGTGAGCCGCCCGCTGTAGTCAGCACCGAGACGAATGCGTTGGATCGTCGGTGTTCGATAACCGACCACCGCGAACATCTGCTGGCGGGTGAGCGCTAACTTCACCGGTCGCCCCAAAACCATCGCCGCCATCACTGTGAGGATCACGTGTGGGTGGGTGAAGGCCTTGGAACCGAAGGCACCGCCGACATATGGAGAGATCACGCGCACGCGCTCAGGAGGAAGTCCGAACGTCTGGGCGACGTCGTCGCGTATCCTGTGTGCGCCCTGGTTTGCGTCGTACAGGGTAACGCTGCCATCGCTCCATATCGCGATTGTCGCATGCGGTTCGAGCGGATTGTTGTGGTAGGTCGGCGTCGTATAGGTGTGGTCGAGCGAGACGGAAGCATGTACCAGTGCGGCCTCGACATCGCCGCTGACCGTGTCGGTCTCGTGGCTGGGATTGACCTTCTCCGGCCTGTACAGATCCGCGCGATCTGCACGCAGCTCTACATCATGCGCCTGCTCCTCATAACGGACCACGATGAGGCCCGCAGCCTCCTGCGCGATCTCCATTGTCTCTGCGACGACGACGGCAACGAACTGACCATGGTAGGCGATGGCATCGGATTGGAACACGGCCAATGGAGCCTCAGCAAGCTGGGCAAGACTCGGGGCATTCTCGTGCGAAAGCACAGTCATGACGCCAGGAAGCGCATGCGCGGCACTCGCGTCGATCGATACAATGCGGCCCCTGGCGATCGTACTCAGTACCGGGAACGCATATGTTACGCCTTTGACCGGGTGCTCGTAGGCATATGTTGCTGCACCGGTGACCTTCTTTGGACCATCGATGCGGTCCAGGGGTGCGCCAATGGTTCGTATTGTGAGACTCATCATCGGTTCTCCTCTCCTGTGAGATCGAGCAGCGTGCGAACGAGGACGTTGCGCGCGAGCGGGACCTTGAACGCGTTGTCGGACAGTGGCTGTGCGTCAGCGAGTTCTGCATCAGCAGCCTGGCGGAACATCTCCTCGGTCGCGGGTTTGCCACGCAGCGTGAGCTCGGCCTGGAGCGCCCGCCACGGAACGTGTGCGACGCCACCAAGGGCGATGCGCACTTCGCGCACGATGCCATCGGTGACATCGAGGGCTGCGGCAACTGAGACGAGCGCGAATGCATATGACGCACGATCACGGACCTTACGATAGCGCGAGCGCGTCGCGAACGGAAGCTGTGGCAGATCGACAGCCGTGATCAACTCGCCGTGTTCGAGTAGAGTGTCGCGTTGCGGTTCGTCACCAGGCAGGCGGTGGAAGTTGATAAGTGGAATAGTGCGCTCGCCACTCGGCCCCAGTACGTGCACGATGGCATCAAGGGCTACCATTGCGACGGCCATATCTGATGGATGCGTTGCAATGCATGCCTCTGATGCACCGAGAATGGCCAGAGTGCGGTGATAGCCCTCGCGTGCGGGGCAGCCGCTGCCCGGTTCGCGTTTGTTGCACGGCTTAGAGATGTCCTGGAAATAGACGCAGCGCGTGCGCTGCAACAGGTTTCCTCCAGTTGTAGCAACGTTGCGCAGTTGGCCCGAGGCACCCGAGAGCAGCGCCTGCGCGAGCAGAGGATAGCGCGTACGAATCGTGCGATCGGCAGCCAGTTCACTGTTGCGCACCATCGCCCCGATGCGGACGCCTCCATCGGGAAGCAGCTCGATGCGGTTGTAGGGAAGACGTGCGATGTCAACAAGCAGATCTGGCCTGGCGACTCCCAGCTTCATGAGGTCAACGAGGTTCGTCCCACCACCCAGGAAAGCGCCAGCCGGTACTTGAGTGAGCATCGTGACAGCAGCGGATGCGTCGCTCACGCGTTCATAACGGAAAGGATTCATCGCGCCACCTCCGCGATTGCCGGGACGATGTTCGCATAGGCAGCACACCGGCAGAGATTGCCGCTCATGCGCTCCCGAATCTCGTCGTCGTTGAGCTTCATATGATCGGCGCTCAGATCGGGACTTACTGCACTCGGCCAGCCAGCCTCGGCCTCGCGCAGCATTCCGACCGCCGAGCAGATTTGTCCGGGCGTACAGTAGCCGCACTGGAACGCGTCGTGTGTGATGAACGACTCCTGGAGAGGGTGCAGGTGCTCACCATCTGCCAGCCCCTCGATAGTGACGATCTGGACATTCTGATGCGCGACGGCGAGCGCGAGGCAGCTGTTGGCACGCCGACCATCAAGCAAGATGGTACAGGCTCCGCACTGACCGTGGTCGCAGCCTTTCTTGGGACCAGTGAGTCCGAGACGTTCGCGCAGCAGGTCCAGGAGCGTCGTCCGGGTATCGACGAAAAGCTGATGTACTGCTCCATTCACCTGAAGGGTGATCTCAAGTTCCATAGTTCGCGTGTCTCCTTATGTACTCTTTTGTCGTTGCTACGTTGTCTCTAGATCGCTGATACCATCCGCAGCTTCGCTCTGGACACTTCCATGAGCGGGATGAGATGCAGCATCTTGCAGCGCTTCGAGCTCTTTCAGGCGAGCAATCTTTTGTTGCAACACGGCCATGTGCTGTTCTAGTTCCTGCATGTGCTGTTGCAGAGAGTGCTGATGTTGTTCAAGCATGAGACGGCGTTCGGTGAGTGTAGCGGAACCCTGGCGGCGCAGTTCGGCAAAGCGCACCATCTGTGTGCGAGGCATGCCTGTATTGCGTAATCGTATGAGCACGTCGATCCAGGCGAGATCGTGCCGGGTATAGCGACGATGGCCGTTCTGCGCCCTCCCGACTGGCTCAAGCAGCCCGATGCGCTCATAGTAGCGCAAGGTATCGATACTCAGCTCCGTAAGTTCCGCAACCTGTTGAATAGTCAGTTCTGTTTCCATGCCACAAGTATAGAACCTGGAGTCCACTCCAGGTCAAGGGGTTGCCAGGTAATTTTCAAAGAAATGCATCAATACCCTTGCCAGGAAGCGGACAGGGGAGATACACTGGAAGCAATGATGAGGAAACGTAGAGGGGAGGCACCACTTTCACTCATAAAAAGGGGAGATATCTCACATGAACACGGCCTATATTCTCCTGGTTGACGATGATCTCGCACTATTACAGGCCCTGCCGCACGCCATCTCACTTCGGATGAGCGGAGTCCAGATCCAGACAGCAGCCGAAGCGTCCACCGCACTCTCACTCCTGCAAGAACAGGAATACGATGCCATCGTGAGCGATATCAAGATGCCTGGCATGGATGGGTTGGAGTTGCTCGCCAGGATTACTGAACGGCATCCAGATACTCCTGTGCTGCTCATTACCGGGCATGGGGAACACGACCTGGCTATTCGAGCCATCCGTGGCGGAGCCTATGATTACATCCTCAAGCCAATTGATCGTGATGATTTTATCGCTTCATTGCAGCGAGCGTTGCACACTCGTCAATTGCGACGGCAGATCGAGGTGCAGCAGCGTGCCTTAGAGTGGTATGCCCTCTCTCTGGAGCAGCAAGTCGAACAGCGAACCCGTGAGTTGACGGCCACCAATGCTAGCAGAGACGCGTTGCTCCACATAGTCGCCCATGAGTTGGCTTCCTCTCTGACAAGCCTGAAGGGACTCATACAGGTGGTCGACCGACAACTCCAACGAACTGACCAGGTGGAGAAGATTCGCCACACCGTGGGAGAGATCACTCATTCCATGGGTCGTTGGGAACGGATTGTGCAGGATTTACAGGATACCTCGCTCATCCACACTCACCACTTCGTCTTGCACCGGAGACCCTCTGATCTGGTCGAACTGTGCCGGGAGATCCTTGCAGAATTTACAGCAGGCGGAGGAACAGTTCCCGTCTATGAAGTGCTCGATACGCCGCTGGAAGCGGATGTGGACCCGGAGCGGATCAGCCAGGTGCTCCTCAATGTGCTCTCTAACGCACGCAAGTATTCGCCGCCAGAAGCGCCAATCACAGTTCAGGTGCGACGGAGAGGAATGGAGGCTATCATCGCGGTGCGAGATCAAGGAGTGGGCATTCCAATGGAGCAGCTTGCTCGCATCGCCGAGCCATTTTATCGTGTGCCTGGAATCGACGTGCAAACCGGGCTGTCAACAGGATTAGGATTGGGACTTTATCTCGTCCAGACGATCGTGGAGCAGCACGGGGGACGTCTGGAAGTCCATAGCCAGGAGGGACATGGCAGCACATTTTCCATCGTGCTTCCCGGCTCATCCCCAAAGCATGCATTGTAAATTGTCTCGATTGCTGCTATGCTTCTTTACAGAGAAGAAGAGAAGCTGAGAACGAGGCTTTTGCTGTTCCCAAGGAGGAGTTGCCTGTGGAGACGCTGCTAGCCATTTCACGCTCACTCATTTCCTGGCATCTCGATCCTTTTGTGGTACTCGGCCTGTTGGCAATACAGGGTCTCTATCTGTTCATGGTAGAGCGCCTCTGGCGAAAAACTGGCACGTCGAACAGGCGAGCGATGTGGTTCTGGTCGCTGGGAATCTTGACACTTTTCGTTGCCCTTGAATCGCCACTTGATAGCATCGGTGAGCGTTCTCTCCTTCTGGTTCATATGGTGCAGCACGAACTCCTGTTCAGCGTTGCACCACCACTGCTCTTGCTCGGACTTTTTCCACGCCTGGTGACTCCACTCACACGACCGGTTCTGAAGCCCCTCCTGCGCACCAGTTACACTCATCGACTATTACAAGCGTTCTTCTCGCCATACTGTACGCTGGTTCTCTGGCTCCTCCTCCTCTACGCCTGGCATCTCCCAGCGCTCTACCTGCTTGCATTGCGTTCCAGCAGTATCCACATCCTGGAACATCTCTGCTTCGTGGTCGCGGGTACGCTCTTCTGGCAACAGATCATCGAGCCGGTACCGGGCCTGGTCAAGATGCAGCCAGGGGCCAAAATCATATACCTGGCAGTTGGACAAATTGGTTTGATCCCTCTTGTTGTCGTGCTTGTTTGGTCGCCCAGCGTGCTGTATAGCTATTATACAGGCAGAACCTGGCAGTGGGGCATCACTGCTCTAGTCGATCAGCACGTAGCGGGGCTACTCATGATGGGGAGTGAGATGCTCGTAGCACTCACGGCCGTTGGATGGATCACCTTGAAAGCACTGGCATTTGTCCGCTGGCAGGAGGAACGACCACGGCCTCCTGCCAGTGGACAAATGCACATAGATTGACAAACATCGTCATATGCGTGTATAACCTGGAGTATCGCGTATACTGCATCAGTGGGTATACGGTGTTGGGAAACTGAATGGCGCCATCCGTTGTGGAAACCGCCCTTTCAGTCTTTTCTGTTCATCGTCCTTATGAAGAGCCTGTAGAGAGAAAAGGAGCACATCTATGGCAACACAGAAGAGTATGCAGTTGATGCAACCATGGAACCCTATCTGGGCCGAAACGGCAAACCGACACAACTGCTCAATGTTTCCTACGGTGCTCTTCCGATCGATACGGCCTTTGTTGGCAAAGCCAGTCAAAACACCGTTTCGATGCCAGAGCATGGGATGGAATGGTCCTACTCTGGCAAGAATGCAACCCAGGGGCATTTTGCGCTCCAGGCCAGATAACCGATGAAGCTTCAAACCCTGCGAAGACACCTTATTGCTGTGAGCGGAGCCATCTTCGTGCTGCTCCTGCTGGTCGTTATCACCCTGGCGAGCCGTTCACCCCATCTCATCTCAGCACTTGCCGGGGGACTGTTGCTGGCAGCAGGTTTCATCGTCATGACTCCATGTCAGCTCCAGATGGCGGCGACACTGAGCGTGGTCGTGAAGAATATGGCCAGGCAGAGAACCCGGCAGACCAGCTCATCACAGGTGCGCCTGGCGGCGGTTCGCTTCGCTCTTGGCTACCTGGTGTTCTATCTGCCCGTTGCTCTGGGACTGGGACTGATCGCATGGCTGCTGGGTCAGTATGCCTGGATCTTGATGGCGGTGGGGGGACTGATCGCATTGATCCTGGGGCTGGCGGTTCTGGGCATCCTGCGTTCCTCCTTCCTGGCACGCTGTCGTGGTCCGCTCTGGCTGGTGCGCACAGGGCGCGCCTCGTTTCAGTATCCATTTCGGGCAGGGATCGCCTTTGGTCAGTATTGTGCCTCCTGTTGTGGTCCATACGTCTACGGGCTCACCGTGCTGGCAGGAGCAACCGCCACCTTCTGGCTGGGCAGTGGATTGGTCATGCTCTATGCGATCATCATGGTCATCCCCTTCCTACTGCCGATCCTGTTGAGCCCAGACGTCTACGCTACCGTCTCGGATCACTTGCAGGGCCTGACACGACACATTGGTCGCGCGACAGGCTATATGCTCGTTGGGCTCGGTGTTTTGCTCATTCCTGTGGCGGTGTTGCTGGCAGAACGCTGACCGTTGAGATTGGTTTCTTCAAGCAGGAACTCCACTACCAGGGTTGGATCGTGGTTGAGCAGGATGTCCTGCTCAACTACAATCGCGTGTGCTTAAAAAGTATAGGGGTATGACGCAAACCGCGCTTGAGCCGGTACCGCATCAGGTTCAGGCATTTGCTGTATCAGCAGTTTGCTCTTGCTTCTGCTCGACGAACTCGCCCTCGATCATGATCTGGACCTCGTCGCTGACGACCCACTTACCATCGAGCATCATATTGAACGTCAGACCGAAATCCTTCCGATTGATCTGGCCCTGGGCACTATAGGCGATGCGGTGGCCCATCATGGGGTCATTGAATTCCCCATATCGCACCACAGAAAGCGTCACCGGCCGGGTGTTGCCCTTGATGGTCAGGTCTCCGGTCATCTTGTAACGATCCTTTCCGGTCGTTTCGATCCTGGTGCTTTTGAAAGTGATCGTCGGATACTTGTTGACTTCCAGAAAATTCGACGACCGCAGGTCGTTGTCCCGGTTCTCGTTGTGGGTCCGGACACTTGCCGTCTGTATGATGACTTCTACCTCTGACGCTTCGGGGTTGTCAGGGTAGATCCTGCCAGTGGCGCTGACCTCGGCAAAGTGTCCGCGCACCGTCATCATGCCCAGATGCTTGGCGGCGAACTCAACTTGCGTGTGGAAAGGATCAAACTGCCAGGCGCTTTGAGTATTGCTTTCCTTTTCAGAATGGGTTGTCATTCGATTTCCTCCTTCAGTTATCTGAATAACTGTTGCTTAATGAACAGCCGTCGTTTATAATTTTAAGACCTGGTGGGAGCAGAGGCAATAAGCAATCATGTCCTTTTGTTGCTTAAGCAACGAAAGACCAGAAGTGTTGGGAAAAGAACTTCCTTTCCGCACTGGCGAAGGAACCTTCGATTTAGTTGCTTGCCTGTCTGCAACAAGAGACCACCAGCATAGAACTGGCAAGCAGAAAGCAAGAGCAGAAACGATGGCAACACCGCCCAAAGGCAATGACTTACGTGTTCGGCGCACACGACAACTGTTACAACATGCCTTTCTGGAACTGATGGAAGAGAAAGGGTTCTCAGCGATCAGCATTCAGGACATCACCGAGCGAGCAACGGTCAATCGCGGCACCTTTTATGCCCACTTTGCTGATAAATATGTATTGCTGGACTTGCTCATCCGTGAGCAGTTTCAACAGGTGGTGGCAAGCAAGCTTCCCTCAACGTCCCGCTGGGAAAGCGGAACGCTGCGTGTGCTCATCCTGACGGTGCTCGACTATTTTCAAGCGTTCCATAGCCATTGTCAGCCAGCCGATACCATTGATCCTCTCTTTGAGCGGTCGGTCCAGAATGAACTGATGGAACTGCTGTTGACCTGGCTCAAGCGGGTTCCCGACGCCGAGAAGCGGTGGCGCGTTCCGATCGAAACGGTCGCGCTGGTCGTCAGTTGGGCCATCTTCGGAGCAGCCGTCAAATGGAGCCAGGGGACGAGCGCAATGTCGGCGAAACAGATGGCCGATAATATCTTGCTCGTGATTACCGAAGGAGTGGCGCACCTCACCCCGGACACATGGCAGATGCAGCACTGAAGCCTGTTCCGGCTCTCGGAATTGCTCTGGTTGAGAGGACAAATAGGAGATCCTGACCGGAAGATCACCGTCAATAGCTTCTTCAAGATTCCTCCGTAATACGTGGAAGAGAGGCCAGACGGTCTACACTGGCTGGTCATCATGTTCGGGAGGAACTATTACATCTTCGTAGATGTCATCGACGGGCACGCGAACATGGACACTGACTAATTCCACTTCGTCACCGGGACCGAAGGCATGAAATGTCCAGAACGAGTTTTTCTCGCGTCGAAATACCTCGACCGCCTGCCGTTGGGTGTCAATCAAAACATACTCCTGTATGGTTGGACGCTCCCGATAATAGGCGAACTTGCGACCTCGATCATACGCCTCTGTCCCTGGGGAAAGGACTTCGACTATCAGACGGGGTGAACGGACTGTGTCGCTCTGTCCGCGATCACGCTCATCGCAACTCACAGAGGCGTCTGGATAGACATAGCGTGTCTCCGAGATGCGTACTCGCAGGTCGGAATTATAGACACGACAGGGGCTACCCCGTAACAATCGACGAAGGGTACTGGTCACATTCACCCCGATCGTTGCGTGATTGGCCGTTCCCCCTGCCAGCATCCTCACGTACCCATCGATATATTCATAACGCGTCTCAGTGCTGGTGCGGTCAAGCTCGAAATATTCTTCAACCGTCATTAAAGGATGCTGTGGTAAGGCCATCATCACCCTCACTTTCCTGGTATCGTTGTCTCTGCCGATTCTTGAGAATTCTCGTGTTTCCTTATCGTACCTCCCTTTGCAGGATTGATTCTCGCCATATAGCCCATGATGATGCCTGCTTCCTCCAGTTTGCGCACTCGCTCAGCTACCGCAGGCGCGGTCAGCCCTACTCGCCTCCCCAGTTCGTGGTACGACAAGCGAGCATTTTTCTGCAATGCCTGGATGATTTGCCAGCCCGTAGCATCCAACAATTTTTCAGCATCGTTTTGTAAAGCCATAGCTCTATTTTACTTTCCAACTCTAGAGAAAAGCAAATCAACACTTTCCATTTCGCCTTCAAAACCCACGACTTGCGCAACGAGTTGAGGGGACAGCAGTGCGCCCTTGACAAGCCAATCAGACAGCGTTACTATATCCATTGCGGATATATTTTTCGTCGAAAGGAAAACAGGGATGACTCTTCGAGCAGCGGTCTTTGATCTTGGGGGCGTACTGGAACTGGATGTCATTGAGTTAGTGGATCATGGCCTGGATACTCGCTGGGAAGCGCGCCTGGGCCTGCAAGCGGGGGAGCTGGAGCACCGCATGAAACCGTTCTGGCGAGCAGGGTCTGTGGGTGCGTGTACAGAGGAGGAGGTGCATCAGGGGATGCAGGAGCGGCTGGGCATGAGTCAGCAACAGGTAGAGGAGTACATGAGCGAGATGTGGGACTGGTATTGTGGTCGGTTAAATGTGCCGCTGGCCGACTACTTTCGCCGGCTGCGCCCACGCTATCAGACAGCCATCCTCTCCAATAGCTTTGTAGGAGCCCGACGCGAAGAGCAGCAGCGCCACCAGATAGAGGACATGTGCGATCTGATCATCTACTCTCATGAGGTCGGCGTGGCCAAGCCAGATCGGCGCATCTTTGAGCTGACCTGGCAGCGGTTGGGGGTCCAGCCGGAAGAAATGCTCTTCCTCGACAACGCCCAGGTCCATGTGGAGGCCGCCCGAGCCCGTGGCATCCAGGCCATCCTGTTTGAGGACACAGCTCAGGCGCTCGCTGCCCTGGAAAGCCGGCTGCAAGCCTCTCCTCGCTAATGCTGCGCCAACGAACATGGCTCCGCCTGTTCACGCCACCTTCAACCCGAGAAAGGCCGCGAAGTCCTCTGGCACGCCGAACAGCGTGATCGTGGGTGGTGTCGCCGTCGAGGCACGAGCATTGCGAGTCAGACGCTCTGCCCACGAGAGGCGAAAGTGCGCCCGCGAAAGGATCGCAGGCAAAGGCGTGGGGCTGCTCTGGCCTGGTGGCTTCTCTCCAAGCTTCACCTCGATGTGTTGATCACGCACCAACTGCATACAGGTACGCCGATGCGCTCTGCGGCTCCAGTCACGCCAGAGGAGAGGAAAGTCGCCAATGACAAGCGGGTGGAGCAGCATACTCACCTGGCGGGGTTTACCAGTGGCTTTGCCATTCCATTGACATTGCTCGCGCAGGGGACAGGGACGACAACTCCGGATACTGGCCGCATAGACCCACAGATTGCGCAACGAGATTGTCTGACACGTTCCCGCCCGAGTTTAGAAGCCATCTGAAAAAGTGGTAGAATCGGGGAGAGAATAAGGGTACGAGAAAGGATCTTGAATTATGGCTATTCGAGTGTGTGTAGCAGGCGCGACAGGCTGGACCGGCAGGGCAGTGACGGGCGCCATCTTAGGATCAAGCGAATTTCAACTTGTCGGTGCCATTGCTCGCCGACAAGTTGGAGTAGATATTGGGGAAGCCCTCGATCATGGGAGAGCCAATGTGAACATCGTCGCCTCCCTAGAAGAGGCGCTGGCGGTACCAACAGATGTCCTCATTGACTACACCGGACCTGATGTGGTGAAGGACCACGTTCTGGCAGCACTGGACAAAGGCGTACGGGTGGTTGTTGGAACATCTGGGCTGACAGCGAGCGATTACGCAGACATTGAACAAAGAGCAAAGGCCCGAAAGCTCGGGGTCATTACGGCGGGAAACTTCTCCATTACGGCAGCCCTGGCAAAGCATTTTTCCTTGATTGCGGCCCAATACCTGCCCTCTTGGGAGATCATTGATTATGCGAGTGCTGCAAAAATTGATGCTCCCAGCGGGACAACCCGCGAACTAGCTGAAGAACTGGCAACCATCTCCCAGAACCAATTGGAAGTTTCTCTTGAAAATACGCATGGTCCAAAAGAAGCCCGTGGGGCAACAATCGACGGGACACAAGTTCATTCCATACGCCTGCCAAGCTATGTGATTGCGTTTGAAACGATTTTTGGGTTACCTGATGAGCGCCTGAGTATTCGCCACGATGCCGGGTCTGGTGCCCAGCCGTATGTGAGTGGCACGCTGCTTGCAGCACGGAAAGTGCTAGAGGTGAGTGGACTGGTGCGCGGATTAGATCGGCTCCTTTTTCATTTATAACGCGATGGCGAAAAATCAGGCGGCACGCTACTCTGTCTCTCGCCGGGCCTAATGCGTGTTTGGTGCCATAGTATTGAGAGGCTGCGCAAGTGTATCGGCTAGCTTGCGCATATTCGCACCGATCGTAGCGAGTTCTTGTGGCGCAGCAGGCTGCTTGATGAGTTTATCACAGTACATCGCCAGTTCCAGGAGCCGCTCGTGGAGGATCATCCAGGCACCATAGCGATGCGGCAATATATTACCCGCTCTGTACATCTCGAAGCTCGGGCCAGCCATTTTACCCTGCCGCCCAGGACCTAGAGGCAAGCGCGTGAGTAGCTCACCCAGAGGTTTGATAAGTAGGAACATCGCGTCTACCGCCACATTGCTCAAGGTGGTCAGCTCTTCGTCGCTCTCCGTCCCGTGAATAAAATAGCGGATGAGCACTTGCAAGAGCACCTGATAGCTTGCGTTGAAAAGCTCTGAGATCCCAGCCGTCAAGGGATCGGAAATCAGCGTGAAATCGCTGGTGTCGCTGGGAGGGCGGACGTAGGCAGCTACAGCAGGGCGTGCAGGTTCAAAGCCTGGATCTTGCTCTTTGAACCGACGATATTCTTGAGCAATCTGAAGGAATTTGCCATAATGGGCATCGTGCCAATCCCCGCGTGCACCCTCTCCCTGCTCGATAATAGTCTCAATGGCTTTGACCGCCGAGGCCAGATCGGTGACCGGGATGAGTTCGGACCACGCAAAGTGCTGCTGCCTCGCCTGCGCCCGAGGCGGACCAATAAAGACCTGCTGTTCGCCATACTTGTCCACGAGGTGTCGGAATCCTTGCTCAATCCCCCGGTAGAGATGCCCAACTGTGGCGAAATCCTGCGCTTCGGGTACGATTGGCCCATCATCGATGGTCAGGCTGGGTTTAGGAATAGCCAGCACTTCGAATTCCGGCGCGTCCTGCAGATCCATGCCCTCAGGCCGCTCCAGGAACAGAAAGTGCTGCAAGGCATCAAAGCCAAAGGGCAACAGGGCGAGTTGGACTCCGGGAGGATAGTACCGGGCATGCTGAGGGAAGTTTGGCCGACCAAAGAACGGGATCGATCCGATGGAAGAGAGCAGATTGTTCACCAGTGTGAGATGGAGCATTTCCTGCGTGGCCACAAGGGAGACCAGGCGCTCCCAGCGTTTGATCGCTTCCAATTGCGCCGCTGTGATGCCCTCACTCACGTCGCGCTTCAAACTAAAGGCGGCGAACAGGTACTGGCACATGATCATATGCTCTAATGACGCGGCCTCAGAAAGCATGTAAATCAGTTCTTCCCGATCCTCAATCACAATGGGATTTTCTTTCGTCACAGACGTCTTCTTCTTTGCTAGTTTGCTATTCAGACTACATCAGTGTTCGCGCCCGGCTTCTCTTCACGCCATTTCCCCTTCCATGATAACTTCTTTTCCCCTTCTGTGTAAACCTCGTCGCGTGGACCCGTACGGCTCCGGGGGGAAGAACGTCATCGCCTTCCCCGCCGTTGCTGATCGTTGCTTTCATCGTATAGTCATCTACGCATGTATTACCCGTTGGGGTGATCTGTCCCACCCAGCCAGAAGTAATGCCCTTGCACTGAGTGGCCCCAGTGGGGATTGCCGCCAACATTCTCCCCGTTGACAACCTCGAAGAAATTGAGAACGGTACCGGGAGAATAACTCGCGATGAGGGTGGACTGACTTGTAGGTGCTGCTCGGACATTGAGGCCATTGGAGGCCGTCACCGTGCATGTCTTGAGTGATGGAGCGATTGATGGGATGAAAAGAACCTGTCCAGGAAAGATGTGGTCCGGGTTATTACCGATGACCTGTCGGTTAGCATCGTAGATCGCCTGCCATTGATTGGCGTTGCCATAGGCCTGTTGCGCGATGGAAGAGAGCGTATCTCCCTGTTGAACGGTATAGTAAGAATTGGGTGTCGGTGAAAGGACCGGAATGTAGAAGACTTGTCCAGGAAAGATGTGGTTTGAGTCGCTGCCAATCACCTGTCGGTTAGCATCGTAAATCTTCTGCCACTGATTGGCATTACCATAAGCATGTTGCGCGATAGAAGAGAGCGTATCTCCCTGCTGGACGGTATAGTAAGAACCGGGTGTCGCTTGAGCCATAGAAGCCTCCTTCTCTACTCTTGAGATCAATCTTTAGCGTTTCCTCTGAAGCGCGTTGCGCGGCGTCACTGCCATGCAGCAACATCACAGACTGACTTGACGGATCGCTTGCGCGTTGTTCCCTTCCGGTGTTGTTGATCACTGCTCTCCTTATTGGCACCTCTACTAGTATACCTGTAAATTTTAAAAAGTCAATATACAAACATTATATATGCAGGGTAATTGACCCGTAGAGGCACGCCTTGCGTGTGCCGGGTGGCCTACAATAGGGAGATAATATTATCACTTTTTAGAATTTTGTGATGCATTGATAACTATAGTTTGTAACAAGCGAATTTATATTAAACATAGTTATTTTAACATTTATATTACTTTGTAAATAACACGTTATCAATAAGTACTAAATTCTCCTTTTTCCCTTGAAAGACCCATGAGAAGATCTTACTATTGACATAAGCCAAATGAAAACATCGGCCCCAAAAAACGTAGAGTGCTGACCCTTGAACGATAGGTTCAGCACTCATAGTGAAAAGAGGAAGATATGGATCCAGAAAACTCGGAAATTGTACCTTCATCTTCGTTGTACAGTATACCAGATGCAACAAAGGAGCAACCGGACACTGATATTCAGCAGTACAAAAGTACGGCAGGGAAAAAACACTGCTCAAGAAAGCTCATCAAGACAAGCATCATTCTTTGTCTTGTCCTTCTTAGTGTATCGCTTGTGGATAGCGAAGTTCGTATCTTCGTTTTATATCCTGCCATTGCTTACCTGATCTTTCAGGTCATTGAGAAGGCCATTGAGCATTTTGATCTTTCTGTGTTTGATTCGTCTATACCTCATAAGCGCTTGTAATCTATTCTTCCTTAGCTACGACAGGCTTGTTGAGCAAAGAGTGAGATGGGACAAACATTCTCCCTGTTCCATCCCGCTCTTTTGTAGCGGTACTTTGTCGACTCGGGAATTCGCTTCATTTTAGACCCATCAAAAGCGATAATCTGAGCTCAAGTTGATGAGTATATACTCGACACAGACCCGAAAATCAAGCGAGATTTCCCAAATCAACAAAGTACCGGTAGAGGGGAATTATCTATGATAGAGCCATTCCTTGCTTTACCAGAATGCTATTATCCTCAGTTTGCTCCGCTTCCTGTTCCTATGGCTAAACACCTGATCAGAGAGGAATATCGATGGTCGCGCAAGAAGGCCGAGACCAGACGACAGACGCCAGAGCAAATCTGGGCGACAATTGAAAAGAGAGTAAGAGATGCGCGCGCAATCGTTTATGAGTACATGAATCCGTTCGTCATAACTGGTCAACCAAACCCTTTTCCGTCAACGGCATGGCTCCTTGATACGCTTGCAGACTATACTCCTAAAGGAAAGCGAAACGCTCTTCAAACTGTCTATTATTGGCAGGATAAAGGGCTGTTGCGCCGGGACAGGCCAAGAGGACATCTTGATCCGACGAATGTGGCAGCATTTCTGGTTGCGCGAATTGCAGAAAAGGAACACCAGCGGAACTGGTTGCCAGCAAAGCTTGAGAAAAATGAGCCATATTGGTGGTGCATCACTATCGTGATGAAACGCCTGCTTTCTGAAGCAGGATATGTCATAGTACCGCCTGGGCTAAAGCCCAACGGCTTGCACCTGGGCGCGTCCCGATGCAATAGGCTGCTTGACTGGTTTAGCCCGAGCAATGTTTCTGGCGGCGTTGATGTCAGCGTTCATCGACATGCCACACTCTCTACAGAGGAAGGAGGCTTGACTCTTGCGGTTCGCTTTCTCGCAATGCCCACACGCGCTACACGTCCGGCTGGTATTGCGGGGATCAACCACACGCAAAGGTATACCTGCAAGAGCCGCCTTGTAGGAAAGGAATTGACTATGGTACCGGACAGACAATTTTATTGTTCTCAACATCATGGTGACACTTATCACAAAGAGTTATGAGGTTTCCAAGTGAGTTATCTTTTGATACCCGATAAGCGTTATGGTGATGCACGTCAAGGTTCTCAGAACTCACCTGCTCACGTGTCCTCTGACAGATGCGACAGGTATAGTTATCACGCTCTCTGCATGCTTGACGTTGACGAGGCCAGTCAGAGCCATAGTAGGGTTCCCATCCACCTTTCCAGTTGGGATGGTTCTCACCTGCATTGTGGAATGAAAGCCAAACAGCATAACAAGCATGTTTACAGAAACGAGCAATATCCTTTCTGTGACGTTGTACAACAAAAGTGTTGCCGCATTGTTCACATGGAAGTTCGACACGATTATAGGACTTATAGCAACTATGTGAGCAGAAAACACGCTCTTGAGTTCTTGCCTTATTACGGTCATAGCACTTTGGGGCATAAAAGTCTTTGCCACAGTACCAACAGACGCGCTTATATCCTGTCTGGATTTGGTTCCTTGTTGTCTTACTTTGGCAGGAACGGGAGCAAAAACGACTCCCTTCAATCTCATAAGGCCATCGTTCATAAGTGTTATGGCATGTTTCGCACTTTAACAAGACTTTTACCATGCTTACCTCTCCAATTCGAGGGTGTCCACAGACTCAAATGGTTCAGGTGTGGGAACGTCCAGTGTCACGGCAAGAAAGAAGAGACCGTTGCGATAGAGCAGATCGGCCTGTCCCTTGATCTGGTCAAGTCGAGACTCCTGATACCTGCCCATGCGGAACGGAACCAGGACGCGACCTTGCAGCGTCAAGAGGGAGACTTCACAGAGTCCTTTAAAAGACATGACGCGTTCGTCAAAGGTGATAGCCCCCTCACGGCGGAAGGATACTTTGATGCTCTTATCACGCTTGTAGGCTTCCGCCGTTTTGCTGATGGCGCGTATCGCCAACTGAGACGACAACTTGAACCGCTTGCGGACATCGGCATAGACCAACTTTTGCAGTTTGAACTTGTTGGCAAGTCGGTTCTCAAAAGCCGTTTCAGCAATCGAATTACACGCATCGTTAAAGGCATGCGTGGTGTCTAGCAAGGCGCTATGTTGTTCTGGCGATGGAGCCAGTCTCAAGAGCATCGTTTGTTTCATGTCGCTAGTATAGCACGCTTAGAGGGATACCGTCAATATGGTGCTAATAGGAGAGATGAGCGGTTGCGACCGCCTTTCTTTCCTCCACTGCCATTGAAATGGCGTGGCTTCCAGAAAGGGACGCTGTGTGAACCGCGCCCCTACATCATATCTATAGATTGATATAGAAGGTGGTTGCTGCTTGTTTACTGCAAAATGGTGAACCTCACCTCATTCCTACGAACAGGTTGACATTACCGGTATCCATACACGCATCTCCCCCGGCTGGCGATTATCCCAGGCATAGTAAGGAATAGCCACCAGTGTATAGGGATGGTGCTTTGCCGGTGTGGCACGATACAGTTCCCCCGCCCAGTCCTCAACCTCTAGAACTGAGGCACTTCCTTGAATAACGACGATACCACCTGACAGTGTGGAGTCAAAATGGTGCTCCAGCTTTCCTGCCTCGGGTAGGCGAATACGATGGAGAGGTACAGCATTATCGACCCCCTCCAGACAATAGAGTAATGGCCCTCGTTGTAGTGCAATGCAGCCGTTATCGTCCCGAATATCGGGATGGGCCTGGATGCGCTGGATCGGCATATCCAGCTTGAGAGCCACGTGGTCACCCGTTTGCCAGCGTCGCGCAATCCGCACATAGCCTTTCCGGAGATTCTGCTCAAGGGGAAATTCCTCGCCATTGACCTCCAGAGACGCCCTGTTGCACCATCCTGGAATACGCAGGTTCAGCGCGAACTCGGAGGGCTGTTGTGTCTCGATATTCAGCAGGATAGCACCATCCCAGGGATAGGCTGTTTCCTGGCGTAGCGTTATCTGCTGAGCGCCCACGGCTATAGTACTTGTGCTTTGCAGGTACAGATGTACCATAATCTCCGTCTCATTCACACCATAGACATATTGCCCTAACGAAGCCAGGAGGCGTGCAATATTAGGTGGACAGCAAGCGCATCTAAACCAGGGTTGCCGGTGATGTCTGCCACGGCTCTCCAGAGGGTTTTCATAAAAGAAAGACTTGCCATCCAGTGATATGGCGCTCAGGATACCGTTATAGAGTACGCGCTCAAGCACATCGGCGTAGCGACGATCGGTATCGAGTTGCAGCAAGCGGTGGCACCAGAATGCCAGACCAATGGCCGCGCAGGTCTCCGCATAGGCCGTGTCATTGGGCAAGTCATAATCTGCTGTGAACCCCTCGTTATCTGCTGAAGGCCCGATACCTCCTGTGATATACATCCGCTTAGAACTGAGATGTCTCCAGAAGCCCTCGCAGACCGCCAGCCAGGACTCATCGTCCAACTCCCTGGCCAGATCGGCCAGAGCGCTATAGAGATACATCGCCCGCACAGCGTGACCGACGACCTCGTGCTGCTCGCGAATGGGCACATGGGATTGATTATACTCATAGCTACGTGCCAAGAAATCAGCAGGATCCTCGCCACGTGCACGCGCTTCGCTATCAAAATAATGCGGTGGCCCGTTCTGTCCGCGCTCCTCGACGAAGTAGCGAGCCAGATTAAGGTAGCGTGCTTCTCCTGTCGTCCGATAGAGCTTAATCAGTGCCAGCTCAATCTCCTCGTGCCCGCAGTAGCCACGGCGCTTCCCTTCCTCACGGCCAAAAGTGGCATCGATATAATCCGCATAGCGGCATACTATATCCAGCAGCGTGCGTTTGCCTGTCGCCTGAAAGTGTGCTACTGCCCCTTCGATCAGATGCCCGGCGCAGTAGAGTTCGTGCCAATCGCGCAGGTTCGTCCAGCGTTTCTCCGGCTCTACTGCTGTGAACCAGATGTTGAGATAGCCATCGGGCTGCTGGAAGGAAGCGAGAAAGGCAATTGTCTTATCAACCAGGGCTTCGAGCGCCGGATCGGGATGGACGGCCAGGCTATAGCTTGCTGCTTCCAGCCATTTTGTGATATCCGATTCCCAGAACAGGAATGGAATACGTCCCTTTTCCGGCTGCCAATCGTGTTTATAGCTAACAAAATATCCCTTCTGTTCCATTTGTTCATAAATATGAAACAAGGTGCGGTCACGTAGTGTTTGCAGTCGAGGTGCCCAGAACGTATCCTCGATAGTAACTGCATGATGTGCAACGGGAGATGAGCCGCGTCGCGCCTCCGATAATGCTTCAGAAGACGACAAGGATAGCTGGTCCATAGAAAATCCTTTCTCTAGATTATGCTTTCACTGCGCCGGCGGCCAGGCCACTGACGTAATAGCGCTGCAGGAGCAAAAACAAGACCAGGCACGGCAGCATAGAGATTGTTATCCCTGCCTGAATCATACCCCAGTCGATCGCGCCGTACTGCCCGCTGGAAGCATTCAATAGCATGATAGGGAGCGTAAACTTGCTGCTATCTGTCATAAAGATCAAGGCAGCCAGGAACTCGTTCCACGAATTAAAAAAGGCGAAGAGGCCAACAGTAATAATGCCCGGCATCACGACCGTAAGCATAACGCGGTAGAGAATACTCCACGAGGAGCACCCATCGATCAGTCCGGCTTCCTCGATCTCTCTAGGTACGCTATCAAAAGCGTTACGCATCACAAAGATACCGAAAGGGAGCTGAAAAGTGGTGTAGACCAGCATCAATCCAAGCAGTGTATTTTGCAGGTGCAAGGTGTGTAGTACCAGGAAGAGCGGGATAAGGATCGACTGAAAAGGGATCATCAACGTCGCCAGGATCGTAATGAACAGGCCATCCTTCCCGCGAAAGCGGAAGCGCGAAAACCCATAGCCTCCCAGAGTACTGAGAATGATAGTGCAGATGACCGTACCCAGTGCCACGACTGTACTATTAAAAGTATAGATGGAGATGCCATCGCCGAAGAGCGCCAGGTGTTGATAGTTGCCCCACGACAACTGTGATGGTAAAAAAGTCGGAGGGGATGCCGATGCTTCGGCAGGTGGTTTCAACGAGGTGATCATCGTCCAGACAATCGGCGCAAGAAAGATGATCGCAAACGCGCTACAGGTGACATAATAGCCTGTCCGTAGCGCAGTGCGCGTCTGCCTGTGTGGATAGAGAGTCATAGAACGCACTTTATTTCTCCTTCCTTGAGCCATTAATCTTCAGGAGTGCCACGCATAATGAATAACTGCACCACGTTGATAATCAGCAAGATAAGCAACAGTGTGATAGATAATGCGCCGGCATACCCCAACTGAAAATTTGTGAATCCTGCCTCGACAATGCGCATAACGGTTGTAAGCGTCTGATTTGCTGGCCCGCCGTGTGTCATGATATAGAAGTGATCGAAGGCGAGATAGGAACCCGTCACGATCAGGACAAGAATCAAGGCAAAAGTGCGGCGCAGCAAAGGAAGCATAATGGAGATCAATTGTCTCCAGAAGCCGGCTCCATCTACCCGCGCGGCCTCGTACAACTCTGTGGGGATCGCCTGCATGCCGACAAGAAAAAGGAGCATCGCAAAGCCGCCCGTTTTCCATACAATCATGATAACCACCGCCATGAGGCCGGTTCTCGCGTCGTTAAACCAGGCTATCGGTGCCCGTATAAGATGCAGGTAGTTCAGGAGGCCATCGATCGCCCCCACCTGGTCATTGTAGAGCCAGGTCCAGAGAAAGCTGGCGGTTCCCAGTCCAATGACAACTGGCAGGAAGTAGGCGGTGCGGAAAAATCCGACGCCCTGGAGTGGCCGCTGAACAAGCAAGGCGAGGATGAAGCCAAGCAGGCAGATCAGGGGGCAGACGATGAGCGTATATTCGGTAGTAAAGGTCAGGCTGCCCAGAAATACCTGGTCTTTCGTCATCGCGAGGTAATTCTGGAAGCCGATGAAGTGTACTTCCCCAAAGATTGTCCAATTGTTAAGAGACATCCAGGCGGTGAGCGCCAGTGGCAGAAGAAAGAAGCAACTGACAAACACGACACTGGGCAAGACAAAGAGCAACCCTGCTCTTTGACGTCTGCGCATCATCCTGGATGCGGAAGCTGTACGCCTGGTTCCGGCCTTCGTAGGCTCAGTAATGGCAGACGAGGCCATAGCTCTAGAACTCCTCTCTAAAATACCGGGAGGTGTATCCATGAGTCATCCCGGTATCTGATACTGTTGGCAATCCCTTTTCTCTGACTCCTCGCTGCTGCGCAGCTCGCCTCTGTTTGTGTTGTGTGATGGCTGGGAAGCGGCCCCGGGCCGCTTCCCAGCCATCACACAACACTCGTTACGAAGCGCCGGAGGCGCTGAGGAATCAGGAAGAAACGACCTGAAGAGTTACTGGGATAACTCATGTTGAACTCAGTATCTGCGCAAACTGTTGTTGCGCGGTACTCATCGCCCCATCGATGTCCCCGCCAAAGACAGCTTTCTGGATCATAGTAGCCCACGGACCATTGTTGTCGTTGATCAATTGATTCTCGTGAACACTATAGACGGTTTTCCCGAGGCTCATCTGGTGGGAAATGAGGATATAGCGTGTATCAAGCTGGCTGTACTTATTAGTGGCCAGGTCCGTGCGTACAGGGATACTGCCATTCTTGGCGAACTGCTCGATCTGTGTAGTATCACTCAGGCACCAGTTGATGAAATCAAATGCCTCATTAACATGTTGTGAGCCCTTAGGAACGCCGATGACATCCCCGCCTGCAAAGGAAGAAGTATTGCTGCCATCTTTTGAGGGCAACGGGGCTACTCCGAAATTAATTTTCGGATATTGTTGTTTTAAAGTGCCTACCGCGAAAGCACCAGCTCCTTGCATGCCGACTTTGTCAGTGGTGAAAGGGGTGAAGAAGTTAGTACCGGAGTCCGCCTTGGCCGAAGGGGGAACATCACCGGCCAGCCACATACGACGATAGAAAGAGAGGGCATCTTTGAGCGTCGGATTAGGTGAGACCGTTGCCTGTGTTCCCTCTGAGTTCAAGATATCTCCTCCACTGGCCCAGACATAGGGCATGAAGGTGAAGATATTACATCCTCCACACGAGCCGGAGAAGTAAAAGCCGTAGTAATCTTTCCCTAATGCCCGGATCTTAGCTGCATCTTGCTCAATCTCGGCCCATGTTTTAGGGGGCGAGTTGGGATCAAGGCCAGCCTTTTTGAAGAGATCCTTGTTATAGAGCAAAAAGGAACTCTCCGCGCTGAAAGGGAGGGCGTAGATCTTCCCCTGGTACGTAGAGAGACGGACATGTGAAGGGCTCAATTGATTGAAGAAAGGAAGGGCTTTAGCTTTATCGGTGATATCTGTCATCTGCCCATTGGCGGCAAAGGCTGGCAAAAAGACGAGATCGATCCCGACAACGTCAGGCGGGGTTCCAGCCGCCGAGGCGCTGGCGAACTTGGTCACGAAATTGTCGTTTGGAATGATCGTTAGCTTGACCTGATTTGTATGGCCTTTGTTGTATGCTGCTGCTAGCGGCTGCACAAAAGTCTGGTCGGCAGCACGTATCCAGAATGAAATGGTCACGGGACCGCTGGAACTCCCGCTGGAGCCCGGCGTGCCACATGCTGAGAGAAATAGCAACAACATGCCAGGGAAAAGTACAGTGAGTGTGCGGACGAATTGACGTATCTTCATAGATCGCTTGTCCTTTCGTACTGATCTGTATAACTGCAGCTGTACGTACGTATCCATTGCAAGAATCTGTAGATGACCACCTCCTTCCGATCTAATTTCTGTGTGCGGGGACACTCGAATCGCGGATAACCAGGCTGCATGGCAGGCGAATGATACCCGAACGGACCTCGCCCCCCAGAAGGGCGAGCAGATATTTACCGGCGTAGCGCCCTACCTCGGTTAAATTCATATCCACTGTTGTCAGTGCCGGACGGGTCGCGCAGGCAATTGGCTCCCAGTTGTCGAAGCCGACCACGGCTACGTCATCTGGAATCCGCACTCCACGCTCGCGCAGTGCCTCAACCGCACCGCGTGCTAACTGATCACTGCCACAAAACAGGGCATCGATTGATGAGTCCTGCTCAAAGAGGTACTTTGCCGCTGTGTATCCCCAACTCTCCTGCCAGGGACCAGAGAGGACACGGTGTTCAGGAACTTGCAATCCGTGCTCGGCCAGCACCTGGCGCATGGCCCTTTCCCGCAAGTGAACGGCTTCAAAATAACTGGGACCGGTAATATGGGCGAATTGACGGCGACCCGCTTGTACGACGAGGTGCTCCGTCGCGAGCCGCGCCCCCTGCTCATCGTCTGGAAGAACGCTGAGCGTATTGGGATCTGTCGCCTGCGCAAAGGCGTACACCACGGGAATCGGAACCCTACCGACATCGATGGGGGGACGTGGATCTTCTCTCCGAGCCGATACGATAATACCATCAATCTGGCGCGATAGAAGCAATTCGATCTGCTGCTGTTCACGCATCTGATCGCGTGAGTTGCAGAGGACCGCGCAGACTGGACGAGAACCAAAGGCATCCTCTATCCCTGTTAAGAGTGGAATGCTGAAACGTCCATAATTATCCGTCGTTAGCACACCGATCATAACCCCTCGTTGTGAGATAACGTCCAACTCCAACTCCCGGAAGCGAAACCCCAGACGCCTGGCCTCTGCTCTTACGCGCTCACGCGTTTCCAGGCGCAGCTTGCCACGACCATTCATGGCTTTTGATGCAGTGCCAATGGTGACACCGGCTGCACGTGCAACATCTTGCAGGGTCACGCTTTGTGGTGACGGAGGTAGGATAGGTATTCGGTCATCTCCAGAAAACGTCATAAGTGAGCTGTTAACCTTCTTTCCCCTCTATCGAACTAAGGAAAAACTTTCCTTAGCAAATGAAAAACTTGCCTTTCCACTGCGAAGTGTACCAGAGATGAAGCGAAAAATCAAGAGAATTTAGCAGGCAGCCGCGCATATACTTATGGAGACCTTTCGGTACATGTCCTGGGAGGAACAGAGCATCTCACAAAAGGTTTTCTTAAAATCAAGGAAAACTTTTCCTTATTTCAGAAACTGATATGAAAAGCTGTGCTGCAAAAAAGGAATAGTGCAGAATACCAGGGCGATTGAAAAGTCCCCGTAGTGGCAGGCCTTGCGTCTGCCGAGTGCGTGGACCCAGGGCAGTGCAGGCCACTCGGCAGACGCAAGGCCTGCCACTACGGGTCAATACGGCGACGTTTGAAGCGCCCTGGCAGAATACAAACATGGCTTGACAAGCTTTATAGCAGAAATTATGCTTAAGTATGGCGCAGCTTTCTTCTATAAAGGGACGCTAATTGTCGTTTTGCTGTCAGCGCGTGAAAGCGGTGTAACATGTCAGGAGTACCTGCTTCACTCTTTATAAGCTATTCTCGTGTGAATAGCTGCTTTGTAGATCGTCTTGAAGCTGATCTGCAAGTGTGCAATTTTTCGACGTGGGTTGATCGGCGTACCATTGAGAGCAATCAGCCCTGGAAGGACATTCTTCGCAATGCCATCGATCGCTGCGATGTCCTTTTGCTTATCCTCTCGCCAGCCGCGCTTCTTTCTTCTCAGGTTCGTATGGAGTATCATTATGCTCTGCAAACAGGCAAACCTCTCATTGCTCTCGAACATCAAACATGTGTGGAGCTTCCTCCTGAATTACATAACGTACAGCGCATCAGCTTTACGACAGATGCAAAACAAGGGTTGCAGGATCTTTTGATCGCATTAAGCCAGAGAGAGATGGTTGTACCTGCACAGGTAAAAAGAACATGCAAGGCAAGGTACCGCATTACATACCGCACTACCTTGCGTGCAATGCGTAGCAGACATGCAGGGCCGTCAGCGACGAAGCGCACCCTTATCCGTCTTTATAATAGCAGCATGGTAGCTCAGCATTCCAGGAACGTGGCATTGAGGGCGGCTCTCTGGCAGCGCATACTACAGCGCGATGTCGGCTTTCGTCAAGGCAATCTCGCTATTCAGTTGGAGCGACTGCGTACAGCGCTTCGCTCGCGCCATATACGCTATTTTCACGAACAGGCATGTTCAGCACAGGATGCTGAAGACTGGAGGAAAGCCGCTGGATTCTGGCAGGCGTTGCTCGAACAAGATGATCAGAACAGTGAGGCCCTGCAAGCCCTGGAGTACTGTTTGCGCACGCAGGGGAACAGGTCAGGCGCAAGCGGTGAATGGGAGCAGGCAATAAACCTCTGGGAGGCTCTACTCAAACTGAAGCCAGATGATGTTCAGGCGAAGAGGCAACTCGCGCTTGCCCAACATAATCAGGAGTACATACGGTACTATCGAGATGCAGAGCTGCTCATCGAAGACGATATGCTTCCTCTGGCAAAAACGATGCTGACCCGGCTCTATGCTGATGCTCCTTACTATGGAGATCCTCTGGAACTGGCACAGAAAGCAGGTATCACGGCCCCCATTCGCTCTCCCATTACGTTTGAGAAGGAAGAAGAAGAGAAACTGGCACGTGCACAAAAGGAAAAAGCAGAGCAAGAAGCACAGGCACTAAAGGACGAAGAAGAAAAGGCTCGATTGGCCCAGCAGCAGGCGCAAGAAGCGAAACGTAGACAGGAGGAGCAGGCGCAAGAAGCGGCACGTCAGCAAGCTCTCTGGGAGCAAGAACTTAAACGTAGACGAGAGCAACAAGTAAAAAATGACGAAGAGCAGGCAAGGCAGCGTGCTATCGAGCAGGCAAAGAGGAGGGAACCTGCCTGGTTCATTCACCGCGAACTCGAAACAGAACCTTTTGTCGTCTGGTGTAGTTGTTTCTTCCTGTTGAGCGGCTCAGGTTCTGTCATCGGCATCGTCACGCAATCCTGGTACTGGGCACTGGCTGCGCTGATTACTACCGCAATTGTCGCCTACGCGCTTGGTCATCACCGTATCGTTCACCGTCTACCCAGACGACTCCTGCCACGGGTAAAGCAAGAGACGCACTCGTCTTATAAAAAAAAGAGTGGAGAACCAGCTTCAACAACGACGTACACGATTGTTGCCCTTGTCATTGTGGGGCTCTGTTGTCTCGTCACCTTCGGCGTCATGCACTTTGTAGTGTTACCCCTCCGCTATAATTCACAGCAGGTAGATCACTATCTATGGATGAGTCGTACTTCGTGGTTGGGTGGACAGATCAAGACTGGAGCGATTGAGGGCGCAATCCTGTCCCTTATTCTCACAATTGTGTTTCAGGTGAGGGCACATACTTACGGCATCGTCTTTCTGAAAGCGTTAACCTATGGTTCCCTGATTACATTTTTCTGCTGGCTCATCAGTTCGGCGTGTGCGTTATTCCTTAACCTTGGTTGGGGCTTTAGTGGTGAGTGGCCCGTAAGTTTAATAGGTCTTATCTCCGGTACGATGAGCGGGATTGGCCTGGGCAGCTCGTTTCTTATCTGGACAAAGGGGAAACCTATTTTTTGAAAGTGTATGTTCCAAAAGGCGACTCAGCAACGTCTAACCTGTAGTGCTCATTTTTTGTAAAATATTCATGTTCGATAGATCGTAATGGGAAAGCGCTATAGGAGAAAAGATACCTGTAGGGGTCATCCGGTGTGTTCCCTATAAAAGAGCTTCATGGAGAGAGCATTATGTATCGTCACCGCACACAAACACATGTTTCATCACAACCTGCGCAGTTGGAAGAGGCTCAGATGAAGCCCCGTCCTTTAACTCGGAACAGGCATGTTTCACGAAAAGCTGTAGAGATAGAAGAGGCTCAGATGGAGCCCCGTCGTTTAACCCCTGACAGACATGCTCCGAGATGGGCTGTACGCCAGGAAGAGGCTCAGATGGAGCCCCGTTCTTTAACCCCTGACAGACATGCTCAGGGAGGGGCTGTACCTCTGGAAAGGTTTCAGACGAAGTCTCGTCATTCAGAAAATCCTCAGGCACAAGCAGCTCCATCTGTACAGAATGTGAAGGCGAGGGCACTGGAAAAACTACGCGCTAAGTATGATGTAGATGGAAGGGGGAGGACACTAGAAGAACTGCTTGAGGTGCTCATTAAGAGCGACGTAAAGGAATGGAATAGCTGGCGTGAACAATATCCAGAAGTACAGGTGAGCTTAAGAGGTGCTCAACTTAACGGGCATAATCTTAAAGAGGCCAATTTGAGCGGAGTCGATTTAGGTGAAGCGGAACTCAAGGGAACTCTGCTCGAAGGAGCCAACCTGGAAAAGGCCGACCTGCACAAAGCTAACCTGAGCGACGCGACTATGCGAGGGGCCAATCTCAATGGAGCCAATCTCGATGGCACGAAGATGAGAGGGGCCGATCTTAGCAATACAACAATGATAGGAGCCAGGCTGGTCGGTGCCGACCTGAGTGAAACCAGGATGCGCGGAACGGATCTCAGCGAGAGCACCCAGCGCAAGGTCAATCTCAACGAGGCCGATCTGATCGATGCCAATTTTACAAAAGTTGAGATGCGTCGAACCAGGTTAATAGGAGCCAATCTCGACGGAGCTGTTATGACAGAGGCTAATCTGCGTAACGTCGATCTGACGGACGCAACTCTACCAGACGCTCAACTCGACGCGGCTATTCTCATAGACGCCAGGCTCGAAAATGCTATCCTGACGCGAGCAAATCTGAGCGGGGCCTCTCTGAGAGAAGCTATTCTGCCAGGGGCTGATCTCAGTAATGCAACGTTGAAAGATACGAAGCTCAAAGGAGCGGATCTAACTGATACAAATCTGAGCAATGCAAAATTGATTAATGCAGACTTTAGCGAAGCACGCCTTCATAACAGCGATCTCACTCAAACTATCTACAAGAAAACAAAGCTCAATAAAGCAAATCTAACCGGGGCTAAGCTGGATACGGTCAATCTCAAAGGTGCTCTCCTCGAAAATGCTATCTTTGACAAAGCCACGCTTACCAATGTCAACCTGGAAGCGGCCACTCTTATAGATGCACGTCTCGATCATACCGCTTTTGCGCAGGTTAGCTTCCACAAGGCCAATTTTACAGGGGCTCAGTTCATAGGATGCGACTTGACCGGAGCATATCTGGACGAAGTTAATTTCCACGGGGCCAGATTATCAAACGTCATGCTTGCTGGCGCTCACTTTACCAATACCACACTGAACGAGACGCTCTTCGAAGATACTGATCTGCAGCAAGCTACATTCGAAGGAGCGCATATGGGTCGCACTGCGCTCTTGAATGTTAATCTGAGTGAGGCAAGTGGCTTAGATACAGTGATACATCATGAGTCTTCGATCATCGATATTGATACTCTTGCCCGCTCGCACAAGAATATTTCAATGAGCTTTCTGCGTAAAGCAGGGCTTCCGGCAGAAATCATCGACTCCATCAATCCCCTGCTCGATCCTCCTATTACGTACCATCGCTCTTTCATCAGCTATTCGAGCAAAGATAAAAAATTCGCCGAACAGCGTTGTGGCAAAGTCGTGCTTGTCCTCTCTGAACATTCCGCTGATAGCCCCTGGGTCGAAATAGAGGCAGGCATAGCCACAGGAAGGGAGCGTCCGGATCGACCAGCAGTCCTTTTCCCTATTCGTTTGGATGATATTGTACAGAAAAGCGAACAGAGATGGGTCAAGGATATTCACAGCCAGCGCCATATAGGAGATTTTAGCAGTTGGGAAAAGCCTGACGCTTATCTGTCAGCGTTTGCCCATCTACTACGCGGTCTCAGAGTCGAGCTACAGGTTGCTGAGAAATAGTGTCGATGAACTTGCGAGCGGCACGCGAAATAGACCCGACGCGGCGATAAACGAGAGCAAAAATAAACTCTTCTGTTAGTCCGTCAATGGGCAGAAGTACCAGATCATTCCCGATCTGGGATGGTCGTATCAAGGCGGGAAGTGTCAGTGTGACACCGATGCCCTGTCTGACCATCTCTTTGAGTCCCTCGACCGATTCGATCTCAACAAGCGGATGTACAGGTAGCCCGCGCTGGGCAAAGATCCTTTTGGTGATCTGCCCCATACGGGAGGTTTCGTCCAGCACTAAGAGCGATTCGGTCATAATTTGCTCCAGAGTGACTGCCCGAACCTTTCTCTGAGCGAGCGGATGCTGCGCTGAAACGAGGAGATGGAGGGGCTGGCGGAATAATTCTTTGATAATCAGCAACTCCGATTGCAACCTCGGATCAAGAAGCAAGCCCAGTTCCACTTCCCCTTGCTCTACAAGTGTAATCAACTCATCTGTATGGTTCACGCGCACCTTCAACCGTATACGCGGATAGTGTTGATGAAAAGAGGCAAAGAGCGCTGGTAAGAAAGCGGTTGCCAGCGATTCGATGCAGCCAATACGGATGGTGCCGCGCTGCCCGTCTTGCAACTCAGCGAGGAAGTGCTGGCCCTCCTGCAACTGTTCCATGGCATTTCTCACATAGGAAGCAAACTCCTGGCCTGCTGTTGTCAACGTGACCCGTTTCTTCTCGCGTGTGAAGAGTGCGACCTCTAACTCGTCCTCCAGTGCCGCAATCTGGCGGCTCAAGGCGGATTGCGCCACTACACACAATTCAGCGGCTTTCCGAAAGTTTTGTGTCTGCGCCGCCGCCAGGAAATAAGTGAGCTGGTGGAACTCCATCGTAACTCCTCCTTGTAAGTTGATCTCAGTTTGAGATCACAAGTATATCAAACAAGTATTGGACGCATCAAGTGTTCGCCTGTATACTAAGAGAGTGATTTATGTGCTCACGCTGCATGCTAGCAGGCAGACAAATGACGATGTACTGGTGATAGCTCACGTGCCTGTTGATAGCGGAGATATAGCTGTCGGCTCAGCCAGCACAACTGTTCCATTGAAGCCCTTCCAAATGGAGGAGAAAAGAGGGAGACATACATGACACAAGTTGAACAACTGGCGGATTTCGTCGTGCGTATGAAGTACGAAGATCTCTCAGAGGAAGCGTGCCAGCAACTCAAGATGCGTATACTGGATGCCCTCGGCTGTGCTCTTGGAGCGCTTGAAGGCCCACCTATCAAGATGCTACGCGCCCATATCGAAGACTTCGGTGGCAAGCCGCAGGTCTCGCTCATCGGCGGCGGAAAAACTGCTCCCGACCGCGCGGCACTCTACAATTCGGCGCTTGTACGCTACCTGGATTATAACGACACCTACATCGCCAAAAAGGAGTCCTGCCACCCCAGCGACAATCTCGGGGCGGTACTCGCTGCTAGCGAATACGCGCATACGAACGGCAGGGAATTCCTGACCGCTCTTGCGCTCGCGTACCAGGTTCAGTGTCGGCTCTCGGACGTAGCTCCGGTGCGAGCGAAGGGCTTTGATCACACGACGCAGGGAGCCTATGCGGTAGCGGCTGGAGTGGCCAGGGCGCTAAACCTCGACCGGGACAGAGTCGCGAACGCCGTTGCGATAAGCGGAACAGCCAACAACGCTTTGCGCGTCACCCGCACGGGAAGCCTCTCTCACTGGAAAGGGCTGGCCTATCCTAACACCGCTTTTGGCGCTACCCATGCTGCCTTCCTCGCCATGCGCGGCATTACTGGTCCTCTGGAAGTCTTCGAGGGCAACAAAGGCCTGATGGAGGCCATCACCGGACCCTTCGAACTGGACTGGAGCCGGGAGAACCTGGAGGCTGTGCGACACACCAGCATCAAGAAGTATAATGCCGAGTTTCATTCGCAGTCCGCGCTTGAGGGCGTTCTGGAGCTGCGTACGACCAGGCATGTTCGCCCGGAGGAGATTGAGGGCATCAGGATCGACATTTTCGATGTCGCGTATCATATCATCGGCGGGGGTGAAGAGGGAGACAAGCAGCAGGTGCGTACCAAAGAAGAGGCCGATCACAGTTTGCCTTACATGGTGGCAGTTGCGCTACTGGACGGCGACGTTTCCCCGGCTCAATATGTGCCGGAGCGCATTGTGCGCAATGACGTGCAAAATCTGTTGCGCAAAGTGACAATCCAGCCTGACGAGGCACTGAGCAAACGCTTCCCCGCCGGGATGCCTTGCCATATACAGATCTCACTTAAAGATGGTAGGACACTTAGCATTGAGAAGCAGGACTACGAGGGATTTTACACGCGGCCAATGCCATGGGAGAAAGCCGTAGCCAAGTTTGATCGTCTGGCAGCCCCCTATACCAACGCCGCGCAGCGTGCGGCTATCGTAGAGATGGTGGCTCACCTGGAAACGAAAGAAGTAGAGCAGTTGACCGGGTTATCAGGCGCATCTTTTGCGCCTATCCATTAAGCTGAAAAAAGAGAGGTAATACTATGAACGAGCGAGCATTTCCATTTATTCGCATGAATAAGCGCGAGGGCAAACCCCGCACACGTGGTATCACCGAGATCCGTGGCCCTTACTATACGCCTATGGGCAAACGCTACCTGGAGGATATCCTGGAGACGATGGGCGAATATGTAGATTCGCTGAAATTCGCAGGCGGCTCCTTCACGCTAATGCCAGAGAAGCAGCTCAAGGAAATCATTGATCTTGCTCATCGCTACAATGTGCTGGTCTCCACCGGAGGCTTCATCGAGCATGTGCTCACGCAAGGGCCTGAGGTCGTGAAGCGCTATATCGAGGAGTGCCGCAATGTAGGCTTCGACATCCTCGAAATCTCAAGCGGCTTTATCACCATCCCGGTTGATGACTGGCTGCGCCTGGTTGAGGAGGTACAGCGAGCGGGACTCAAGGCCAAGCCGGAAGTTGGTATTCAGTTTGGCGCGGGCGGGGCCAGTGCTGCCGAGGAGCTTGCGTCAGAGGGGACGAGGGATGTGGATTGGGCCATTGGGCAGGCCAGAAGATTCCTGGATGCCGGAGCCTACATGATCATGATTGAATCCGAGGGCATCACTGAAAATGTGAAAACGTGGCGCACCGATGTGGCTGCTAAAATTATTGGTGCTCTGGGGTTGGAGAAGGTGATGTTCGAGGCCGCCGACCCGGAGGTCTTCGCCTGGTACATTAAAAATTACGGCCCCGAGGTCAATGTCTCGGCCTCAGAATTATCCTGCAATTCTTCAAGCGCGTTAGAATGCCCTACGAAGAAAGCGCCGTCTTTTGCTTTCATCTTGCCATCGTAAGGACGGCGATAATAAGCATTTCCCTCCTTATCTTTTGCCAGTATGTCCATGCCTCTTAGACGTGCTATCTCCTCTATGGGGATGTTATAAAGTGCTAATGCCTCAAAGTCTGCAACGGAAAGACAACTATCCAAGCGAAACCCCTGAAAAGTGAATGGTGAGTAGCCATAATCACGCAAGCATTTAGTTCGTAAGCTGTCAGGTGAAAACCTGGGTAGGGCTTTCATCGTCTCGTTAATACACCTCTTCTCCTGTAACATCCGCGCTAGTATTGCCTCTTCGTCTTCTGACCAATAGAGATGAGAGGAGGAGGATTGCCAAATGAGATAGGTATCTTGTCCCCATATTTTCCAATTAATGCGCATTTCCCATGTGTGAGGAGAAAGCGGCTTCAGGCGAATATTTTTAGTGAAAATCGTAGAAAAATCGTGTAGCAGATCTACAGGTATATCATTCCAGTGCTGCTTAATTTTCTTCAGAAGTTCTACGATAGTTGGGAAGCTCAAGGATGCCTTTTTGCGTTTTAGTACGACCTCTAATCGAGCTATATCGGCTTCCAGGTCGCCCATTTCTTCGTACATCTTTCGCTTTGTTTCTCTGGGAATCGGCATGGTTTTATCTGTCACATCTTCATAGAGGCTCTGATGACGTGTGCGTAGCCTGTTGATGGTATCTCGTATGTGCTCCTTATTTTTTTCTTCTCTTTCATAAAGTTGAGCGGCTTCTCTGGCGTATTCTATACATTGATCTTCTTTCTCGACATAGCGTGTTAAGGCATCTCTGAATGCCTCTTCTACAACATCATAATGTATCTCTTCTGTATGGCTATCATTGTACTTATCTCGTGGCCTCCATTTGAATGCAATGGCCTTCCTAGATCTGCTTGTGGAGGTCAGTTCAATAGATACGCTACAACCAGGAATAGGACGCTCAATAAGACCACTTAGAACGCTTAGTTCGTTTCGAGCAATGGGTTGTGTTTTCATTGCGCGAGCGTCCATAAGCTCCTGTACAGTCTTCCAGGTTTCTTCATCAATAATAGCAGTATGATTACCTGGGTACTCGTCATCTCCCACTTTCCATACTCCGATATAGACGTTATTAGTAAGAAGGCCTTTTAGTGTCTTCCATGTGCCAATGCGATACCCAACACCAGGGATTTTTTGCATATTGCATTTCTTGTTAAAGTAGCTGTCTGCTAGCCAGGGAAAATGAACGGGTAGCTGCTCCAACTCGTCACATAATCTTGCTAAGCTACCAGACAGTTCTATAAAGCGACGATATAGCCATTTAATAATCTCTGCATGTGGCTCATAAATGATATATTTGTTGTACTTTGGCGATTTTTTGTCTTTATCGACGATGTAACCGATGTTTATACCCCTTGAGTCATAATAGCCACTATGAGCCTTGTATGCCCTCATAGGCATCATACGTTTGTTAAGCTGTGTATCAAACTGCTCCCAGGCACGCTTACAAGCCTCTATAAAATCGTTTTTATCGCCATCTAACCACATGCGATAGATACGATAAGAAGTGATAATATAAGCTTTCTGCTCAAAGCAGATACGAGCAAATTTGACTACGTTCTCTAGGTGACGATCACGGAATAGACGATCTTCCAAGAAGACATATACAGCCTTGATTATACCGGCTTCTATGTCTTCAGTAAGCTGAGTAATACCAACTCTTTCGCCTATACCGAGGGTGCCAGAAAGGGCAAAGTCTTCAAAGTATTCAATAATGAGCTTTTCAGGCCATTTATATCGCTCTACCAATATACGTCTTTGCTCGTTAATCTGGTAATCATTGCTTGCACTATTGTTTTGCACTTGAAAAAGCGTGGATTGACGACCATAAAGCCCAATGAGTTCATTTGTCGGTAACTCTATAGGTGTCATCCAATCTGCTACAGGGTTTTTCATAAGGTTGTAAATGTTTTCCTTGTGAAGTCTCTTGCGTTGTACCATGATATGCTTCTCCTTGCTCTTCAAGCTGATGTAAGAAAATTGCTATCTTGCACAAAGTGGTATGAGCTTGTTTGTATAATTCCTGCATGTCGCGTTCTTTCATCTGGATGTTTCCCTCCTATATCCTGCTTTTTCTGGCATTGACATAAGAAGGAGTATATAGTGATGTGTTCTAAAATTGCAGAATTGAACACGAATCATAGCAAAAAGTTCTATAACGACAATAACGACATTTATGCAAAAAACGATACATGGGAACCAAACTAGCACTGTCGTTTGTGTCGCTTGTGGCTAGTCTGGTTCTCCATTTCTTCTCCTCCTTTTCATCTTGTGGGCTATCTACAAAGCGTATGTTAACAAGGCAAGCTGGATATGGTTGGTATCGGTGGGAAGTGTGCTCCCATTTTTGATATTCAGTGAGACATTATGCACTCCTGGGACTTGCAGCAATGCATTGGTGGCTTGTGCCTTACTCTTGCCTGTAATGATCGCTTTGAGGTGTTGGAGCTGGTCTGCTGAGAACTGATAGACCCATGTCCCTGCACTCTTTACCTGGAGTTCTACCTTGCCGTGATCTTTGGGTGTTGTTCGTGCGATAGTGGTCTGAATATATCCTGTGAGACGGTACCCTTCCCCTAATCGTCTGGTCGCTTCCTGGGTAACTGCTTGCAATGCCAGCGTATGTAGAGCAGCCGTGTTGTAGACTTCTCCCGTGCATGTCTCATTGACGGTAATATGCACCTGGGTGGCTTCCTGTCCTGGCTGGCGATCTGGCTGCACGTTCTGATTACAGGGAAGTGGAGTAAGCAATGTTTCCCCATCACGTACCTGGGTTTGCAGTGCAGCTTGTACACTCTGGTCAAGGCTGGTTTTCAGGTGAGAGGCTACCGTGGTGATATCCTGCTGTGTCACGGTCTGGTAGGTTCTCGCGTCCTGGCCTCCGGTAAAGGCACTATTCACTGCCGAAACATTTAAGCGGCAACATGGCCCGTAGATATCGCCTGCCTTGAGGTTGCTTGCTGGTCCGGTGATGGTCGCTTGTGCAGAGACGGTGACTTGTCCGAACGTTGGGTACACAGCAGCAGGGATAATGGCATCCTGCTCAGTGACGACTGCTACCCCACTAGCACCTGTAATCAGTGTTCCCGCCGTGACTACCTGCACAGAGGGTTGTCCATTGTAGAAGGTGATATATCCATGTGCGGCCTGTGCTTGCTGGTGTGCGGTTCCTGTCGTTGGCACCGTTTGCGCCTGGCTCATGGTCACCGATGATAACACCCTGCCTGCTAGCTGTTGGGTGGTTGGCGTTCCTGTGACCACGGTGATCGGGTCAGTGAGGGTGATCACCGTTGCAGCAGGGACAATGGTCACGGTTGCTGAAAGTGTGAACAACGGCACCAGATACAGCAGGCTCACGGCTCCCGTAAGAAAGACACAGAGAGCCACAAGCACAACCAACCATGGATGCAGACGGATACGGCGTAGTGGTTGTGGTGGTTGCACTTGTGGTGTCGCTCTCTCCTGCTCAAGGTCACTCTCTACGATTTGTTCTTGCTCTGCTTCCTCCGTTGGCTCATTGACCACGATATACACATCAATCGTTTTTGATTCTTCCTGCTCATCAGTATGATGCAATGGGCGCGTGCTGGTATCGGGTGCTGCTGTGTCGATCTGTTTGAGGATGTTGTTGATATCATCCTCCAGTGGCCTGGTCATTGTTGCCTCCTAACGAGAATGGTTACACTTGCTGCGCCTTCTGTAGATTCAGATCCACAATAGTCAGGGTCATCATCAATAGCCATCGTCTTTTGAGCACAGTAGTCATATTCCTGCTCATCAAAAGAGTCTCGTAGCAGTTTCCAGACAGGACAGTCCCCCCAAAAACCAACAAACACCTTTTGCTTTTTCCCTTGATAGTTGATGTATCCAATTTGGGGGCGATGTTTGGAAGTGTAAACAACTCTCTCTTCAAATGTTCCTATGCTCACCATTACTTCTTGCGCGTTGGTTGCCTGCATAAACACCCTTTCTTTCTGCTTTCTGAGAACATGAGAGAGGATGATGTATCCTCTCTCATTGGTTATCTGTTGCTAGACGTTGGAGGTCACTTCCCCAGGTTTAGCGGGTCGGAAAGCAGCATTGTCATTGACGTAGACATAACGGCTCTCCCCTACGGCAATGATCATATCCGGCTTCCCATCTCCGGTTACGTCATGAAAGGAGAGCGTGACAGGGGCTAATTCCTGCCTGTCTCCTATCAGGGTGGGGCCTGTATAGATATGGGCTTTCGTCACATCGCCGCCTGAAAGCTCAATGATCTCTACATGACGGTTGAGATTCAAGGCGACAAAGTGACTAGGGTTGCTAGCAGAGTCGCTATGACCGACCACGGCGTCTAGCTGAAAGGTGCGTGGGCGTCCATAATGCCAGTCGTCGCTTGTCGTTTGCCACCAGCTCCCTAACGCACTCAGACCTATCCAACCCACGAGCATGAAGAGCAACGCTAGACCGACATACACCGTCCAGTGCAAGCGTTGCGGTTGCCTGTACCCTTGTTGTACGGATTGTACTTGCGGGACTGGTCGTTGTTGGGTCGTACTGCTGCTGCGTGCTGGTATGCGATGCACAGTAATCTGTGTTGGGGCAATGGGTGCTCTGTAGCGTCTGACACTAGAGGGGACGCGTGTTTCATAGAACTCGTCGTCATCCTCGACATCGCTGGTGACTGGTGTGTATGCGTTACGTCCCTGCTGTCTACGCTCATTGGTTGTGTGGGGGCGATCTTCAGGGTGGATTCCGCTGTTGGTCCCCACACCGTGATGTGAGGCACCTTCTTGACGGACGCCAGAACGCTTTGTCATGACTGGAAAGGTTGTTGGGACTCCTGGCTGTACTTTCATGCCTCTACCTCCGCTTGACGATGGATGGAACAAGGGGTAGGGTAGGCTTTATGAGCAGTAGGAGCAGGGAGCTTATTGACCGTTAAGCAAACAGGGCAATAGAGCACTACCCCACAACAGATACATACCTGCTCTCCTGCTCGGAAGGTAGCCGTCATTTTATGTTGACCCATCCGACAATTGGCTAGATTATGGGTCCGTCTGGTTGCGCTTTGTGGCCTTGCCGTTGGCTTGCTTGTGCGTTGCCATCGTCTTGTCATGCCATTTCCCCCTTACACCGTCTTGCCTCTATAGATGGTGTCTGCATCCTCTACGGTGACTTCTCCGTTCTGTATCGCCTGATTCAGTTCCTCCACTGATTCGGGGTTTTCGTGGCATTCGTGGCTCATGTCGTAGCAAAAGCCAGTCTCATTATGAATGGTCCCACCTTCAATAACTGGAACCACGGTGTATTCGTCCTCTTCTTCTTCTGATCGTTGTGCTATGACCATAGTAAGCCTGCTTTCTTCTGTTCAGTTGAACACTGTTTCGATTGACAGGCTTGTCCCAGGTGCTACAATGGTAATGAGGGACAAGCCAACTACTACCTGTGGTGACTCATGCTCTCAACCTGCTAGCTTGCTATCTGATACATAGCAAGCTAGTTTCTCTATCACCTCCTCGCTGTTTAATGTTCAAATTGAAAAACTTTTTTCATATTGAAAGCTACAAAAAACGCTTTTTTACGCGCTTTAAAGAAGTATAACTTCGCTTATGGCGGAAGTCAAGCGTATCAAAGCCAAAAACGCGTCTTCGTTGATTTACAAATTGTCTTATGTTAGAATGGTGCCAAATAGTTTATATTTAGGAGCCTGTTATGACAGAGTTTGAACAAGCAAGAATTGACGCAGGGTTAACTATCATACAGTTAGCTATAGAGTCTAGAGTCTCACGCTCTACCATCGAAAAAATAGAGCGTGATGAACCAGTAAGGGCTGAGCTTGCTGCTAGGGCATGCAGAGTCATTAGTCAGCATCTTGGACGTGAAGTTACTTATCACAGTCTTGGAATTAAAGTTATAAGCTAACAAATAAATTTTCAAGTAATAGATATTTTTGCAATATGAAATCAGAAGAGATAGCAGGTTAAGCACTGCTATCTCTTCTGATTTCAACTACTGAATTTCTACTAACTACTTCTATCAAAAATGTACTTTGTTACTATTTTATAGTCCTTCTGTGTCAAGCACCTGCTTGATAATCTTGTACTTTTCCCCATATAACCCTGTAGCCTCTTGAATATCGCGCCGTGATTTTCCTTGTTTGGCCAGATCAATGATCTGCTGTTTCACCGTTTCTGAAACGTTTAGGCTCTCCTTTTTTGGCGTTTCTGGCACCATTGCAGGTGTTTCGTCGAAACGGGCTAAACGCTGTTTTAAAGCCGTTTCAGGTGTTTCAAAAACGTTTCGCATCGGCAGCTTGAGACGGGGTTGTGTTGGCATATCCCACTCACTAGTAGACAAGGGAACCATAGGCGGTAGTTCGCTTGTTCGTTGGGTTGCTACTATGTCAAGAGGAGAAGGAGGCATCACTTTGACTAAGGCTGCTGCAACCTGTTCAACATCTTCACGAGCAATAAGAACCTGTTGTAAGGGCTCGGTAACACCGTCTGCATCCTTCACATAGGATTGACCAGTTTTCAACTCAGGGGCGAATTTGGCAAAGCGTGCAGGGATGACAAGTTCTGCTTCAGACTTATCACACCGATGCACAATGACAGAAATGACGGATTTTCGTAATTCGACATTGCCTGTAATTTGTTGTGCTCCAAAGATTCCATAGACACCAAAACCACGCCCTTCTTGTCCGAGGATCTGTGCAATCAAGGTTAATTCTTTTGCGATCTCAGGATCTCTTTGAAGTCGGTTCCATTCTTCGACCACAAGCACCAATGGACGATTGTAGACACCACCATGTACACGCCGTTCGAGTTCTTGTCTGACCAGGCGCACGTTTCGCAAAATGTTGTGATGCTCAATAGCAAAGATCGTGCCAGGAAACAAGAACGGCTCATAGGGCGTGATCCGTCGAATCAGGCTATCGGGTTTGTAGCCATGAGGATCACACACGGCGAGATGTGCTCCCCCCTTCACGGCATCGGTGACTTTTTCAATAATGGTGGTGGTTTTGCCACTGGACGAACTGCCCAGGACTAGCACCGTTTTTTGATCATCCCAGGTACCGATGCGTAATGTCCCATTGGATGGACGTATCCCCATGAGCAGTTGACCAGGGCCAATAACTTGCTGGACGGTGCGATAGTGTACCACACGTGGGACAGAGACGAGGTTACTTGCTCTTGTGGGTGGCTCAAGTGCCTTGACAGGTGATGGTGGTTCTATCGTTGTCTCCAGCATCTTACTGGTACGGTTCATCGCTTGCTCAACCTCTCGTCGTCTTTCTCGTACATCTAACCAGTGCATCGTACTAAATGCAACATGCTTTGAGCAGAAAGACAACACAAGGGCAATGAGGCACACAAACCCTAACAGTGCTGAGAGGATCGCAATTGTGACTAGCACCCCCCAAAAGATCACACTGATCGTAGGGAGATATTGACGAACGTAATAGACCGATGCAAGTAATATCACTGTCACAACCAGGGCAACAATCGCCACAACCATCAGTAACAAGCCTGATGCAAAGTTCTGTAGCGTTCTCCCTGGAGCGATCTTCTGCTTTCTACGTGGAGAGTAATACTCATACCGATCTCGATACATAGGGAAACTCCTTTTGTCTGCAACGAAGGGATACCAACACGTCAAAACAGGCGATGAAACACGCCCCAATGATCAAATTGTTATTTAGTGTACCGTGATTTTGTGAAATTCTTCACATTTTTCGACTTTTTCGCTATTGGCATGAAAAATACTCGTTGGTCATATATACTCATAGGAAAAATATATATCAATATATAAACGACAATAACGACGTAAACGACTGAAAGGAAGGGGAATGATACAAGAAATGACAACGGCACAGCTTGCTGAAGTGTTTCATGTCACACCACGAACCATTCAACGTTGGATTAAGGAGGGAAAACTCAACGTCACATCGCTTGCACGTGATCACTACTTGATAGAGACGGATACCTTACCGACAGAAGCGACATTCAAAGCTCAAGAAACGAGACTTAATCAAGTTGAACATGAGCTTGTAGATATAAAAATGAGAGTGAAGCGACTTGAACAAAGAAAACCTATTGTCTACCTACGCTTAAAGAAAAAGACAGAAGACTAATAATACAACCAGGAGAGATAGTATGTCACTCTCCTGGTTTTTTATCTACGTTTTGGTCGTTATATAGCTAAGTATCAATGAGGAGAAGAAAGCAGCTTTCTTGTTTAGCAGGTAGGTACGTTTTTTCCTTCTAAACGTTCAATGAGTACATTAAGCCGCTTAATCATGCTTGACAATGTAGTGGATAAATCGGAGGTCAATGTCTTTGTTGATCACAGCCAGATTGTCCAGCTTGAATGCCTGCGTGCGGGCATATGGGGAACTAAGAGCCTGTGGGGGCGTGTCCTGACGTACAAAGGCTAGAACCTGAGGGATATTGAGATACAGATATCTTACCTGTCCGAGACCATGCTGGAGCGACGAAGGGATTGCCAGCGACTGACCAGCACCGAAACAAAGTAGACGAGCGTCGCTAACGTGGCGATGTAGAAGCTTGCGGGCAAGTAACGACCTGTTCCGGCGACCGTCAGGATCAGTCCAACCCAGGTGATTGCGAGGCCAAGTACAACTGACAGAGCAATGGATGTGAGTGGACGATGGGTAAAACGTGCCGCACTTGCGGCAGGAGCAATCAGTAAGGCAAATACCAGCAGGGCCCCAACCACCTGGATCGCAATCGCAATCGTGACCGCGAGCAGGAGCAAGAACAGAACGGAGAGCAAACGGACGGGCACCCCGCGCGCTTGCGCTACCTCTGGATCAATGGAAGCGAACAGTAAGGGGCGGAACAGCAAGGCCAGCAGGAAAAGCACGAGAATGGCAGCAACGAGCGTCGTGAATACATTGCCCCGGTTCACGCTCAAGATCGAGCCAAAGAGTGCACTGACGGTTGCGGTCGCGTTCTTCCCAGAGGCGTAGAGACCGGTAAATAAGACGCCCAGGCCGAGTGCAAAGGCGAGAACCATGCCCGTTTCGACATCACGTCCTCGCACCCGCTCGCCCAGCGCCCCCATTCCCAGCGCACTGAGCAAGGTGAGAACAAGCATCCCTACAAGAGAACTGAGGCCAAACAGGGGTCCTCCGGTAGACCCTGCAAAGCCAATATGAGACAGTGAGTCACTGGCGAAAGCCTGGGCACGGAGGACGACGAAGTAGCCAATCACAGCAGTCACAAGAGCAACAATCGTTCCCGCGAAAAAAGCATTCTGGATAAACTCCTGTTGAAAAATTGCGAACATTATCGTCCCCTCTCGCTGAAAGTTACAAATGAGATTATATCTCATTGACATGCTTACTTCAATATGTTATGCTCTCAAAAGAGACAGCGTATCGATAAAAATGTTTCGTGAGTCTTTCCTTTTGACAATTTTCCACTCTCGTGTTAAGTTATAGGAGGCATGCTATGTTTTGGCGCAAAAGGGCATTTGTCCGGGTTTTGCCTTTTGTCATCATCTGCTTATTTGTGTTAAGCGCCTGTGGAGGATCGAATGGAGGAGCAGGAAGTGCTTCTGCTTCTGGTAGCGCCGCGTCCTCAAAGCTCATCAATGTGGTAGCAGCGGAGAACTTTTATGGCGACATCGTCAAGCAATTGGGGGGGAGCCACGTCGATGTGACAAGTATTCTCTCGGATCCCAATGTTGATCCCCATGAATATACATCGAATGTGCAAACCGCTCAGAAGGTCAGCGAAGCAGATCTGATAGTTGAGAATAGTGGTGGCTATGATGACTGGATGGATAAGCTCCTCTCCAGTTCACCCAACTCGCATAGAATTGTGGTCAAAGGCTTTGATCTTGCTACGACCAGGTTGCCAGAGAACGAACATGTCTGGTACGGGATAAACAATATGGCTCCTATTGCTCAGGGGATCACCGACGCTCTAAAGAAGCTGGATAGTGCCGACGCTTCAACCTTTGACAGCAATCTCGTCACCTTTAAGCAATCGCTCACACCCCTTCAGCAGAAGATCGGCGAGGTCAACTCGAAGTATCAGGGAACGCCGGTTGCGTTGACAGAGACCATCTACCTCTATCAAACGACTCCAGAAGGACTGAATGTGCTCACGCCTTTCGAGTTTATGAAGGCGAACGCCGAGGGGACCGATCCTCCTGCCAATGCGGTGACTGCGATCAATAACGAGGTCAACCTGAAGCAGGTCAAGATTCTGATCTATAACGTGCAGACTGTGACGCCCATTACGACCAATGTGCAGAACGCGGCCAAAAAGCAACACATTCCGGTCGTCCCTGTTTCGGAGACAATGCCTTCTGGCAAAAGCTATCAAAGCTGGATGATGGACCAATTGAATGCATTAGAAGCGGCTTTGCAACAGGGAACAGGGAGGTAAAGAGGTAACTTCGTGATAGCAGTACCGGTCGTCAATTTAGAGCATGCGCATATCCGCCTGGGCGGTCGCACCATTTTGAATGATGTCACGCTGGCGATAGACGAGGGGGAATTCATCGTCATACTGGGGCCCAATGGCGCGGGCAAGTCGACGTTGCTCAAGACGTTGCTTGGTCTCATCAAGCCAGATGCGGGCATCGTGCAAGTATTGGGGCGTCCGCCGCGGCGTGGAAATAAAGATATTGGTTATACCCCCCAGCACCGCACGCTCGAAGCCGATCTTGCTTTACGTGCTCGTGATGTCGTTGGCTTCGGCCTGGATGGAAATCGTTGGGGGATAGGGCTACCTGACCCCAGACGGAAGGCACGTATCGATGAGGTGTTGCGCGAGGTCGATGCAATAGACTTTGCGAATGCTCCTGTTGGACAGCTTTCAGGGGGGGAGCAACAGCGCCTCCTGATTGCTCAGGCGCTGCTGACTAATCCCCTGCTGCTGCTGCTGGATGAGCCGCTGGCGAATCTGGATATTAGCCGTGAGGGAGAGATCGTCTCTTTAATCGCCAGGGTGTGTCGCCAGCGCAATATCGCGGTGATGCTCGTTACGCACGATATCAACCCGCTCTTGCCAGTGGTAGATCGCGTCCTCTATATGGCCAAAGGGCAGAGCGCTATCGGCAGGCCAGATGAGGTCATCACGAGTCAGACACTCTCTCAACTGTACGGGTCTCCCGTCGAGGTAGTCCAGGCACTCGATCGACTCTTCGTCGTCGGTGTGGAAACCTGAAGCCGTAAAATCTTCAGGATCCCTCGCCGCCTGCGGCGGCTCGCCCTGGTAGTGTGGATGGCAGGTTTGGCGGCCTCGGGCCGCCAAACCTGCCATCCACACCACGACTTACGAAGCGCCGGAGGCGCTGAGGAGTCAGGGAAAGAGCACCTGAAGAGTTGCCCTGAGGGCAAAGGATAGGAATCATGTTCGACCTGTTTCAATCTTCGTTCATTCAGAATGCCTTGCTCACAGGCACATGCGTCGCCATGGTGTCTGCGATCGTTGGCTATTTTCTCGTGTCGCGTAGCTTAACCTTTGCCGGTCATGCACTCTCGCACATTGGCTTTGCAGGTGCAGCGGGTGCGGTTCTCCTGGGACTTGACCCCCTTGCTGGACTGCTGGTGTTTACGATCGGAGCGGGAGTTGGCATTAGCCTGCTGGGCAAGCAGTCCCGCGAGCGCGACCTGGCGATCGGTATCATGCTCACCTTTGCGCTTGGGCTGGGTATTCTCTTTCTCTCACTCTATTCCGGCTTTGCCGAGCGCGTTTACGCCATCCTGTTTGGTGATCTTCTCGGGATCAGTCAGACGGATGTGGTAGTGACGGCTATTTTCAGCGTGCTTACCATCCTCGTCCTTCTGGCCGTGTTTCGACCGCTTTTGTTTAGTTCGTTTGACCCTGAGATCGCTGAAGCGCGCGGCGTCCCTGTGCGTTTCCTTGCCGTAGGCTTCCTGATCCTGGTAGCAGTCGCTGTGTCAATGTCGGTACAGGTCATAGGCGTCCTGCTGGTCTTTACGTTGCTGGTTGGACCTGCGGCGACAGCGACACGTCTCGTGAAGCATCCCCTCTGGGCGATCGGGTTAGCGATGGCGCTGGGAGTCCTCTATGTCTGGCTGGGCATCTTTCTCGCGATCAACGTGGCTGGTGCAACCTGGCCTCCCAGTTTCTTTATCTCCACACTTTCGTTTGGTGTTTATCTTCCTGTACGTCTGCTTTCTCCGTTGTGGAATGAACGCCGCAAGCAAAAGCGTGTTGAAGCCGAACAGCAGGTTACGTCTTCTGACAGAGCGTTAGAAGCTACCACTGCTTTGTTCTAAACGTACTAATCTTTTCTTTAATTCCTCGTTTTCCGCTGCCATTTTTTGGAACTCGATGGATTTTAAAAATGGATCACCTTCCCACCAGTTAATACCTATGGCTTTTGCCTTATCCACTGAGGCAATCAACAGTCTTATTTTGATAGTCAGAAGCTCGACCTCTACCAGGTCGAGCTTGATATCTCCGACTATCACCACTCCCTTGTCAAGAACTCTATCCAAGAGATCGGCTAAATTCGTTGCTTGTAGACTGGTCTTTTGTTCTGCCATAAACACCTCCTCGTCCTATAAGTAGAGCAGTTCAAATCGTTATAGAAGTTCTCCCAGAGGGCCTAAATCTAGATTCAGGTCCTCGTCTTTTAAATCAAATGTCTCTTTAAGTTGTTCCATCCTCTCATCTAACCGTAAAAAGGTATCTCCCATTCTTTCGATTTCTTCGCCATGCAACTGCCCGGCATCCATGCGCCGGATGGCCTGTTTCTCCATAAGCTTTCTTATTAGATCGACAAGTGTTAGTACGAGTCTGATCAGTCCCTTTTCTACATTTTTGGGATCAAGATTGGTTTTTGGTGCAAAAGCCTGGTTCGGCTCGTAGTCGATGGCTGATGGTATGGCTATAGTTTCTCTATGATTGTTGTTACTCTGGCTACTTGCATTAGTCGAAGGTATTGGCGCTGCGTCTTTTCCTCTCGTCTCCACTTGTGACTTATCCGAAAAATCGCCCAGGGTAGAAGGTTGCCAGGAGATCGCCTCTTCATAGTCACCTCTGCTTGCTGCCGCCTCGACGCTTTTCACCGAGGAGAGTAACAATCCCAAGTTAAGGTAAACAAGATCAATATCTGCTACAGAAAGCAGGATCTCTCCCTTCACCATCACGCCTTTATCTAAAAGCCTGTCCAGAAGTTCAAGGAGAGTAAAATGTTGATTCTTGACTATCTGATCACTGGTTTTAATGGTTTGCTGTTTCATAAGCTATTAATAAGTGAAGCTGTAGGGTGGCCATGGGCCAGAAACTTCAAGGTCTAATCCCATGGATACATACTTCTCCATCAGCCTTTTTCCTTGTTTACAAAAATTAGCTACTTTTTCTCGTTCGACCAGGTAAACCGTATTGAGAATCATCTCCTTCTTTTTACCGGTCAATTTTTGTGGCAAGGTTTTATTCAGTTTAGCCTCATAAGCATCTTTTCCTAACTCTTGAAAGATAACCTCGGTGACTTCAGAGAGGCGGGCAATGGCGTTGTCCTTTAATTCTTCTTCCGTTTTTTTCTCCAGTAGATATGCAACTCCTCTTGATAATTTTTCTCGGGCCGGGTTTTTGAATCTGGATTCAATCTGCGCAATATGTTTTATAAATTCTAGCCTGTCGGAGTAAACCTTAAGCCCCCATTCGGCTCTGCCAGTAAATTTAGCAAGGAGCCTTTTGAACTTCTCCTCATCGCCTTGCAGCATCTGTAAGGCAGCTTTTTCATCTTTCAAAATCGTGCCAAACTTAAAGGGAACAATCGTGGTATCTTGCATGAGGAGATCAACTACATCCTCATGGGCCTGCAGTATTGCTTCGGTGCTACTTTGATCTGCGGTTGCTGTCAATTCAGCAAACAAATGCTTTACCTGGTTCTGAAATGTGCCAACATCGATCTCACTAACCATCACGCAAAGCTCTTTCCCTTCTACAGGATAGACTTTGTTCCTCTTATCAATGCCCAAAATATCAAGTTGCGCAGGACTCTTGCCTACCAGTCCATAGGCATAGAGTCCACAGTTAGAAGCCATAGGTTGAATTCTCCTGTACTTCCTCACTATTTTTGACGCGTTTATAGGAAGAAACTTCAAGGTCAGCGTTTAGTTTGACGATGTAACGCTCTTTTTCAAACACCTGGTATTCCGGCTTAATAGAGGCTAAATACTGGTTCTTCTCTGCCACTTCGGCCTCGGCAATCCAGCCACGGCCAACATTATCAATCCTGACTATTCTTATTCCTTTAGCCTCGATAGTCTCTTTCAAAAATTCCTTCACTTTATCTGTGACTTCAGAGATCATAAATCTTCTCCTCCTCTCAAAATTTGTAGTTACTTTTAGTATAGTAGACCCACCAAACGGGTGCTGGGCACAATTATATACAGTTCTCTCGCACTCTCTTAGCAAGGATTTTTTATATTGAACATCGTCTATTTTTTAAAGGAGTATACTCACACTACGTATATAGATAGTTTTGCCCACAGCCGTATTTTTAGAGAAGCGGTATACTGTCAACATAGGCTCAGTACTCTGGTTACTTCCTT
>WNGD01000172.1_pt1 | contig 60829 bp, 50 predicted proteins | sample 5400671 | NCBI WGS metagenome assembly WNGD01 (sample SAMN13153369, study PRJNA577476) | soil metagenome | isolation source: 40 cm soil or saprolite under grassland replicate 2 | place: USA:California | collected 2016-06-15 | reverse complement strand
ATCCGACGGGGCGCAAGATATCTGATGAGGAGATGAGCACGCTCTTCATCGTTGCAGACACCTTTCATGGTGAGTGGAACTATACACTCTTCCCGCGAACTGGCTCAATTGAGAGCTTTATTTTTTGACGATTCCTTAGTGTTCTTATCGGCACAGCAGGTTTTTTCTGAAGAGGAAATAAAAAAGGATCACCTATATGGGGTGATCCATATCTGGGAAATAGGCATCAACCTACGGAGACCGAGGAACACGATGAAGCGGCCAGTAGGGCGACCGCAAGGGTCGCCCGTACAAGAAGACGCGAAGGGGTTGAACGAAACCGTCTTCTTGTACCAGGGCGACCGCAAGGGTCGCCCTGGGAGCCAACGCAACTCATCCATGCCTCAAAACTCAGCACTTCTTAGCTTGATGCATATGGGGGTGATCATATCTGGGACGAGGTTAGCGCAGATTCCCCAGCAGGGCGCGCGCGATCACAACGCGTTGGATCTGGTTCGTTCCCTCGAAGATCTGCGCCACCTTGATATCGCGCATGTAGCGTTCGACCGGGTAGTCGCGCACGTAGCCGGCGCCACCCAGCACCTGGACCGCGTTGGTGGTGACCTCCATAGCCATATCGGTGGCGAAGCATTTAGCCATCGATGCGTACAGGCTGGCGTTCTGTCCCTCATCGATCTTGTACGCGGCCTGGTAGACCAGGAGGCGCGCGGCCTCGATCTTCATCGCCATATCCGCGAGCATAAACTGGATGCCTTGGAAGATGCCGATAGGATGGCCGAACTGCTGACGCTCGCGCGCGTAGGCGCTGGCGATCTCGAAGGCCGCCTGCGCCACGCCGACGGCGACGGCGCCGATATTGATCCGTCCACCATCCAGCGAGGAGAGCGCGATCTTGAAGCCCTGTCCCTCCGCGCCGATACGATTTGTAGCCGGGATTGCGCATTGCTCGAAGATCAGTTCGCGCGTGGGCGACGAATGCAGGCCCATCTTGCGCTCCCGTTTGCCGAAAGAGAAGCCGGGCGTCTCCTTTTCGACGACAAAGCAACTGATGCCGACCGAACCCACACCAGCGGCGGTACGCGCCATTAGCAGGTAGATATCGGCCTCGCCGCCGTTCGTGACCCACAACTTGGAGCCGTTCAGGATGTACTGATCGTCGCATCGTTCGGCCCTGCACTGCACACTGGCGGCATCCGAGCCCGCCTCCGCCTCGCTCAGCGAGAAGGCGCCCAACAGCTCGCCCGCCGCTAAGCGGGGAACCCAGCGCTGGCGCTGCTCCGCGTTGCCGAAGCGTGCGATCGAACCCGTGACCATGTTGTGGACCGAGAGACCAACCGCCGTCGCCATCTCGCCCTTCGCCAGCTCTTCGTAGACCAGCACGCCCGAGAGCCGCGAAAGCATGCTGCCTCCGTACTCTTCTGGCGTCGTCATGCCCATCAGGCCCGGCGCGGCCATCTTCGTGTACACTTCACGCGGAAAGTAGCTCTCCTCGTCCCAGGTCTCCGCGTATGGCGTGATCTCCTGGGCCGTGAAGCGTCGCACCATGTCGCGTATATCAATCTGCTCTTCGCTGAGATCGAAATTCATTTTTTTATACCTCCCTACCTCGCTATTATACCTTTGCTTTGTGATCATCATCACCATAACGCGTCTGTTTCTCTATGGCCTTCTTGAAAGTGCCGTGATCGAAGATCTTGCCGAGCCTCTTCGTTTTATTGAGCAGATGGCCGATGTCTTGCTCTCCGGCATGACGAAGCAAAAAGATAGCATCTGAAGCGAGGTACTTACTCCCCTTGACGAACAGGTGCGTCGTGAGGTGACACTATATTATTGATGCCAGTGCCTGCGGTGCATATATTCCTGTTTCTGCTCTAATTGCCATATCCTCACCGTCCAGTCATCACCGCCGGTGACGAGGCCCGTGCCATCAGGCGACCATGCGAGCGAGCGTATCGCCACCCCGTTGCCGCTGAGGAAGTAGAGCGGCTCCGGCTCAAAAGCTTGATAGATATATATCGATCCATCTTCGAGGCCAGCGGCAAAAAAACCATTGGCTGGCGACCATGCAATAGTGCGTACCGGGGCTGGCATCTGGTACTTTTGCAGGATTTCGCCACTGAACGCATCCCACATCTGTATAGTCTTATCGGCCCCGCCCGAGATGACGGCATCTGTTCCTACCGTCGATACCCACGTTACAGCGTAGACACTCCCCGAATGTCCCTTAAAGATATACTTCGCATCTCGTATCGTCGCAGCGCCGCGTTTGTTCGTCGCCCAGACACGTACGGTTGTATCGGCGCTTGCCGATACCAGGTAACTGGCATCGGCGGACCACGCCAGGCTCTGCACCTGGCCTGTGTGCCCGATGTAGCTCGCCGTGTGCTTGAGCGTGAGATTATCCGGCTCGATGATGCGGACGATGTGATCTTCTCCGCCGGTCGCGAGCATGGAGTCAGAGGGCGACCAGGCAATGGCGTTCATCGCGCTCGACCCCGAGTAGGTAGTTGGGGATGCGTCGGCCTGGCCGGAATCGCCCCATATATCGACCGGGTGCATTTTGTCAGAGCTTGTCGCGGCGACATACGAGCCGCCCGGCGACCATGTTACTCCATTGACCTGCGCCCGCCCTATGGTGTGTGTGGTATAGGTATCGTAGGCGAATGGGTTCCATACTCTTACTGTACCATCTTTAGAGCCGGAGGCGACAAGACCGATCTGGTCCGACCACGATAACGAGGTGACGCTATCGTTGTGAGCGTTAAATGTACCCTGCTCGCTCAAGCCGTAGGTCGGCATCGGCTGTGGCATGGGACCATACTGATCATCGGGCTGGGTCCACATCCATCTGCTGTTCTCTACGATCGCGACCCCGGCGATGCTCAGGAGGATCATCGTCGTCACGGCCCGACGCGAGATGCCGCGTCGGGGGGGCGGAGCAGGCGTAGGTGGTAGTCCAAGCTGCATTTGCGCCTGCCGCACACTGGGCGCGGAGGTGGCCCATGCTGCCGGCGGCGGCTGGCCCTGCGCGAATGGCGCCGAGTACGAGGGCGTGGGACCCGGCAGCGCATACAGACGGCGCAGATGGTGCATCGAGATGCGCTGCAACTCCTCCTTGACCACTTTTGCGCTCGCGGGTCGTTTGCTCGCATCCATCTCGACCATGCGCAAAATCAGATCCTCCAGGTCCGCAGGTATCGTTGCCCCTGTCCCCTGCGTGAATGTGAACTTGAACGGCGTCTCACCGGGATCTTTTCCTGTCAGCGCCTCGTGCAGCGTCGCGCCCAGGCTGTAGATATCCGAGCGGGCGGTGGTTTGCGATCTGCCGTACTGCTCCGGTGCCGCGTAGCCGGGCGAACCGAAGGCAATGGTATCCTTTGTACGCCCCGGTTTGAAGTAGCGTGCGGCTCCGAAATCAATCAGATAGACCTGCTTATATGCTGTGATCATGATATTGGTGGGCTTGAGGTCGCGGAAGATCACCGGCGTCTGGCGCGTATGCAGATAGTCCAGGACCGTGCAGAGCTGGATTCCGATCTCGAGAACCTCGTCCGCCAGGAGTCGCCCGCCTGTCTTATCCAGGTAGGTCTCCAGCGTCTCGCCTGTGATAAAGTCCATGACCAGGTACCAGTGCTCAGGGGCGGTAAAAGAGTCGTAGATGCGCGGCAGATTGGGATGCTTAAGTTCGGATAGAATATTTGCCTCGCGGTTGAACGTATCGGTTGCATCGATCACTTCGTTTGGCTTCAGTCCTTGCAACCGGATCTCTTTGATCGCTACATGCCGGTTGGCTACGAGTGTGTCGATCGCCCGATAAACCGACCCGAAGCCGCCTGTTCCCACTTCCTGCACAATCTTGTAGCGTCCCTCTAGAAGCGTTCCTGGTGCGAGCCGCGAGTCCGTCGCTGTCTCACTATTCTCTATATCATTAGCGGCAGGAGATTGAGCGCTCTCAACGCCTTCTATGTTCTCCTCTACGAACGTTTGCTGGCAGGCAAAACATTGCTCTGCCATCGGTTCGTTCGCGGCTCCACATGCATCGCAGTACATCATCTGTTCTGCTCTCCTCAGATAGGACGCCTGATCGTTTGCATTACTAGAAACGTTGCATACCCGTTCCTATTATAGCATGGTATGGTAGATTTTACCCATGCAATACCTCTATGGGGGGAGATTTGGGACGATTCTGTACTGGTAGTACTATCTTTTTTTCGCTGAATGGCAAACTTCGCATGAGATGAGCGTGAAATCATTCCTTGTGTTCCTTGTCGTTGCGTGCGAGATCGGCAGAAAAATCGCACAGGAGGGTGTGAAGCGCTTCCTGCCCCCGCTCAGTCAGGTGATATACATGCCGATCAGGGCGACCGGACTGCCGCTCGACTTCATGGGAACTGGCTAACCGTTTGCATTTCCACAGGTGTCACCTTTCGCCCACGTTCGTTCGTGTAGAGAGAAAGAGATTTTTCTCATGATGAGAGTAATGCGAGCAGGAGGGCCCATGTCATCCGTTCGGAACGCGACAAGTGCTTCACGGTCGTTGAAGAGACACCACGCTCTCCCAGAGGAGATCACACAGCCAGCATGCGTCCTGTGATCTACGAATTGTTCGTGCTTGGCGAACTCATGGTCCAGCCGATGTACGGCTCGTTTCTCCATGAGACGGCAAGCCGCATCCTGGGGCCATTTCGCCCGTTGAGTTGGGGGATCATCTCCCCCCTGATCCGCCGTCTAGAACAGCAAGGGTTGACGACTTTCCTGATCGCGCAGCACCCGGCAGGCGAGCCTGCGCGGAGACGTGGTCAGCCCAGGCGCACTTATGCGATTACACCGGCTGGCCGCCAACGCTTCTTGAGCTTGATGCTCACGCCAGGCGAGTATAGCCAGGACACACCTGAGGAGTTTGTCATCAAACTGACCAAGTTTCAGTTTCTGACCCCGGCCCAGCGGCGGAGTGTGCTCCTCTGGTATCGTGGCTACCAGGACCGCCTATACACTGCCTATCAGGAGGGACTCGACTATGTGCTCCACAACCCGGAGATCACCGAGGCGGAGCGTGCCTGGATCAGGTACTCCATCGATTACCGGCTGCACCTGGTGCAAGCTGAACGCTTCTGGCTCGATCAGCAGATCGCTCTCGCGCACAGCGAGCAAGACCATGGCAATCAGTGAGGGATGCGAGCGTCGGCAACATGCACAGCTCAATAGGTCCAGCGCTCCTTCAGGTGGCGCTGGACCAAAAAAAGGAGAATCATCATGACTGATTACCAGCAGTCCGCTGAGTCCCCCCAGCCGAGGGCGGATGCGGCGTTGCGGCCCAATCGTCCGCTCAAGATTGGAATCAACCTGCCGACTGTCGAAGGGACTCTGGAGGGCGCGACTGCGGGTTGGGCAGACCTCTTCGCCTTCGCGCAACGGGCGGAGGCGCTCGGCTTTGACTCGCTCTGGGTGCCGGATCATCTGCTCCTCAGGTGGCAGGAGCAGACGCGAGGGATCTGGGAGTGTTGGTCGTTGTTGGCGGCGCTAGCTGCCGTGACCAGCCGGATGGCCTTAGGCCCGCTCGTCACTTGCACGGCCTTCCGCAGCCCGGCACTCCTGGCAAAGATGGCTGACACCGTCGACGAGATCAGCGGTGGACGCCTGATCGTCGGGCTGGGTGCCGGCTGGAATGGACCCGAGGACCGTGCCTTCGGTGCTGCCAGCGACCATCGCGTTGACCGCTTCGAGGAAGCGCTGCAGATTATCGTGCCGCTGCTTCGCACCGGACAGGTCGACTTCGAGGGCAAGTACTACCAGGCGCACGGCAGTGAGCTGCGGCCACGCGGGCCGCGCATCGGTGGCCCGCCGATCCTGATCGGTGCGAAGGGTCCGCGCATGCTGCGCCTGGCGGCGACCTATGCCGACCTCTGGAATGCCGAAGGGCCGCTGCGTCGGCCTGAGGAAATCGTCGCGCTGCGCATGTCAGGCGATGCTGCCTGTGCTGAGGTTGGACGCGATCCCGCCACGCTCGGTCGCAGTGCCTCTGTGGTGGTCAACCTCCCAACGGCGCAAGCTCAGGTCGGGCAGCGCTCGCCGGCACAGGGGGAGCAACCGGAGCCGACTTCGCCCGGCGAGATCGCAGAGATGCTCCGTGGCTACGCGCGCCAGGGCCTCTCTCATGTCCAGCTCTGGCTCTCTCCCAACACCGTTGCGGGCCTGGAGTGGTTCACGGCGGTCCTCGACCTGCTGGATCATGGTGAAGCGTGATTCCAACTGTAGACAGGAGGTATGGCTTTATGAAACTGGGACTTCATCTCTATGATTTTACCTGGCCGGGAGGAGCGAGTCAGCTTGGCCCGACGCTGGTCAAGATCGCGCAGACGGCCGATGCATGGGGATTTGATCGTCTCAGCACGATGGACCATGTGTGGCAAAGCCACTATCTGGGCGGACCGGAGCGCGAGGTCCTCTCGTGCTATCCGACCCTGGCGTACCTGGCGGCCCACACCAGCCGCATCAAGCTGATGGCCATGGCGACGGCAGCGCCCTACTGGCAGCCGGTCCTGCTGGCGAAGACGGTGACCACCCTGGATGTGCTCTCTGGTGGTCGGGCCTGGCTCGGGATTGGAGCTGGCGACTATGAAGAGGAGGCACACGGCTCGGGACTGCCCTTCCCTCCACTGCACGAGCGCTACGAAAGGCTAGAGGAGATGGTGCAGATCTGCTTGCACATGTGGCATGGCTCTCAGGGAGACCAGCGTCCCTACGAGGGGAAACACTACCGCATCGAGCGACCGCTCAACCTCCCGCAGAGCCTCACGCGGCCTCATCCCCCGATTCTGATTGCAGGCAGTGGCGAGCAAAAGACGTTGCGCCTGGTCGCACGCTACGCCGACGCCTGCAACCTCCAACCCGGCCCAGAGATCCCCAAGAAGTTGGAGATCCTGCGTCGGCATTGTGAGGCCGAGGGACGCGATTACAACGCGATTGAGAAGACGTGTGCGTTTGCCTTCGACGTGGGCGAGGATGGCTCCAAGGTGGGCGAACTGATCGGGCACCTGCGTGGGCTGGCACAAATGGGGATTGAGACGGTCCTGGGGGTGGTCCCCAACATTGCGGCGATCACCCCTCTTGAACTGGTCGGGCGTCTGGTCATTCCCGCAGTCGTGGACTTCTGAGGAGAGCTCCAACGAAAAAAGTTGAGGATCAAGTGGAGACTGGGATGTGGAGGCGAGACCATCGCATGGTGCCAGGCATCTGAAGGACAAGGAAGGCACAGGTCGGGACAAAAAGGACCATGGCAGACAGTGAAAGAAAGGAAGGATACGATGAACCGAGAACAGACTGAACAAGAGGTGGCGCAGCTTGTAGACACCTGGGCCACTGCCGAATTACAGCGTGATACCGCTTTTCTTGAGAAGATACTGGCGGACGACTTCGTTGGGGTCGGGCCGCTGGGATTCCTGCTGACCAAACAGGAGTGGCTCGCGCGGCATCAGACCGGCGACTTGAAGTACGACGTTCACACCCTGGATGAAGCCAGGGTGCGCGTGTACAACGAGGCCGCCATCTTGATTGGCCGTCTCACCCAGGAAGCGACCTATCGGGGCAACCCCATCAACGCGCAGTTGCGCACGACGCTGGTGTTTGTCCGCCAACACGGGCAATGGCAACTGGCCGGTCTCCACTTCTGTAATATCGGCCAGCCCCCGCCTTTCGCGCGATCCTAAGTCGCCCCCGACCGGCGGCTCACGTGGTCGCCGGTCCCGCCGGGGGTGCAAAGAGACGATAGGAAACCACTGTGTATCAGATAAGCTTCCTACACCGCCTGCCAGACCTGAATCGTCCGATCGCTGCCAGCCGAGGCGATCCTCGCACCGTCGGGCGACCACGACACGGTCGTCACGTAGCCCGTGTGGCCCGCGTAAGTGAAAGTCAACTTCTGGTTGCCCACGTTCCAGATCTGCACGGTCTTATCGTTGCCACCGATCGCTACGTGCTCGCCTCGGGGAGACCAGACCACACTATTCTTGATGGTAGTGCTATTCTCGCCCATGGAGAACATCTGTCTGCGCGTCTGCACGTCGCCGACGAGGACGCGGCGATCGCTGCTCGCCGAGGCGATGCGCCGGCCATCCGGCGACCACGCGACGGAGAAGATCTGTCCATTGTGCGCGTTCAGCGTCTCTATCTTGCGCGTGAACGAGAGGATGCTGCTAATGAAGGAGCGCTTGGGAAGCTCCTTCGTTGGGTCCCAGGCGTGCACCTTGCGATCCTTGCCCGCCGAGGCGACGCGCCGGCCATCGGGCGACCACGCGATGCAGTGGATCTTATCGGTATGCCCGGTGTAGACATAGATGGGCTTCTCGGTCTTAGCCTTCCATACCCTGACCGTCTTGTCACTGCCGCCGGAGGCGATGTAGAAGTTGTCGGGCGACCACGCGACGGCGCTGACCTCCTCATTATGGCCGCGAAAGGTGATCAGCGTCTTGCCGGTTCTCGCGTCCCAGGTCTGAACCGTGCCGTCATCGCTCGCTGACGCCAGATACTTGCTATCGTGCGACCATGCCAGGGCGTTGACGTGCTGGTTGTGCCCCCTGTACGTCAGGATGTGTTTGCCGTTGCTCGCGTCCCAGACCTGGGCGGTCCTGTCAAAGCTGGCCGACGCCAGGTATTTCCCATCGGGCGACCAGGCGATGGTCGTGATGCGTGAGTTATGACCCATGCACGCGTAAAGGAGATTCGCCTGTGGGATAACGCGTGACTGTGGGGAACGCTTCGGCGCGGGTGGCAGGGCGGGCATCTTCGCGGCAGGAGGCAGGTAGGCGCCCGGCGCACCCGTCTGCAAAGGATGCGTCGTTCTGTACACGAGTGCGATGCGCAGCAACTCCTGTCGAACCATGGCAATGCTCGCCGGCCTCTTGCTGATATCCACACTCACCATACTCGCTACCAGCGTATCCAGCCCCCTGAGCGCGGGCTGGTTGGTAAGCTGGATCGGTGCGAAATGGAACGGCGTCTCAGAGGGATCGTCGCCCGTGATCAACTGGTGCAGCGTTGCGCCCAGGCTATAGATATCGGCACGCGGCGTGGTCTGTGATTTGCCGTACTGCTCCGGCGGCGCATACCCGGACGAGCCGAGGGCCGTCGTATCCCTGTTCTGGCCCGGCTTGAAGTGGCGCGCGATGCCGAAATCGATCAGGTACACGTGTCCGCCGTTGGTCAACATAATATTGGCGGGTTTGAGGTCGCGGAAGATAATTGCCGGATTGCGCGTGTGCAGATAGTCCAGAACCGAGCAGAGCTGTAGTGCGATCTCAAATATCTTTTCGAGCGACATCTTCTTGCCGCCCAGGCCGTTCAGATGCGCCTCCAGCGTCTCGCCCTCAATAAAGTCCATGACGAGATACGTGCGCCCGGTGTCGGTAAACTGCTCGTAGATACGCGGCAGGTTGGGGTGGGTCAGCCCGGCCAGCAGGAGCGCCTCGTGCCTGAACGCCTCCGTCGCCGCCACAAACTCCTGCGTCCCCAGATTGCTCTGGCTCATCTCTTTGACCGCCACCAACCGATTGCCGAATTGCGTATCCGACGCCTTGTAGACCGCGCCGAAGCCGCCGCGCCCCGCCTGGTCGAGAATGACGTAGCGCTGCTTCAACGTGTGCCGCTGCGTCAGCATCCCGGTCAGCGTCGAACTGATCGACAACGTACTATTCGGCAGTGTGGCATTCTGTAACGTAGTGTTTGGCAGCGCACCTTTTGGCAGCGTAGCGTTTACATCCTGTAGTGACTGACCGCATACACGACAAAACTGCGCCTGCATACGGTTCGCGGCCCCACACGTATCACAAAATTGCGGCTGCATCTCGACAATCCTCGTAGTAAAAACATTTGTACTAGCTCTACTCTATGCTGTACCTTAGTATATATGCCAGAGGGTTGTCAAGAGGCGCGCTACTTCCCAGTAAGAACGTAGTTTACTCGACATTTTTTATCTGGTCGTTGAACACAGTCTTCGTCCTATCCCACCGGCGCACGGTGTACAGGTGCGTCGTGCCCGTGTAGATACCGTTGTAGTAGCGCCTGGTGACCGCCTGCCAGACCGCCTCAACCTGGTCCCAGCGAATGACGACCATGATGGAGCCCATGCGCAGCAGACCCTCGCTAAAGACATAGACGTGCGAGCCACGTTCCAGAAAGGCTTTTACGCACAGCCATTAGCCAGCTAATACAGCCGTCAACAGCGCCACGAAACCAATCAGGCGGCCTATATCACCGGCAGCATCGAAAAACTCCCCATATGGGGGGCCAGATATTGTTGCACATTCTATATAATTAAAATTGATAACTATACCTATTGTCGCCAAAACTTGCAAACTTTCAGTATGGACTATAAAATAATGACTCCAGGCATGTTTTTCCCTTAATTGGGTCCGTAACAAGAAACAGTGGAAGATACAAATTTTTGATGGTGCGCGTGCAGTGAGGAAAAAAACACTATGATAGACAAAAATGATGAGTACGACATTGCAATCTCCTATGCAGGTGAGGACCGCACTTACGCTGAAGCTCTTGCTACTATCCTGCAACGTCAAGGCATCAGGGTCTTTTTTGACAGATATGAAAGAGCTACACTCTGGGGTAAAAATTTATATACATACCTGTCTGAGCTCTACCAGAAGAAGGCTCGTTACTGCATCGTATTCCTTTCCGAACACTACGCACGATCTTTGTGGACAACTCATGAGCGCGAAGCTGCTCAAGCACGAGCTTTTAAAGAAAACAATGAGTATATTCTTCCCATACGCTTAGACAAAACTGATATTCCTGGCATTCTGCCAACGATAGCCTATATAGACTGGTTCACAGAGACGCCTGAAGGAATCGCAAGGCTTATTTTAGAGAAACTTGGTAGGTAAGGATAATACCATGAAAAATGCCAGGCACTATAAGTATGACATTGCTCTATCCATAGCAGGTGAGGACCGCGCCTACGCAGAAGCATTGGCGGAGGAGTTAAAGCGTCGCAAAATAAAATACTTCTATGACGATGAAGAGAAACACAACCTCTGGGGCAAGAATCTCTATCCCTATCTCTCCGATCTTTATCAGAACGAAGCACATTATTGTGTGATATTTATTTCAAAGCATTATGCAACGAAGCGTTGGACTAATCATGAGCGCGAGGCTGCGCAGGCACGCGCCTTTCAGGAGAACGAAGAGTACATCCTACCGATCCGTTTGGATAATACAGAACTTCCTGGTATACTGCCAACAGTTGCCTATCTTGAATGGCCGCCAGAGACTGCCGAGACGGTTGCAGACCTTATCGCCAGGAAACTGGGAAGAGAGCCGTATATCGCTCCCCGGCTCGCCGTCTCCGAAGCCATTCAAGCAATTATGCCCACCACCTCTCCAGATGTTACCCCTGAAAAGGCTATCAGTAAAAGTCGTAAGAGAGGTGAAGTTGCGGAGGACGCTGTATTGCAAACATATATACATGAGCTTGAAAAAACATATGAAGCTGGCAATGCCAGTGAAATGAGTTATCGCCTTGCCCTGGAAAGTCTCTTAAAGGATCTGGTACCTGGTATTACTGTCACCCATGAACCAAAGCGTAAAGAATATGGATCTCCCGACTATGTTATTTCGCAGAAGACAGGACACGGTTTACTCACTATTGGCTATATCGAGGCAAAGGATGTGGACGCACATCTGGATGATATCGAGCATGATGCGGAACTATCGGAACCAAAAACACGTGATGGACAACAACTAAAAAAGTATCGCCATGCCTTGCCCAACCTCGTTTTGACGAATTATCGCGAGTTCCGCTGGTATCTACACGGTCAACTTTGCCTATCGGCCCGCCTTACAGTTCCTAAAATTGATGGTGGTATTACCGTCAAGAAAAAGGGTGGGAAAAAAGTTGCTGACCCCGGTCCGATGCAAATGTTGCTCGGCACTCATGCTCATAATACGCTGGATGTCGCTCGCTTACTCGCTAATTTTCTTACCTATAGCACGGAGCCGATAAGCAATCCGAAAGAGCTGGCGGAGCGTATGGCACGCATTACCCACATTATCCGCGATATGACAGTTCTTTCGTTTAGACAGAACGAGATACCAGATACCTTGCGCGATCTTTACGAAGCATTCAAGCAGGTACTTATTCCTGATCTGGACGTGCCAGAGTTCGCCGATATGTTCGCACAGACGCTCGCCTATGGCCTGTTTGCTGCACGCTACAACCATACCAGCACCGAACCTTTCCGCCGTCAAGATGCAGCACGCGAGATCCCCAACACAAATCCGTTCCTGGCCGATCTTTTCGAGAAGATCACCGGCAGAGAAATGGATAACGTACCCTTCGTCGGCTTTGTGGACGACCTGGCGCAACTGCTGGCCCAGACCGATATGAATGCAGTGCTGGCCGATTTTGGTAAGGGCACACGTCGTGAAGATCCGCTGATCCATTTCTATGAAACGTTCCTGGCCGAATACAATCCGAAGTTGCGCGAGTTGCGCGGCGTTTACTACACGCCCGAACCGGTTGTTTCCTATATCGTGCGCTCGGTAGACCATATTCTGCGCACGCAGTTCGACTGCGCAGGAGGATTGGCCGATACATCACAGACTACCTATACATACGATAACAACGGCCAGAAGCAGGAGAAGACCTCGTCGCGCGTGCTTTTGCTCGATCCTGCCTGCGGTACCGGAACGTTCCTCTATGCCGTCATCAATCATATTCGCGAGCGATATAGGGAGCGCGGCAATGCTGGCATGTGGTCAAGCTATGTACGCGAGCACCTGCTGCCGCGTATCTTTGGCTTTGAGCTCCTGATGGCCCCCTATGCAATGGCCCATCTAAAATTAGGCATGCAGCTCGCCGCGTTGGATCTGCCGGAAGCAGAGCGGCAAACATGGTCGTACGACTTCAAGAGCAAAGAGCGCCTCGGCCTCTACCTGACGAACACATTGGAGGAAGCTATGCAGCGCCCGGAGATGCTCTTTGCGCGCTCCATCTCCGAAGAGGCGAACGCCGCCGCGCGCGTCAAACAACAGTATCCCGTCATGGTCGTGCTGGGCAATCCTCCCTATTCAGGACATTCTGCCAATAAGGGTCAGTGGATCATCGATCTTCTCCACGGGATGGACTCTAAGACCGGTAAGAAGGTCGGAAACTATTTCGAAGTGGACGGTGTTTCTCTGAATGAACGTAATCCCAAGTATTTGAACGATGATTATGTTAAATTCATTCGTTTTGCACAATGGCGTATTGAACAAACAGGATATGGTATTCTTGCATTTATCACTAATCATGGCTATCTGGATAATCCCACCTTTCGAGGAATGCGTCAGAGCCTTATGCAGAGCTTTGATGATATCTATATCCTCGATCTGCATGGTAACAGCAAGAAAAAAGAGCGTTCTCCCGATGGGACAAAAGACGAGAACGTGTTTGATATACAGCAAGGTGTTGCGATTGGTATCTTCGTCAAGCGAGGGAAAAAGACATCTGGTCCTCATTCTGCAACTATTCACCATGCAAATTTATGGGGAGCACGCGAGGAATATGATAAATCGACAAAATCTCAAAGTCTTATTGGTGGTAAATACCACTGGCTAAAAGAGCATGATGTTGCTACTACACAATGGACAATCCTTAATCCACAATCATCTTTTTATCTTTTTAAACCACAAGATATCGACGTAGAAACAGAATATGAACAAGCGTGGGTAGTAAATAATATTTTTACTACCAGTGCTAATGGATTTAAAACGCATAGAGACCATTTTTCTGTAGCTTTTCATTTAGGTGAACTTCACCGTAGAATAGGGCAATTACGTAACATTAACGTCAGTGATGAGTATTTAAGGGACAAATTTAAATTAACTGATACAAATGATTGGAAAATACGACAAGCAAGAACTGCGATTAGTCAATTAAAAGATTGGGAAAAACCAATAATGCCCTGCCTGTATCGTCCTCTTGATAGGCGTTTCTGTTACTATGGTACATATTTGATGGATAGACCGCGTGAAGCTGAGCTATGGCATGCTCGCTTCCCTAATATGTGTCTTGCGACTGGTAGACAAGGGCAAGTGGTTGGAGGTAACATATGGAACCTGGTAACTGTAGGAAAAGATGTTGCGGATACCAATCTTTTTTATCGTGGTGGTATTCAATATTTCCCTCTGTACCTCTACAAAATGAAGCCAAAAGATACCCTCTTTGATAAATTAACACTCGAAGACTCTGCTGATCGCAGTTCTAATATCTCGCACGTATTTGTCAAAACTTTCTCGGAAAAAATCAACATGCATTCTATTCCAGATGGTAAAGGCGATCTGCAACAAAATTTCGGTCCCGAGGACATATTCAACTATATGTATGCAATTTTCCATTCGTCAACCTATCGGAAGCGCTACGCCGAGTTCCTCAAAGTCGATTTTCCGCGCCTCCCACTTACCTCAAACATCAACCTGTTCCGAGATTTATGTATCATCGGCGACAGGCTGGTAAAGCTTCATCTCATGGAAGTTTCTGGTTCACCTCTTCCCTCCTATCCTGCGAAGGGCGATAATCTGGTAGATGCTGTGCGTTATACAGAACCTGGTCAGGGCTGGGAGCAGGGGCGCGTCTGGATCAACAAGGCGCAGTACTTCGAAGGCGTCTCGCTTGAGATCTGGAACTTCTTCGTGGGAGGCTACCAGGTCTGCCAGAAATGGCTCAAAGATCGCAAGGGCCGCACTCTATCCTACGAAGATATCGAACACTATCAACAAGTTGTAGCGGCCCTTGATGAAACGAATAGGCTTATGCAGCAGATCGATGATGTAATCGATACACACGGCGGTTGGCCCATTATGTGAATCCCCGCTTGCTATTATCCCTCACTTCAGGAGTAGACTTCACTGCCCGGTAGAGCCTGGCCGATTAACATAAGCACGGGCTTAAATGGTGATACAGACCGAGATGGTAAAGCATATGTAAAAATTAGTATCAGTCCCCCAATAATACCTATGAGGAGCAAGATAGCTAGAATAATTTCGAAGATAACCACCCGTTTTGAGGTTGTTCTTTTTAAGGACGGGATGCGCAGTGATGTGGGCAAAGAGAATGGTTCCTGTCGCATCAACGCGATTGGATACACAGGTTGTACTTCCAGGCGCTGCGCAGAAGATGGTAAGCCCGTCAGGTTCTGGAGGGTTGCTTGATTCACCTGTTCCTCAGAGACCTGTTGTTCTGCTGGCAGTAGAGGATGCTGCGACAGTAGTTCCTGGGGCTGCATCTTCCTGAGTTGTACCGCGTGCGGGCGCGGCCTCGAGTGCTGTGGCGCTATCGATGATGGAAGGTGCTGCACGCCCAGGCGCTGCTGAGGCTGGGTAAAAGGGAGAGCCTGTTCGGGTCGTGATGGTGGGCGCAGGCCTGGACGTTGAGCAGGCTGGGGTGCTGCCATATTCAGCGGCGGCTCAGGCTTTGCAACTATAGGCGAATTTTCAGGAGGTGGCAGTTTCTCCAGACGTATTGGGCGCTCCAGCGGCCTCTTCATAATCTCCGCAGCGGGCAGGCGCTCGGTCTCGGGCTCAAAGCGTCGTTTGCCCGGTGAACTTTCTCTGGACGCGGTATCGATGGTTGCAGGCGCGTAGCCAGCGTTGTCCTCCCGCTGCCCCCATACCTGCTCAGCGCTCGCGGGCAAGTGATATGCAGACATGTCGCGGGAGTTACCAGTTTTGAAGGCTCTGGTAACGGGGATGTGACGCACCGGGCCGGTGTTCGGTGGGCTGTTTATAACTGCGCCGCAATGTTTGCAGAAGCGCGAATAGGCCGGCAATGTTGATTTGCAGGATGAACATTGAATACTACTCATATTTAACCTCCTTTCAGAGTATCTCTTCAAGACCCCGTATCTGTCCAGATCCCCCCTGGCTCCGCGCGCTCTGCGGCTCAGGTCGCCAGCCCCACCACCCACACCCAACCGCTTGTGAAGCGCCTTTGGCGCTGATGAGTCCTGAACAGATACACTGAACATATTTAGGAGAACGAGAGCGTATCTCCGACCAGTTCGTCCTGCTGCAGAGGCCCGATGCCTGCAACAACCAGCGGACTGAGCAGCGAGAAGCGGTGCAAGACGTTCAGCACCTGCTCCTGCGTTACTGCATCGATCGACTCCTTCACCTCCTGGATGGTCTTCATTTTGCGCTCGTACCACCACGAGCGCGCGATCGCGCCCATGCGCGCGCCCGAACCCTCGCCGCGCATCACATTCTCGCTCTTCAACTGCACCTTCGCGCGCTCCAGTTCGTCGGCGGTGATGCCTTCCTGCTCCAGCTTGCGCAGCTCGTTTACGATGACCTCCAGACACTCGCGCCCCTGCTCAGGCGTAGTGCCCGCATAGATACGCATCGCGCCGATCGCCCTGTTGCTGGAGAGGCTGGCGGAGACGCCATAGACGAGGCCGCGCTTCTCGCGCACCTCGACGAAGAGGCGCGAAGCCATATTGCCGCCCAGCACCTCGCTGATCACCATAGCCGCGTAGTAGTCGGGATCGGTATAGTTGGGGAAAGGAGCCATCAGCGCCAGATGCTCCTGCTTGCCCTCTTGATGCTCCAGGAAGATCGTGTTCTGGGGAGCGGGCTTCTGCACGGGCGAAGGGCTCGCCTGGCCCTGCCAGTCTCCAAAGAGATCTTGCAACTTCAGCACCACGTGATCCCAGTCGAACTTGCCAGCGATACTGAACAGCACATTATTCGGCTGATAGCGCGCCTTCCAGAAATCCAGCAGGTCTTTGCGTTGCAGCGTGCGCACGCTATCGGTCGTCCCCAGGATCAAACGACCGAGCGACGTACCTTTATAGAAATTCGAGCGGACATATTCAAAGATGCGGCTCATCGGCTCATCGTCGTGGCGGCGGATCTCTTGCAGCACAATACTGCGCATCTGCTCCAGTTCATCTCTGGGAAAGGTGGGTGTCAGCAGCACCTCATGTAACAGATCGAGTGTTGCATCGAATTTGTTATGTACGATCTGCGCCCACACCTGGCCGGTCTCCAGGCCAGTGCTGGCCCCCTTGCGTGCACCAAGAGACTCGAATTCTTCGTTGAGTGAGCGAGCGTCCCTTTTCTTCGTGCCCTGGAAGAGCATGTACTCAAAAAGGTGGGCCAGCCCCAGTTTGTCTTCTGGTTCATTGACCACGGCTGCATCGAGCTGGAAGCCAAAGGTAGTCGAACTGAGACTGGGCATATATTGGCCAATCATCTCTATACCATTGGGCAATTGATGATGAAAATAGTTCGGTGGTAGACCTTGCTGGTCACTTGTATTTACGTTCATCTAATCCTCTCAAGGCGCTTCTCGCCACGCACTAAACTCTTGCCATCTATGCGTTACCCATAGATGGTACACATATAAACTTACAGCGGCCCCTTTTTGCAATGACGGAAAGGTCACCGGGTGGAGATTGCTTTGTGGCCGTGCAGTTATTGTACCATTTTACGCCAGTAATTGATCTCACTTCAAGTTTCGTCAGCTACGCCAGTCTATCGCTTTGTGGAGAAGAGAGAAACGCCCAGGCCAACCAGCGAGACAAGCAGGAGCGCGCCCGCGAAGACCAGGAAGGTGCGCGCGGTACCGATGTCGGGCATGGTAACGAGGACCGGGAGGAAGGTTCCGACGATGCTGCCTGCCGTGGAGATGGCGTAGAGCAGGCCCGCGTTGCGTCCCGATCTGCCTACCTGCTCTACACGCAGGCGTATGGCGAACGGCGAGATGCAGCCGAGCAGAATCATAGGCAGGGCGAAGAGCAGGATGACCGAGACCAGCGAGCCGTAGAAGACATTGTAGGAGAGTGTGGAGAAGGTGAGCAGCGCCCAGTTGAGGACTGGCGGCGCAATGACAGGGATCAGCGCCATCAACAACGAGGCGACGATGGGAATTGTGTAAAACAGTTGGAGACGTGGATAACGATCGGCAAGCAAGCCACCGACGTAGTAGCCGACGGTTAGATAGAGCAGGATAAGTCCGATCAGGCTAGCCCATACGAAGAGCGTGCTGCCGAAGTCGGGCGCGAGCAGACGCGAGGCGGCCATCTCGATGGCAAGCGAGGCAGCGCCCGCGACAAATACCAGTAGAAGCAGCAGCCAGTCCTGGCGCGCACGCCGGGTGCGTGTAGCGCCTTCGCGTGTCCTCCTGGGACCTGATGTAGCGATGGACATAACGGGAAAACTCTCTTTCGTTACGAGCGACCAGAAGCTATTGTTGCGTATCCAGCGGCACAAAGCGAGCAAGTACCTGCGACTGCATTCTGAGCGCGGTCTGGCGCAGGTTGGCGTACTTATCTGGTCCTATTTTCTGCTCCAATGCGCGCAGAAACGTCTCCAGCATGACAACCGTCGGATCGTGCAGATCCTGGCGCTGACGCCGGGCTTCTAGCAACAGCGCCATGCCTTCACGGTGCAGACCCTGCTCATAGAGCAACATACCCAGGTTCGTTAATATCATACCCTGGTTATGCTCCCCTTTCAAATGGTAGGCGAGATGCAACGACTCAAGATAGTAATCAAAAGCCTGTTTATAGTCTTTCTCGCTCTGATGAAGCAGGCCCAGATTGTGCAGCAAGATCCCACGCAGAAGGAGATCCTGTTTCTCTTCGTTGAGCGATAGCGCGCGCTCGAAATTGGCGCGGGCCAGGGCATATTCGCCGCGTATGCGATAGAGTTCGCCCTGATTGGCAAGGGTGGTTGCCTCCCCCAGGCGATTCCCGAGCTGGCGCTGCATCGAGAGCGCTTGCTCAAAATATGCCTGGCTTTGCTGGTACTCGCCCATTCGTCCATAGAGCATGGCAACGTGACTGCAGACCAGCGCCTCATCACGCCGCAGCAGAACGCCAAAGGGAGGAAGCAGTCCTGTATAGAGGCCGATTAACGTATTCCAGGCTCCCCACTGTACCATGCTTTCGTGCAATCCCTCCTCGAAAAGCAGGTCGCAGGCGCGCTGCCAGCGTCCACCGAGACACAGGTGGCGTATTGCGGAGACGATCGGCTGGACATCCTGCAATCCCTGCCGTTGCTCGCGGGGCGGACAGAGCTTACGGATACAATGTTGATAATACGTGGCGACCTGCATATGTCCGGCGGCACAGGCAATCTGTAGCGCCTCGGCATTGTTAAGGGCTGGACTCTGCGGAATTTTTATACCCAGCGCTGCCAGCGCCTCTTCCCGCTTCTGTTCGTTGCCGTCGAGATAATGTTCCAGCATATACTGCCGCAACAAGGGATGGAGTATATAACAGTGCTCGCCAGTTGCATCCAGCGATACCTGGACCAGAGAGAGATGGGCCAGCACACTCAGTTCATGCTCGAAAGGTCCCGGGGGATGCCTGTCGGCACCGCTCGCATCGCTACCCATAATGGCCATAATGACGCCTTCCAATGGCACGGGTTCGGTAAAGAGGCTCAGCGCACGCATCAGTACGAACTGCAGAGGATTGAGATAATAGTGAATGCTGGCCAGCAGTTGAAATGTCACCTCGCCCGCCCACAACGGCTGATAGTCAGGCGAGTTCAAGAGATAGCTCAGCGCGATCCCACTGAGATTGACGAGCGCACAGAACAATACCAGGGCGAAGGCGTGGCCCGCGCAACGCTGCCAGACAAGCGACAACTCCTCCGGCGATCCCTGTACGCCACGCTGTTGCAGCAGGGCAACACCCTCGGGAAGACTGATACGCGAGACGAGGCAGGAACGCACGCGCGTCTCAACCATCTCCTCGTTGAAGAGGGAGTTATAGCTGGTCAGCAGGAAGCGACTGGCCCCCAGGTCCGTCTGTATCATCTCCAGAAAGAGCTGCAGCGCCCCACGTCCGGCAACTCCCTGGGTGATCTCTGGATGCAGCAACGACTCGAACTGGTCCAGGATGATAAGAGCATTTTCCTGTGGACGCCGCAGGGCCTGCTGCAGCGCCGCGATCTGCTGATCGGGCTTCAGTAGAAAAAGGCCGGAGGTATACATATTGATACTTTTAAGTATAGTCACAACTATATCAGGGAGCGTCGTGTAGGTATCGATACCCAGCCATACTATGTGGCTGGGCGCGGGCAGGTTCTGTTGTTTAGCCAGTAAGAGGCGATTGTATAATAGCGCTGCCAGCGTCGATTTACCGGCGCCGGGATTGCCTATCAGCAATACGGAACTGGTGTGTACATCGTTGAGCATACGCTGCATGGCATTGACGTCATCAGCGCGTTGCATAACGGTCAGAGGATCGGTCGGCGGTGGTGTCGCCGTATGTATACCAAAAGCGACAGATTGTCGCGCACCGTGTTTCATCTCGGCCAGCGCATAATCACTCCTCGACGCACGTTCTACATCTTCTCTCTGCGGTTCCCCCCACAGCATCTAGTCAACTCCTCTACAATGAGATCAATTCAAGGCAAGTATAGCATACCTCAAGTGGGCGCGAAATTAAGAATATAGCCTGAATATACTATCTGGGGTCAGGACTTCTCAAAAGTAGGGATGGGGCTTGCCTCCATCCGGTGACTACTTGTTGTGAACACCCTCCACAGGCCGGATGGGGGCAAGCCCCATCCCTACTGGCTACACCAACCACTTTTGAGAAGCCCTGGCTGAATGTGCTACTATAGTGGCGGTATCCTCATTAATGAAGCCGAACAGGCCAGGTTTTTTGCAACAGGCACCGGTCCTATTTCGCTCTCTTTATGCTTATCGCACTTCGTAGAAAGATAAAAACGTTCAGGTAGAAAGGGATGAACATGCTACGTATCATCTATATGGGAACGCCCCAATTCGCCGTACCAGCGCTCGAAGCGCTTATCAAAGGCGCGGCTCCCGGAGCACTCTTGCCTGATGGCTACGAGATCGTGACCGTGATTACGCGCCCCGATAAACCAGCCGGGCGTGGACGAGAGGTTGTCTTTTCACCTGTCAAGCAGACGGCTCTTAAGTATGATATCCCGATATGGCAGCCGGGCTCCTTCAAGAAGGCTGAAAACAGCGAGGCGCTGGCCGCGTATCACGCCGATCTGTACATCGTTGCGGCATTCGGGCAGATACTGCCTCAGAAGGTGCTGGATCAGCCGCGCTACGGGACGTTGAATATTCATGCTTCGCTGCTCCCCAGGTACCGTGGCGCCGACCCTATCGCCGAAACGATCTTGCAGGGCGACAAGGAGACGGGGGTCTCTATCATACTATTGGATGCCGGCATCGACACCGGTCCAGTCCTGCTCCAGCGCAGCATTCCCCTGGCTGAAGACGAAACCACAGGAAGCCTGACCGTCAAACTGGCCGATCTGGGGGCGCAGGCCCTGCTGGACGCGCTGCCGCCGTGGATCGCGGGCGAGATCACGCCGGAACCGCAGGACGAGTTGAAGGCGTCACATACACATATGCTCAAAAAAGAGGATGGCGAGATTCGCTGGGGGTTGCCCGCGATCGTCCTGGCACGCCAGGTACGAGCCTACACGCCCTGGCCCAGCAGCTTCACACACTGGCGGGGCAAACTGCTGAAGATTCTCAGCGCCCAGGCACGCTCGGTAGAACTGGCTAAGGAGGTTCCAGTCGGTACGGTCGGTATACGTGAAGAGGCGGGGCACCAGGTACTGGCCGTCGCCACGGGTTCGGGTCTTTTGCTGGTCAAACAGTTGCAATTAGAAGGGAAGAAGGCGATGAGCGCGGAGGAGTTTCTGCGTGGCTACGCACAGATCGTCGGCCAGGTCTTAGGGTAGCCCTTGCTGTCCATTTCGCCGGACGTCGATCTACGATCGGCGTCCGGCGAAACAAACGCGACTATCTGGCAACAGCTTTAGGACGGGTCACCAGAGCGCCAATAATGGCAATCACTGCAAGAGCAGCGAAAGCAAGGACATGTTTGATATGGATGGCCTTCGGATCGCCACTCGTCACCAGTACATGATTGTAGCCTGGAATGACATAATAGACACAGACAAGAATAGCCAGCACAGCAACGACAATCGCTGCATAGAACAATACGCGGTTATTTGAGTTCGCCATGAGTGAAACGTCTCCTTCATTTTCAAATCGACCATATGGTCAAGCCCCAGAACGAATGCTTATTATTCGCAACTAGCACAACCGATTTTCTCTACACTAGAAACGAGAAACATCCCTGCTTTGTAACGACGGGTGAGCAATCGTAGCCATTATGGGTAATCCTATTTCTAGGAGTGCACATGCAGCACAAACCAGAAGAGGAGCAACGACACTAGCCCGGCTCCCCAGCAGTAGTAAGCGAAGGGATCGAGGCGTCCATGCTCGAAGTACTTCATCAAAAATTTCGTACTCAAGTAGGCAGCCACGCCAGAGAGGACCATCCCGATCAAAATCAGGAGCAGCGTGTGCGGAGGCTGTCCAAACAGTAGCGGCACCTCCACCGCCCCGGCAGCAAAGATGATGGGCGTCCCCAACAAGAAGGAGAAGCGCGCGGCATCCTCGTGTGTGAGGCGCACGCCCAGACCCGCCACGATGGTCGAGCCAGAGCGCGAGAAGCCTGGAATAAGGGCAACCGACTGCGCCAGCCCGACGATCAACGCCTCCTTCCAGGAGAGGGCTACGAGGGGCCGAAAGTATACCTCGCGCTCCTTGGGAGAGAGATAGGCGAGTCTGGCCTCAGAGCGGCGCCGCAACTGCTCCCCCACGAAGAGGACGGAGCCGTTGACGATCAGAAATGTCGCAGCGAGCAGAGGTGAGGCAAAGGCTTTCTTCAGCGGCGACTCCAGAAAGACGCCGAGCAGGCCGGCGGGGATCGACCCGATGATGATGAGCCAGCTCACCCACTCGTTGGTACCTTTACGTACCTCGCCATCTTTGATACTCACCACCAGGGTACGCCCGACCTGAAACCAATCGCGCCAGAAATAGATCAGGAGCGCGATGCTTGTACCGAGGTGGAGCGATGTGATAAATGGCAGGAAGCAGCTCTCTCCTCCACAGCCAGTACTGGTCTCCAGATTGCCCCAACCCAGCAACCCTGGTAAAATCACCGTATGACCGAGGCTACTGATCGGAAAGAGTTCCGTCACGCCCTGTAAGAGTGACAGAACAACGGCCTGTACTATAGTTAGATTCATGCATTACTCTCTTGATAATAAGCAACACACCAGGATGCTTTTCAGCGAGTATCACGGGCGGACAGGCTATCTTCCCCTACGAGAAACGCCTGTACCGCATGACTAGAGACCTCACTACGACAGGTACTGTTGTTGGTCTTGCTGGAACTCCGCCAGTGTTTTGGCAAAGACAGAGGTTCCATCGCGCTTAGACAAAAAGAAGTAGTAGCCCGTAACCGGCGGTGAGGCTGCTGTCTGCATGCTGGCAAGACCTGGGCTACAGATAGGCGTTGGGGGGAAGCCAACCTGTCTATACGTATTCCAGGGACTATTCGTCGCATCATCATTCCCCGTTGTGCCCACAGGCAAAGGTGCCCAATACTTTTTAGGGGGCTGAGGAGGTGATTGAGTATCTAATGCATACTGCACGGTCGGATCTGCCTGGAGCAGGCCCCGGGTCTCTTCATTTTTTTTATAGACACGATTCCAATAAACACTCGCTATATTTCCACGATCTGCATTCACGCCAGCCTCACGTTCGACAATGGAAGCTAGAGTCAGCATGGTATACAGACTCATCTGGTGCTGTTGCGCCAGCTTATCGAGTTGATACTGCTGTATAGTATCACTCATAGTCTTTAACATCAAATTTACGACATCGCGCGCAGTACCATCGACGGGCACTTCGTAACTTGCCGGGAAGAGTAGTCCCTCCATGGTGGTATAGCCCGCAGGCACCTGCTTTAGAATAGGATAGCGGGCGGCATCGGGAAATTGATTGATATGTTTAGTATAGCGCAAGAAGTCGCTCGCCTTGAACTTCACAAGATCGGTGTTCGCGAATTGTTGGGCGATCTGTTCGAGCCGCCAGCCCTCGGGGATGACCACGCGGATCGCATCCGGCTGCGCGTTCAGCAATTGATCGATCATCTGGCTGATCGTCATGGCCGGGGTCAGCTTTTTGTAGATGCCCGCTTCCAGGTGGGTATCCAGGCCCTTGATACGTGCCCAGACGCGGAAGGCCAGAGCATTGCGTATGAGACCTTTCGCCTGTAAGTTATCTGCTATTTGAGCAGTGGTTTCGCCCCTGGAGATCTCAAAGGGAATGGGCTGAGCTTGCGAATTAGAGCTTGCGGGCTGAAAGATGTCCGTCGCCGTATTCCAGATATAGTACATGAGCCCAAAGATGATAACTCCAAGCAAAAGCACTGAGATAACAGCTACTCTTGATCCAGATCTTCTTCTCATACTTGTTTTTCCTCTGTCCTACGCCCCAGGTGGTCCAGGTATTCCTGGAGGATTACTGTTGCGGCCAGGGCATCGATTTCATGTTCCTTACGCCGTCGCTTTGTCTGCCGCCGCCGCTCGGACTGACCACCGCCCTCTCGCTGCGCGCGCAATCGCTGCGCCTCAACCGTTGAAAGGCGCTCGTCCCAGAAAGTGAGCGGGATAGTGATGTAGGGACGCAAACGCTCAACAAACGCCTGGACACGCTGACCTTGCATGTGGATCTGCCCGTCAAGGCTGATCGGCAGGCCAACGACGAGGCTCTCTGTGCCGGTCTCCTCGATCAGGCGCTGAATGGCCACAAAGGTCTGCTCTTCATTCTGAGAGACATGCAGCGTGGTATAAGGGGCAGCAAGCAGGCCGGCGCTCACCGCTACCCCGATTCTGACCGTGCCCACATCCAGGGCCATCAATCGAGCCATAGCAGATTCCTGATATCCTCACTATCCCTGATTATGGTATACCAGATAGACAAAACCCTATCGCCAGAATTTTAACGGAGCGAGAGGTGTTTTGTCCAGGCTTTACCCTGAAAGAGGGAACCGAAGGTACCACCCTTTTTTCCTATAACGGTTATGGACCGGAGGCAAGTTTGACGTTGGTGGGCAGCGACGAACCAGCCACATATCGCACATTGATATGATCCGTACGCAACGGCATCAAAGGATCAATGCCCGGCGTGATCTTCATATCCACCTTCTGTATACCCGGTATTATCCCTTGCAGGGTCGACGTCACCTCCGCACTCGTTTTGCCCACCAGCCTGCTGCGCACATCGGGGATCTTCTGAATGATCTTCCCGGTTGGCTTGAAGCTAAGCGTCATAGACAGGCCATTGGTGGTCGGAGTGAACTGCGGGATCCGTACCGCGTTCGACTGGTCTGCGATGATCTGATAGTTCTGATAGCGGGCATCCTTAGTCAGGGCCACATTTAACTGGGCAATGGTTGCGGATTGGAGCGTGGCGCTGCGCACGACTGGCAGCTCAACGCTCTGGGTCAGGCTCACCGGAAAGGTGCCGCTCTGCTCGATGTCATTGACTTTGGGCGCCCTGGTCAGCGTTGGCTGGGTGACGGGCTTGCCAGCCACATCGCCAGGGGCCAGTTGTTGTTTAATCCATGTCGTGATCTCGCCTTGAAGTTGCGCGCTCAACGCCGTTTGCGCATTGTTCAGATCCTTTTGCGTCACAGAGGTAGCCGTGCCAGCTCCGCCGCCCGAGGTCGCTGCGTCGTTGGTGACTTTTAGACTTAGACTGGAGATCTGCGTGTTGTTATATTGCGCAATAGTGCTCAGGCTGCTCGGAGGAATAGAGGTAATACTGTTGACAGGAACGTTGCCGGCATCGCCCGGACTCTGCGCCTGAACTGTTGTCGGCAGACTATTCAGACTGCTGCCCTTCGGGCCAACCGACACCTCAGCCTGTGTCACAAACTGCGTTCCATTGCTCGTAGTGATGATGACGTTGGACGGAATGACGACCTGCTGATTCCCGTTATTGGTAAAGAAGACGATGCCCTTCGCCGGGGCCGTACCGACCTTCGCGCTGCCGGTTGCATTTCCGGTTCCATTGATCGTAAAATCTTTTTTCAGCGTCTCGTCCTGAATCGTCCCTGCCGCTGCGTTAGAAGCGTTTGTAGGGCTCGCGAGCAACTTGACATTGGCCGAGTAGTTCTGGGCAGAAAGCGTCACCGTCACATCAGCCGTAGGTATGCCCCAGGCACCAAGACCAAGTAGGATAATGAAAAGGATGACTGCGACCACCACAAACAGGCCGATGGACTGCCTGCGTTGCGTCGCCGACCTTGCTGCGGTTGCACGCAATAGCGGGCCCTGCCGCGTGGGAATGCGCCCAGTCCCCGCCTGACGCGGCACTGGCTTCGATAGGGCGGGACGATTGCGCGACGACATAGTCCCACCTGGAGAGACAGGCGCCTGTCGTACCGGCAGATTACTACTAATCCGCGGCGCTGGACCCGTCGGGAAATTGCCGCTTGCCCTGGTGGCTGGTCCTGGTGAGAGATTGCCACTCGCACGTGAGACCGGGGTCGGCGGCATCGTTCCGCTCTTTCGGGGTACCTGATTCGGCGGGATTGCTCCACTCTTCCGCGGCATCTGATTTGGTGACAGGTTGCCGCTTGCCCTGGTGGCTGGTCCTGGTGAGAGATTGCCACTTGCACGCGAGACCGGGGTCGGCGGGATTGCTCCACTCTTTCGGGGTACCTGATTCGGCGGGATTGCTCCACTCTTCCGCGGCATCTGATTTGGTGGCAGGTTGCCGCTTGCCCGTGAACCGGGCTGTAAGTTGCGACTGATGCGCGGCGTTGTAAACGTACCTGACGCGGCGGGCGTCGCCGGAGGTGCCTGAGGCGTGACCTGCGTCGGTCGATCAGCGATAGGCGGCAAGGCATCGTCATTATCGAAGTCCTGTTGGGGCGCAGGCGAAGATATTGGCGGGACCGGAGGAATTACCGGCTGCCGTCCCGAACGCCGGCTGCGTTGACGCATCATGTAAGCACGCGACGGACCGGCCCGGTCCTGATCATCTTCCGCGAGCGGGTCCGATAACGGTTGAGGAGTGGGAGGGACATCATGAAGCGCAAAATCGTCCTGATCTCCATCGTACTCAATAACATGCCGGACCTCATCCGGTACGGCGGGTACATCTTGAATAGCGTGCTCGCTTGTGGCAAAGCCCTCGATCGTGGGCACCGAACCGCGCTGCTCCGCGAGAGGAGGATTAAAATCATCATCCAAAGACGCAAGCGGGTCCTCGCCGACGCTGGACAGCGGGGTCATCTTATAACCATAGCGAGAGCTCTCAAGCGTGTTGTTTTGAGCGGGAGTCGTCGTATCATCATTGTAGCCTGCATGAGCATTATGATCGGTCGGATCAGAGTCCGGTTCCGACTCTTCGCGGCCCTTCTGGCTCGCCGCCTCTCGGATATCTTGCGCCTTATTAAAGTCATCCATCCAGAGATCTGGGTCTTCGTCTATATGTTGTTGCGAGATTGGACGGATAGATGGCGGTTGATTCGCCTGAAAATTGTAAGGGATCTGCTCATCGGGCACGTCGTAGCGGTTATCCGGGAAAACAGAAGGATCGATATCACTGATGTTGCCGGTTACAACGCCATCACCCAATGAATTATCGTCATGCTCCACTGATTGTATAGAGCGATCGGTTGATGGCGACCATTGTTCCGCTGGATCGGGCTGACGGGAGCGCATAGAGCCCGTCCCATGCGCCGTGTTTTTAGCAGGGCGTTGGGTTGAACCGTTGGGCCGGCTCCGATTGCCCAGGATAGAGCGACCGGCGCGACTGGAAGGACGAGACCTGCCCGAAGAGGGAGACTCCAAAGAGTTTGCCACCCTGAATTTCACGGACAGGGCCACGGAGCGTATCTGTGGATCGGTACTGACCACCAGGATATCTTTCCCCAGCTCGCGAGAACGAGCGCGCAGCAGCTTCCAGGCCACATGACTACGTAACTGGCTCTGTGTCGGAATAACAAGTGTGATAGAGCGAGCCGGGATCTTCTCCAGACGCTCGCGCAGGCTAGTCAGGTCATCTTCAGGACTAATATAGATCGTCGTCTTCTCATCACTCATAAGCCCATTTCACCCCCTGTTCGCATACCAATGGTCGCAGCCTCTTTCATCCACACCAGGATCGACAAAACGCCTTTAGATGTGCATGGCGTTAATGACCCTGTCGAGCGCTCTCTCCAGTACATTATCCTCATTCTGTAGCTCGACGGCCTGATACGCCAGGGCCATCGGCGTAATATCTTGTGCGTTTACCAGCATCCCGCCACGATCCGAGATGCTTGCAACCATATCCGGTTGAACTGTTCGTATGATGGGTGGGCGCGAAAACGGCAGCCGTTCGGTCCACGGAAAGCTCTCCAGCCGCTGGTGAATATCGACCAGGGCCGAGCCGCCGCCCACGATATAGATCGCCGGCGGTAAAAGCTCGCCTTTCGCCAGTTCCTCGATCAGCAATTCAACGCTATCCATCCAGGTCTGGCATTCAGGGGCAAGAATAGCCTGAATCTCATCACGGCCACTGCCCTTGATCTCACCATTACTATAGCTGATTTTTAGCCGCTCGGCATCTTTTATAGAGATGCCCTTACTTGTAGCTATGCGGCGGGTGAAGGTCCTGCCACCCAGGGCGAACATGCGCGTCTCCTCGATGCCACCCTGTCGCACCAGGGCAATATCGGTCGTACCACCGCCAACATCAATAAAGATGGCCCCGCTATCGGCCCCCGCGTTCGTACTAAGGCAGCGCGCCAACGCATAGGGCTCAGCCACAATAGTGACCAGGGTCAGGTCCAGCCCCTGCGCCACGGTCTCGAGCGCGCCCAGTTGCATCAGTGGAGCAAAGGCGCTGAAGAGGGTAAGGGTGAAGTGACGGCCACGAAAGCCAATCGGATTGGACACAACCTGCCCATCGATGCGCACAGAGACAACCGCCGCGTTGGTCAGGCGCACTTCGATATTCTGATAGCCTGTCTCTGCCGCGATGCGCTCCCTGGCACTTTTCAGCAGTTTCTGCTGCGCGTTGGTAATAAGCGCCTCCAGCTCTTCCGCCGTGATGGGTTTCGCTGGCTGCTGGCGTTGTTTATTCACCGTTGTCGAACTGCCCTTGACCAGTTCGCCCGCGATACCGACGACTGCCGAGGGTGCGATGACGCCACCTGCCGCGTTCTCAGCCTTGAGCAGGGCTTCGTTGCAGTTAGCGATCACGCCGGGAATGTCGGTGACGATGCCATCGGACATATGCGTGTAGCTCTGCTGGTGACGCCCCACACCCAGCACCTCCGCGTGGTCCCCATGCACCTCGACGATAATAGCCTTCGCGTAGGCGGTACCGATGTCGAGCGCAGTATAAAGCTGACGCTCGCCGCCGTCGCGTTCGTCTTGCGGCTCGTCGTAGTCTCCAAACTCACTGGAGTAGTATCCGTTCTCTTCTCGCCTACTTCTAAAGAAACCCTTCAGACGTTCCAGGAGATTAATCATGCATTCGTCCCAAATCTATTGATCTACTGCCATAGCCCCGCAGGATACCTCCTGCTCTCTCTGTAGCGGTGCATGTTATGTACGTTATAGCACAAAAGTCACACCGCTTGCAAAGCTACTTCAGATTTTCGCGCACAAACTTTACGGCGAGGTCGAGCGCAGCGCCCAGCTCAGCTTTGTTTTTGCCGCCGCCCTGCGCTGATTCCGGTCGTCCGCCGCCCCTACCGCCCAGGCGCTCTCCGACGACGCCTGCGATCTTCCCGGCATGGAGGCCGCGCTTCGTCAAGGCTGCATCGACGCTTACCTGAATAGCAATGCGATCGGCGAGGTTGCTCGCCAGCACAACGACGCCAGGGCGAGCAAGCTTGCTACGCACCATATCGCCCATCTCTCGTAACACTTTATCGTCGGGCGCGCTCACGGTCGCCGCGACAACGGGAACATCCATGACATTTCTGGCCTGGCGCGCTACGCCCTCGGCCTCGTACAGCGCCGCTTCGCGCTGGAATTGTGCGATCTGCCGGCGTGCAGCCGCGAGCTCCTGCTGCAACTGGTCTACACGACTCTCAAGCGTATCGGGGGTCGCCTGCACCTTCGCGGACAACGTATCGACGAGGGCGCTGCGTCGGCGCAGATACGCCTCGGCCCCGCGTCCGGTAAACGCTTCGATACGGCGAATGCCTGCCGCGATGCTCGACTCCTGCACGGTGATGTATATGCCGATTTGACCGGTCGAAGAGCAATGTGTGCCGCCGCACAATTCGATACTGTTCCCCATAGCTACTACGCGCACAAGATCATCATACTTCTCGCCAAAAAGCGCCATCGCTCCTGTGGTCAGCGCATCTTGCAAGGGCATTATATTAGTATGAACAGGAAAATCGGCGCGAATCCAGCGATTAATCTGCTCGTCGAGATGCGCGAGGTCCGTAGCGGTCAGTGGTCGCGGGCTGGTGAAGTCGAAGCGCAGGCGCTCCGGCTCGACCAGGGAGCCGCGCTGCTCCACCTGTGGCCCTAGCAGATCGCGCAACGCCTTATGCAAAAGGTGCGTGGCGCTGTGATTGCGCATCGTGTCCAGGCGACGCTGCTCGATCACCTCGGCCTGCACGCTATCGCCGACGCGCAGGTGGCCCTCGTCGATGCGGCCGTAGTGAACGATCAGCCCCTTGAGGGGACGCCGCGTATCCTGCACGCGAAAAACGCCCATCGGTCCGGTAATATCGCCCCGGTCGCCGATCTGTCCGCCGCTCTCGGCGTAGAAGGGGGTCGTGTCGAGCAAGAGGAGCGCCTGCTGAGGCGCGCTGATACTCTCGACCTCCGCGCCATCCACAACCATGCCAACTATCTTGCTGCTGCCCCCGATGCCATCGTAGCCGACAAAGCGCGTGGGACCGAGGCGCTGGAGCAGCGTGGTAAGCGCCTGGTCATCCTGCGCCTGGACGAACGTACTTGCCGAGCGGCTGCGCTCCTGCTGGCGCTGCATCGACTGCTCGAAGCCGGAGGTATCGATCGTGAAGCCCTGCTCCCTCGCGATCTCCTCGGTCAGTTCCACCGGGAAGCCGTGCGTATCGTAAAGTTTGAAGACCTCTTCGCCGGGAATCACCATCTGCTGCCGCTGCTTCAGGCTCGCGAGCAGCTCATTCAGCAGCGCGAGTCCAGTGTTGAGGGTCTGGCCAAACTTTTGCTCCTCAATGCTCAGCACCTCGACGATGCGGTTGCGCTGCGTACGCAGTTCGGTGTAGTGATCGCCCATCAGGGCAACGACGGTATCTGCGGCAGCCGATAGAAAGGGCTTATCCAGGCCTAGCAGCTTGCCGTGCCGCACGGCGCGGCGCAGGATGCGGCGGAAGATATAGCCACGCCCCTCGTTGCTGGGCAGGACGCCATCAGCGGCCAGGAAGACCAGCGCACGCGCATGATCGGCGATCACGCGCAGAGATGTATCGGTCTTCGCATCCTTGCCGTAGCTCGTATTGGCGAGGGAGGCGAAATGATCGATAACGGCGCGGAACATATCGGTATCGAAGACCGATTCTTTGCCCTGCAGCACCATCGTCAGGCGCTCCAGGCCCAATCCAGTATCGATGTTCTGGCGTGGTAGCGGCGTACGTTTACCATCGAGATCCTGGTAGTACTGCATAAAGACCAGGTTCCAGATCTCCAGGAAACGCTCGCAGTCGCAACCGGGCCTGCAATCGGCCTCGCCGCAGCCGTATTCGACGCCACGATCGTAGTAGATCTCGGAATCGGGTCCGCAGGGTCCAGAGGCACCGGGAGGTCCCCACCAGTTATCTTCCAGGCGCGTGATCACCTCGTCCTTGAAGCCCGCGATCTCACTCCAAAGGCGCGGCGCCTCATCGTCTTCGGGATGGACGGTTGGATACAGGCGGTCGGCGGGCAGTTTCACCACCTGGGTCAGAAACTCCCAGGCAAATACGATCGCTTCTTTCTTAAAGTAGTCGCCCACGGAGAAGTTGCCCAGCATCTCAAAGAATGTCAGCGTGCGCTGGTTTCCCACTTTATCGATATCGGTCGTGCGAAAACACTTCTGGGCCGAGGTCAGCCGCCGTGCAGGAGGAGTTTCGCGCTCCAGAAAGTAGGGAATCATCTGCTGCATGCCCGCCGTCGTCAGCAGAACGGTCGGATCATTGCGAGGCACAAGAGACGAGCTGGGCACCTTCACATGCCCCTTGCTCACAAAGTAATCGAGAAAACGAGCGCGAACCTCAGTACTGGTGAGTGCGATTTCGACAGACACAGCAACAACCTCCTCGGCGAGCCTGGGGGCCAGCAAGGCGACCGCGCGGGTACGCCCCGTCCCAATGGCACTTCATGCCAGGCAATATGAACAAACATAATATGATCAAGAGAATGCTCAGCGGCATCTCCATTATTGTTGTAATATACGTTAAGAGTGCACTGTACGCCGCGCGCGGCAGAGGGCATGTCCCATAACCCACATACATGCATGCGCATTATATCAAAGGAGAGAAAGCATCGCAATGGACAGAGCGACACAGGGTGGGGAACGCGCAGATTCACCAACTATCATTATACCACGAAGAACACTCCTGGTGCTCTGTGGGCCCGCTGGCTCGGGCAAAAGTACATTCGCAAAACAACTGATCAACCGGCACAGGAACGAGGGCTGGAAGCCAACTATGATCGTATCGTCCGATGCCTGCCGTGGACTGATCTGCGACGACGAGTCCAGCCAGCAGGTCAATCGCGACACCTTTGATCTCTTCTATTATATCATCTCCAAACGTCTGTACCAGAACCGCTTCACTATTGCCGATAGCACGGCGTTACAGACCGATCCGCGCCGTCGCTTACTCGAAATAGCCCAGCGTTATCGCTACAACGCCTGCCTGCTCATCTTCGATGTAGCGCTAGAGACCTGCCTGCAGCGCGATGGGCAGCGCAAACGCAAGGTTGGAGAGCAGGTCCTCCTCTACCACATGGGTCTACTGAAACAGGCCCTGATCGAGGCGCCCGGCGAAGGTTGGAATCAGGTCGCTATACTGAAAGAGCAGGATAGTGATATCCAGATCGTCGTAAGATAGCGCGAAAAATTCTGTCGCATATATACCTCTTCTTCCGAGGGGGAGCAGGAGGCTATGTTCTTTCACGACCCGCTTGAGGGTACTGAAATTAGAAAGCGAGTAAGTGCTATGCAAGGTAGATGGCGGAACGAGGCGGAAAACTACCCTGTTTTATATAATCAAAACACGGAAACAGTTTTTACTGGCATTACTTCGCCGCTCCCCATCGGCGCTTTTCCGCAGCTATCACGCTGGCAACGCCTCTTGCGCGGGATAGGAAACTTCTTTATCGCCGTTGTGCGCAAGATCAATCAGTTCCTGATGTTTGCGTTGATCGTGCTCCTCCTGCCGCTGCTCACGCGCTTCCTCCTGCACTTCTTCGGCATCCATAATATGGACGTGAACCTGTTTACGCAATGGACATTTATGCTAAGCGATCCCCTGATCGCCCCCTTCGACCACCTGTTTGCGCCGCTGCCCTACCAGGGCTACAGCATCGATGTCACGACCACAATTGCGATCGTGGTGTACACGGTGAGCGTGATCATTGTGCGCCAGTTTCTGAAACTGCTGGTGAGCAGGCCGAAGTGAATTGTGAGGAGGAAACGCTGCTTTTCGAATACTTTCAGGCGCACATAAGTTCAATGGTTCAGATATTTTTGCGTTGGTCTGTAAGAATTGTGGCTACATTCAATTTTTCACCAACCCTCAAGACTTCAACTAACTGGCATTCCAGCTATGAAGTCTCTAATAAACGAAGGACCAGCGAATCATGATTGGTTCGCTGGTCCTTCGTTATGAACCTCTACAGCTTATACGGCTCGTCCCCTTGGGCGGATGGACCATCCTTGCCCTGGGATGACTTGAAGTTGTTGCGCTCGCTGTTGAGCGTCGATTCGACGACGCGCGGAGGGCTGATCGCGCCGCGACCCTCGGGGAGCGCCTGCTCGGCGGGTGCGCCCAGCAGGGGAGCGAACTCGCTGATGACCTTGCGGGCAACCTGTCGGGCGTCCGCCTCAGTGATCAATTGCTTGATCTCGTCGGCGACCAGTTCCTCGCGGTCGATCAGAGCTTCGGCGACCGCGATGACAGCCTCACTATGCTCCTGGAAGAGCTGCTTCACGACCTTGAGCTGCGTCTGCAGGACGTTCTCCACGCGTTCAGCAAAGTTGGGGATGGCCGTTGGATTAATGCCGCCCAGGCCATTGGAGAATGCCAGGAACGAGCTCAGCGTGCCGTCCATGCCGTACGCGCCGATGTAGAAGGCAGCCGTCTGGGTCGCACTGGCGAAGTCGCCGGTGACACCGTTCAACTGCACATCGAGGAACAGCTCTTCGGCGGCGCGTGAGGCCAATGCTACGCGAATGCGCGCCAGCACATCGTCCTTGTTATTGGTGATGATCGTCTCTTTCTGACGCCAGGCGGCAAACGCTGCGGCCCCTTCAAGGTCGCCATGCATATGCAGGGTAACGAAGGCCGGGAAGTACCGCTCCATCAGGTAGTAGCAGGCGACGGTGTGGCCCGCTTCGTGATAGGCCAGACGGCGGCGCTCGATCGCCGTCAACTCGCTCAACTGGCGCATGCCGTACTCGTGCACGTCCTGTGCCTCGATGAGATCCTTGTATGTCACTTGATCGCGACCATCGAAGTGCGCGATGATCACAGCCTCGTTGATGACGTGCTTGATCGCGACCGGTGTGTAGTTGACCATGCGCTGCGAGAGGGCTGCGATCGAGATGCCATCGACGTGCTGCACTTTATCCAGGTAGTACTCGATGACCTCCGGGCGATACTTGTCGGTCGGAGGAGCAACGTTGACCTTGCGATCGAAACGGCCAGGACGCAGCAGCGCGGCATCCAGGGACTCGGGGATGTTGGTTGCTCCTACGGTCAGGACCGGCTGCGTCTGCACGCGGCTGTGATACAGACCAACGGTGCGCAGAAGCTTTTTAAACCAACCGGTTTCGATATTAGGCGGGTCCATCTCCATCAGCAACTGGTTGAGTCCGCCTGTCCCCATACCACCCATCATACCCATCAGGCCACCCATACCCATATTCCCACCCTGCCGGTTGCGGGAGCCGCCGATGGCGTCAATCTCATCCATGAAGATTACGCAGCCGCCATACTCGCGGGCCAGCCTGCGTGCCTTGCGGTAGAGCCGCCAGATCATGAGTACGTCCATGCCCAGGAACATCGCCTTGAAGCTGGATGCGCTGGCGTAGGCAAAGGGCACGCCGGCCTCGGTACTCATACACTGCGCCAGGTAGCTCTTACCGGTACCGGGATCGCCGGAGAGCAGGAGTCCACGCACCGGCGAGCCGCCCATCTCGCGAAACTCCTCGGCGCCCTTGAGGAGCAGAACGATACGCCGCGCCGCCTCCAGCACTTCTGGATTGCCTTTATAGTCATCGAAGCTCACGCCCGTCTCGCCGGGCATCACCCAATATAGGCGAGGACGCCCAAGGAACCAGAAGAGGGCAACGAACTGGATAAGGATAAACATAATGGCAAAGAAAAGCTGGAGGGCGGTCGACAAGATTGTGCCAGGCGAGGGCGCACTTAATTGCGGAACGATATAGACGATAATATACCAGATAACGATGGCGATCAGCAGAAGCCATAGCCAGCGAAGCCTTACGAACCGCCCGAACTGATCCATACCGACGTTAATCGATTGGTCCAGATCACTTTGCTGCTTTGTCTTTTGTGCCATAGTGATGTATCCCTTTCGCGGGTACTAGTCAAAAGCTATTGTAGAAGTGCGCGGATACCAGTGGTGTCCACCTCAATGAGTACAGCACTGCTTCCCTGTGAAACGGTAACAAAATGGAAAAGAATCACGCCCTTCGTCTGACCACCTGGTCCCCGGCTCGCAAGATCCACGCTTACGAACGTATCGACGGTTGTATCTGCTTGCTGGTATGATGAAACGACATTGATATCTTTCCACTCCAGATTGGCACCCGACTGGCTATACTGGCTGATCAACTGGGTCGGGTCGGGTGGCTGGGATATATATTTATCGTCGAGCGAGAGCGCCACCGTATTGCCGTCGCGCAGGTGATAGAGCCAGTTGCGTATATTGTCGCCGCCGCTAACGAGCTTACCGTCAACGCGCAGTTGGAACGGGTCGCTGCCGATGCCGAACGGGCCTTGCTTCGTTACAAGATAAGAAGTAAACATCCCACTACCAAGTAGCAGAACGATGAGGAGGAATGTCAGCAGCTTGTGGCTACCCATAAAGCGCAGTACATAATAGAGTCCTTTTAAAATAGGACGAAAGATGGCTTTGAGAAATAGCCCTAATGGCTGTTCACCCTTCCTTCTGCGCGGGGTATATTTATTGTCATTGCTCTTTTCTGCACCTGGGAGAGCTGGCGGCTGTTGAGTGGGTGAAGGGGTTAGCATGTATCTCTCATCTCAACTTTCTCGGTCATAGAAAATTTCTCTGGCCCAATGTTGTTTACTACAACTAGCACACATAAAACAGATGCGCGCGGCTATTTTATTGAGTAACACGTCTCAGTGCTACAATTCTAACAATTGTACCATACACTACCTTGAACGATTTGACAAGGGGAATGGTTCTGACTTCGACGCGCTGGAGGTGTCGTGCTAGCGTCTTTTTGATATAATGTACGTGCGCATGTTACATCATGTTACTTGCATGCTTGTATAAACCCGGTGAGCCGTATGCAGGAGGGTATCTTTATGAACAATAGAAGAAACAGGTTGGAAGGAGCTGGAGAGCCTGGAGAGCCTGGCGATCATATCTGGTTGCGCTATGGGACACAGTTTACGCTCAATGGACGTACACATACGATCGAGATGAGCGTTCCTATGCCCATCGGCGCCGACGAGGAGGCGCGGGAGCGGTTGTTACGCGAGGCCGATGCTGGCATGAATCAGCTCTCGGAACACGTGGAGAATCGCGTGGCCCAGATGCTTCAGCGCGCGCAGCCGACGCAGGGGAAGATACCAGCTCCCACGCCGATCGCAAGGTCGTCTCCGCGGCCCGCGTCTATGCCTGCCCCACAAACGGGCCCACAACCTTTACAGACGGTTCCCGTACGCACGCACGAGGGGCAGGCCGAGCCGGTGTCTCCGGCTACGCGTACACGGGAAAAAGAAGCCGAACCTGCACAAAATGCGGTCGCGGCGGCACCTCCAACGCGTTTAGATATCAGTGTCAGCATGCCATCTATCCCCCCTGGCGAAAGTAGCGGCAACCTGTCGCTGCAACAATTCATCAGCTATATCAGAGAGAATCTGGGCCTGAACCCGAAGCAGGCGATGGATATACTCAAGATCAAGACGCTCTCCGGCGTCAACTTACGCGACGCGTTGGAACAGTTGCAGAAGGCAGCCAGTCAGGGGGCTCCATCCACTACGAGCGCGCCACCAAAAACGCAGGAACCTGCGGCGCGACCGGCTTCCAACCCGGTTCCAGTTAGAAATGCGCCCGCACCTCCTCCCGTACCGGCACATAATCCGGGCAGAGGACCCATTCCCGAACGCAAAGGCAACTTGAACGAGGAGAGTCCCGCTTACGCCTTTGATGAAGAGGTCGAGCCGGATGAAGACGAGGAGCTTGAGGACCTGGAAGACCTCGATCTACCCCGCGAACTCACGGCGCAAGAGCGCGTACGAGCACGCCATAAACTGGACAGCATGCGCGAGGCACGCGGCGCGACGGTGACGAGTCAGGGTCGCCTGCAGGTGTTGAGCAACATAGCAGGTACACAGATCAGCCAGGAGCAGTTGCAGGATCTGATAACGGGTGTGTGGAGCGTCAATTCAGTCAAGAAATTGAAGGTCGATCAGACCGAGATGCTGATCTCCTGGGCAAAAGAAGACGACTTTGTGAGCGAAGTGGAAGCAGTTCTGACGATTCTGGAGGAAGAGTAGCATGCGCGTGGTAGCAGGTGAGGCCAGGGGACGCAAGCTCAAGGCTCCCGACACTCCGGGCACACGCCCGATCATCGATCGCGTCAAGACAGCGCTCTTCGATATCCTCTCGACCGAGGTAGAGGATGCACGCTTCCTGGACCTCTTCGGCGGTACGGGCAGCGTGGGTATAGAGGCGCTAAGCCGCGGCGCGGCGCACGCGACCTTTATCGAGATGAATTTCAAGGTACTGAAGCTGCTGCGCGAGAACTTGCAGACGACCGGTCTGGCGGATCGCGCGGAGTCGCTGCAAGCCGACGCGTTCAAGTTCTTGCAGCAGAAAAGCGCGGGAACCACGCAAACGACGAGCCCGTACGATATTATCTATGTCGCGCCACCACAGTACCACGATATGGCGGCGCGTGCACTGGAGATACTGGATACTTCGCCCCTCGTGGCAGAACATGGACTGGTGATCGTCCAGATTCATCCCAAGGAGCGCGCAGGGGTCGCGGCGATTACCTGCCAGCGCCTCACCCTGAGCGACGAACGACGCTACGGCAGCACATTGCTGATGTTTTATCGTGTAAGAGAGGAAAGAGAACAAAATGGTCAGTAAGCCAGGAGGTGGGCGTTTCGCCTTTGTAGATGCCGGCGAGGCCGCGCGCCGGTTGGGGATCGACCGGACCACGCTCGATCAGTGGGTCAAGGATGGCCGCATCAAGCCACATCGCGGCGTGGGCCGCGATTCGTTCTTCCGCGCTAGCGATGTCGATGCACTTTATAACGAGTTGCATCCCGCCACGGAGCTGGCCGACGCGGTGGAGGCCGACGAGCAGGATAGCGCGGGCGTGGCTCCGCAAGGTCCCGTGCGCAAAAAACAGGACCCGCAGATGCGCGTCTACCTGCGCCTGCAGGCCGACGCCAAGTGGTACGACACCTCCGAAGAGGACATTCGTTACTGGTTCCAACAGCTCGCCCCCGACGGCTACGAGCGCAACAAACGGAACGCGGAACATACGATCAAGAAGCTACAGTACCTGGTGAGCCTGATCGAGGACGCTCAGAAGCGCGGTGGATCGGAGTAGGGCGCAAAGATCGGTCCGCTTCTCCATGCGATGTTCGCTGATCCCCCATTTTCTGTGCACGCGCAGGTTTAGTCTAGCAGACATCCCTGTATCGTCGTAGTATCGTATAGAAGGCACTCGCCCGGCCTCAAGAAAGCCGGGGTGAGCATGGAAGGTTTTCTGCGCAATGAGAAAATGGTACATAGCGCGTCCCGTTATACAACGTCGCTTAATATGGATATTTGTTCTAAGCCTGCTGCTGGTACTTAGCGCCGGTACCGCTCGTTTTTTCATACCGTCCGCACAGGTCTACGGTCGTGCGCAACAGCCCGAGACGGTATCTGCAAACGTACGGGCGAGCTCTTCATCAACCGTCACCCCATCCTCGTTGCCACGCTTCGACCACATCGTCATCGTCATCGAGGAGAACAAAGATTATTCTGAGATCATCGGATCTGGCACGCCAGCTACTTATATCAACGCGCTGGCTGCGCAGGGTGCGCTCTTTACGAACTCGCATGCAATCACGCATCCCAGCCAGCCGAACTACCTGGACCTTTTCTCGGGCAGCGATCAGGGGGTAATTGGAGACGCGTGCAGTGCGCAAACCACCTATCCCGGCCCAGATCCAGGCGGACAGCTCATCCAGGCAGGATTTAGCTTCGCGGGCTACTCCGAAAATCAGCCATCGGCAGGCTTTACAGGTTGCAGCGACCCATCTCAGCTCTACGCGCGCAAACACAATCCCTGGGCCAACTTCAGCGACGTCAACGGTCCCACAACCAACCTGCCATACACCAGCTTTCCGACCACGACGGCGGGCTTCAGCTCACTTCCCACCGTCTCTTTCGTCGTACCCAACCTGAACAATGACATGCACAACGGATCTATACAGCAAGGCGATACGTGGCTTCAGCAGCACCTCGATAGTTATGCGCAGTGGGCGAAGACGCACAACAGCCTCTTCATCGTCACCTTCGACGAGGGTGAAGAGACGAGCCTTACCAACCAGATCGCCACGCTCTTTGTCGGCCAGCACGTCCAGGTCGGGAGCACCGACGCAGCGAATATCAGCCATTACGACGTGCTGCGCACGCTCGAAGATATGTATGGCCTGACGCCCGCCAACAATGCGGCATCGGCGGCGGATATTACGGGAATCTGGAATTGATGAGGTAGCCGTATCACTTCAACATGTTGAGAGTCCAACCAATTTCTTAGCGAGGGCGTAAGCATCTTTCTTATCGCCCTCTCTAACTGCTTCATTGCTGCTTCTGCTCTCCCAACTTTCCAGCACCTCATTCCAGTTCAAGCTCCTTCTTCACTTTTTCCCAGGGTATTACTCTGCCCTCTTCAATGTCTCGCACGCCCTGACGAAAAGCGGCCATAAGTTCATCATCTTGCAAGATTTCGAGAGTCTCCTGAAGGGCCTGAATCTCAGAAATAGATAATTTACGCTCTGTCATCGGCTTTCCTCTGTCTAAACTGGTTATATATATCTTCACATAACTATCATCTCACTCAAGCCCCGTCTGAGTCAGGGCACGTGCAAGCAATCCTGCAATATTCAGTTCGCCAGCCCATAGACGGAGGTAGGCAAGATCGAGTATTGCGCGTTGGCGATTGATAACGCCGATGAGATCGTTCCACTGGCGCGTGGAGATCTCATCGCCTATCTTGTACCATTCGAGCTTATTGAGGATGATATCTTCAGGCGAGGAGAGGTAGAAGGGGCGAACTCCCTCTGCGATTACTTCTTTGCGCGCACGGAGACGCTCCTGTTGGGCATACTGGCGGAGTTTTGGCAGGAAGACGTCTATCTTGAACATCGAGTCGAGGTAGATGATGTTGAATGAGGAGTTGTGCCGGATTGCGTCTCGGATCATATCCCCGTCGATGTAGTATTCGACTTTGAGACGCCTGACAAGCGCATTGACGTGCTCAAAACGTATGTCCGCAACGACATCTACATCGAGTGTTCCACGCGGCTCACCATACACGCTACTAACCACTGAGCCGCCAACGAAATACAAAATCTGGTTGTCGTCAAAAACCTCAACAAGAGGCAGCAGAACACGCACAATTTCACTTGTATTCACTACCAACATCCATCCTTCCCATATATATTCTTCCCCAAGTAGATTTACGGATCTATGCCGGCATCAACATACGCTTGCTCTAAGAGTGCCGTTATTTCGAGAAGGGCTGCCCATTTTTCCAGATACGATACATCGAGATCTTGCTTCTGAACTTTAAGCACTCCAAGAATATCGTTCCACTGGTCGTCAGGAAATATCTCGTATCCCTCGTAAAGCATCAGTTTTATCAACACAATATCTTCTGGAGATGCTATCGGAAAATGACACGAGGCTTCATCCAGGCAATGCCACTGTAATCTATTATACACTCCCTCTTCAAATGAGCAAAATTCAGAGGTAATCACATCTACCTCGAATAGTGTGTCTAGATGAAACATACTGAAGGACGTACGTCGTTGCACAGCCTCATACATTTCTTGTATGTCCACATGATAGTTTTCTTGCAGCAACGGTATCAGAAGAGGAACGTGTACGACCTGAAGATCGGCAATAATGTCAAGGTCTCGTACCAGTTGCGGCATGCCGTAGATAGAACTCGCCAGTGATCCGCCTATGTAGTAAGGCACTCTCTGGTTTGCAAATAGTGTTGTAATTGAATTCAGAACGACCAGAACATCAGGCTCGGAGACCACCCGACTATCTTTTAAGCGTGCACATAGAGACTCCACTAATGCTGGGGCGCTTAATTTGCCAGGATGTGCAACAAAAACTTGCGCTATTTCGGCTACCGTTGCATCTGGATAGAGCTTCTGGATATTTTTGATATTCATCTGTAAAAGCGTGTTTGTTGTTGAACGCACTGACTTGAACCGCTTCGCAACTGAAGCGTTGCGGATCAAGTCTATCAGCACACGCTCGGCCTCTGGACTCGTATCTCTCGATTGTGTTCTCATGATGCATGCTCTCGATCGCGATTTGATTCTACCGTGGCACAATCATATGAGATATGCCAGGGTATGTCAATCAATTCACGCTCTGAGGCAGGCAAACGAGCAGGTCCTCGACGGACCTTACTATGAGGTCGGCACCGCGTTCTTTGTACAGCTCAACCTCTGCGGGCGGCACGCGCACGGCTGCCAGGATATCCGGCTCGTCCGGCCCTTTGCTCGCTTTGTAGTTTCTGACGAGATCGTGGTCGTCGGCGGTATCGCCGATGTAGATGCCTCCACGCGCACCAACGGCGTCTATAGCCATGCGCAAGGCACGGGGGTCGGGCTTGGCGCAGATGTCGGCGGGGACAACGACCTCCCACCAGCGCTCACCGCTGTACGCCTCCATACGTTCCAGGGCGCTATCGACCTCGGGACCGACGCGGCCCGTGATCATGCCCAGGTGCTTTATGCCTGCCGCGCGCACCCTGGCAGGAAAGTCGGGCGCGTAGAGCATCTGCTCGTGATGTACAAGACCCGCAGCGTTGGGCAGGTAGATGGGCTCGCGTCCGAAGCGCTTTCCGATCTCGGCGGCACCCCAGTAGAATTCATGGTAGAGGTCGCCGATCATGTTGTAGTCCGGGCGCGCACTGGCCGGGAAGGTCCTTTCGACCCACTCTAATCCTCCGTGGCCCTGGAGATTGGCGGCGCGCGAAAGCATGGCCCAGGCAGAACTACTGCGTTCGGCGAGCAGCCTCCCTTTCCACTCGCGCAGCCTGGCGGTCGAGAGGGTGGCGAGCAGGTAACACATATCCCAGTCGTTATTGTAGCCGCCAGCCTGCTTGAACGCATCGACATCCTGAAAGGTGAGTAGTGGTTTGCCCGCACGCTGGCCCCAATCGAGGCCGTTCAACTTGCCGGTGACGTATGCGGCGACGGCTATATCGGTGGCGTGGAAGGAGTCGAGGGTGTTGATAAGAATACCATCAACATCGAAGAAGATTGTATCGCAAGGCCGTGGAAATTTCAGATCTGGTCGTCTCCAGAGCGCTGATGTATTCATAAAAGCGAAAAGGCCCTTTCAGCAAATGTATACTCGGCGCCCCGGAAGGATTATTCAGGACGCCAGGCGAAATTGATGTATATTTTATTATCTCGCCTATATATACAACGCACGAGAAGAGCCTCTCCATTTCTCTTATCGAGACTATTTACCATGCTCCTGTGTGACTATACGTAATACCGTTTAAGATCTTCACAGTGGGAAATTCGCTCTATGACTTTGCGCCGTAGATGGTAGACTTCGGCTATATCGCCGAACTCTTGTGGGCAATACTGAACAATCTCCTGTGGAGCGAGTCCACAGTGAAAGAACAAGTAGGCTAATCGCTGTTCACGCGCTTCGAGAAGTATCCTCTGGAGAAGTTCCCAGATCTCAATACCGGACGCCGCGTTTTCTATGAGCAGTTCTCTCGGCAAACCAGGCTGTGGTAATGGGACTTTCTCTGGTCGCGAGGCGGCTCGCAGCCTATCTAGAATGGCCCCATGCAGGCTTACAAGCAAGTATGGCAATGCTGTGGCAAGTGTGTTGAACTGCTGATCAATGGTTAGTTGCCAGAAGCGCTCAAATGCGCCGGCTACGTAGTACTCTTCGCTCTCCAGTCGGCATGCTGCCTCTTTGCTGGGATGATGATGCAGCCAGCCACATACAACTTTGCCCAGACGCTGCTGCACCCATACCTGTGCATCCTGGTCGCCCTGCACAATTGCACGACGCAGTACATTTATGACATTCACATCGTTGAATGAATTGCTGCAACCATTGGTGCCCATATTTTCCCTTCTGCTTTCATGAATTACGATATGCTCTCGTTCCATCTATCTTTCATAGCAAACAGTACGGGGCTGAGAAGCTTCATTGCCTCTCACTCAGCCTCATATTTAAGCACATAAATTTCTGCTTTCAGCTTACCCGCAGAGATGTGAAGGCGCATCATCAGAACTGAGGAATTTTGAGAACTGATCGTGCCAATACTATTAAGGGGCGTATCGTTCGAATAGTTGAGCGGGGCCGGTTATTGCATATCTGCAAGAGAAGCCGAAGTTACACGAGGTGGTGCTCAATAGCGTAGCGTGTCGCGGCACTCCGTGAGGTGACGCCGAGCTTTGTGTAAATCGAACTGACATGTGTGTTGACCGTAGAGAGGCTAATCACCAGTTGTTCCGCGATCTGGGTGCTGGTCAGTCCCTTCGCCAGCAAACGGAGCACATCGACCTCCCGCCTGGTCAGTCTGGCAGGAGAAATTAGCGAAGGCTTCGCTGAAGGAGCCGGCACCATTACTGGCTCCTGTGCCGCTAGAGCCTGCTCCAGGGTCATCGTTCGGCCCTCGGACCAGGCCGCGGCAAAGACCTTTTCTCCAATGAGGGCACGTGAGGTAGCAACTGCTCGTTCATAGCTAGCACGCTCGACGGGCCAGATAGGAGCGCCCATGGTTTCTCGCAAAGCCTCCGCCGCCCCCCAGAGCCGCGCTGCACACACTGGCTTACCCTGCGTTCCTGCCAGGCCTGCCAATCCTTCCAGGCAAAAAGCAACGATCAGCTTACTGTTGACCTTCCTGGCGATCGTCAGGCTCTCCTCGTACAGAGCAAGTGCTGCTGTATCCTTTCCCTGATATGCTTCGATCCTCGCTAAAATGGAGAGTAACCAGGCGATACCCCACTGGTCTCCGGTCTCCCTATGAAGGGCTATACTCTCCTCCGCCAGCACACGTGCCGCAGCAACGTCTCCCTGCTGTAGAGCTACCATTGCCGAGTGGGAGAGGCAACGGGCAATATCAGGCTTATCGCCCAGCTCCTCGGAGAGTACGAGGCTCTCATCGAGCAGAGAGCGGACTTTCGAAGGATCGCCTTGAGAAACAAAGAGCAACAGTGCCAGCGCGCGCAGCAAAATAGCAACATCCCTCGCGTTCTCCGCTTCCTTGTGCATCGCCAGGCTCTCCTCCAGAAGAGCATATGCTTTGGTATACTCGCCCTGCTGCGTGTCCAGTTCCCCCAGAGTGTAGAGTGAGTAGGCGATATTCTCCTTGTTGCCTATTTCCCTATAGAGCGCCAGAGATTCTTCCATCAGCGAACGCGCCACGGCAAAGTCGCCTCTCTGCCAGGAGAGGGTCCCGAGAAGATGGAGCGAGTATGCAGTTCCTACCGTGTCTCCACGTTCTCGGCACAGGGATAGGCTCTTGTGGCATAGTGACTCTCCCCGGACATAGTCGACCTGATAGACAGCCAGGCTTGCAGCCACCTGGAGCGCCTTCGCTCTCACATCTAGTGCAATTCCTTCGCTAACCATCAGGGTCCGCTCCAGAAAGGCTCGCCCTTCATTGTGGTGACCATGTATCACCCAGAAGCCACGCAGCGCTCCACCAAAACGTAAAGCCATCTCTATCTCATCTCTGGTGCTCTGTCCAACATCCCCTCCTTCAAGCGTCCAGTGCATCGCCGCTCGCAAATTGTCATGCTCCTGCTCAAGCCGCTTCAGCCATAGAGCTTGCTGCGGACCTCGGAGTTCAGGCTCGGCCTTCTCAGAAAACCGCAGGTAATAGTCTACATGAGCGCGTTGGATGAGTTCCAACTCCCCGCTAATGGCGAGCCTCTCCAGTCCATACTCACGGATCGTCTCAAGCATGATCAGGCGTTGTTCCCCATCTTCAGGCGTGCGCTGCACCAGACTCTTGTCAAGCAGGGATGCTATTCCTTCGAAGAAGTTATTCTTCTCTTCACCGGGCAATACGCACACCGCCTCAGCCGCTTCGAGTGTGTAGCCACCGACAAACACCGCGAGCCGCCGGAAGAGGCGTTGCTCCCTGGTATCGAGCAAGTCATAACTCCACTGCAGCGTGTTGCGCAAGGTCTGCTGCCTCCTATGCACATCTCGAGGACCCTGGGTCAAGACAGCGAAGCGATGCTCTAAACGCGCCAATAAAGCCTGCGGCGAAAGGAGCTTGAGGCGAGCGGCTGCCAGTTCGAGCGCCAGGGGCAGTCCATCCAGATGGGCGCATATCGCGGCGATTGTCGCTGCATTGGCAGGGGTGATCTGAAAGTCAGACCTGACGAAGCGCGCGCGTTGGAGAAAGAGGGCCACCGCCGCATACTCTGACACGGCTTCAGGTTCAGGCAGGTGCGAGAGGCTGGGGAGTGCCAGTGGCACGACCAGGAATTCTTGTTCTCCGCGCACACGCAGGACCTCGCGGCTTGTCACGAGTATCTTTAGAGAAGGGCACCTTTCAAGGAGCTCTGTCAGCGCAGGTGCTGCGGGTAGTACCTGCTCAAAGTTGTCCAGGAACAGCAGCAGGCGCTTCGCTTGTAGGGATACTGCGAGACGTTCTAGAGCTGGTTGATCTCCAACGTCACTCAGCCCAAGTGCCTGGGCGATAGTGGGTATGACCAGTTTCGGGTCACTGATGGGCGCGAGAGCAACGAAGCAGATACCATCGTCAAAATCTTTGGCGAGTTCTGTTGCTATTTGCAGACCCAGACGCGTTTTGCCAACGCCACCCGTACCAGTGAGCGTTAAGAGACGTACCTCGGATTTTCGCAGAAGAGAGCATGCCGCCGCTACTTCCCGCTCACGCCCGATTAGCGATGCAGATTGGGGAGACAGGTTATGTTGAGTAGCCTGTCCTGGTTCTGTTGGGGATGTTAAAAGAGAGGTCTGGGTCAAGAAAGACCGACCTTTTTCGTCGATGGAGTCCGCAGAGACCTGCAAGGCACTTCCACCAGACGCATCCAGGTGGGCATGGGAACATTGGCTGTGATCATCCTTGTCGATGAGTGCAGCCGCTATGGCGTTGAGCCGCTCGAGCGTCACCTCCTCGGTCTTGCCGAGATAGGCTTTGCGGAGCTTTCCTGCACGCTTACGGTAAGCATACCAGTACCAGCCGCGCCGTTTGCGCTCGCGCCGGGCGGTGAATGTGCCCAGGCGACTCTGAAACGAAAATGACTGGATCTGTTGATCTGCTAGCCATGCGTACCAGGCATCCGACCCGACAACAATGGGAGCTTGCTGTTTCCCTGTCCCCTCGAACCTGAGTAAGTGGTTATCGGAGACCAGCGGAAGATGGCTGCGTGTCATCGTGACCTCCGCGGGTAAGTGAGTAACGCACGACGCACAATAAGTTACGTAACATCTCAAGTGTATCATGCGTTGGGTAACCTGTCCATATTAGTAATGACCAGACCTTGCATTACGGCATTGCGCGCTTGAACATTTTGGCCAATTCTGCTATTGTGGAGCGCGACGTTGTAATATCTGGCTTCCCTAAAAAGCTGACACCGTTTGATATAAACAAAAAGAGAAATAAAGTATGGCAACAAGCACATCTGTAGAGAATACTGTGAAGAATGAGCATGCAGACTCCAGGAGTTTGCTCAGTTGGCAAAATGTACTGTTCGGACTGGCCGCGTTGGCGCTGCTTGGCGTGGGCATCTGGATGCGATTGCATAAGCTGGACCTGCCATTCGACCGCGACAGTTACGATGAAGGGGTCTACTGGCAATCGCTGCGCGCGCTGAGTGCGGGACACGGACTGTACCAGCAGACGTTTTACTCACAGCCGCCCATCTTCCTGCTCTCTGTTTATCCTATCTACACCCTCTTTGGCGAGAGCCTCTGGGTAGCGCGCCTGGGTATCGCGCTCGTCTCGTTGACAGGACTCGTAGGGGCGTTTCTCCTGGGGAAAGCGCTGGGTGGACGTATAGGTGCGCTTGCCGCCTTGCTCTTGCTGATCGCCGATCCACTTTACCTGCTACAATCGCAGACGCTGCAGGCCGAGGCTCCATCGGCGGCGCTCTCGTTCCTGGCCGTCGGACTGATCTATCTATGGTGGGAGAGGCCGGACGGCGTTACTGGCATCTGCCTGGCAGTGCTCTCTACGATCGCGCTTTCACTGAGCATCCTGTCTAAACTGCTCGCCGTCTCCACGCTGGTTCCCGTCGGAATGCTGATGCTTGCTCACTGTTGGCGCATCGCACAGCAGGAACCCGGCAAACGGCTCGCCAGCGCGCGCTCACTCATCGCGGGCATCCTGGCCTTCGTCGTCATCACGCTCATCGTGCTCCTGCCCTTCGCCGGTTCGTGGCAGCAGTTCTGGCACAGCGTCGTCACCTTCCATACTGACGCGAGCACATACTTCAAGAGCACGCAGGCAAGCAATCTCGGTATGATAGAACGTCTGCTCGTCGCGCTCACCTCGTGCGCCGCGCTCTACGGAACCATCGTGGCGCTGCTCAGGCGAGACTGGCGCGCACTGCCGCTGATCGCCTGGCTTCTCGTCACGGCCATTATGCTATGGAGGTTCGTCCCATTATTTCCGCACCACCTTGTAGCGCTCACACCGCCGCTCGTCGCGCTGGCAGTGCTCGGCATCACGCCAGGAACGGGCATACCACGCGACAGGAAGAGCGTGTTCTCCCTCGCCACGCTTGCCACGATGCTCAGCCTGCTCCTGATTCTCGTCACCGTCTTCCTGAATGGGCGCGCCGACCTGCACTACTACCGCGCGCAACAACAGACGAGCGACAACACCGTTCGCCAGCAGGCGAGTATAATTAAAGACCTGCAGGCCGCCACGCAGCCCGGCCAGCTTGTCGTCACGGACGCCCAGTTCATCGCCGCACGTGCCGATCGCAGTACGCCAGCGGCCCTGGTGGACACCTCAACGGTGCGCATCGACACCGGCTATGTCACGGCGCAGCAGTTCATCCAGGAGGCATCGCGACCCGAAGTCCATGCGGTGCTGATCTACACGGGTCGCCTGCAAAATCCGGCCCTCGCGCCGTTCCGTGCGTGGCTCAGCCAGCACTTCCGGTTGACACACAACTACGGGGGTGGCAAAGGATTGTGGATTAAGGTATCATAACGACAGATGACGCTCTGTATATATGCGCAGAACGCCTGGCAACTGAAGCTATAGTAGAGTTATATGTCTGAAAGGCAGATAGAAGTCATGGCAAAGAAGAAGACATTCAGCACAATGGAGATCGTCCTGGTTGGCGTCCTGGTCGGCTCTCTTATCCTCTCGTTCCTGCAATCACGGCAGGAAGAGGCACGCAGACGCTAGCCTGGACCGGATATTCTACGCGGCGACCAGTGGTTGATGTGCTTCGATCACCTCGTGATAGCCGCGTACAAGGCATTCCATCGCCTCGGGCCACGTGTGGCAACGTGCGGACTCCAGCGCGGCCCGGCTCATCCCCCGGCGCGTCTGCTGATCGTCGACCAGGCGCAGCAGGCGCTCCTTGTAACCTTCGATCAGCTCCTCCTCACTCAGCCTGTGCGCGTTCAGCAAGAGACCGGTAACGCCATCCTCGACCAGGTCGCAGACACCCCCTGAAAGCAGCCCGACAACAGGCAGACCGGATGCCATCGCCTCCAAAACTACCTGACCAAACGTCTCCGTATACGATGGGAAGGCAAAAACATCCGCCGAAGCGTAGACCGTCGCCAGTTCATGACCACGCAGGTAGCCGGTGAAGGTGACGGGCAGATCCGCCAGTTCCTGCTGCACCTCCGCGTAAGCTGGACCATCGCCGACGATCACCAGGTGGCAGCGCGCATGATTCATCGTGCGATACGCCTGGATCAGGAGGCGCAGATTCTTCTCCCAGGAGACACGCCCAACGTAGAGCAAGATGGCTTTATCCCGCGCCTCTCCCCTTGCGGCGAGCCAGCGAGCGCGCAACGCCTCATCCCTACGCAGCGGCCAGAACAGCGTATTGTCGACGCCGCGCGGCCAGATGCGCAGGTGCTCGAAGCCCTGCAGGCGCAACATGGCAGCGGTCGACGGCGAGGGACAAAAGGTCAGCGAGCACTGATTATGCATAAAGCGATTATACAGCCACATCGGCCTCGTAAGCAGTCCAAAGCCAAAGTGCTCGCAATACGCGGCAAGATTGGTATGATAAGAGGAGACAAGTGGTTTATTAAAGAAGCGGGCAGCCGCGATACCTGTCGCGCCAAGGATAACGGGATCGACAAGGTGGATGATATCAGGATTAAATTCACTCAAGCGTCTTAAAAAAAGTGGACGAAAGAAGTTAAATTTGAGTTCTGGATAGAAAGGCAGGGGAAGTCCAGCAGTGCCGACAAGCTCAGCCCCGGCATACTCCCCCATCCCTGCATCGGGACCGAGCAAGAGAGCATGGTGTCCCTGCACCTGCAAGTGTTCAAGTAAGCGAGCGAGGGTGCATGTAACGCCATCCAGCTTCGGCAGAAAGTTTTCAGTAATAATAGCAACGCGCAAATTCACCCTAAAGTCCTCCCAGGGGTTCGGGTGTTCAGGCACTTGACCCCAGCGGCACAGCTTTCATGGAAGCTGCTTCGAGACGAGCAGTCATATTCCGACGTAGCCAATAGCCTCCTATAGCAAATATTCCTATTTGTAGCCATACGTATGTGCCCATATGAAATAGTAGCACGTTCTAGTTAGGGAGTGGTTAAGGCGTGTTACCTTTCTGTAAAGCAAAGGTTAGGGGGCGGTTAAATACTACGGAAGGTGTTTTACCAAATGTCCTATTGCAAGTGATAAGACATGCAGAAGGGTGATATCAACCGTACTATTTCGTTATACTAAAACAGTGGAAGAGAGGAGAGGGGGCACATAGCGTAGTCGTCAATGTAGAAGGAAGCAGGTATAGCTACGGTGAAGCGTCAATTTGTACGGATACAACCTTCCGGAGCCAGCAATAATCCTCAACAGGAGCTGGGACCCCAGGAGTGGTCGCCTGTGGGGAATCAGGGCGCAGCCCCAACGCCGCAGATGCACAATGCGGCTGGATTGTTACCGGGTGCGAATGCGAACAACGTACAGCCGCCATCTCCCAACATCGCGTCTGACAACAGGCGGAATCCACAGACAGACGCAAATCCCAGGATAGTCGATCAAGCAACGGAGATACAACAGGCGGTCTCTCGACCCATAACGGGCCCTATTTTCAACCGCAGCGCGCCGCAGGGCTATGCGCCAGAACAGATGCCGACGAGTCCATCGAGTTCTGGCATGTGGTCGTACGCTCCTCCCACAGTACCACAATCGCCCATCACGCAGCCGGTCGCACCCTTTCCTATGCAAGGAGTCGCGCAGAGTTCGCCAGCACAACAGGGAATGCCTGTCTGGCAGTCGACGTTTACACCAGGCATCCATCCAAATAGCACATCGGAACTACAGCAAACGCCGCTGGTCAGGCAATTGACGGGCAAGAAAATAGCCAACAAGAAGCGGCGTTTCCCCATCTGGGCACGCATCGTGGTCGCCGTACTGGCTGTGCTGCTCGTAGCGATCGGGAGCGGACTCTGGTACTACCAGTCCAACTTTGCGGCGCCGATTATGAAGATCACCAATCAGCAGGCTGCGCACATCGGCAGTGACGGCAAGAGCGCGGGCCAGACAACCACCACCGGCAACGGCATAGGCACGAAACGCGTCAACATCTTGTTGCTCGGCAGTGATACCGATGGGAAAAATACGGCGCCACTGGCACAGACCGATATCGTGGTCACGATCGACCCGCAGACGCACTACGTCGGTATGCTCTCCATTCCGCGCGACCTGCGCGTCGTTATTCCCAATAACGGCACAGGTAAGCTCGACGCGGCCTTCGCTTTAGGCTGGACCTATGAGCATGTTGGTCCGACGCCCTTCTCGAACGCAGTGGGGCTCAGCATCGCAACGATCGAGAAAAACTTCGATATCCCTATTAATTACTATGCCTGGGTCGGCCTCGATGGCTTTATCAAAGTCATCGATACAGCGGGTGGCGTCGATATCGACGCTATTCATCCCATCACCGACAACTCCTATCCCAACGATGTGAATACGAAAGATGCTTTCGGATACGAACGCCTGTACATTCCGCCGGGTCCGCAGCATATGAACGGCATGCAGGCGCTCCAATATGTACGTACGCGCCACGCCGACCTTGTGGGAGACTTTGGACGTTCCGCGCGCCAGCAGCAGATATTGGACCAGTTGAAGGTAAAACTGGACACGCCATCCATCGTCACAAAGCTGCCCGAGCTGGCGAATGACCTTGGCGATACCGTAAAAACCGATATGTCAATCCAGGATATCGTCAACTTCATGGACTTTGCGCGCACGCTGGATACAAACAAAATCAATCGTCTCATTTTAAGCCCGCCATATTCCGCCATGGCTAACGATAATACTGGCGATTTCTTACCTAATTGTGCTTTAATTACACCCAAGATTGCCCAGATGTTTGCGCTGGGCAACAATGCCAGTTGTATCTCGACGGCGAGCGCCAATACAAGCAGCGCACTCGCCTCTAGCCGGTACACGTCCAATACGCAAACCACCATGAGCGCTCTTGATACGCCCACGCAAAACGCAGTGTTCAGCCAGTTGAGTTCGCTGAGCATCTCACAGAATAATAGCGATACGTTCGGTATACATAGCCTGCTTGATATGATGTTCCTGGTAGTATTCAACTCGTTTGATGCGACAAAAGTATAGGGAGCGTAGAGGGCACCGTCGGCCAGGATTGCAATGGAATGAGCAATGAAAAGATATAGAGCTTTACAGACATCTTTCTTACTCTTACTGCTATCACTCAGCCTGCAAAGCTGCTTAGGATTGGGTGGGAGCAGTAAAAGTGCGAATAACTTTCAGAACACAAAAACAAATGGCTCGTCGATTGGTATAAACAAGGCCAACCAGGCTCTATTCAAAGGGAAGATCTACTTCACGCTCGACCATAACCTGTATGTTCTGGATGGCACGCGCGTGCCCCGGCAGTTAACGCACGGCATGACGGTAGCCGATCCAGTGGTCTCGCCGAACGGCAAGTGGATCGCATTCTCGGTACGCTATCAAAACTACTCTAATCTCGTCTATATGTCCGTCAATGGTGGTTCTCTGCATACCGTAGTGACGGGCAACGGACAGTTCTTTGCGGTCGGCGACGGGACCAACAGTTTCTACTGGTTTTTGCAGCCCGCGTGGTCGCCGGATAGCAAAAATCTGCTCTTCCTCAGTGATCTGCAAAAAGCGTTTATCTGGAGAAGCCTGGGGAGCCCCTTTAACAGCGCGTATTTCCCGGACTTGCAGGTATTCTCGCTCCCCATCGGTCGACCCACGCTCACCGCTGCACAGGCCCTTAACGACGCTCAGGCAATAGCCTATGCGGACTTCGGCAATGGAGGTGATCGCGACGTATCGTATCGACCGCACCATAACGACCAGATCGTCTACACCCACTATACCTACAATACGGGTGGCACGCAGCAACTCGTGCAGCTCTACCTGGAAGATCCGAACGCCATCGCCAACAATCCGGGGAAATATACTCCTGGCGTAGAAGGATCGGGCATCGACCCCTCGGTAGCCATCACGCCTAAAGACACAAATAAAGAGTGCCTCCAACCGGCCTTCTCCCCCGATGGCAACTATATCGCGTACATCCAGCGCATTAACAGTACCCACATGGGGCTTTTCATCATGCCGGTCGCGGATAACATCACGCAGAACCCCAATGATCCCACCACGGCCAGCAAAGCCCTTAAGCCATACAGCAGCAAGTCGTCGATGATACAGAGCGGGCTCTACATCAGCCAGCCCTTCTGGTCGCCCGATGGTAAAGAGATCGCCTACCTGTCCTACACCAGCAACGTCTACGACATCTGGCTCTCCAACGTCAGCCTCGACCAGAAAACGGGGACAGACAAATTGGTCGGTAGTCCCGTACAGTTGACCAGCGCCAACGGGCACCTCGACGGAGACTCGCGCCCCTTCTGGACGGCGTAGAGAACTGGATTGAGCGTCGACAGTGGTCATGCAGAACTCGACGACATAACCCATTAATGGTATACTACCTTCTGAGACTGTTTATCCTTTGTGGTGTAATCGCCCAGGTCGCTTGAGGTGGAACGTTGAATCAATTTGAAGGCACTCTGATTGCTGGCCGGTACGAGATTCGTGAGCATATCGCCACAGGTGGTATGGCAAGCGTCTTCAAGACCTGGGATCACCGCGTAGAGCGGATCGTAGCGATCAAAGTTTTGCGATCCCTGGATAAGAACGACTCACGAGCCGTCGAGCGCTTCCGTCGAGAAGCCCGCGCCGCAGCCGCACTCGCTCACCCGAACGCCGTCACCATCTATGATTTTGTCGAAGAGGTAGGCCAGTATTTCCTTGTGATGGAGTATATACATGGTCCCACGTTGAAGCAGCTCATCGGGCAGCGTCGCCAGTTGCAGGCACGCGAAACGATAGAGATTGCGGCCCAGGTCTGCGCCGTACTGCAGGTAGCGCACGCGCGCGGCTTTATTCATCGCGACATCAAACCACAGAACATTATGTTAGTCTGGAGCGGGGGGAACAGCGGGGGCGGGCTGAGCGACGGGGGGGCCTGGGTCAAGCTTACCGATTTCGGCATAGTACGCGTCGCCGAGACCGCCGGTCTCACCAACAGCGGCATCGTGCTCGGCACCGCCGATTATCTCTCACCGGAGCAAGCGAGGGGCGAGAATCTGACGGCCTCCTCCGATCTCTATTCGCTAGGCGTGGTTATGTTCGAGATGCTGGCCGGGCGACCGCCTTTCGTCGGCCCAACCGCTGTCTCCATCGCCATGCAGCACGCGTCGACGAACCCGCCGTCGCTGCGCCAGTTCAACCCGGCGATCCCACCAGCGCTCGAGCAGCTTATTCTGCGCACGCTACAGAAAGAGCCGGAAGATCGCTTCAGTTCAGCCGCCGAGATGCAGCAGGCGTTACGCCAGTGCGCCAAAGAAATTATGAGAGGGAAACAGGTAGCATCAGCAGCACCATCTGCCCAGGTGCATCCGCGTAACTACGCGATGGGCAGCGATGGACCAGGACAATTTCCCCCATCAGGGCGCGGTCAATACACACCGTAGCGCGCGGATAATCCCTGGCAGGGTGTTCCTCCGTGCAGCCCACAGACACCATACGCAGGAATTCTTCAAGATAGAGAAGAGCTCGTTGTGATCGACTCCTGGCCCTTTTGACGTGGAAAAGGAGCGAGTTTCTCAACTGAAAATAAATATGGGAAAACAATATGGAACAGGAAAAAATTAATACGCCAGCCGCGCCAGCCGCGATCGGTCCTTACAACCAGGCCATCCGTTACGGTCAATTTATTTTCACCTCCGGGCAGGTCGCGCTCGATGCGGCCAGTGGAGAGCTCGTCGGAGAGGATGTCCAGACGCAGACGCACCAGGTGCTCAAAAACCTGCAGGCCGTCCTGGCAAGCGCGGGCGCCTCCCTCACAAACGTCGTCAAGACGACCGTCTTTTTGGCACAGATGAGCGATTTCCAGGCGATGAACGCCGTCTATGCGAGCTATTTCACAGAAATAGCGCCCGCGCGCTCAACGGTAGCCGTTGCCGAGTTGCCGCGCAAGGCATTGGTCGAGATCGAGTGTATCGCGCTCGTTGATGCGTAGCCAGGAGAGAATGCCGGTGAACACTGTTACAATCTGGCGTACTACCCTTGAGCGTCTGGAACATATGTCGATCGATAGCGAGAGCAAGTCGTGGTTACGAGAAGCGCATCTCGCCAGTGCTCCTGCCGTCAATACCGACGATATCGATGCACCGCTCGATGAACAGGAGTCAGGACTCTATCTCATGCTGCAGGTCTCCAACGGGCTGGCGCGCGAAGTAATCAATACGCGCTGGCGACGTTCGCTTGAAGAGATACTGGCCGAACTCACAGGCCTATCTGTCATGCTCTCAGTCACGCACGACTCCGACGAGGACGGGATGTATCCGATATTGGAAGATGGCGTGGGCAAAAGAGAGACGTTTGAGCGTCCATCTTTTTCTTCGCCAGGGTATCAGCGCAATACGTATTCTTACCACGATATCATGCCGAGGACGGGAGCGCCGGAGCAGCAGAACAGCGCCGATACGCTTGAGGATTGGGAGAACGAGCAGCGCGCAAATATTCTGATGCACAACCGGCTCAATCCGCGCTATACCTTCGACGCCTTTATCGTGGGCAGCAGCAACCGCCTGGCGCACGCGGCATCCCTGGCGGTGGCAGAGGCACCCGGCGAGTCGTACAATCCGCTCTTCCTCTATGGAGGCGTGGGACTGGGCAAGACCCACCTTCTACATGCCATCGGCCATCAGGGGGTGCATACCGGACTGGCGGTGCTCTACGTCTCCTCCGAGCAGTTCACCAACGATATCGTCAACGCCATTCGCTACCGCACCACCGACGAGTTCCGCGCCAAGTACCGCTCGGTCGATATCCTGCTGGTGGACGATATTCAGTTTATCGCTGGCAAAGAATCGACCGAAGAAGAGTTCTTCCATACGTTCAATAGCCTGCACGAGATGAGCAAGCAGATCGTGATCTGCAGCGACCGTCCTCCCAAAGCGATTGTAAGCCTGGAGGAGCGCCTGCGCTCGCGCTTCGAGTGGGGCCTGATAGCCGACATCCAGCCACCGGACCTGGAGACGCGCATGGCCATTCTGCGCGTCAAGGCCGATATCCTGCACTACCGCGTACCCGATGATATTATCGCCTACATCGCCGGTCGCGTGCAGACGAACATTCGTGAGCTGGAGGGCTGCCTGAACCGTTTAATGGCCTACCAGCAGTTGCACCACACCGATCTCACGATGGAGGTTGCGCGGGCGGCGATGTCTTCGCTGGGCAATGATACCAGGGAGTCGCGCCTGAACAGCCGTCAAATCGCGCAGGCCGTTGCGGAATACTACCGCATCTCGATGGATGCGATGTGTGGCAAGCAGCGCGATAAGCATATCGTTATGCCGCGCCAGGTCGCGATGTACCTGATTCGCCAGGAGACGCAGGATTCGCTGCTCGAAATCGGGCAACTCTTCGGAGGGCGCGACCACAGTACAGTCCTGCACGCATGCGAGAAGATCGACCGCGAGATCAACGTCAATGCTACGCTGCGACGTGAAGTGATAGCGATCCGCGAACAACTATTGCGAGAGTAGCCGCAGAGCAGATTTGGAGTCCCATGTTACCACTATTCACAACCTACCTCATCGACCTTGATGGCGTCGTCTATCGCGGCGAGGAGATCGTACCCGGCGCCCACGAGTTCATCGACTGGCTCAATACTAACCAGAAAAAGTACCTCTTCCTCACCAACAACTCGTTCGCCAGCGAGTCGCAGGTGCTGACGAAGCTTGCTCGCCTGGGCATCACAGTCAGTAGTTCGCACGTCCTCGGCGCGGGCCAGGCCGCTGTGCAGAACATCGCCCGGCGTTTTCCGGGCGGCAACGTTTATGTCGTCGGGGAGCAGCCGCTGCTCGCTCTGGTACGCGATTACAAGCTAGGCATTGCAAACGAAAACAAGCGAGCAGCAGATGTAGTGATCGTGGGACTCGACCGCAACTTCAACTACACCACCCTCACGCAGGCGACACAGGCGGTCATGGCAGGTGCAACCTTCATAACAATCAATCGCGACTCCCTGCTGCCGATCGCGGGAAGCCTCGTTCCCGGCTGTGGCGCGATGGCGGCGGCGATCGAAGCGGCCAGCAGCACACATCCAGAGGTGGTGGGCAAACCACAGCCGACACTCCTGCAGGAGGGTATGCGCCTGCTCGACAGCAAACCGGAAGAGAGCGTGATGATCGGCGATAGCCTCGATACCGACATTCTGGCGGGCAAGGCGGCAGGCACACACACCCTGTTCGTGCTCTCCGGCAAAGATACGCTCAAGACGCTGGCAAAGGCGGAGGTCAAGCCAGAGTTCGTGTATGAGAACCTGGCGGCGGTGCTGGCCGATATATAGAAAGCTGGCAGCTAATCGAGCATTGCCAATCCGGCAGTAAGCGGATTGCCATTATCAGGAACACGATCCACAATCGCAACGGTGCAGCGCGACACGCAGATCAGCTTATCATTCTCGTCGGTGATCTTGATATCCCAGACGTGCTTGCTACGTCCCAGATGGACCGGCGTTGCCACAGCGGTCAGCGTCCCCTCACGCTTCGGGCGCAGGTGATTGGCATTGATCTCCAGTCCGAACGCCATCTGCCTGTCCGCTTCGATGTTCAGCACGGCCCCCAGCGAGGCCACGGACTCCGCCAGCACCACCGAAACGCCGCCGTGCAGGTAGCCGACCTGCTGACGATGGTTGGAGCCCACCGGCATCGTCGCTACCACCCTGTCCTTCGCCGCCTCCACCAGCTTTATATCAAGCACATCCCAGACCGAACCCGCGCGCGTGCTATTGACGCTCGCAATAATCTCTTCCTGTGAATACTCCACGTATCTCTCCTCCTGCGTCGGTATTTCTATATGTAGTCTAGCAGACAGCGAAGGGGTATCACAAGGGCATGCCAGGTAGTCTATTGACACCCTTCACTCGATTATGGAATCTTCCAGCGCACTCACTGTGTTATCATGAGTGTGAACTATGTTCTCCTCGCGCGGAGGTGCCAGGCGCTGAAATACCAGATAGCCGGCGTAGAACATGACCAGCCACATAACGACCGTGAGTGGGCCGGCCAGCGGACTCTTCCACATCGTGTACGACGACTGGTCCACCGCACCCAGGATATCGCGCAGGAAGCCGAAGATAGGTATGCCGAACAACAGTAAGAGCGCGAACCAGCGACCGCGACCGCTGCGGAAACGCCAGATCAGGAGATAGACGATGCTGCCATAGATCAGCACGGGCGTGATATAAAATGGCACGGGCACATGCAAAACCAGTCCTTTGAGGGTATAATACCACCAACCAGCGTAGTAAGCGGCGATATCGAACAGCATATTGAGCAGGCCCATAATCAGGCCACCGAGCAGTGATGCCAGCAGGACGGCGCGTGTTGGACGGACCAGCAAAAGAGCAGCCAGATAGAAAACAACGATAAAGGGTATGACAAGAGCCACAAACTCCTGGATTTCCATAGTGAGAGATGCTCCTTCAGATAATAGTGTCCCATTTGTTTCTTACGTAGCGTAATGCGTTCTACAAATTTCGTCAAGATGAGAAAGGATGTAGCGATGAATATAGTACCGTTGCGCATTGCGCTGGCCCAGATCAACGTCACGGTGGGCGACCTGGACGGCAACACTCACAAAATTCTGGCGTCCATGCGCGAGGCGCATGCCGCCGGTGCGCATATAGTCTGCTTCCCCGAACTGGCGCTCACTGGTTATCCGCCAGAAGACCTGCTCCTCAAACCGGGCTTCGTGGCCGCCAACCTGCACAGGCTCGACGAGATCATAGCCGCCAGCAAAGAGCTGCCCGGCCTGACCTCCGTGATTGGCTTCGTCGATCGCGACCACGACATCTACAATGCCGCCGCCATCGTCCACGAGGGGACATTGAACGGCGTCTATCATAAACACTACCTGCCCAACTACGGCGTCTTTGACGAGAACCGCTACTTCCTGGCGGGTCGTCAGGCACCGCTCTTTCTGATTCACGACGTGCACGTCGGCGTCACCATCTGCGAGGACATCTGGTATCCCACCGGTCCGCTGCCGGAGCAGGCGCGCGCCGGAGCAGAAGTCATCATCAACATCAACGGCTCCCCCTTCTACACAGGCAAGGGTGTCGTGCGCGAAGAAATGATCGCCACGCGTGCAGCCGATAACGGCGTCATCATCGCCTACCTGAACCTGGTCGGCGGACAGGACGAACTGGTCTTCGACGGCGGCAGCATGGTCTTCAACGAGCAGGGCGTCATCATCGCCCGCGGCAAACGTTTTGCCGAGGACATGCTCATCGTCGATCTCGACACCGCCTCGGTCTTCCGCTCGCGCCTGCACGATCCCCGTCTGCGCCAGGAACGTTGGCAGACTCCATCGGAGGAGGTACCCATCATCACCGTCGACACGCGTCCCCTCACCGCGCCAGCCATCGACACGCACACGCCGCTGGGCAAACCGCAGCGTATGGAGCCGACGGTTGGACGGCAGCAGGAGGTCTACGAAGCACTGGTCCTGGGCGTCAGAGACTACGTTCACAAGACCGGTTTCAAGCAGGCCGTCATCGGTCTCTCCGGCGGCATCGACTCCACGCTCACAGCCGTCATCGCCGTCGACGCGCTGGGCGCCGAAAACGTCCTCGGAGTCTCCATGCCCTCCGGCTACTCCTCCGAAGGCAGCAAAACCGACGCGCAGGTGCTCGCCGAGAACCTTGGTATGCAGTTTTTAACGATCCCCATCGAGGACACCTTTCGTGCATCGCTCAAGATGATGCGTCCCGCATTGGGCGACGAATATCCGGGCCTGGCAGCAGAAAACCTGCAGGCGCGTATACGCGGCAACATCCTGATGACCATCTCGAACAAGCTTGGTCCCCTGGTGCTCACAACCGGCAACAAATCCGAGATGGCCACCGGGTACAGCACGCTCTACGGCGACATGGCCGGTGGCTTCGCCGTCCTGAAAGACGTGCTGAAGACACTTGTCTACGAACTCTGCACCTATCGCAACACCATTGGTGATCGGCCCGTCATACCACAATCCGTCATTGACAAGCCGCCCTCCGCCGAACTGCGACCGGACCAGAAAGATATCGACAGCCTGCCGCCCTACGAAGAGCTCGACCCCATCCTCCAGGCATACGCCGAAGATGACCGCAGCTTCGAAGAGATGCTCGCCATGGGCTTCGAGCGCACCATCGTATCACGCGTCATGCGCCTCGTCGACATCAGCGAATACAAACGTCGCCAGGCACCTCCCGGCATCAAGATCACCCCGCGCGCGTTCGGACGTGATCGCCGCCTGCCGATCACCAACCGCTACCGGGACGAACTGTAACGAAAAGGATGGTAGTAGGGATGGGCGCAAGGCCCATCCCTACTCTTTTTCATCACCTGTTTCATGGCTGGCATCTCGTGCGAGCGCCCGATTGCGCCGCGCCTTCTGCAACACAGACAACCAGCGCGGGTCCTGTAACGGCAAGCTTGCCGGGGAGCCGAGCTGCGGAATCGTCGCATC
>WNGD01000171.1_pt1 | contig 60845 bp, 62 predicted proteins | sample 5400671 | NCBI WGS metagenome assembly WNGD01 (sample SAMN13153369, study PRJNA577476) | soil metagenome | isolation source: 40 cm soil or saprolite under grassland replicate 2 | place: USA:California | collected 2016-06-15 | reverse complement strand
CCGTTCACGATGCGCTGGGCCAGACCCTCGACGATCGCCGTCTTGCCCACCCCCGGCTCGCCGATCAGGACGGGGTTGTTCTTGGTGCGCCGCGACAATACCTGCATGACGCGGCGAATCTCCTCGTCCCGCCCGATGACGGGGTCGACCTTCCCCTTGCGGGCCAGCTCGGTGAGATCGCGGGTGAAGCGCTCGACCGCCTGATATTTCTGCTCGGGCTCCTGGTCGGTCACCCGGTGAGTGCCGCGCACGCCCTGCAGCGCCGCCATGAGCACGCCGCGATCCACCCCCGCGGCAGCGAGCAGCTGCTTCGCGATCGTGCCTTTCTCCTCCACCAGGGCAAGCAGCAGATGCTCGGTCGACACATATGCGTCGCCTAGCGCCTTGGCCTCCTCGTCGGCGCGGTCTAGCACACGCGACAGCTCGCGTGACAGCGTGGGCTCGGCTGTCGTCCCCGACTGCTTCGGGAAACGGTCAATCTCCCGCTCCGTTTCCGAGGTGAGCTGGGCGACGTTCAGCCCAGCCTTCTGGAGCAGGGGCACGACGATGCCATCGTCCTGCGAGAGCAGAGCGAGGAAGAGATGGGCGTCGTTGATGACAGGATTGCCGCGCGCGCGGGCCAGCGCGCTGGCCTGCTGCAGCGCCTCGGCGGCCTTAACCGTCAAGCGTTCTGGTCTGATCATAGTCGTCTATGGAGGGTCGCCGACCCCGAAAGCAACGTCTGTGCCGAGGAAAAATGCCGTTTTGGCAGAAGACACGAAAGACGTAGCAGGCGTGTGTGCTACTTGACGACTATTTTTCGTGTGACTCTCTTGCCGTCGATGACAAGCTGGTAGATGTAGACCCCGGACATGGCCTGCTTCCCGGTATTGCCGACATACCCATCCCAGTACGCGCTGTATGCACACCCCATCGTGGTGGGGCAGCTGAGCGCAAGGCTATCGAGCGCCTTGCCCGAGCCCCGGAGTATCGGGATCGCTACGAGCTGGGCGAGCACGTTGTAGATCCGCAGGGACACCACAGGCCGGTGACCCTTGAGGAACAACTCCCCGCTGACCTTGAACGGGATCGTGGTCGCCGGGTTAAACGAGCGATTCTGCTGTGGCCCGATCGTGGGAGGCGGGGTCTGACCCGATACCCACCGCGTTCCCCCTTCCACCCCCGCTACCCAAAGCCCGAGCCCCAGCAATGCCCAGGCGTACCGCTTCATCCACCGCTCCTCTTGGCGAACAAGACGTGAACTTGGGACGACTCTCCTTGTGCTAAGTGATACTCGTGCTTACAGGGCGCTGATCCAAACTACGAGCCGTCTTTCCCGGCTGTCAACCTCGCGAGCACGCGGGCGTCGCCGGCGCGACGGGTCACCCCCCGCCGATCCGCCCATTCGAGCAACGGGATCAAATACTTACGCGTCAGCCCCAGACGATCCCGCAGCTCAGCTGGGGTGGCCGTGCCGAGCTCGGCGAGCGCGGTCTCGAGGGCGGTGCGGAACTCCGCGAGGGCCCCGTTCGCCGCGTAGCGCTCGGCGTCGATCGGCTCAGCGGTGCCGGTCCGCGCCAGGTGCGACAGGAGTGCGCGCACGGGAGAGCCGGGAAATTCCCGCTCGAGCTCGGCGACGGTGGGCACCTGCCAGCGAGCATCGGCGAGGCGCCGCGCGAGCTTGTCGCTGGCATCGGTGGCCCGGGCGTCGAGGGCCGGGCGCCAGCCTGGCCGGCGGGCCACGCTCCCGGCGACCTCCAGCTGGCCGCTCTTGACCCCGACATCCAGGACCGCATCCAACACGGCTGACGGAGGCGCCGGCGCGCCCACCGCTGCCCGGAGGGCTTGCAGCGACATCCCTGGATCGAGCGGATGCTCCTCGTGGTAACGCCGGAGCACCTCCCCCAGCCGGCCCGCTTCGGCGACTACCGCTTGCCGGTCGACCACGGTCTCGGGGGACGCGAGCACGTTCTGCTCCGCCTCTGCGATGACTGCCGTCACACGGCCGGGCGACACGCCGAGCCGCACAGCCAGGGTGTCGGTGCCGAGCCCGGTGAGCCCGGCCTCGACGGCGAGGATCCCGAGCCGCACCGCCGGGCCCTGCGCGACCGCCACGCGACGCCGCCGCAGGCGGGTGCGCGAAGGGGCGAAGGGGTCGAGCACGACCCCTCCTCCGATTGTGGTGACCGGCGAGAACGAGCGCAGCACGAACCGGTCGCCGCCGCGCGCCACCACCGGAGTCTCAAGCAGGAGGCGGGCGAGACCGCTGTGGCCGGGAGCGATCGCGGGCGTTTGGACCACGCGGGCCAAGGCCTCTGCGGTGCCGAGGTGCACGCGCACACGCGTTCGTGAGGCGAGCGGCCGGCGAGCCGTAGGAAGCAGCTCCGCCGCCACGTCGAGGAGGGTAGTGGCCCGCCAGCCGGCCCCGGTGACGGCGACGTGGCCGCGCGCCAGCTCGTTCTTGTCCACGCCCACGAGGGCGAGGGCTGTGCGCCGTCCCGGAACCGCTCGTTCGGCCGCCTGACCATGAACCTCGATGGACCGGACCCGTGCCTCGCGACCGAGCGGCAAGAGCCGGACCGCGTCGCCCACCGCGACACTGCCGCTCCAAGTCGAGCCGGTCACAACCGTGCCGGCCCCCGCCACGGCGAACACCCGGTCGATCGGCAGCCGGAACAGGTCGTCGGCCGGGCGCTCGACCAGGTCCCCGGCAACCCGTCGCAGAGCCTCCCGCAGCTCGGGCAGTCCTTCTCCGGTGACCACTGACGTGGCGAGGGCGTCATCCCAGCGCACGCGACTCGCGCCCAGGCGCGTGCTCACCTCGCTGCGCACGAGCTCGAGCCACTCGCCGTCCACCAGGTCGCGCTTGGTGATCACGGGGATGCCGCGTCGGACGCCGAGTAGCTCGACGATCGCCAGGTGCTCCTCCGTCTGCGGCATGATTCCCTCGTCGGCCGCGATGACGAGCAGCGCGACGTCGATGCCGGTCGCACCGGCCAGCATGTTGCGCACAAAGCCTTCGTGGCCGGGGACGTCGACGACGCTCGCCTGGATCGCGTCGCCCAGCGGGAGCGGCGCGAATCCCAGGTCGATCGTGATGCCTCGCCGCTTCTCCTCCTCCCAACGGTCGGTATCGACGCCGGTGAGGGCTTTCACCAGGGCCGTCTTGCCGTGGTCGATGTGACCGGCGGTCCCGATTACGAAGCGGCGGAGGGGATCGGAGTTCGAGTGGCCGAGGGGGGCACCCACGCGTGACGCTCCCAGAAGTCCAGGGCGGAAAGTGAGCCGGCCTCGGCGAGGTGATAGCGCACAAATCGGGCGACGAGGCGGCGGTGAGCCGCGGCATGCGGCGGATCGAGCACGGGGAGCTCCACCCGCGGGTCGTTCAGGGCGAGCAGATCGCGGTACGCCTGGAACGGCAGCCGGCTCGGCGGCTGGGAAGGGGTTGGCGCGCAGCGTGGGCAGAACACGCCGCCGTCGGCCACGCTGAACAGCACCGGCGCGTCGCCCGCCGGCTCGATCGCCGCGCCGTCGCGCGCGCATGCCGTGAGCGACGGCGCGAAGCCCAAGACCGCTACGAGCCGCCACAGCGCCCGCAGCGCCGTGACATCCACTCGTTCGAGGGGCGCTGCCTCGAGGGCATCGAGTGCGGTCGTGAGCGTGTCGTACGCCAGCGGGAGCGGCGCCGGCGGCGTCATCTTGACCATGACCTCCGCGAGCGTCGCAGCGCCCGCGAACCGGCCGACGTCGCCGGCGAGAGCGCGCCGCAGGTTCACGAGATCGAAGGCGCCGAGGGTGTGGAGCTCGCGTGTCTCGCGGAAGTACAGCTGAGCCACCCCCTCACTCAACAGCTCGAGCCCCGCCCCGAACCGGCTCTTGGGCCGCAACGCACCCTTGGCGATGGCACTCTGAACTCCCAGGTCCCGCGTGGCGAGCCGCACGACCTTGGACGTCTCGCTGTAGCGGTACGTCTGAAGCACGACGGCGGGGGTGGTGACGAGGCTCATGGCTATGGAGTCACCGCCACCGCGGCGGTCATCGGACAGACACCCACGGGAACCGCGTCGATCTCACTATAGTTGGGCGGTGCGGTCAGAACGTGAACCGTGCCGGCGGTGGCACAGGCCCCCGGGTCGACCGCGTACACGCGTCCGCGGAGATCGATCGCGAGTCCCGACACGCCGTGACCACCGGGCTTGACGCTGTTGTTCCCCGGGCCCCGCGTGACCGCGCGGGTAGAGGTATTCACCTCGAGAATGCCCTCGAGGGCCGAGGCGATCAGCAGTCGGCCGCCGGCCGGGTGAAATGCCGCTGCCCCCGGCGACTCACCCAGTCCGTTCAGCACCGCGATCTCCGCCCGAGCCTGCGGATCTACGATAGACAGCTTCCCGTCCGCCGCCCCGACGTGGCCGGACGCGATCACGTAGAGGAGGCTGTCCTCCCCCACGGTCGCGAACCGTGCGTTCGTCCCGGTCAACGGAATCGAATCCGGGGTCGTGACAGAGCAGCACTCGAACGACGTCAACCAGCTCGGCCCCGCTGGCGAAGAGCCCACAACATTGCTGTTCACGACGAACACCTGTGTTCCCACAATCGCTACCGCCTGCGGAAAGACGCCGACCGGGACGCTGGTAGTGCCGCCACTCAAGTAGTTGAGCCGCGTGACCGTGTTGAGGTTGGGGTTCGCGATCCAGGCGATCGAGTCGTCTTGAATGGCGACCCCGGTCGCTCCCGATCCGGTAGCGAGCGCAAGCACGTAGTCGGGTTGCACACACAGGGCTCCTGGGCCGCAGGGCCCGAGGAGTCGGTCGACGGCGACGGCGTCCGCCTGTCCCAGCGGGACCAGAAACACGCTCCCGCGGCCGTCGATCGTGCGCGGGGTCGCGCTGCCGCGCTGCCAATCCCGCGTGGACACCGTGAAGTCCGTGGCGGAAATGAGCGAGAGAGTGCGGTCGCCCCCATTCACGACCCCGATGACTTGCCCGGTCGTGCTCTTCTGCTCGAGCGCGTCGCTGCACCCGGTCGCGAGCGCGAGCGCCAGGAAGACGAGTCGTCTCATCCGGAAGCGGTCTCCACAAGGTCACAATATACGAAGCGGGCGTCCCGGACCACGACCGGGCCCCGCTCGTGCCGTACCGGCTGACCGAGACCCGGCCCCGCGTATACGAAGGTGTGAAACTCGCCGTTCTCCCCGCAGGGATCTACGTCTTGTGGAAGGTCGTGCAGCAGGTCGACATCGAATTCCCGACCGGCGAACTCGCCGCCGAGCTGCGCCCCGTCCACGCACACGAGCACGGCGCGGTACCCCAGCCGGACGAATTCGTGCGCCAGCGTCCGGGTATCGCGCAGCCACAGCGGAAACAGCGCCCGCATGCCGATCCGCGCCAGCATCCGCTCCCGATAGGCACGAATATCGGCGAGAAACAAGTCTCCAAAGACCACCGTGTCGAGCCCCGGGGTCCGGGTCCGGAGATCCGCGAGCGCTGTGCTCATGTTCGCTTCGTACTCGTCGTTCCGAGCACCGGGCGAGATCACGACCTCCTCGAGGGGCAGCCCGAGGGACTCGGCCTGCCGGCGGAGCAGCGTGCGGCGAACGCCGTGCATGCTGATCCGGTCGTATTGGGCGGTCACCGTGGTGAGCAGCGCCGCCACGCGATAGCGCGCGTCGGCGAGGATTTCCCGCAATGCGAGCGCGCTGTCTTTGCCGCCGCTCCAGGCGACGAGCACGGGCTGTGCCTGCGCCGTTTCGTTCAGAGAGCGGCCGCCTTCGTGTATCCGCGGCTCAAGCCGCGACTCGGCACGTAGCCCTGAAGCGGCAGAGCGTCACGCGTCGGGATGAAGGAGCCACCCTCCCGTCGCGTGTCCGCGGCTCAAGCCGCGACTCGGCACGGACCGCTGAAGCGGCAATGCGAGCGTCAGTTTACTGACACGTGCCGAGCCGCGAGTTGACTCGCGCCAACGCGCCTCGAGCGGACGTGTCGCCGTTGCGGCTACGCCCACACCGCCGCTCTCCCCTCGAGCGATGCGCCCGCGAAAGTGTCGGGATGGAACAGGGCTCCCAAGAGCTCCACGCCGTCCGCGACGCGCGGCCCTGGGCGGCTGAAGTGCGCCGTGGCATCGACTGCGTAGGCGCGCGCGGAGCGAATGGCTCGTGGCGCCACGGCGCACAGCGACGCGCGGTAACGATCCGCGTCGGCGCGCGCCGCGGCGAGGTCGAAGCCGCACGGCATCACGAGCAGGACGTCCGGGTCCAGGCCGGCCAGATCCTCCCACCGCACGGCGAACGAGGGCCGCCCCGCGACCCCGCAGAGCAGCCTCCCGCCCGCCAGGGCGACCATTTCCGGCACCCAGTGGCCCGGCACGAACGGCGGATCGAGCCACTCGAGTGCCAGGACGCGAGGCGCCGGTCGGCTGGCGACCCGGGCTTGGACGGCGGCGATACGCCGCTCGATGTCGCGCACGCACTGCTCGGCGCGCTCCGGCACGTCGCCCGCTCGCCCGACTAGGCGAATCGTGGCGAGCACGGCGGCGATGTCGTGGGCGTCCAACGCGAGGACGCTCGGGCAGGACCCGAGGGCCAGAGCGGCAGCCTCGGCGTCGCGAGTCGGCACCGCACACACCTCGCACACTCCCTGCGTGAGGAGCAGATCGGGTGCGACGGCGGCCAGCCGCTCGGTATCGACCTCGTACACGCTGCCGAACTCCCGCAGGGCCTGGCGCACGGCGGCATCGATCTCGCCGCTTGAGAGCCCGTCGAGCGGGAAACGCGGCCGGGTGAGGCGCGGCTTGCTGCAGATCGGTGACGGATGATCGCAGGAATGCGAGACACCGACGAGCCGATCCGCGAGGCCGAGCGCGCACACGATCTCCGTCGCGCTGGGGAGCAGCGAGGCGATGCGCCCGACGCGGCTCATCGGCCGCCGAAGCGAAGCTCTCCACCCACGAAGATCGCGCGCCGTCGCGCCGGGAAGTTCTTGACCTCCTCGTATGAGTGATCGAGCAGGTTCTCGACACGCCCCGAAATCGCAAAGCCAGGCGTACTGCCCCGCGGCACGACCACGTCCAGCTCGGCGGCGCAGTCGACCCGCACGTACGACGGGAGCGGCACGCGCGGCGAGGAGGGACTCGAGAAGTCCCGATCCAGACGCTCCCCCACGTACGCCACGGCGAGAGTCACGCTGCCCCGGTGGACCGCGGCATACGTGAAATCGAGCCAGGCCGAGTGTTTCGGGCGGCGGACGAGCGGTTGTCCCGCCGCCAGCAGCGCGCCGGACGAGGAATCGAAGCCCGAACGGGTTACCGTGGCGGACAAGTAGGTGTAACTCGCGGAGACCGTGAACCGATGGTCCGGCATGAGCTGCGCGCCCAGCTCCACCCCGTCCGCCGACGCGCGGGCGACGTTGCTGTAGTTGGGCTCGCCCGCGGCGGGGGTCGCGTTGTAATCGATCATGTCCACGAACCGCTGGCCGAAGTACGTGCCGCGAAGGACCACACGGCCCGGCGTGCGGTACTCGAGCCCGGCCTCCCAGCTGTGGGAGTGCTCGGGCCGCAGGTCCGGATTCCCGCGCACGAACCCAGTGGCGTAGTTCTCGAAGAAACTCGGCTCCTTGAATCCGGTGCCGACCGAGGCGAGCGCCCGGACGCGCTCCGCGAGCCGGGCGGAGGCGCCCGCGCGATAGGTCAGGTACGTGCCGAAGCGCTCATTGTCCTCGAGCCGGGCGCCGATCGTCAGGTTTACCGGTCGCGCGGGGCTCGAGACGGCCTGCAGATAAATCGCACCGTTGGTCCGCGACCGCGACCCGTCGAGTGTCGTGCCGGCCATCGCCTCACGCTCGAGCGCCGTACCGAAGGTCAGAGCGTCCCTGGCGAGCAGACGCACGTCGCCCCGCGCGTCCAGCCCGAGACGCGTAATCCAGTCGGAGCTGGCGTAAGGGAAGGTCGTCGTGTCGGCGGGGTCGTTTTTGCCGATGGCGTACAGGTAGTTGGCCCGATGCCAGACGGCCGTGAGCCGACCGTCGACGCGGTCCGAAAAGACATGCCCCAGGTCGAGGCCCACCGACGGACCGCGCTCCAGCTGGTGCTGGTTGTTGCTCACGATGACGCCACGGTAATCTCTGGGAAAGTGGTACAGGGCATCGCCATAACGGACCGTCAGGGCGGCATCGGTGCCCCTGTCGGGTTGCAGGCGCGCGCGAGCGGTGAAGACTTCGTTCCGAAACTGATTGTTGATCGAGTCGAGGCCGTCGCTCGAAAAGCGCGATACGCTTAATGCGTAGCTCGCCCGCCCGTCTCCCCCCGAGAGGGTGGCGTCGATCGCGCCGCTGCCGTACGTCCCGCCGCGCGCGGCCACGCTGGCGTGCGTCGGCCCGCCGCCGTCCCGCGTAAAAATCTGAACCACACCCGCCACGGCGTCGGACCCGTAGAGCACACTCGCCGGTCCGCGCACCACCTCGATCCGCTCGACGTTGTCGGTCGTGAGGTTCGCGAAATCGTAGGCCCCCCCGGGCACGTTTTGCGGTACCCCGTCGATCAAGACCTTCACGTAATTGCTCTGCCCGCCGCGTAGGAAGAGCGACGTCTGACTACCGTAGGAGTTCGTGGTGACGACGCTCGCAGCGGGCACACTCCGCAATGCCTCGGCGACGGTGAGAATGCCCCGTTCCCGCAGCTCGGTCCCGCGGATCACCGTTACGGCAACGGGTACCCCATCGGCCGGGGTCGGAATCCGGGTCGCGGTGACCACGACCGGGTTGAGCACCACCGTATCGGTCGGTTCCTGACCGGCGAGCGTCGCCGGGAGGATGAGGAGCGCAACCGCACGCAGGGCACGGCTCATGGGGCGTCCTTTCGCTGACGTAAGGGGATCATCTGCGGGCGACCTTCGAACGGCTCAATCGCGACCGGCCAGGAAAACACGCGCTCCACCGTCTCCCGCGTCAACACATCCGCTGGAGCGCCGCGTGCCACGGCCCGCCCTTCGGCGAGGATGAGGACCTGATCGGCAAAGCGCGCCGCCAGATTCACGTGGTGCGTGATCATGAGCGCGGCGAGCCCCTGCCCGTCCACCAGCGCGCGCACCAGCTCGAACAGCTCCATTTCGTGCCTTAGGTCGAGCGACGCCGTGGGCTCGTCGAGCACGAGGAGCTTCGGCTCCTGAGCGAGGGCGCGCGCCAGCCGGACGCGCTGGTATTCACCCCCGGAAAGGGTCCAGAGCCAACGGTCGGCCAGGTCCACCGCGTCGCAGGCGACCAGCGCCCGCTCGACGGCTGCCCGATCGGCGGCGCGCACGCCGCCGAACAGCGAGAGGTGCGGGTAGCGCCCCAGGAGAACGGCCTCGTGCACCCGCTGCGGGAACAGGCTCTCCTCCCGCTGCGGCACGACGCCCACCACGCGCGCCAGGTCCCGGCGGGACCAGTCGCCCGCCGGGCGCGCGAGGACCTCGACACGACCCTGCACCGGTGCCACGAGGCCGAGCGCCGCGCGCAGCAAGGTCGTCTTGCCGCTGCCGTTCGGCCCGAGCAATGCGTGAAACTCGCCCGAGCGCACCTCGAGCGAGACGCCCAACAGCGCGTCGCGCGGCGCGCCGGCGTAGCGGCACGTCAGGTCGCGCACGGCGACGATCAGCTCACGCTCCATCGACGCAGCAGGAAGGCAAAGAGGGGCACGCCCACGAGCGCCGTCACGATGCCCACGGGCAGCTCGCGCGGCGCCACCACGGTGCGCGCCAGGGTGTCGGCCGTGGTGAGGAGGATCCCGCCGGCGAGGAACGCGGTCGGGAACAGGGTGCGATGCAGCCGGCCCCACAGGAGACGACACACGTGCGGCACGATCAGCCCGACAAACCCGATCACGCCCGCCACCGCCACCGCGGCGGCGGTCAGGAGCGACGCCGAGAGGTACACCACCCGCTTGAGGCGTCGCACGTCCGCGCCGAGGTACTGCGCCGGCTCCTCGCCCAGCGCGAGCAGGTCGAGCGGCCGCGCGGCCGCGGCGAGGACGATGAGCGGCACGGGTGCGTACACCAGAATCACCAGCACCGTCGTCCACGACGCACCCGAGAACCCGCCCCACAGCCACAGGAACGCGTTGCGCAGCTCCGTGGCTTCTGCGAGCGAGACGATGGCGGTCGTGACCGCCGCGGCGAATGCACCCACGGCCACGCCCCCCAGGAGCAGAATCCGCGGGTCGAGCTCCGCTCCACCAATGAGCCCGAGGCGATACACCAGCGCCATCGCCCCCACCGCTCCGACGAACGCGGCAAGTGGCAGGGCCCAGGGACCCGGGAGATGGAGCGCGATCGCGACGACCGCGCCCAACCCGGCGCCACCCGAGAGCCCGAGGAGGAACGGGTCGGCGAGCGGATTCCTGACCAGCGCCTGGAGGGCGACGCCCGAGGCCCCCAGGGCGCCGCCCACGAGAAACGCGAGCACCGCGCGCGGCAACCGGAGCTGCCAGAGGATGGGCGAGGCCAACACCTCGCCGAGGGGCACGTTCGCGGGCCCGAGGAGCAGGGCCGCCGCGAGGGTCGCGAGGAGCGCGGCTGCGAGCAACACGTACTTCACGGCGCCGCCTCGAGACGCCGCCGCAGCTCGCGGATCGCCTCCGCGGCGCGGGGCCCGGGCCGCCCGAAGAGTTGTCCCGGAAGAAACAGGAATCGGGCGGTCCGCACGGCGCGCACCACCCGCCACTCGGGGCGCGTGGCGTACCGGGGTGGCACCGCGCTGTCCGTCAGCACGGCAACGAAATCGGGGTCGCGGGCGGCGATCGTCTCGATCGAGACCTGGGCGGAGGGCGAGCTGACATCGTGGAACACGTTGCGCGCCCCCGCGAGCGCGGCGAGGCGGTCGAGGTAGCTCCCCGCGCCGATGACGATCGGTGGGTTGTCCCAGACGATGAAGACGAGGGACCGGGTGCTCGGGGTTGGGGGCTGGGAGGCAAGGCTGTCCATCACCCGAGCCAACGAGTCAGCCCGTTTCTCCTGCCCGGTGAGCACACCGAGGCGTCGCGTCGCCGGCCCCAGCTGCTCGAGCAGATTGAGATCGAAGAGCACCGTCCGGATACCGAGCCGCTCGAGCTGCTCCGCGGCCGCGACGTTCGGGCCGGAGCGGTACAGCACGACGAGATCCGGATGGCGCGCCGCCACCGCCTCGACGCTGGGCGGCATGCCGTCGCCGACGCTCGGCACGGTGAGGGCCTCGGGCGGATAGTCACACCAGGCGGTGCGACCTACGACCCGGTCGCCCGCGCCGATCGCAAACAGGATCTCCGTGAACGTGGGCAGCAGCGACACGACGCGCCGGGCGGACACGGCGAGCGTCACCCGACGCCCTGCGTCGTCTGTGACGGCGAGGCCGCCCCTGACCGGGACGTGCTCTCCCCGCGCGCAAGCCCCGACGGCCAGCGCGAGCAGAGCCGCGAGGTGGGTCCGCTGTGTCGAGCGGCGCATAACGAAAACGCCCACCCCCGACGGAGCGGAGATGGGCTAGCGTCTGCGCCTCGTGCGCAGCGCCACCATCCCTCCCGCGAGGGATCTGCAGGTGGCGCGAACGGAGAGGTCTCCTGGCTTCGGGCGAGCGGCTCGCCTTCCCGGGTGATAGCACCCAGTGGCGTTGAGCCGCTACGACTTGCCCGTCACAGTGGCGGGGCCGCGCCGGACTTGCACCGGCTTCCGTGAATCCCCGTTCGCTTGTAACGACAGAGCTAGTTTATCGCGGTTTGCGTCGCAGCGCAACCACGAAGCCGATCGCGAGCACCACGGCCGCGACCCCGACGATCAACGGGATCAGCGACTCCGGCGCGAATCGTCGCTCGGTGAAGACGATCGCGAGCGCCGCTCCCGGCGGGAGCGGCGGCGTGCGGTAGCGTGCGAAGCGACGCCCGCCGATGTCCTCCGCCCCGAGGGAATCGAGCTTCCCCGCCGTCACGACGGCGGCCGTGTCTTCGAGCAGCAGGTCCACTTCGTCGGTCGGCTGGTCGATCGGCAGGCTCATGCGACGCACCGTGGCGGCGAGGACGTACGTGTAGCTCAGCTGCTTGCGCTCGCGGGGTGGGAGGGGACCGTACACGGCGACCGAGTCGCCCCGCCGCGTGACCACCTGGGGGGAGACGTCCCCCTGCCCAACTCGGAACTGGATCGCGGGCGGCGGCAGAGCCCCCGCCCAGGTGGGCAGCATCGTGTCCCGGGCCACGCGGGTCGCCGCACCGGGGTTCTCGAGCTCCACCAGCTCGAGCACGTCACGCGAGCCGTCCCGCTTCTGTTTCGCGACGGTGACCAGGCGGCGTACCACGCGTATCGCCGGCCCCGCGGAGCTCGTGTCGTACACGTACAGGGGGCGCAGCGTGGAGGGCGAGCTGCCCGCCGCAATCGGCTCCGAAAAGTACGCGATCCCGGCGTGCCAGCTCGAGACCACATAGACCGCGCCCGAGTCGGGCTGCCGGATGGTCAGCGCGTAGGCGCCGCGCGCGTCGGTGCGGGTCGAGTCGATCGGCTGGCCGCCACCACCCATGGATACCTGATGCAGGACCACCCAGGTGTGAGCCGCGGGCCGTCCGGTGGGCCCGGACAGCACCCGACCCGCCACCACCACGTGTTGTGCCCGGAGCGCGCCGGCGAGGCACAGCAGCAACGCCGTGCTACGGAGTGAATTTCCCGAAATCTTCAGGGTCGAGGTTCTGGAGGTAGGTCTTCAGCGCGTCGGGATCGAGCGGCGCCGTCCCCGACTCGCCGCCAGCCTCTCCCGTCTCGACCGACGTGAGCGCGAGCAGGCCCTCGCTGGTGAAGATCGGCGCCTTGAGCCGCAGGGCGACGGCGATGGAATCGGATGGCCGGGCGTCGATCTGGATCACCGCGTCGCCGCGGTAGATGTGCAGCTCGGCGTAGTAAGTGTTCTCCTTCACCTGAGTGATGATGACCTTCCGCAGGTCGGCGCCCAGGCCGAGGATCACCTGCTTCAGGAGATCATGCGTGAGCGGCCGCGCGAACTTGACGCCTGCGAGCTCCATCGCGATGGCGCTCGCCTCGGCGGGACCGATCCAAATAGGGAGGACGCGCTCCCCGTCCTGCTCCTGGAGGATGACCACGGGCGTGTTGGTCGTGCGATCGAGTCCCAGATGCGCGACCCGAACCTGGATCTGGTTCGCGCTCAGGTCCCCATCTCCCACGATGCGAGATACTTCTGTTGCTCGGGTGTGAGCGTGTCGATGGCGACCCCCATGGCGGCGAGCTTCAAGCGGGCGATCTCGGCGTCCAGCTCGCGCGGGATCCGGTGCACGTCCTTCGTGAGCTCGCGCGCGTGCTGCACCACGTGCTCGGCGGCGAGCGCCTGATTCGCGAACGACATGTCCATCACGCTCGCCGGGTGGCCCTCCGCTGCCGCGAGGTTGATGAGCCGGCCGTCCGCGAGCACGAAAACGCGCTTCCCGCCCAGCCGCCACTCGTCGACGAACTCCCGGACACGGGTGGGTCCTTGGGCCGCCTGCTTCAGACCGTCCAGATCGATTTCGACGTTGAAATGGCCCGAATTTGCCAGCACCGCTCCGTCCTTCATCGCGCGCATGTGCTCCACCCGGAGCACGTGGGTGTTCCCCGTCAGGGTCACGAAGACGTCGCCGACCCGCGCGGCCTCCGCCATCGGCAACACCCGATAGCCGTCCATCTGCGCCTCGAGCGCCTTGAGCGGGTCGATCTCGGTGACGATCACGTTGGCGCCCGCGCCGCGCGCCCGCAGCGCAAAACCGCGTCCGCACCACCCGTACCCCGCCACCACGATGGTGCTCCCGGCCACGAGCAGGTTCGTGGCCCGCAAGATCCCGTCGAGCGTCGATTGCCCCGTGCCGTAGCGGTTGTCGAACAGATGCTTGGTGTCGGAATCGTTCACCGCGATGACGGGGAACTGCAGCACGCCGTCGCGCGCCATCGCCTTCAGCCGGATCACGCCGGTCGTGGTTTCCTCGGTCGAGCCCGCCACGCCGGCGACGATCGCCTTGCGGTCGGCCCCGGAGAGGCTCTCCACCCAGCGCCGCACCGGCGGTGCCAGGTCGTCCAGCCGGTTGAGCGCGATCATGTGCAGCGCGCCGACCAGGTCCGCACCGTCGTCCATCGTGATGTCGGGGCGATGCGCCAGGGCCGCGCGGATGTGCTCGTAGTACGTGGCGTGATCTTCACCCTTGATCGCGAACACCTTGATCCCGTGGTCCTTGACGAGATGGGCGGCGACGTCGTCCTGCGTCGATAAGGGGTTCGACCCGCACAGCGCGACGTCCGCACCGCCCGCCTGGAGAGTGACCGCGAGGTTCGCAGTTTCCGTCGTGACGTGCAGGCAGGCGGACAGGCGTCGCCCGGCGAGAGGTCGTTCCCGGGTGAAGCGCTCCCGGATCAGGCGAAGCACCGGCATGGATCGCTCTGCCCACTCGGTGCGGCGGCGTCCCTCGGCGGCCAAGCTCAGGTCTTTGACGTCGGAGGCGACGGCGCGGGCAGTCGTGGTCATGCGTTCACCTTCTTGGAGGAGTAGTGCTTGGAGCGTTGCGCGGCGAGCCGGAGGTCCTCTACGCGGTTCGCGTGCTCCCAGGTGAACAGATCGACCTCCCGGTCCACGTCCTTGTCTACGTAGCGGCGCCGCTCGGGCGCGCGGCCGAAGTGGCCGTACGCGGCGGTCGCACGGTAGATCGGATGGCGGAGATTCAAGGCCTTGTTGATGCCGAGCGGCGTGAGGTCGAACACCTCGCGGACGGCTTCTTCGATGGCCTCGTCCGGCACGACGCCGCTGCGGAACGTATCGATCATCACCGAAACGGGCTCGGCCACCCCGATAGCATACGCCACCTGCGCCTCGCAGCGGGAAGCGAGCTTCGCCGCCACCACGTTCTTCGCCACCCAGCGCATCGCATAGCAGGCCGACCGGTCGACCTTCGAGGGGTCCTTGCCGCTGAAGGCACCGCCGCCGTGGCGCGCCATGCCCCCGTAGGTGTCCACGATGATCTTGCGGCCGGTGAGCCCCGCGTCGCCCTGCGGGCCCCCGACCACGAAACGGCCCGTCGGGTTGATGAGGATGTCGGGGTCGCGGACCTCGAACCCCGCGTCGGCGATCACCGGCCGGACCACGAGAGCGATCACGCCCTCGCGCAGCTCCACGTTGTCGATTTTGTCGGAGTGCTGGGTGGATACCACGACCTTGCTGATGCCGACTGGGCGCGCCCCTTCGTACACGACGCTGACCTGGGTCTTGCCGTCCGGGCGGAGCCACGGAAGGTCGCCCGCCTTCCGCACGGCGGCGAGTCGCTCGGCGAAGCGATGGGCGAGGACGATCGGAAGCGGCATGAGGGACGGCGTCTCGTCCGACGCGTAGCCGAACATCATCCCCTGATCGCCCGCCCCACCTTTGTCCACGCCCATGGCGATGTCGCCCGACTGGCGGTCGATGGTGGTGAGGATGGCACAGGTTTGTGCGTCGAAGCCGAAGCTCGCGTCGGTGTAGCCGATGGCGCTGATCGTGCCGCGCACGATGTCGGGGATATGGACGTAGGTGGAGGTCGTGATCTCGCCCGCCACGACGGCCATGCCGGTGGTGACGAGCGTCTCACACGCCACCCGGGCCGCGGGGTCCTTGGCGATGATCGCGTCCAGGACCGCGTCCGAGATCTGGTCGGCGATCTTGTCCGGATGCCCTTCCGTCACCGACTCTGACGTGAACACGTGGCGTTGCGCTGGCATGTGCCTGTCGGATTGAGGGTTAGACGTTCAACCTAGCCGGGCGCCGCCCTGTGGGCAACCGGCCATCGAGGTCGAGCAGCTTCAAATCCACGGCTTCGGCGAGCGCGAGCCGCAACACGTCGAGCACCTCGGCGGCGGTGCGGGCGGCGAGCGCCTGCTCGGCTGCCGCGCGCGCCCGCGCCGCGCTCACCTGGCGCACGGTCCACTTCACAAGCGGCAGCGCCGGCGGCGCGACCGAGAGCGTCTCGTAGCCGAGCCCGATCAGCAGGAGTGCCGAGAGCGGCTCGGAGGCCATTTCACCGCACACACTCGCCGGCTTCCCCGCCTTGCGCGCTGCGTCCGCCACCATCTTGAGGAGACGCAGCACGCTCGGATCGTGCGGGGTGAAGCGCTCGGCCAGCCGCGCATTGCCGCGGTCCACGACCAAGGTATACTGCGTCAGGTCGTTCGTGCCGACCGAGAGGAAGTCCGCCTCCGCCGCGAACCGATCGGCCATGACCGCCGCCGCCGGCGTCTCGACCATCACGCCCACCGGCAGCGACTGCACGGCTGGGATGCCCTCGCGGGCGAGGTGCGTGGCCTCCTCCGCCACGAGCTCGCGGGTCCGCTCCAACTCGTCCAGGCGCGTGACGAGCGGGATCATCAGCCATATCTCGCCGTCCTTCGCGGCCCGCAGTGCCGCCCGCAACTGCGTGCGGAAGATGTCCGGCCGATCGAGACATACCCGAATGGCCCGCCAGCCGAGCTGCGGGTTGACCTCGGACGGCGCTCGGAACGGAGCCGGGAGCTTGTCCCCACCCAGGTCGTAGGAGCGGACCACCACCGGCTGGCCTGGAAACGCCTTGGCCACCCGCCGGAAATAGTCGGCCTGTTCGTCCTCGCTCGGCAGCGCGGTGTGTCCGGTGATGAGGAACTCCGTGCGCAACAGGCCGACTCCCTCCGCTCGATGTTCTTGCGCCGCCCTGATCTCGTCGGGCAGGTCCACGTTTCCGCGCAGCACGATCCGCAGGCCGTCGGTGGTGACGGACTGTTGGTCCACCACCTCCTCGAGCTGCGACGCGAGCTCCCGTCTGCGCAACTCTTGTGCCTGCGCCTCGGCGATTTCCTGCGGCGTCGGCTGAAGCAGCACCGTGCCTCGGGTGCCGTCCAGGACCACCATCGTCCCGGCGTCGATGCGCTCGATGGCGCCGGCCACCCCGAACACCGCGGGGATCCCGATCGAGTGCGCCAGGATCGCGGCGTGCGAAGTGCGCGTCCCCTCCTCGCTCACGAGGCCCACGACGTGCTCGCGATCGAGCTGCACCGTGAGCCCTGGCGACAGCTCCTTCGCCACGACGACGGTCGGCTGGGTGATGCTCTCCCATCGCTCATCCGAGCCGCGATGCATCAGGTGCTCGATCACCCGGACCGCGACACCCGAGAGGTCTGCCAGCCGATCTTTGAGGCGTGGGCTGCCGGTCGCCGCCCACATGTCGCGCACCTCCAGCGCCTTGAACTCGTACGCCTTTTCGGCGGCGAGGTGGCTCTCACGAATCAGGTGTGCGACCCCGGAGAGAAACTCCTTGTCCTCGAGCATCAGAATCTGCGCGTCGAAGATGCGCGCCTCATCGACGCCGGCGCGATCCTCGGCCTTCGCCTTCATCGCCTGGAGGTAGCGCTTCACGTCCCGCACGGCGGCCCGGAGGCGGCGCACTTCTTTCTCCACCTGCGACCGGGGCACGACCCGATGCGGGACCTCGGGCATGGTCCAGCGCACCACGATCGCGGCACCGACCCCGATCCCGGGCGAGACACCGATTCCCTTGAGCTGCCGGTCGCTCATTCGCGCCCCTCGTTTTCCTGCTGCTCCGCATCCCGCATCTCGGCTTCGCGCACCTCTTGCGTCAGGTGCATCTCGTGGAACCCGTCGGCGACGAGGGCGAGCAGGGCTTCCATCGCCGATTCCGCATCCTCCCCGTCGGTCTTGATCGACAGCGACGATCCGCACTCGGCCGCGAGCATCATTACGCCCATGATGCTCTTGCCGTTCACGGCGAGATCGTCCTTGCGGACCTCGACCGCGGACTTGAAGCGGCTGGCGAGCTTCACGAACTCCGCCGCGGGCCGCGCATGCATGCCGAGGGGGTTCACGATCTTGGCGTCGCGCTCGATCACGGCCATAGCCACCCTGCCAGTGCCGCGAGGGCGAGCAGCGCGAGGCCGAGCCGCAGCCCGGTGAGCCGCGCCCGCTGCCGCCACAACAGCGCAAAGCCGCCTGCGACCACGCCCGCGAGGGCCGGCCGCGCCCAGCCGACGAGCGCGCCACTCAGGTACTGCGCGACGAGCGGCAACGCCGCCCCGACGACCAGCGCCATCGCGGGCCCGGACAGCGCCGTGGCGCGCTGCAGCAACGGCTCACGCAGCGCCTGTGCCACCCCCGCTCCATACGTCCAGCCGGCGCGCAGCGCCCACCAGCGCAGCGCCACGTGGCCGACGTTGTAGACGACGACGAAGCCCAGGATGGCCGGGAGTCCGAGACCGAGCGCCACGCCGATGAGTGCCAGCCCCGAGGTGAACGGCAGCCACCCCGCCCACACGAGCCGGTCGCCGAGCGAGCCGAGCGGGCCGCACAGCGCCGTGCGCAAGCGCTCGACTTGCTCGGGGGGCACGCCCTCGTGCTCGGCGCGCGCCGCCGCGCCGACCGCGAGGCCGCACAGGTACGGATGCGCGTTGAAGAAGTGCGCCCCGCGCGCCACGGCGGTGCGGTACGCCACGCCGTTCCTCCCACCCTCGGCGCGCAGATCTCGCAGCAGAGGCTCCTCGGCGACGCCCACGCCGACGCCTTGCATGCGCTCGTAGTTCCAGGACCCCTGCACCGTGAACAGGCGGAGCAGGGTGCGCACGAGCGCGGGCCGGGCGCGGGTCGGCAGGGACGGGGGGGGGCTCATCGCAACCATGCCACGACGGTGCCGCTCGCCACCCCGGCGGCGAACCAGCGCAAGCTGGGCCCGCGTCCCACGAGGCGGAGCGTTCCCGCGGTTCCCGCCGCCAGCGCCGCGCCCACCGCGGCCACGCTGAGCAGCGCGACCCCGCGCGGCGGGAGGGTGCCGCCGAGGTAGGCGCGCGCCACCTGCGCCAGCCCGAGGCCCAGCGCGGTCACCACGGCCGCCCGCAGCGCGTCGCGCAGGATGCTCGCTGCGTGCACCCGCTCGAGCACGCGGGCGTCCCCCGATTCGAGCGCCGCCGCGGCGCGCCGCACCGCCCGCGTGTTCAGCTGCCGCAGCGCGTGCAAGCTCAGTCCGCCGGCCATCCCCGTGATCAACCCCACCAGGGCGCCCAGCCCGAGCCCCAACGTTCCGGCCGCTGCGTGCGCCGCGCTGACGGCCGCGACGGTGGCGGGTCCGTACTCGGGGTAGCGGGTCGCCCCCATCGGCAGGATGTCGTACTGGAACAGCTCGAACAACACCCCAAGCTGGAGGCCCGTCGCCACGTCGCCGAGCATCGCGCCCGCGATCGGCCCCGCGACGAGGGGCCGCGCGATCATCATCTGCGGTACACTCACGAGGTCCAGCCCCACCAGGGTTCCCCAGGCGAGCAACAGCAGCTGCAGCTCGAGGCTCATGTGAAGTCCTCGAGCGGCACCGGGACGGCCGTCGGGACGTCCTGGGCGGTCACCTGGACTCCCCGGGCCGCGAGCTTCCTGAGCTGCGCGGCTTCCGCGTCGCTCAGGTAGACGTAGCGCAACCGCTCCGAGCGTCCGGGGCGGTGGTGCACGCCGCCCACGTTGACGCGACTCACGCCGTGGCTGTTGGCGGTCAGCGCCGCGAGGGTGTCGACATCGCCCGCCACGAGGATGCCGACGCGGGGATCACGCTCCCAATCGGCGAGGTGCTGTCGCGCTTCTTCAGTCGAGGCGAACACCACCTCGATCTCGGTCGGGACGCCCATACGGTAGAGCTCCTGCTCCCAGGCGCTCGACCGGACGGCGTCGTCCACCAGCACGATGAATCCCACGTTCAGCGGCTTCCCCCAGCCCACGACCACCTGGCCGTGGATCAGTCGATCGTCGAGGCGATACAAGGCGATGCTCATGCCGCCGGAGTGCGGATGGCGCGGCTCCCGGCCTCGGCCGCGCGTCGCGCTGCGTCGGCAGGCGAGAGATCACGGTGGAACACGAAATCGAGGAGCATCGCGAGGTTCACGCCCGTGACCACCGCTACGTCGGTCTTGCTGCGGGCGAGCCGCACCGAGCTCGTGAGGCACGAGCCGCCCGGCAGATCGACGAACAGGACGGCCGGCTTGTTGTCGATCGCCTGCGTGAGGCGCTCGGCGAGGGCTCCCGTGTCGCAGCCGTCGTTCGACACCGGGACGAGCGCGTCGCGCACGCCGGTGATCACGGTGACCGCCGCGAGCAGGGCCTGCGCGACGGCCGCGTGCGAGACGATGACTCCGCGTAGTGGCTCACTCATTGTCTTCCTCGAGATACTCCTGGAGCTGGCGACGCTCGGCGAGGCGTTTGAGCAGCCGATCGTTGAACGATCGCGCCGAATCCACGCCGCTGTAGCGCAGCAGGTGGTTCATCGCGACCACCTCACAGACCACGGTCAGGTTCTTGCCCGGGTTGAGCGGCACGGTGACGAGGGGCAGCGTGATCTCGAGCACCTGGGTGGTTTGGCCGTCGAGCCCGGTGCGATCGTACTCGCGCGTCGCCTCCCAATCCTCGAGCTGCACGACCACCTCGATGCGCTTCTGCTGCCGCACGGCACGGATGCCGAACAGCGCGCGGATGTCGATCAGCCCCACGCCGCGGATTTCCATGTAGTGCTGGGAGAGCTCGTGCCCGCGACCAATCAGCACGTCATTGCCTCGGCGCGTGACGTGTACGACGTCGTCCGCGACCAGTCGATGGCCGCGCTCCACCAGATCGAGCACGCATTCGCTCTTCCCGATCCCCGAGCGGCCGAGGAACAGCAGGCCCACGCCGAACACGTCGGCGAGCGACGCGTGCATGGTCGTGGCGGGCGCAAAGGCGTCGTCCAGGAACGGCTTGAGGCGACGGTAGAACTCCGCCGTCTTGAGTCGGGTCCGGATCACCGCCACCCCCCTGGTCCGCGCCAGCTCGACCAACTCGGCCGGCGGCTCCTGCCCCTTCGAGATCACGACGCACGGCAGTTCGAACTGGAGCAGCGTCTCGAGCGCACGACGGCGCGCGGCGGCGTCCAGGGACGCGAGGTAGGTGACCTCGGTTTCGCCGAGGATGTGGATGCGGTTCGCCGCGAAGCGCTTGGTGTACCCGGCGAGTACGAGCCCGGGGCTCGACGCCTCGGGTGCGGGAATGTCGCGGTCGAGCCCCACGTCTCCGGTCAGGGCCTCGAGCTGCAAGAGATCGCCCCTGCGCTCGAGCAGGTCGCGCACCTTGGGCTTCGTCACCGGGTGGGGTCCTTGTCGAGCTGCCGCCGCACCTTGGCCACCGCGAGGTCCAGCGCGGTGCGGTGGTCCGCCCCGCGCGCCGTCCCCACGTGCACCGCCCCGCGCGCGGTGTGCAGCCGTACTTCCACGGTCGGGCGCCCGTTGTCGGCAACGAACACTACGCGTCCATCATGCGGCCGCGGCGCGATCCGCGCGAGCCGCTCGAGCCGCTCCCGCGCCCGTGCGCGCAACTCGTCGGGAATCTCGCAGTGACGTGCCGTGATGGTGATTCGCATCGTTCAGCCCCCCTGAGCGATGACCCGTTGGAGATGCGCTTCGGTCGCCCGGGCGGCCTTCTCCCAGGAGAGCCGCTCCGCGAAGGCGCGGGCGGCGCGACCCAGCCGCGCTACGAGCGTCGGATCGACGGCCAGCGCCAGCATCCGGTCCGCGAGAGCGCGCGTGTCGCCGTGCGGCACCAGAAAGCCGGTCTCGCCGTGCCGCACCGACTCGCGCAGGCCGGGACTGTCGGACGCGAGCGCCGGCGTACCGCACGCCGCCGCCTCCACGTTCGAAATGCCCCACCCTTCCTTCGGGCTCGCCAGCACCACCGCCCACGCCCGACGCAGCAGCCGCCGCTTCTCCGTCTCGGACACGAACCCGAGGAACCGGGCGGCTTCGCCGAGGCCCAGGGTCCGCGCCAGTCGCTCGAGGCGGGCCCGGTCGTCGCCCCCTCCGGCGATCTCGAGGACGAGGTCGGGACGCGCCCGGCGCGCGACGGCCAGTGCCCGGAGGGCAATCTCCACTCCTTTATAACGCTTGAGACGCCCCACGTACAAGAACGTCGGTTCGCGGGCTCGCGGCTCGGCGGCGTCCGGAGCGTACCAGCTCGCATCGACGCCCGGATAAATGACCTCGATCCGCTCGCGGGGCACCCCCCGCCGTACCAGGTCGTCGCGCGTGCTCTCCGAAATGGCGTGAAACCACGCGCGCCGATACGCCCACGGGATAGGCCGCTCGGCTGCCCACACCACGCTGGCGATCGGCCAGCTCGCTTCGCGGAAGGCCGTCACGCCGAAGAGATGCGGCACGAGAGCGCAGAACGGCCGGTCGGTGAGCACCGGGAGGAACAGCGGGAGCTTGTTGATGTCCTCGACCACGACGTCGTAGCGGTTCGCCGCCAGCAAGCGGCGCACCGCGCCGTGCGCGCGCAGCGCGAAGGTATATCGCCCGCCTGAGCGATGCACGCGCAACCCGTCGAGCTGCGCTTCGCGCGGGGCCCCCGGCCAGCCGCTCGCCACCAGGTCGATGGCGTGGCCGCTCTGCGCCAGGCGACCGAAAATCTCGTGCAGGTGCGTCTCGGCGCCACCGGCGTGCGGATTCTCGCGGTCGTTCCAGTTGACGAGCAGAATTCTCACAGCGCGCCGAATTCCCGCGCCACGGCGTCGAGCACGCCGTTCACGAACCCCGGCGCCTTGGCGCCCGCGAACCAGTGGGCCAGCTTCACGGCTTCATCGATCACCACCCGCGCCGGCGTCGATCCCTCGGCGAGCTCCGCGAGCGCGAGCCGGAGGATGTTGCGCTCGACCACGCCGACGCGCTCGAGCCGCCAGTGCTCGGCCGCGTCCGCCACTCGGGCGTCGAACTCGGGAAGCCCGGCGATCGCTTGGGCCGCGAGGTCCGCGCCGCGGTCATATCCCTCCGGAGGGCGCCCGTAGGCCGCGGCGAGCCGGCCCACGACCGTTTCGATCGATGGGCGGCCGGACAGGTCCCAAGCGTAGAGGATTTGCAGCGCGCGGGCGCGGGCCTTAGTCTCGGGGCGCTGCACGCGTGAGCTGGTCCAGGACGTCGGCCGTCGTGAGGGCCGCGTCGACCGCCTCGTAGCCCTTGTTGCCGGCTGCTCCGCCGGCCCGGGCCAGCGCCTGCTCCAGCGTGTCGGTGGTGAGGACCCCGAAGCCGACCGGGAGCCGGTGTGCCAGTGCGACGTTGCCGAGCCCGCGCGCGGCTTCGCCCGCGAGGTACTCGAAATGGGGCGTTTCCCCGCGCACCACGCACCCCAGCGCGACCAGGGCGGTGTAGCGCCCGCTCGCCGCCGCGGCTTCGGCCGCCACCGGCAGCTCGAACGCCCCCGGCACCCAGATCACGTCCACCCGCGCCTCCGGCACACCGTTGTCCCGGAAGCACTCCCGCGCGCCGTCCAGGAGGCGCGCGGTGACCAGCTCATTGTAGCGGCTGACGAGGACGGCCACGCGAGCTTCTCGCGGCGCGCGCGGCGAACCCTGCATCTCGGCCACGGTCAGTGGGTGAGCAGGTGGCCGAGCTTGTCCCGCTTGACGTCCAGGTAAGACCGGTTTTCGTCGGAGGCCGCCATCACGATCGGCACGCGCTCGACGATCTCCAGCCCGTAGCCCTCGAGCCCCACGAGCTTCATCGGGTTATTGGTGAGCACGCGGATCGCGGAAAGGCCCAGGTCCAGGAGAATCTGTGCCCCGATGCCGTAGTTGCGCAGATCGGGCTTGAAGCCGAGCTCGCGGTTCGCCTCGACCGTATCGTGGCCCGCGTCCTGAAGCTCGTACGCCTTCAGCTTGTTGAGGAGGCCGATGCCCCGCCCCTCCTGATCGAGGTAGACCACCACGCCCCGGCCCTCCGCGGCGATCATGCGCATCGCCGAATGCAGCTGCCACCCGCAGTCGCATCGCCCCGACCCGAACACGTCGCCGGTGAGGCACTTGGAGTGCATTCGCACCAGTACGTTTTTCCGGTCCTGCACGTCGCCGTACACGAGCGCCACATGCTCGGCCGCGTCCACGTCGTTGCGATAGCCGACGATGCGGAATTCGCCGAACGGGGTCGGCAGACGCGCCTCGGCCACGGCGTGCACCAGCCGCTCGTGCGCCAGCCGGTACGCCACGAGCTCGGCGACCGTGATGAAGGTGAGCCCGTGCCGCGCAGCGAACTCTTCCAGGTCCTGGCGCCGCGCCATGGAGCCGTCCGGGTTCAGGATCTCGCAGATCACTCCCGCCGGATACAGCCCCGCGAGTCGCGCGAGATCCAGACTCGCCTCCGTCTGACCAACGCGCTGCAGCACGCCGCCGGGACGCGCCCGCAACGGGAAGACGTGTCCGGGGCGCCGCAGATCGGTCGGCACGCTGACCGGATCGACCGCCACCCGGATCGTGGCGGCGCGATCCGCCGCCGAGATACCGGTCGTGACACCGAAGCGAGCGGCGGCGTCGATGGACACGGTGAACGCGGTTTCGTGCGCTTCGGTGTTGTGCTCGGCCATCTGGGTGAGGCCCAGGGCCTGACAGCGCTCGGGCAGCAGGGTGACGCAGATCAACCCGCGGGCGTGCGTCGCCATGAAATTGACCATCTCGGGGGTGACCTGCTCGGCGGCGCCGACCAGGTCCCCCTCGTTCTCGCGGTTCTCGTCGTCGGCCACGATCACCAGCTTGCCGGCGCGGATGTCCGCGATCGCCTGCTTTATCTTGCCGTGCTGCATAGTTCCCTCACGTACTTCCCGAGCGTGTCGCCCTCCACGTGAACGCGGTCCCCGACGCCGAGCGTTCCAAGCGTGGTGTGCTCCCGCGTGAACGGGATCAGCGAGATCTGCACGAGGTCCTTTCCCGGCAGCTCGTTGATGGTGAGACTCACCCCGTCCACCGTAATCGCGCCGCGTGGAATCGACACCTGCCGCACCGCGGCGGGCACCCGAAGATCGTACACCCAGGCGTCCCCACGCCGCTCGACCTGCGTAACCACCGCCACGCCGTCCACGTGTCCCTGGACGATGTGGCCACCCAGGCGATCCGCGGCGCGCAGCGCGCGCTCCAGATTCACGGGGCGTCCGGGCGCGTACTCGCCGAACAGGGTGCGGCCCTCGGTCGTCTCCACCACGTGCACCGAGAATCCACCCTTCACCGCCCGCTCGACCGTGAGGCATGCCCCGTTTACGGCGATGCTCTCACCCTGCTTGAGGCCCTTGAACGGAGCCCGGATCGTGAGTGTGAGACCCTGCGTGCCGTTTCCCGTCGCCCGCGTCGCCTTGGCGACGCGCCCTACGGCGCTGACGATTCCGGTAAACATAGTCGCCTGTCCAATACCAGTAATGTATCAGGGCCCAGAACCCGCCGCTCCACCGGCGTCCAGCGCGGCGCGGCGGCGAGGGGGTGCGGCGGCACGCCGGGAAAAGCCGGCACGGCGCCTTCTCCGAGCCACACCGGCGCCTGCACCCAGTACAGCCGGTCCACCAGACCGTCGGCGAGGAGCCGCGCGCCCAGCGCGCCTCCCCCCTCGCACAGGAGCGACTGGATCCCGGCCTCGCGCACCATGCGGAGGCCGTCGCGCAACGTCGTGGGGCGGAACACGCGGACGCCGCTGCGCTCGAGCTGGGTGACGCTCGACGGCGGGGCGTCGAGCGACGACATGACCCACGTCGGCACCTCGCGTGCCGTACTCACCAGCTGCACACCGAGGTTGAGCATCGCGCGCCGGTCGAACACGACGCGTACCGGCGGCCGGCGCGGTGTGACCGGGCCGCGCACCGTGAGCTGCGGGTTGTCGTGGAGCGCGGTCGTGCCGCCGACCGCGATCGCGTCGAATCCGGCGCGCAGCCAGTGCACGTAGTCGCGCGCCGCCTCCCCCGAGACCCATTGCGAGCTGCCCGCGGCGTCGGCGATCCGACCGTCGATCGACGTCGCCAGCTTGAGCGCGACGAAAGGTCGCTCCGCCTGCTCGCGCGCGAATAGGAACGGCGCGTTCAACGCCGCGCCCGCTTCGGCGAGCAAGCCCATCGCCACGCTCACGCCACGCGCCCGCAGCACGGCGGCGCCGCCCCCCGCCTGCGGGTCCGGATCGGGAATCGCCACCACCACACGCCCCACGCCCGCCGCCAGGATCGCATCGGTGCAGGGCGGCGTCTTGCCATGATGGCTGCACGGCTCGAGGTTCACCACCAGCGTGGCGCCGCGCGCCCGCTCGCCCGCGGCCTGCAGTGCCACGACCTCGGCATGCGGCCCGCCATACTCCGCGTGGTATCCCTCGGCGACGAGGCCTTCTCCCGTGAGGATGACGGCGCCGACCATGGGGTTAGGAGCGACGCGCCCCCAACCCCGGCGTGCGAGGTCGAGGGCGCGTTCCATGGCCGCCCGCTCTGCGGGCGGTGGCGCCGCCCGCTCGAGAGGGGACGGGTGCTTAGAATCCGAACCGAATGCCGATGCCTCCGAAGGCATGTGCCGCCTTGGGATCGAAGTCCGAGAACCGCGTGACGTAGGTCTGGTCCTTGCCCGCCTGCAAGCCAATCTCGCCTACGAGCTTCACCGCCGCGAGGGAGAGTCCACCATTCACGAACACTACGGCGCGCGTGTTCGTGGGGTTGATCACGACTGTCCGGATGTTGGTCGGACTGTCGTAGAATCGGATGTTGGTGTCCATCGACTTGTAGCGGTCCACCCCGATTCCGGCCGCGACATCCACCAGGACGAACTTCCAGCCCGCAACCGCACGATAGCTGTCGCCTTTGAGATCCATGGTGAATTCGAAGTCGTCCCCAGTGCCGGGAGCGGCGCCCAGCGTACCGTAACGAAGGCGTGGCACAGTGCGATGCATCCAGCTCACCGAGACCGCGGGGACCGGGAAGCTGCCGTTGAGCACGCCGACTCGGACGCCGTACCCGAACCCCAACGCGGCGTTGCTGATGTGGGTGGCATTCGAGTCCACGGTGAGGTTGTCGATCCCCGTCGGCAGAATCAGCGCGGAGCCGAGCACGTCGACCGAGAGGAGCCCGCCGCCCAAGCCCTTCACGAGGCCCAGCGCCCCTTCGACCATCGGTGCCGGGACGGCACCGTTGAAGCTCGACGGCACCGGTGACTGGTTGGCAGCTGTCGGGTCGGGAAGCGCCGCCTTGATCGCGTTCACCCGCGCGGTGAGCGCGACGTGCCCAAGCCCGCCGAGCGTGCGGGCGGTACCAAGCACGGGATTGCCCCCGGTGACGATCATTCCAGCGAGGGGATAAAACGCCCGCACGGCGTCCACGGCCGTATTGCAGGCCGTCGTGGCGCCGGGGAACGGAATGCCGTTGCATTGTGGCTCCTGCGCGGTCACGAGCGCAGGGGTCAAGCCGACCAACGTCGTCACGATCGTCACAAGTCTATGCATCGTGCCTCCTAGGACTCGACTGCACCGTATCGCGCCGAGCCCAGGTTCAGCCCCAGGTCAGCGCTCTGCGAACTTCACTCCTTGTGTACCCGAGCGTACCTCCCCGATGATCCACGCGGCGATGCCGGCACGCTTGGCCGAGGCGATCACCGCCTCGGTGTCGTCCCTGGCGGCGACCGCGATCATGCCGACGCCCAGATTGAACACGCGGCGCATCTCCCCGAGCGTGACTTCGCCCGCGCGCATCAGCACGCGGAACACCGGCGGCCACGACCACGCGCGCGCATCGACCACGGCTTCACAACCCGCGGGCAGCACCCGGACCAGGTTGCCGGGAATGCCTCCGCCCGTGATGTGCGCCAGCGCGTGCAGGCGCGGCAGGACGGGCGTGACGGCCGCGCCGTAGCTCGTGTGGACGTCCAGCAACACCTGGGCCACGGTGCGGCCGGTGTCGGGAAACGGGTCCTGCACGTCGAGCCCCAGGCGATCGAACACGATGCGTCGCGCTAGGGTGTACCCGTTGGTATGCAGTCCGTTCGACGCGTAGCCGATCAACACGTCGCCCGCGCGCGCCAGGTCTCCGTGCAACGCGGCCGATTCCTCCACCACCCCGACGATCGTACCGGCCAGATCGTATCGCCCCGGCTGGTACAGGTCGGGGAGCTGGGCCGTCTCGCCGCCGGCGAGCACGATGTCGTGGGCGCGGCAGCCGCGCGCCACGCCCGCGACGATGGCCGCGGCGGTCTCGGGCTCGAGCTCGGCGGTGGCGAGGTAGTCGAGCAATGCCAGGGGACGGGCGCCGTGCACCAGGATGTCGTTGGCGCAATGGTTCACGAGGTCCTCACCCACGGTGTCGTGGATCCCGGCGCGCGCCGCGACCAGCACCTTGGTCCCGACTCCGTCGGTCGAGAGGACCAACACCGGGCGCGCGTACCCGGACGGCACGCGCACCATCCCGCCGAACGCGCCGATCTCGCCGAGCGCGAGCGGCGTGCGCGTCGTCCGCACCAGCGCGGCGATGCGACGCTTCGCGTCGTCGGCCGCGTCGAGCCGCACGCCGGCGGCCGCATAGCGGTCGGTCATCCGGCGGGGGCCTCGTCGACGTCGAAGTGGACGAGATCCTTGAAGGCGCGCACCCGCGCCTGGACATCGGCGCGGCTCACGTGCTCGAGCCCCTGCACGCCGAACGCCTCGACCGCGAACGAGCCCATCGCGGCGCCGTGGACCATCGCGCGCCGCAGGTTCGGCGCGGTGACGTCATCGCTCGCGGCGAGGTAGGCCATGAAGCCACCCGCGAAGGCGTCGCCCGCGCCCGTGGGATCAAACACTTCCTGGAGCGGGTAGGCCGGGACCTTGAAGGTTGTGTCGCGGTTCACAAGCAGGGCGCCGTGCTCCCCCTGCTTGATGACGGTCATCTTGGGACCGTGCTCGAGCACCCAGCGCGCCGCGCGGTAGATGTTCCAATCGCCCGAGAGCTCGCGCGCCTCGGAGTCGTTCACCATCAGGATGTCGATGTGGCGCAACAGCTCGAGCAGCAGGTCGCGCTTGGAGTGAATCCAGTAGTTCATGGTATCGCAGGCGACGAGCGCCGGCTGCTTCACCTGGTCGAGCACCCCGAGCTGCAGCTCGGGATCGATGTTGCCGAGGAACAGGTAGCGGGCGTCGCGGAACTTTGGCGGCAGCTTGGGCCGGAAAGCGGCGAACACGCCGAGCCGCGTTTCGAGCGTCTCACGGCTCGCCAGGTCGTAGGAATACTTCGCCCTCCACCGGAACGACTCGCCCGGGGCCTGCTCGACGCCCGAGAGGTCCACGCCGCGCTTCTCCAGCGCCTTCAGCGCGCCCAGCGGATAGTCCGTCCCCACCACCCCCACGACCTGGACGGGGTGCAGGATCGCGCCGGCGGCGCTGAAGAAAACCGCGGACCCGCCGGGCGCGTCCGCGGTCTCGCCGAACGGCGTGTACACCGAGTCGAGCGCGATCGAGCCCACCACGAGCAGACTCACGTCACATCCGATCCGGGGCGCTGATCCCCAAGAGGTGGAGGCCGTTGGCGAGGACCCGGCGCACTGCGGCCGCCAGCACGAGGCGCGCCGCCTCCTGGGGCTCGCCGAGCACGCGATACTTGTGGTACCAGGCATGCGCCAGGCGGGCGAGCCCTTCGAGGTAGCCGGTGACACGGTGCGGCTCGAGCGTCGCGGCCGCGCGCGCGACGATGCCCGGGAACGCGGCGACTTCTTTCAGCAAGTCTGCTTCCTCCGGCTCGACCAGGACGCTCAGGTCCGCGCCGGCGGCCTCGACCGAGGCCGGCTCTCGCGCCGCCACCCGGAAGATGCCGCTCATCCGCGCGTGCGCCATCTGGACGTAAAACACCGGGTTCTCATCGGTCTGGCTCCTCGCGAGATCGACGTCGAACACGAACTGGGCGTCCCCGCGGCGCATGAGGAAGAAGTAGCGCGCCGCGTCCACTCCGGTCTCCTGGAGCAGGTCGCGCAGGGTCACGAACTCACCCGACCGTTTCGAGAACCGCACCTCTTCCCCACCCCGCATCACCCGCACGAGCTGTACCAGCACCACCTGGTAGAAGTCCTTGGGGTAGCCGAGCGCCTGCATCGCCGCCAGCATCCGTCCGATGTAGCCGTGATGGTCGGCCCCCAGCACATCGATCGCCCGAGCGAAGCCGCGCTCGTGCTTCTGCCGGTGATAGGCGATGTCGGGGAGCAAATACGTGTACGTGCCGTCCGACTTGCGCAGCACGCGGTCCTTGTCGTCGCCGAACGCCGTGGTCCGAAGCCACAGGGCTCCGTCCCGCTCGTACGTGTGCCCCCGCGTCGCGAGATCCCGGAGCGTCTGCTCGAGCAGCCCGTCGCGGTACAGCGACGACTCGAAGAAGATTACGTCGAACGTGACGCCGAACCCCCGCAGATCCTCGTCCTGCTCGGCACGCTGGGACTCCACCCCAATCGCGCGACAGCGCCGCACGCCCTCGTCCTCCGGGAGGTCCGCGAAGCGACGTCCCTCGCGCGCGAGGATCGCAGCCGCGAGCTCGACCAGGTAGTCGCCGTGGTAGCCCCCCTCCGGAATCTCGGCCTTCCGCCCGACCGCCTGCTGCACCCGCGCCCATAGCGAGCGGGCAAGCCGGTCGATCTGGGTCCCCGCGTCGTTCACGTAGAACTCGCGCGTCACCGCGTACCCCGTCCACTCGAGCAGCGACGCGATCCCGTCGCCCAGCGCCGCCCCGCGCCCGTGTCCCACGTGCAGCGGCCCGGTCGGGTTCGCCGAGACGAACTCCACGTTGACCTTCGTCCCCCGGCCCAAGTCCGCCCTGCCGTACGTTGCACCGGCGGCGAGGACGGCCTCGAGGACGCTCGCGAGCTGGGCTTCAGCAAGAAAGAAGTTGATGAACCCCGGGCCGGCGATTTCGATCTTGCGGACCAGACCCTGCGGGAGCTGCAGGGTCGCGACCAGCCGATCGGCGACCGCCCGGGGCTTTTGCTTGAGCGACTTGGCGAGCGTGAGCGCGAGGTTGGTGGCCACGTCGCCGTGCGTGGGGTCGCGCGGCCGCTCGAGCTCGACCGCGGAGGGGGCCAGAGACACGTCCAGCCGCGTCGCCGCATCCGCCAGCGCCGCGCGGATCAGTTCGTGCGCCTTCACTTGTCGCCGGAGTCTTTTTTCTTCTTGGGGCGCTCGGCGGGCTTCGCCTCGACCGCGGGCTTCGACTCGGGGCCGGATTTGGACTCGGGGCCGGGCTTGGACTCGACCGCCGGCTTCGCGTCTTCCTTCTCCGGCTTCTCGCCTGCCCGCTTGTAATCGTTGATGTAGAAGCCAGAGCCCTTGAACACGAGCCCCGCGCCCCCCGAGATCTGCCGCTCCGCCATCTTGCCGCAGGTGGGGCACTTCACCCGGCGAGGGTTGTTCATCGTCGGGTAGAACTTCTCGAACACATGTCCGGCCGGGCACTTGTACTCGTAGGTCGGCATCGCACAACAACTTAGCCCAGCGAAGCCGACAGGTCAACTCACGCGAAGCGCGAGCCACGCCGCGAGCGTGGCCGCCTTGTCGTCGGCGCGCCACGGCCCGCCGGACGCGCCGCCCAAGTCCGTCACCGCGCGCTTGAGCGCTCCCGGCGACCGCTCGAGGCGCAATGCCGCGGTCGCGTAAAGCGAGCGCTCCACCAGCGTGGTGCACGGCACCCGTGCCGCCCGGGCCGCGTGCTCCAGCGCGGTCCTGAACAGCTGTCCCTCGAGGGCGTGCGCGCGGATGTGATCGTTGCCAATCCGCGCGGGATCGATGAGGCTCCCCACGACCAGCGCGACTCGCCGGACCCGGCGTCCCTGCCCGCGATACTCCTTGAGCAGCGCGCCGAGCGACCTCCTGGTCACGCGCTCCACCAGCCGGCGGAGGGAGCGCTCGAGCCGGACGGCCTGGCTGGGCCGGGCGTCCCTCACTGCGTGATAGGGTTGACGGGAAGTCGGAACGCGGGGATCGCTCAGGTCGATCACCCGGCGGTCGACGACCCGCGGCGCGCGCCAAGGGCCCTCCAGGAGTACGGCCGTGGCCCAGCCGGACTTGACACGGCAACCGAGGGTGGTGCGGGTGGCCGTACTAGAACTCGCGCTTCTTCATCTCCGAGAAGAAATCGCGCAACTCGACATCTTCTTCCCGTTCTGGAGGAAGCGTGTCGTCGTACTGCCGGCGCTTGTTGGGTTTCGCCTTCGCGGCCTTGGCGGCGTTCTTCTTGGCCAAGGCGGCCAGCTTGCGCTCCTCACCTTTGGGCATGGCTCTAGCTCCTGACGAGAGGGACTGGACTGTAAAGCTGAGCGGATACACCGGCCGTCCGCAATGGGCCAGATCGCGCTCGCCCGACGCCGGCGGTCTTCAGCCGGCGCGTATTCACCGCCATTCGCGTACGATCGTCGCCGCGCGGATGCGGTCGAGGTTCGGGTACGCGCGCGTAAGGTATGGGTCGCCTTGCAGGCGAATCGAGTCCTGGGACGGGCGCTCGCCGTACTGCCCGTACAGGCTCTCCACGATCCCCAACCCCTCCGCCACCTGTCCGATGGGACTGAAGCCGAGCCCATCGAGCCGCACGTTGTCGGCGAGGTTGATGAACAGCTGTGTCGTGCGGGTGTTCGGTCCCGCGCTCGCGAAGGTCACGGTCCCGCGTCGATTGGGATGGCGCACCGGATCGTCCGGAAGCAGTTGCGAAGACCAGGCCCGACCGAGCTGCGGGTCGGCCGGCAGTCCGAATTGCACGACGAACCCTCGGACGACCCGGAAGAAGCGCGCGCCATCGTAGAACCCGCCGTGGACCAGGGCGTAGAAGCGATCCGCGCCGCGCGGTGCCCAGGAGCGGTGCACGACGACCGACACGGGGCCGCGACTCGTCGTGAGTGCGACGAGGAAGCTGTCGGGGGCGGTGGGGACCGCGGCAGACGGGGGAGACGGGGCCGACGGGGCGGACGGGGGAGGCCCCGACGTCTCGCGCTCGGGCGCCCGGGGCGTTGCGTCACGTCGGCCGCACGCGAGCGCCGAGACGGTGCATAGGAACAGGAGGGCGAGTGCCGCTTTGGTCGGGGACATGTCTAAATGTACGCGCGCGGCGGCTCCGGTGGATTAACGGGGACCGATCCGCAGGTTCGCCGTGGCAACGAAGATCTCACGCAGGAAGAACAACAGGCCCGCGAAGAACGCGACCATGGCGGCGACGAAGAACAGGGCCACGGGCACCGACGCGTCGAAGCTCGCGAAGGCTGCCAGGAACAGCGTCGCGATCACCGTACAGACGAGCAGGGCCGTGACGGTGCAGAGCGTGATGGCGCGGCTGATCAGCTGGGCGCGGTGGGAGAGCGTCGCGAGCTCTGCGCGAATGTGCGCCGCCACGTCCGGCGGGCTCGCGGCCAGCTGCGTCTCGAGCGTTCGGCCGCGATCGATGATGCGGGAGAGACGATTGGTCAGCACCGCCAGCATGGCGCCGATGCCCGAGAGCAGGAACACCGGTGCCACGGCGAGCTGGATCGCGTGGGCGACACCCGTGATACCGGCGGATTGTTGGACGAGAGGGCTCACGGCGGCCTAAGCTGCGCGTGCCGCGCCGGGGGCGCAACGCGCCCGACCTTCAAGCCGTGGTACGGCCGCGGCGCTTGAAGAATTGAACGGCGCGCTTGCGGATCACGGCTTGAGTGCGGCCTCGAAGATCGTCGGCACCCCCTGGGTCGCTGCCGCGGCGAGAACGAGCATCGGGACGAGTGGCATCCTGGTCATCTGAGCCTCACGCATGGGCGGTCGCCTCGAAGTACTGACGCACGGACCTGAGGCGACGCCCTGGAAACGCCTGCAACGTCGCCCTCATGTCGATCGCCTTGCCATGGGCATAGGACAGCATCAGCGCGGCAAACGACTGTTGCAGGGGGTCGGTCGCCGAGCCGTATTGCACGCGCAGCGCCGCCTCTGGAACGTGTTGTACATCGAATCGCTTCCGGGTGATCTGCTCCGCGAGACGCACGACATCCAGGGGACTCAAGGGTTCCGGACCCCCCAATTCCACGACCGCGTTCTTCGCGTGACGATTGTGCAGCGCCGCCACGGTGAACTGTGCGACGTCCTGGATGGAAATCCAGCTGATCTTGTTTTCGCCGCCGCCGTAGATCTGGGCTTTCGCATTGGACGAATCGAAGCCCAGCGCGGGGGTCAACCACACTTCGGTGAAGAAGGTGGGTTGCAGGATGGTGTAGACCATCCCGCTCTTTCGCAGGCGCTCCTCGACCGCGCGTTTCGCGGACTGGAGCGGAAAGTCGGCCTCGACGCTCGGGAACGAAATCAGGACGAAGTGCTTGACGCCGGCGGCCGCGGCGGCGTCGACGAGACTCAGCTGTCCCTGGCGATCGACGCTCTCGATGGAGTCTCCCTCCTGCCTCGAGATTGTCGACGACGCTGTTGAAATGACGGCACTGGCGCCGCGGCACGCGGCATCGAGCGATGCCCGGTCCTTCAGGTCACCGCGCACCCGCTCGGCGCCCGCGCGCGCGAGTCGCGCGACCCTGTCGGGGCTCGACGTGTCCCTGACCAGCGCGCGAACCGGATTCCCGCGCTGCGCGAGCAGGCGACAGATCTCGCCACCCAGGAGACCGGTTGCGCCGACGACCAGAATCACGGTGACGCTCTCACGGGCGTGGAGTCACCTCAGGTGAGTCGGCTTGATACTGCGGGCCGATCCCCGCCTCCGCCAGTATCCACGCGCCGGCTCAGTCGGGCAGCTCGCCCAACCGTCGCTCGAGGAACCGCCGCTCCGGCTCCAGCCGTGTAAGGCCGAGGGCCCGCTCGTAGGAGGCCCGGGCCTCCGCCCTTCGCCCCAGGCGCCGGCACAGGTCCGCCCGCGCCGAGTGCACCGGGAAGTAGTCCGCGAGATCGCCGCGCGCCAGGATGGCGTCGATGAGGGTAAGGCCGGCGAGGGGTCCGTCGCGCATCGCCACCGCCGCGGCGCGGTTCAACTCGACCACCGGCGACGGGTCCGCCCGCGCCAGCACGTCGTACAGCCCGACGATCTGAGCCCAGTCGGTGGCGGCGGCGTCGGGCGCTTCGGCATGCACCGCGGCAATCGCCGCCTGCAGCGTGTACGGGCCGAACCGGCGCGACGACAGCGCGCGTTCCACCAGAGCGGCCCCTTCGGCAATCAGATCGCGCTTCCAGAGCGAGCGGTCCTGGTCGCCCAGCAGGATGAGCTCGCCGGTCGGCGACGTACGCGCGGCGCCGCGCGCTTCGTGCAGCAGCATCAGCGCCAGCAGGCCCACCACCTCGGGCTCGGGCAGGAGCTCGCTCAGCAACCGTCCCAAGCGGATGGCCTCGCCGGACAGATCGTGCCGCGTCAGGGACGCGCCTGATGACGCGGAGTATCCCTCGTTGAACACCAGATAGACCACGTGTAGCACGCTGTCCAGCCGGTCCGGCAGGTCGGCCCGCGCCGGCACCTGATACGGGATGCCCGCGTCGCGGATCTTCGCCTTGGCGCGCACGATACGCTGCGCCAGCGTGGAGGGACCGGTGAGAAAGGCGCGCGCGATCTCCTCGGTCGTCAGGCCGCACGCTTCGCGCAATGTCAGGGCGATCTGCGCGTCCGGCGGGAGGGCCGGATGGCAACAAGTGAAGATCAACCGCAGCCGATCGTCCGCGACACTCTCCTCGTCCCAGGCGGCGGGGTCGCCGGTGTCTGCGTCCAGTCGGCGGGCCAGCTCCACCAGCGATGCGTCAAACCGGGCGCGCCGCCGCATGCCGTCGATGGCTTTGAAACGCCCGGTCGATACGAGCCAAGCCCTGGGGTTGGCGGGGACGCCGTCGCGCGGCCAGCACTCCACCGCTGCGGTGAAGGCATCGTGCAGCGCCTCTTCGGCCAGGTCGAAGTCGCCGAGCAGACGGATCAGCGTGGCGAGGACGCGGCGCGAGTCGGTGCGGTAGACGGCGTCCACCGTCTCTCGCACCCCCGCTCCGGCGGCCTCGTCCTCGCCCACGGGGTTACTGCTGGTCGAACACCATGATCGGCCGCACCTCGACGCTGCCGAGGCGCGCCGACGGGATCTTCGAAGCCACCTGGATGGCGTCGTTCAGGTCCCTGGCGTTGATGAGGTAGAATCCGCCCAGCTGCTCCTTGGTCTCGGCAAAGGGACCGTCGGTCGTCGACATCTTGCCGTTCCGGACGCGCACGGTGGTGGCCGTGTGAATCGGCTGAAGCGCTTCCCCGGCGACGTAATGGCCGCTTTTCCGGATCCCCTCGGTGAAGGCGTAGTACTCGCCCATGAACGCGTCCGACTCGCTCTTGGACATGGCGCCCAGCTTCTTCTCCTCATCGTAGATCAGGCACAGGTACTTCATGATTCCCTCCCAACATCATAGTGGAACGACTGTGGACGCCAAATAGTCGTTCGGGGCGTTCGCAAATCGACACCGGCGAAGCGCACGGTGCAAGATCGCCGCCCCGGTCCTGCCCCTCCGTCTCCTTGCGCCGTTCCGCGATCCCCGCGATCATGCGACACGAGCACTGCCATGACGACCTCCCACGTCGCTCCGACCGTTCCGCTTCCGCCGCCCGTAGCCCGGCCCCAGGACGCACCGCTCCGCCAGGACGTGCGGTGGCTTGCGGCGACGCTGGGTCGTGTCGTCGGTCGGCTGGCGGGCGACGAGACCTTCCGCGCAGTCGAGGACTTGCGCCGGGCGTGCCGTGCTCGACGGCTCGGCGTCCCGGGAGCACCGGACCTGGATACGCTGTTCGCGCGGACGCGATCCCTCCAACCCGAGACGGCCCGGCTCACGGCCCGAGCCTTCACGGTGTTTTTCATTCTTATCAACGCCGCGGAACAGGCTCATCGGGTCCGACGGTCGCGCCAGGACGACCTGGCGGCGGCGCAGCGCGGATCGGTGCGCTGGTCGCTGCGACGCCTGCGTGAGGCCGGCCAGGGGGCCGAGCAGGTCACCCGCGCTCTGCTGACGCTCGACGTCCGACCGGTCCTCACGGCGCATCCTACCGAATCCGCCCGACGCACCATCCTCGATTTGCAGGCGCGTCTGGCGGAAGGTCTCCTGGCGCGGGACGGTGCGCCGGAGCCCCAGCGTCGCGCGATCGAGGGGCGGCTCGAGGGTGAGGTGGAGCTCCTCTGGCTCACCGAGGAGGTGCGGCGCGACCGCCCCTCGGTCATGGACGAGGTGTCGAATGCCCTCTGGTACCTGGAGGACCGCCTGCTCGAGGCCGCGTCGCACGTGCGCGAGCGGCTGGTCCAGGCGTTCGAGGACGAGTTCGGCCGCGGGCTCGCCGCGGTGACCCCTCTCAGCATGGGCAGCTGGGTCGGGGGCGACCGCGACGGCAACCCGTTCGTCACGGCGGAGATCACGCTCGCCGCCGCGCGCAGCGCCCGCCGCGCGGTGCTCGGCCACTACGCGCGGGCGCTGGTCGACCTCACGGCACGTCTCTCCGTATCCGAGCGACTCGCGGCGGTCTCGCCGGAGCTACGGGCCTCCCTGGAACAGGACCGCCAGGCTCTGCCGGGTGTGTGGGAGCAGAATCGGCGCCGCAACGCCGACGAGCCCCTCCGCCTGAAAGTCAGCTTCATGCGGGCGCGGGTCGAGGCCGATCCCCCGGGGTACGGCTCGCCCGCCGAGCTGGAGCGCGATCTGAGGCTGGTTGCCGACAGCCTGGATACCGTGGGGGCGGCGCACGCAAGGCGCGCCCTGGTCGAGCCGCTGCTGGCGCAGGTACGAGCGCACGGCTTCCACGGGTACCGCCTCGATGTGCGGGAGGACGCTGCCGTGCACACCCGAGCGCTCCACGACCTCACGGCGGCGGTCGGGCTGGGCGAGCTGGACGGCGAGGCGATCCGACGGGAGCTCGTCGGCGAGCGGCCACCGCACACGCCGCGCGTCGCGCTCGCAGGGCCGACCGGTGGGACCCTGGAGGTCTTTCGAGTTATGCGGGCGATCCAGGACGAGATCGGGGCAGCTGCGGCCTCGACCTACGTTGTCTCGCGCACGCGGTCCGCCGACGACCTGCTGCGCGTGCTGCTCCTGGCGCGAGAAGGAGGGCTCGTGGATCTGTCGCGCGAGCCTGCGCTCTCACGCATCGACATCGTACCGCTGTTCGAGACGCTGGAGGATCTCGGGCAAGCGCCGCGCGTCGTGCGTTCGCTGCTCGGCGACCCGATCTGGCAGCGGCACCTCGCCGCTCGCGGGCGGCATCAAGAGGTGATGCTGGGCTATTCCGATTCCGCCAAAGACGCAGGACTCATCCCATCGGCGTGGGCCCTCTACCGGGTGCAGGAGGACGTGGCACGGGCCTGTGCCGACGCCGGCGTGTCATGGACGCTGTTTCACGGCCGCGGCGGCACCGTCGGGCGCGGGGGCGGTTCGCCGGTGGCGCGGGCGCTCACCGCGCTTCCCCCCGGTACGGTGCACGGGGGGATCAAGATCACCGAGCAGGGTGAGATCGTTTCCCAGAACTTCGGCCTCTTGTCCGTGGCCGAGCGCAGCCTCGAGCTGATGCTCAGCGGCGTCTTACTGCATCGGTTCGAGGACTGGCGCAACGGCCTCGAGCCCGGGGAGGAGACGCGCTTCCGGGAAGTCATGGATCGCCTTGCGGCGGAGGCGTTGCCCTGCTACCGCAACCTGGTGTACGGCAGTGAGGACCTGTTCAGGCTTTTCCTGGAGACGACCCCCGTCCGGGAGCTGGCCGACGTGCGGTTCGGGTCACGGCCGGCGTATCGCGCCCGGGGCGAAGAAACAATTGAGGGAATCCGAGCGATCCCTTGGGTGTTCGGGTGGACCCAAACGCGCCTCATGCTCCCGGGATGGCTGGGCGTGGGGACGGCGCTCGAGGCCGTCGCCACCGAGCCCGGCGGGCTCGTCGTGTTGCGGCGCATGGCCCACGCGTGGCCGTTCTTCGACGACCTGCTCGCCAAGATAGAGATGGTCTGCGCCAAGGCCGACCTCGCCATTGCTCGGATGTATGTGCGGGAGCTGGGCGGTGACCTCGCCCTCTTCGATCACCTGGAAAACGAGTTCCGCCGCACCATCGCCGCGCTGCTTCGCATCCGGGAGAGCGACTACCTGATGCGCGATAATCCGATGCTCCAGACGGCGATCGGACTCCGGAACCCATACGTCGATCCGCTGTCCCTGCTCCAGGTCACCTTGCTACAGCGTAAACGGGAGGCGGCCCTCGACACGTCCGGGGCCGCCGGCGACGCCGCGGCGGCACCGCTCATCGCCGGCCTGGCCTCGACGCTCAACGGCATCGCCCAGGGGCTCCGCAACACCGGCTAGATCCGGACCGGAGCCTACGGGCCGTCTTGCCACTCCCGCGATCTCGTCCCACCTTGAGGCGTGCACCGGCGAACCTTCGTCCATGCCCTCGGCGCCTCGCTCGCGGCCGGACCGTGGGCGTCTCGGGTGGGACGCGCCGCCCGCCGCCTCAACCGTATCGGGCTCGAGCTCTATTCAGTGCGGGACGCGATGCGCCGGGATCCCGAGCGCACACTCGCGGCCGTGCGCGCCATTGGCTACACCGACGTCGAGCTGCTCTGGTCGCTTGGCAACTTCGGCCGTACCACGGAACAGGTCCGGGCGGCGCTCGATAAGGAAGGATTGCGCGCGCCTTCGGCACACATCTCGGCCGCCGTCCTGCTCGTCGGGTGGGAGCGCGGCCTCGCCATCGCCCAGCGGCTGGGCCACGAATACCTCATCGTACCGAGCTTCACCGCGGACACGGCGCGCTCGCTCGACGACTGGCGAGAGTGGGCCGATCGCTTCAACGCGGCCGGAGCCACCGCGCGCCGCGCCGGCATTTGGCTCGCCTTCCACAACGAAGCCGAGCACATGACTCCGATCGACGGCACGGTGCCGTACGACTTGTTCCTCGAGCGCACCGACCCGACCGTGGTCCGCCACCAGCTCGACGTCGGTAACATGGCTATCGGGGGCGGCGATCCGCTCGCGTATCTCGAGCGGCACCGCGACCGCTATTGGAGCTTCCATCTCAAGGACGTCCTGAAAGACCGCTCACGCGACACCGAGCTCGGCACGGGAACGCTCGACTTCCGGCGCCTGCTGGCGGACATTCCGGACATCGACCACAAGCCCTGTTACGTCGAGCAGGAGGGCATCGAGCATCCACTCGTCAGCGCGCGACAGAACTACGCGTTTCTGAAGGCACTGGAGTTCTGACGCACGGCCCCCGGCTGGGGGTTACTTGGGGAGCTGATAGGAGCCCGTGCACTCCCAGGCGCTGACACCACTGGCAATCCACGTTCCCCTGCACCCCCCGCTTCCTCTCAGGCCCTTCAGTTTCCCCGTACCACCAACGAACAGCCAGTTCCACGTGGCGTTCTGAGGTGCCCCATCCTTCAACGCGGTCGTCCCCACGTAGCGGTAGTGAGCCTGGTTTCCCTCGGACATGATGTCCAGGAAGTAGCCGTGGAACTGCGAGGTGCTGTCGCTCAGCTCATCGGACTGCACGGCCGTGCCCCCCTTCGACCGGAGCCCCGCGATCGCAAACGGCTTGGTCCAGCGGCACCTGGTTTGGCTGATCGTGAACGAATGATTGGGGCGATCTCCAATGGCGATCGTGTGCGCGACATCAGGCTTCGCGCAGGTTCCGGCACCGGACAGCTTGGTCTGGGCTCCGAGCGTCTGCGCCCCGAGGAGCGTCAGTCCGAGCGCGAGGAAGCGTGTACCCATCTCATCCTCCTTGTCGTGTTGGGACGGGAAGGAGTACTCCGTCACTTGGCATCGTAGCCGGCGAATTCCCCGCGCTGGTAGACGTTGCCCTTGTATTGCTGGTCGAGGTGAATGCCGATCTTGGAGCTATAGTATCCCCGCACGGTCCACCCCTTGAGCTCCCTGAAGAAGTGCTCCGCGGGAGTCTTGGGGTCCGACTCGCCCGCCGCCATCCGGGTGAGAACGGCGATCCGCTGGTCCGCCGTGGCCTCGAGCATCGGCTTCCCGTTGAGCTCACGGGACAGCCCCTCCACCGCCTGGAGGCCGGACCGCCACTGCGCCTGCCAGTCGGGCTCGAGCGATTCCGCCAGGCGGCCGTCGATGTAGCCGGCCACACCGGCGGCGCGCGCCCCCGGCGAATGATCGTCGGCGGGGATGATCAGCTCGCTGAGCTCCTCCAGCAGCGCGTACTCCGCCGGCGTCAGGAACTTGCCCGGGACAAGCGCCATGGGCTGTGCCGTGAGGGCCCGACCTTGCAGCAACGGAGTCACCAGGACGGCAGCGGTAGCGAGGATCATCTCGCGGCGCGAGAGCTCCGTCGAGTCCGTCATAGGTTCCCCTTCCGGAATTCGTCCGCCAGGTGATCACAGGAGCGCCACGCCAGGGCCATGATCGTCCAGGTGGGATTCTGACAGGACGCGCTCACGTGGCTCGAGCCATCCACAACGAACAGGTTCCGGACGTCGTGCGACTGCTGAAACTGGTTCAGCACCGAAGTCTTGGGATCCGTTCCCATGCGCGCCGTCCCCAGCTCGTGGATCGACCATCCTTCGGTGAGGATCTGCTTGTCCTGTCCCACGACCTCGATCCCCGCGGCCTCGAGCATCTCGCGCCCCGTCGCCACCATGTCCTCGGCCATCTTGCGCTCGTTGTCCGAGAACTGATAGTGGAAGCGCAGCACGGGAATGCCCCAGGCGTCTTTCGTCTCGGGATCGAGGTCGACGTAGCTCTCGTAGCGAGCCAGGACTTCGCCGAAGGCGCCCATGCTGATGAAGGCCCCGGCGTGATCGCGCACGGCTTTCTTGAACTGGCCGCCGAATCCCGGCGTGTCCATCACGTGCGCCGGGAACATGGTATGGCCGCTGTTTCCCTCGTAGCCGTAGCCTCGGATGAACCCGGGCTGGCGGTCCTGCAGGTTCCGGAAGCGGGGAATGTAGAACCCTCCCGGCCGTCCGTCATCGAGCGTGTGCGGCTTGCCCACGAGCTCTTTGATCAGGCCGGTGACGCCCGGTCCCATCACGTGCTCGCAGAAGTTGTGACCGACGTGCCCGCTCGAGTTGCCGAGGCCGTTGGGATGCTGCGGAGAGCGCGACAGCAGCAGCAAGCGGGCGGATTCGAGCGTCGACGCGGCCACGATCACGACCTTCGCCTTGGCCTCGTAGCTCTGGCGCGTGGCGCTGTCGAGGAAGGCGACGCCCCGCGCCCGGCCGGTGTTCTTGTCGACCAGGATCTCATGCGCGGTCGAGTTGGGCCGAACCGTCAGGTTCCCGGTGTCCATCGCTGGGTAGATGAGCCCGGTGGGCGAGTCGAACACCGCGTGGATATCGCACCCGCCCCGCCGCTCGCAGGCACCGCGGCCGTAGCACCTGCTCCGATACCGGTTGTGCTTCAAGCCGTCGGTCGTGACGCCCGCGCGATAGGGGGTCAGGACCCGTCCTGCTTTCTTCAAGCTCTCGCGCAGCTTCACCTCACCGAAGTTGAGCTTCGTGGGACGCTGAAACTGGCTGTCCGGCAGGTGCGGCAGGTTCTCCTTGACGCCGGAAATGCCGAGGTAGAGGTCGACCTTGTCGTAATACGGCTCCAGGTCGGCGTAGGAGATCGGCCAGTCTTCGCCGTATCCGTCGCGCGACTTGGCCTTGAAGTCGTAGTCGGAGAGGCGGAGGGCGAGGCGGCCCCAGATGTTGGTCTTGCCCCCCAGGCAGCGCGCCCGAACCCAGGCGTAGTTGGTTCCGGTGTAGGGGTGATCCTTCTCGTCGACCAGGATGTTCTTGACGTAGTCCGATCCCGACCATCCCCCGACGTATGAGTACACGTGCTTGAACGCTGTCCCCTTGGCGTACGGCGGCTTGCGGATCGTATACTCGTTGAACGAGAGGTGGTGCGATCCCGGCGGAGCCTCGCCCCGCCGCGGGTGATCGTACGGCCACTGCATCGAGCGCAGCTCCTGCTCGATGGGCAGCTTCTTGCCGGCCTCGAGCATGAGCACCTTCAGGCCGTACGTGGTCAGGACATGGGCCGCCATGCCGCCGGCCGCGCCGGAGCCCACGATCACCGCATCGTAGGTCTTCGTGAGGTCGACCTCCTGCTCGAGCGGTGGGGCAATTTTCACCAGGGTCATCGGGGCCGGCCTCCCTCGCCGCGATCTGTGCGTTTCGGATCCCAGACCGCCACGCCCACCCGGGAGTCGGCGGTTCCGTAATACAAGTACCAGCGTCCGTTGAATGGCACCAGCCCCTCCACGAACGTCGTGCCCTCCGGGTACTGCCCGGTCCGCTCGTAGTCTTCCGTAGGCTTGATGAAGGGTGCGTCCGAGCGGGCCAGCAGCTTGAGTGGATTCCGGAGATCGTACAGCGCCTGCCCGCCCGTGTAGACCCGGGGCGGCAGACTGGGATCGCCATACTGCCCGCTATTGCCCGCGTTGTACAGTACGAGGATGCCGTGCTGCGTGATCAGCGCCGGCGGGCCTGCCTCGACCAGCCAGGAGTCGAAATAGCCGGAGCGGGGCGAGAGGACCTTGATCAGCCTGCCGTCCGAGTCCTCCAGCGGCGTCCAGTCGATGAGGTTGTTCGATGTCGCGATGAGAATCTCGGGGACGTTGAAGTACATCCAGTATGTGTCGCGCACCTTGGTCGCGATGACGCGGTTCCCCTCGACGCGAGCGACGATCGCGCCGGACTTCGATTCCAGGTCGAGGTACTTGCCGTCGTGGGCGGTGGCGAACGCCGGACCGTGCTTCGTCCAGTGGACGAGGTCCCGCGACGTCGCGACGGCGAGGCGGGGGATGCGGCGGTTCCACTGCGTGTACGTGAGAACGTAGGAGCCGTCCTCCGCCTCGACGATGCGCGGGTCCTCCACGCCGCCGGGCCATTCGTACGGCCGCTGCGCGTCCGTGTCGGGATAGAGCACCGGCGTGCTGCGACGCGCGAAGTGCAGTCCGTCCAGGCTCTCCGCCAGCCCGATACGCGAGGTCTGACCGCCGATCTTGCGCTCACCACTCGCGTCTTCGGCGCGGTACAGCACAAACATCCTCCCGTCCTTGACCACCGCCGCCGGATTGAAGGCGGCGTGCTCCTCCCACCGCACGAGCGTGTCGCCCATGGGAGAGCGGAACTGGGACGCGGGGCTGGGCGCGATGGCGGGGTTCACCTCGCGGGGTTTGTCAAACGGACCGAACATCCACGCGCGTCCCTGCCCGCCATCCGGCTGTCCGGCAACGGAGCCGGGCGCGGGCAAGAGCATGATGAGGACGGCGGCCCTTCCTACCACACCCATCACCCCACCCGGGCTTAGCGCGCCACGTTGGCCAAATCCGTCACCGCTCCGGCGAGCGTCCGCACCTTCGCCGGATCGGCGGCTCCCTGCGCATCACCCTGCAGCTGCGTCGCCAGTTGAGTGATCGCGTCGCGGCGCGGCTGTCCCGACAGCTTCTCGGCACGGGCGAGGGCGCTCCGCGCGGCGGACAGCTTGTCCGGCGCCAGGCCGTTCGAGCGGGCCAACTGATCCAGGTACGCCCGCGCCACCACGAAGCTGGCGGGCCAGACCAGCTGCTGCTGATCCTGGGCGTTCAGGTAGTCGAAATGGATCAGCTTCGCGGCGTCGATCTCATTCTGCGAAATGAACCCGCTGGGCTGGAGCTCGAAGATGTCGAGCCCGCGCGCGATTTCCGAGCTGACGATGTAGCCGTTGTACCAGTACGCGGACCACGAACCCGCGCCCACGAGCTTAGTCGAGTCCATCGGGCCGCGATCGAAGAAGGCAATCTCCTTGGGGTGCGCCGGATCGGTCCAGTCGAACACGGAGATGCCCCCCTGATACCAGCCCTGGGCCATGATGTCGCGCCCGGGGATCGGGATCAACGTGCCGTTGTGGGCCACGCAGTTCTCATAGGGCGTCTGCGGGACGGGCAGCTTGTAGTAGCTCTTGAACGTCATCGCGGTGCCCGCGAGGGTGAAGATCGCGTCCGCCCCCCACTCGGGCTTGTCCGTCGCGCGGCAGCGCGGCTGCAGGCCACCGCCCCACTCGTCCGTGAACAAGATTTTGCTGCCGTCGTTGTTGAAGGTCGCCGAATGCCAGAACGAGAAGTTCGAGTCGGCCACGGCCGCGATCCGTTTGGGATTGGCGACGTCGCGGATGTCGAGCAGCAGACCGTAGCCCCCACAGGCGCCGCCCGCGAGGCCGATGGCCGGATAGACGGTGATGTCATGGCACTGCGTGGGTCCGGGAGGCGGTCCGGGACGCCGGTTGGGCGGGTTGACGAGTAGATCGACGATGCTCTGGGCATTGGTCCGTAGCGTGGCGGTGTCCGCCGCCGTCGGCGTGCCGGACCCGCCGCGCGCCTTCATGATACTGTCGAGCCGGAATCTGATGAACCCCGGACCCAGCACGATCTCCGTGCCCTGGATGGTTGCGGTGAAGCCGCCGTGTGCGCGTGCCTCCGCGGCGGCCCGCGCAGCCGCGGCAATGTCCTCCGGCGTCTCACCGTGCGAGCGGGCCTGGGTCAGGTCGTTGAAGATCCGCGGGGAACTCACGATCCGCGCCTGCTCCGGGTGCGCCAGCGGAACCTGGATTACCTCGATCCGGAACAACGCGGAGTTGGGATTCGAGTCGGGAGGCGCGCTCGAGCATCCCGCGAGCTCGTTGGGTGACCGGACCGGCGCCGACCCGGACACATAGATGTAGACATTCGCCGTATCGGTCGGAGACGTCACGACGGTGTGTGTGTGCGAGCCCCGGCAGGTCTGGACGTCGGTAATGCGGCGCGGATTCGCGATGTCGGTGATGTCGAAGATCCGAATCCCGCGCAGCCGATCGTGGCTCACGGTGTCGCTGACGCCCTGCGTGCCGCAATCGGTGCGCCCGTTCAGTGCCTCGCCGGACACGAACAGCAGCTTGCGGTACACCGAGACGTCGCTCTGCGACCCGGGGCAGACGAAGGCCTTCTGCAACCGCGGCGCCTTGGGGTTGGTGATGTCCCATACCTGGACACCGGAGAAGTTGCCCTGAATCACGTAGGGTCCGGTGAACGACAGATCGGAGTTGATGAACTGGAAGTCGCCCGGGTTGGCCCGGTTAATGAAGCCCGGGGAGGGCGGCGTAGTAGACACCAGGCGGACGTTCCAGGCGGCCTGGGCGGCGTCCATCCAGCCGGCGCGGAGTCCGACGCGCGGGTCGGGGCTCGGAGCCGTCGTGGACATGTTGACCTTCGTCGTGGCGCAGGCAACGACGGACAGCAGTGCGAGGGCGAACACGGATTGGGATTTCACTGAGCACTCCGTTTGAGGTCGTCGAGCATCCGGGTCATACGGTCGATTTCGGTGGTTTGGTCGGCGTTCACGTCGGCGGCGAACCGGAAGATCGGGCCGTCCTGCGCGGCGCCCGGGGCGGCGAGCAGCTGGGCGACCATCGTGATCGCGCCCTGGTGGTGCTGAATCATGAACGTGAGGAACAGGCGGTCGAATTCCCGGCCGCGCGCGGCGTCCAGCTGGGCCATCTGGTCGGGGGTCAGCATGCCGGGCATGAGCATCGGGTGATCCATACCCGGCATGACGTGACCGCGAGGGTCGGCCGGTGGCACGACCTCGTTGTGCTCGCGCAACCAGCGCTGCGCGAACGCGATCTCGTCGTTTTGGGCGACCACGATGCGCTCGCACAAGACGCGCATCGCGGCACTCGCGCCGTGCGAGGGCGCCCACCCGGCCATCTGGACGGCCTGGGCGTGGTGGCCGATCATCCCCGCCACGAAGTGCACGTCCGCCGCCGTGTACGCCGGCCGACCGCTGTCGGCCTTCGCCGCGGGTGAGGGAGTCTCCTGACGGGCCGTGGCGGTCGCGCACGCTGCTGTGGCGATGACCACCAGCCATGGTGTCTTCATGTGCTCCATCCCCCGTGACGCCGGCGTAGCGGACCGGGCGTAAGCTGCGGTGGCCGTGGCTGCGAGCGCAAGACGGCCGATGCACGATGAATCACCGGCGGCGACCGGCCGTGCCGACATGCCGTCTGCAAGGCGCGGCTCCCGCGATGCCTGACAATTCCCAAACATTTTGCGACCCTCGCACGCTCGACGAGGGCGTCCAGGGCTATTTGAAGATGAGGTGAGCCACCGCGGATTCGAGATTCCAGTAGATAATGGCGAGGGCAGTCAGGTCGAACGCAGCGTGCGCGAACATGGGAATCCAGATCCGGCCCGTGGCGGCGAAGATCGCTCCGAACACGAGCCCGGTGATCGTGGCCTGCTCGACGCCGGGGAGCCCTTGTTCAGGGTAGTGGGCCACTGCGAACAACCCGGCGGTGAGCAGAACGATCCCTGTTTTGGCGCGCACACCGGATCCGAACAGCTTGCCGAACCTTTCGAACAGGAATCCCCGGAACACAGTCTCTTCTCCGAACCCGCCGCCGGCAATCATGAGATACCCGGCTCCCGGGAGCGCAGCTGGGTTGCCGGTCAGGTAGTGGTACGCCTGATTGATCGGAGGGGCACCGAGCAACGGCATCACGATTGCCTTCATCAGGAATTTGAATGCGATTCCCAGAGCGATGCCCGCGGCCAGGTCTCGCATCCAACTCTTGGGCCGGACGTAGCCGATCTCGCGCCACGCGGTGCGCGACCACCCTACCCAGACCAGCACCAGAATTCCGCTGAGGGGCGCAACGGGATAGTTGCCGACGAGCAGGATGACGAGCATCGCGGCGATACCGACGGGCCCGAATCTGCGCAGGCGCGCGGGGACCCGATCGCCGAATGGCGATGCGGTCGGGGCCTGGACCGATGCGTCAGGACGCGGTTCCGGCAATCACTCGCCCCCCCTCTAACGGCTCGCACGAATCTCGGTTGGATCGATGACGACGGGAGTCCGATCCGGCCCGAGCGCCCATTCCGCCAGCGTGCCCGTCACGACGACGCGGCGGCCCGTTAGGAGGCGAACATCACGCCACGTGGATTCCGTCCGGCGCACTTGAATCGTGTCCTGGCCCTGAAACGCATCGGTGTTCGGGCTGTCCTTATAGTCGGCGATCGTGCAAATCGGATGGTCGAGAATCAGCAGGTCCGCCACCTGCGGCCGATCGCCCCGCGCGATACTCTGGTAGTTGGGTGGACCTGGGAGCGTGCGCTGAATCAAGCGTCCGGTGAGAGAGACCGAAGCAGGCCGATAGTGGTAGCACGAATCGGCGAAACCCTGTCGGGCGACGGGTTGCGCGCCGGCCGCGACGAGGATGACGAATGTCGAAAGCACGAGCATGATCCGAAAGGCACCCTTTCAATCAAGCAGCTGATGGAGCTCACGTCATGGCTTGGCGACGTGGTGCTGGGGATCGTCTGCGGGATTTACGTACGTCATCGCGAAGGGACCCATTGCGGTCACTGTGATGACGGTCGCCCCCTTCACCGCGGCGAAGTGGTGCGCGTTCGCCGGCACCGAGCCCTTATCGCCCGCGTTCATCGGCTTCGCCTGCGACGCGTCGAACGTGTCGCCCATGCCGACGAGGAGTGTGCCCTTCTTGACTTCGACGGTTTCATCGGTGGGATGGAAGTGCGGCGGGATCTTATAACCGCTCGGCATGGCCAACTCGACAGTAAAGGGGGCGGCCTTGCCGGGATCACCACTCACGACTGCCATTCTCGCGCCCTTGGGAAAAACTGCCGGAGCCGGGCCCCACTGCAGTCCGCCGCGTCCCGCGGCGGGGGCGGCAGGAGCGGCAGGGGCGACTTGTGCGTGAATGACGGGGGCGAGTGAGAACATGAGGCCCGTGAAAAGACCGATGGCGCGCATGAAACCTCCGAGGGGGGTGGTGAAGTGAGCACCCATGATGTCGCACCTCACCCCGGTTTGTACACCCCCCAGACCCGCCGCAGCACGTCCGAGATCTCCCCCACGGTGGCCCGCGCCCGCACCGCGTCGAGCATGGGCTCCATCAGCGGCGCCGCAGGGTCCCGGGCGGCGCGCTCGAGTGCACCCAGCACCTGCTTCAGGGTTCCCGTGTCCCGTTTCCGGCGTAGCTCCGCGACCCGCCGTCGCTGCGCCCCGGCCAATGCCGAATAGTCCGGCGCCGGCGGCGACAGCACCTCCTGATCGTCCGCGTAGTCGTTCACTCCCACCACGACGCGCTCTCCCGACTCGATCGCGCGCTGCTGCGCGTACGCGCTGCGTGCGATCGCCTCCTGAAACAGGCCCCTCTCGACCGCCCGCGCCGCCCCGCCCGCCTGCTCGATCTCTTCGAGCAACTCCCGCGCTTCCCGCTCGACTCGATCCGTCAACGCCTCCACATACCAGCTCCCACCCGCCGGATCGACGGTTTCGGGAATCCCGGTCTCGTGCGCCAGAATCTGCTGCGTCCGGAGCGCCAGTGTGGCGCTCTGCTCCGTCGGCAACCCCAGCGCCTCGTCGAAGGCATTCGTGTGCAAGGACTGCGTTCCCCCCAGCACGGCCGCCAACGCCTGGATAGCCACCCGCACCACGTTGTTCTTGGGCTGTTGCGCCGTGAGCGTCGACCCCCCCGTCTGCGTGTGGAACCGCAGCCGACACGCAACGTCGTTCGCCTGAAAATTCTCCTTCATGAGACGAGCCCACAGCCGCCGCGCCGCGCGGAACTTGGCGACCTCCTCGAACAAGTCGGTGAAGGCCGCGAAGAAAAACGACAGCCGCGGCGCGAACCGGTTGACGTCCAGCCCGGCCGCCACGGCGCGACGTACATACTCCAGTCCGTTCGCAAACGTGAACGCCAACTCCTGTGCCGCCGTCGCCCCCGCCTCCCGCATGTGATAGCCGGACACCGAGATGGGATTGAAGGTCATGCGCTCCAGCGTGACGAAGCGGCACACGTCAGTCGCGAGCCGGAGCGACGGCTCGATCGGATAGATGTACGTGCCGCGCGCGATGAACTCCTTCAGGATGTCGTTCTGGACGGTGCCCTGGAGCGTGCCCCGGGACACGCCGCGCTCCTCCCCCACCACCACGTACATGGCGAGCAGCACGGGCGCGGTCGCGTTGATGGTCATGGACGTGGACACGCGATCGAGTGGAATGGCGTCGAACAGGAGCGCCAGGTCGTCCACCGTGTCGATCGCCACCCCCGCGCGGCCCACCTCCCCCTCCGCCATGGGATGGTCCGAGTCGTACCCCATCTGGGTCGGCAGGTCGAACGCGACCGACAAGCCCGTCTGTCCCGCGGCCAGGAGATGCCGGAACCGTGCATTGGTCTCCTCCGCCGTCCCGAACCCGGCGTATTGCCGCATCGTCCAGAGCTTGCCGCGATACATCGTCGGATGGACGCCGCGCGTGTAGGGGTACGCGCCCGGAGCGCCGAGCTCGCGCCCGGGTTCCACCTGCCAGTCGTCGGGACCGTACACGGCCTTGCGGTCGCTCACTTGGCTCCCACGGCGGCCTCGGCCGAGAGAATCCGCGCGGCGAACCCGACGTCGTCCTTGCTCCCGATCACGAGCGGCGTCTTCTGATGTAGGCTCTGCGGTACGATATCGAGGATGGGCCGGCAGCCGTCGGTCGCCCGTCCCCCCGCCTGCTCGACCACGAGCGCGAGCGGCGCCGCCTCGTACAGCAGACGGAGCTTGCCCTGGGGGTAGTTGGTCGCCGCCGGGTAGAGGAAGATGCCGCCGGAGATGAGATTGCGATGGAAGTCGGCCACGAGGGACCCGATGTAGCGCGCGTTTTTCGGCTGGACCGCGCCCTCGCCGTTCTTGAACGCCGCGACCACGCGTTGCACCGGCGGCGTCCAGCGATTCCAGTTGCTCTCGTTCACGCTGTAGTAGCGACCCACCGGCGACGTCCGGATGTCGGGGTGCGACAGCAGAAACTCGCCGATCGTGGGATCGAGCGTGAAGCCGTGCACCCCCTGCCCCGTGGTGTAGACTAGCATGGTGCTCGAGCCGTACAGGATGTAGCCCGCCGCGATCTGCTTCCTCCCCACCTGCAGGCAGTCCACCAGCCCCGCCGTCCCGTTTTTCTTGGTGACCCGCTTGTGAATGGAGAAGATGGTGCCGATCGAGACGTTGACGTCGATGTTCATGGAGCCGTCGAGCGGGTCGTACAGCACGACGTACTTGCCTGCCGCCTTCCCCGGCGGCACGGGCACGGGCTCCGGATCTTCTTCCGATGCGGTCACGCACACGCGCCCCGTGTGCTGCACGCTGTTTCGCACCGTCTCGTTCGCGAATAGGTCGAGCTTTTGCTGGAGGTCGCCCGAGACGTTCACCGCGCCGGCGGCGCCGAGGATGTCCGAGAGCCCGGCCCGGCGCACGTGGCGCGAGATGATCTTGGCGGCGAGACACAGGTCGTACAGCAAATTCGACAGCTCCCCCGTCGCCTCCGGGTAGAGCCGCTCCTGCTCCATGATGAACCGCTCAATCGTGATGACTTCGGATCCGTTCACCATGCCCATCCGTCGAGAAGGTGATCGTGCCGCTCTGGTCGGTCCGGAATACCGTGACGCCGTGTCGCGCGAGCCGGGCGAGCACGTCGGGCGCCGGATGACCGTAATTGTTGTGCCGGCCCACGCTGATCACCGCGGTGCGCGGCTCGAGCTCGTCCAGCCACTCGTCCGACGTTGCGCTCCTCGAGCCGTGATGGCCGACCTTCAAGAGGTCCACCCGACCCACCGTCCCCACCAGCCGGCTCTCGACCGGAAGCCCCGCGTCGGCCTGGAAGAGGAGCCGCACCGTGCCGTACCTCACCCGCAGCACGACGCCATGCTCATTCACGTCGAGCGGCAGCCGGAGCCACAACGAGTCGGGGCTCAGCACTTCGAGCACCACGCCGTCTACTTCGACCCGGTCCCCCGCACGCGCGGGATGCCACCGCGCCCCCGAGGCCTCGACACCGGCGAGAAACTCGAGATACAACGGCCGGCCCAGGGGCTCCCCCGGCTCGAGCACGAGCTCCGGATCGAAGGCCTCGACGACGGCCGGCAGTCCCCCCAGGTGATCGGCGTCGCCGTGGGTCGCAACGAGCACCGCGACCCGCCCCACGCCCTGGCCACGCAAGAAAGGGACCACGACCCGCCGCCCCGCATCCCGCTCCGGGGTCCGGGGACCCCCATCGATCACGATCCAGCGACCGTTGGGCGTCCGGAGGGCCGCCGCGTCGCCTTGGCCGACGTCCAGAAAATGTACCGTCAAGCAACGGCAATCGTCGAGGGAGATGACGTCACGAAACGTCGTCGTGACGAACACCGTGCTCACGAACGCTACGCGCGCGGCGATCAGCCACGGGCGGCGCGGGGAATTCCACAGCCACCACGCGGCGACCGCCACGGCGGCCCACACGAGCGCCGCCCGCCACCCCGCGACCATCACGACGTGACCGCCCGGTACCAGCGCGGCGCCCCGCGCCACAAGATCGAGCAGCGCCAGGCCCAGTCCCGCGCCGGCGGCGATCAGGTGTGCGGGCCCCGATGCGAGCCACGACAGCACCAGCGCCATCACCAGACCCGGCACCGCGACGCCGGCAAGGGGAATCGCGATGAGGTTCGCGAGCACGCCGATCGGCGCCACGGTGCCGAACGCGAGCGCGCTGATCGGCGCGGTAACAAGCGTGGCGGCGAGTGCGGGCGCGGCGAGGCGCGCGAGGCGCGGCGCCCGAGCGAACGCGCGGCCCGCCCAGACCACCGCGCCCACACCCGCCACCGACAGCCACGCACCCACGGACTCGAGCGCCCACGCGTCCTGTACCAGCACAGCCAGAGCCGCGAGCGCCACGACGCCGCGCGGCGCGACCACGCGCTCGCGCAGGCGCGCCACCTCCACCAGCACCAGCATCGCTCCCGCCCGCACCGCCGGCGCCGGGAAGCCGAGCAGCCAGAGATAGCCGAGCAGCAGGACGGCCGTCGCGCCGAACCGGGCAGGTGGCGCGAGGGGAAACTTGCGCAGGATGAGCGCGAGCCAGGCGGCAATAAATCCGACGTGCAGCCCGGAGATGGACAGGAGGTGCGCGAGGCCCGAGCGCACATAGCGCTCGCGAATGTCGGAATCGAGTCTCGCGTTGGGAGCGAACACGAGCGCGTTCACGATCGGCGCGCGTGCGCCGAAGAGCTCAGTGCTCTTCGCGGCGAGTGCATCGCGCAGCGCGCCCCGCCCGCGCGGCACGGGATCCAGCACGCGCATCCGCCGCACCACGAGCAGAACCCCGCTCCACTTCCCTGCCACCACCCACGTCGTCCCGCCGCGGGCGGCATGGTCTTCGGGCCAACGCAGGCGGACCGAGCCGCCGCACGTCCCGGGAAGCACCTCGGCATCCACGATCCCGCCTTGTGCCGGCGCGGGATCCGCGAGCCGCGCGATCACCGCGCGCGTGTGCCCTTCCCCGGCCCTTCCCCCGGCCGCCCACCGGCCTGTGCATGTGGCGTCCCGCTCCCGGACCGCCGCCGTGCCCCAGAGCATTCCCGCCACGCCCATGATCCCCACCGCCCCGCCGAGCGGCGCGCGCGCGGCGAGCCAGCCCGAGGTCGCGACCAGCGACACGGCCACACCCCACAACGCCGCACCCGGAAACACAAAGGGGTCGAGCCCCGCCCACAGGCCGACCCCGAACGCTACGGCAAGAAAGAGAATCGGCGGCCGCATCGCGCGCCGCCTAGCGGATCACATCAGCTGCACCGGCTTCGCCCCGCAGCGCGGCGCCAGCCCCACCTTGCGGAACCCCTCGAGCAACGCCACGTCCAGCTTGGCTTTCTCCTGATCGCTGTCCAGTCGCAGCTCCACCAGCACTTCGCCCTGGGGCGTGGACACGTAGTTCGGCGCGAGGCGATTGAGCGCGAACACGAGGACATCTCCGCGGCACGTCTCGCAGCCGCAGAACCGGGGCAACTGGGGACGCAGCTTCGCATATTCCCGCTGCACGACCTCGAACGTCACGTTCGTCACCCCACGACGGCGAGCTCCTCCCCCCTCCCCCTCCCCCTCCCCTGCACCCGCCCGAGCGGGACGGCCGTGAAGGTCGAGCCCGTGGTGCCCGTGAAGCGCACGTCGTGGTATCCGCCGATCCAGGTGTCGGGGCCCGGAATGAGCGCCACTTTGTTGGTGCGAGTGCGGCCCTGCAGCAGGTCACCTCGCTTGGCCCATCCCTCGACCAGCACTTCGTGCGTGCTGCCGACCAGGGCGACGTTCCTCCGGCGCGCAATGCCCCGCACGGCAGCGACCAGACGCTCGAGGCGGTCTCCCGCCACGGCGTCGGGCACGGGATCCTTGAGCCGGGTTGCGGGCGTCGCTTCGCGCGGCGAGTACTTGAAGGTGTACGCGTCGTCGAACCCCACCAGCTCGACCAGCGATAGCGTCTCCTGGAAATCGTCTTCAGTCTCACCGGGGAATCCGACAATGATGTCGCTCGTGAGGGCGATGCCGGGGACGGCGCTGCGGAGGGCTGCAACCAGCTCGAGATAACGGTCCCGATCGTAGCGTCGCAGCATCCGCTTGAGGACGCGCGACGAGCCGCTCTGCACCGGGAGGTGCACGTGCTCGCACACCGCGGGTGTCTCGGCCATGGCCAGGATGGCGCGCTCGCTGAAGTCCGTGGGATAGGGCGACGTGAACCGCAACCGCCGCAGGCCCGGGATGCTTCCCACCGCGCGCAACAGGTCGGCGAAGTCGTGCGTGCCGTCGTCGTAGCTGTTGACCGTCTGGCCAAGGAGCGTCACCTCAGTGGTGCCGGCGCGACCGAGATCGGTCACCTCGCGCACCACGTCCTCCAACTTGCGGCTCCGCTCGGGCCCCCGCGTCATCGGAACGATGCAGAACGTGCACCGATAATCGCAGCCACGCTGCACGGTCACGAACGCCGACGCCGCGGCCTCCCGCACCGGGGGGATATCCTCGTAGTGCTCCCAGCGCTTGAACACCACTTCAGCGCTCCGTTCCCCGGCACGCGCCCGCGCGATCAGCTCGGGCAGCCCGCGATAGCCGTCCGGCCCGACCACCAGGCCCACCTGCGGCACCCGTTCGAGCAGCCGGGGCCCAAGGCGCTGCGCCATGCAGCCGACCACCCCCAGCACACCATCCGGTCGCTTGAGACGCTTCAGCTCGCCTATGCGTGACAGCACCTTTTGCTCGGCATGGTCGCGTACGGCACACGTGTTGACCAGCACGACGTCCGCTTGTGCCGGATCGTCGGTACGCACGTACCCGTCGCGCACCAGCACGCCGAGCATCAGCTCGGAGTCCGACACGTTCATCTGGCAACCGTAGGTCTCGATGTAGATGCGCGGCATGGTCAGCGAACCGTCACCTCGAAGCGGGGACGACCGTTCCATTCGTCCGTCGGAAGATAGACCGAAAGGTAGTCCTCCGTCAGCACCTCGATCTTCCCCTCGCCCCGGCCACACATCACGCCGTCGGCTCGTTGCCCGCGTCGGCGCGCGCGATGGACTCGTGCCTTGGCCTCCCCGCGCTCGCGCAGCTCGCGCGCGCGGTCGCGGATCGCGCCGGGGGGCACGCGCTCCCCCAATCGCCCCGCCGCCGCGCCGGGACGCTCGCTGTAGGGAAACACGTGCAGATAGGTGAACGGCAACGCGTCCACCAGCGCGACCGTCTGGCGGTGATCGGCGTCGCCTTCGCCGGGGAACCCCGCGATGATGTCCGCCCCGAGTCCGAACACGGGCAGTCGCTCCGCAAGCCACTCCAGCCGGGACCGGTACGACTCGACGGTGTACCAGTGGCGGCCCATTCGCCTGAGAATCCGATTCGCCCCGGATTGCAGCGGCGCGTGGAGGTGGGCCGCGAGGTGCGCGGGGGCCTCGATCAGGAGCCGGGCGATCGTGTCGTCGACTTCGGTCGCTTCGATGGACGAGAGCCGGAACCGGACCGAGGGGATGGCGGAGATTAGGGCTACGAGGAGATCACCCAGGGAGCGGAGGGTACCGCTCCCCGCTCCCCGCTCCCGGTCTTGCCCATACGTACCGATATGAATTCCGGTCAGCACTATCTCCGCATGATGCTCGGCGAGGGCGGTCGCCTCGGCCACGAGCTCGGCAATCCCCCGCGACCGATTCGCCCCCCGCGCGATGGTCGTCGCGCAGAAGGTGCAATGCTCGTCGCAGCCGTCCTGGATCTTTAATAGGCCGCGGAATCGGCCCGTCGTCCCCCCTCTCCCGGCGGGAGAGGGGGACAGGGGGTGAGGACCAGGCGCGGAGAGCGGGGACGCAAACCCCGCGGCTTGTAGCACCCGCGCCGGCTCGGCACCGCCCACCACCGCACGCACGGATGGTAGACTTGCGATGCGGCCGTCGTCGCGCGCCGCGGCGCAGCCCATCACCACCGTCTCCAGCCGGCCCCCGCGCCGCGCGAGCCGGCGGACCAGGCGCCGCAGTTTCGCTTCGCTCTCATGGGTCACGGTGCACGAATTCACCACCGCGAGGTCCGCGGCGGCCGGGTCGTCCACCACCACGGCCCCCTGGTCGGCGAACGCCTGGCGCACCAGCGCCGTGTCGTATTGGTTGGCCTTGCAGCCGAAGGTGTGGAAGTAGACGTTCACGGCCGCACGGTGAGCCCCACGAGCACGGTCCAGACGCGCTCGGTGAGCCCGCCTCCGCGACGCTCCAGCCGCTCGAGGCCGACATCGATGAGCGCCCGGCCCTGCGCGAACGCGCGTCCGGTTCCGATCGATCCCGCGGCCTCGGTGGGCGCCTTGGTCCCCGGGCCGAACGGGAACTGCCCACCTCGCGCACCCAGGCGGATCGGCATCCGGCGCGAGCCGAACTCCGCCCCGGCGGACCAGCTCCACGTGTCGAACGCGCCCGCGCCCGCGTTCGACCAGGATCGCCACGCCGCCGACGCCGCGAACCGGGCGCCCGGGCTGGGCGCGAACAACACGCCACCACCCGCCATGCGCGGCAGGTCGGTCATCGCACTCGTCGTGTCGGCCACCGTGGCGCGCAGCCGGTTGTCGCTCCGCGCCCATCCCACGATGCTCAACCCCGGGGCGAGGCCGAGGAGCACGCTCCCCGACACGCCCAACCCGTCGTAGCGCACCTCGGCGGACTGCTGCACCGTGTGGAACGTCGTGTCGTCGAACCGGCGCTCGGCCGTCTCGCGGGTCGAGCCCGCGAGCACATGCAGCGCGGCACCGATCGCGAGGCGGCGCGACACCCGTCCCGCCGCCGCGAATCGCACGTCCGCCACGCTCCCGTCGCTCGTGATTGCGTCGGTGTAGCGCTGCAGCACGCCCCGCAGCGACGAGGAGTCGCGTAACGTCACGTCCCACGATTTGTCGAGGTAGGTCGTGAACCCGGCCGCGACCGCGAGGCGCGGCCTCACCGGGCCCGCGACGCCCATCAAGGGGAAGCGGGTGGCGCGGAGTGCCGTGGTCGTGCCCCCCACCGCGACGTCGCGATGCGACGTGCCTCCTACCGCGGTCGCCGTGAGCTGGCCGATGTCGGCGAGCGGCGCTTCCGTAAGCGGCGACAACGGGTCGAACGGACCGAACGCGCCGCCGGTGGAGCGCGACCGCACCGACTCCCACCGGCCCGGCGTGCCGAGGCCGCGGATCCCGAATTGGGAGTCTTGAGCGGCCAGGCGGTCCGGCGGACTGGCGGTCAGGAGCATCGCCGCGAGGATCGCCGTCCCGACTGCCCGTCCGCCCGTCCGCCTGTCCGCCTGTATCATGGCACCCCGAAGGGGAACCGCCGCACGAACGTGACCTGCAACGTCGGACGGAACGCCGCCGCGAGGGACGGATAGAAGCGGATCTCGCCGAAGAACTGAGCTTCCGCCTGGGGGAGCAAGACGAATACCCTCGGGTGTGTCGAGTCCGCGGCCCACAGTTGCAGCAGGTTCGTCACCTCGATCTTCACCGTATCGGTGGCGCCCACGTGGATGACGGTCGTGTCGCCCAGTCGCGTGTCGATCGGGGATTTGCCGCCGAAGTCGGCGAACACAGTGCGCGCCTCGATCACAAACGAGTCGGCGGGCGCCCCCCGCGCGGCCACGGCGGGCACGAGGAACAGCGTGCCGCGGATGATCTGGGACGAATCGCTGATGAACTTGGGAAACGCGACCCGCAGCAGGCTACGTGCCGACGGCACGCCGCCCACGGCGAGCGTGGAGTCGAGCGGGGCCGGCGGCGGAGCGAACACGAAGCTCGCGAACGCCGCGCCGAGGCTGCTCGGGGTGCGCGCGACGGGAGTTCCGAGCGAGTCGACGCTGAGATACCACTGCAGCACCGGCCCGAAGGTGGTGCCCTTGCCGAACGCGATGCTGGCGAGCGTGTCGGCGGCGATGCGAATGCCGTACGCCACGGTCCCGGAATCCGTCGCGACGTAGCGCGCCGCCGCCGTGTCGAGCTTGAGCGACACCACCAGCTGGTGGCTCACCGTGTCGTCCGACACGACGCTGTCACCCGTCACCGGGTCTTTCCTTCCCGGTTGCGCGAGCAGGGTGTCGATGTTCACGGTGCGGACGAGCGAGTCGGTAAACGGGGCCGCCACGGAGCCGAAGGTGGTGCCGGAATCGATCGTGATCGGCAGCCGGTAGAACTGCAGCCGGAGGTTGTGCGTCGCGGTGTCGCGCCGCAGAAGGACGAGCTTCAGCCGGGCGGAGTCGGCGCCGAGGATCGGACCGGTCGAGGTATCGGCGCTCGAAATCCGGAAGCGCGAGCCGTACCCGTTGATCCGGAAGATCGGCCGGCCGTCCAGCGTATCCGTCGCGCCGGGGATATGCGCCGCGAGCATCTGGGCGGCCTCCTGGGCGAGCACGTAGCCGCGGTACGACGAGTCCCGGTTGATGCTGCTCGTCAATAGCGTGTCGACGATGGTGATCTGACCCGAGGGACAGAAATCCGGACACTGGCCCGGCGCCGTGAGCCGCTCCACGCACGCCGCGACGAGCAAGGCGACGCCGATCAACGCGAGCCGGCGCCCCGTCACTTGGTGAGCGTCGCTTTCGCGAACGCATCGGGCAGGAGGTCACGCAGTACCCAGCGCCGTTCGGTCTTCGGCCCCACGGCGATCACCTGGAGGTCGAGCCCGAACTCGGCGAGCAGCTGGCGGCACGCGCCGCACGGCGACGCCGGTGGGTCCACGTCCGTCGCCACGACGATGTGGCTGAACCCCCGCGCCCCGTCCGCGATCGCGGCGCCGATCGCCATCCGTTCGGCGCAGATGGTGAGTCCGTAGGAGGCACTCTCGACGTTCGCCCCGACGAACACGCGGCCGTCGGCTGCCTCGAGCGCCGCGCCCACCCTGAACTTACTGTAGGGGCAGTACGCGTTCTTCTGCACCTCGCGCGCACGCCGCACCAGCTCGGCGCTCACGACCAGACTCCCGAGAGGAACGACGTCCCCGCCGCGAGCGGCGGCGCCACGCCGAAGTACTCGGCGACGGTCGCGCCCATGTCCGCGAACGTACTCCGCTCCCCGAGCGCCGTCGGCCGCACCCGCGGGCCCAGCGCCAGGATCGGCACCGCTTCACGCGAGTGGTCCGTCGACGGCGTGGTGGGGTCGTTCCCGTGGTCGGCGGTGAAAATGATCAGGTCATCTCCCTTGATGCGCGCCTCGAGCCGGGGAATCCAGGCGTCGAGCTGTTTCAGTCCTTCATGAAACCCCGGGACGTCGTTCCGGTGCCCCCAGGTCTGGTCGAACTCGATCACGTTCACGAAGATGAACCCCGCCACTGTGTCATCCAAAGCCCGCTCGATCATGCGGTAGGCGTCCGCGTTGGTCGCGGTGTGCTCGCTCGTGATGTTCCGCCCCGCGAACAGATCGTCGACCTTGCCGATCCCCAGCCGCGGAATCCCTGCCGCAGCGAGCCGGTCGAGCAACGTCGTCCCCACGGGCTCGATCGAAAAGTCCCTGCGGCGCGGCGTGCGCTGGTACGCGCCGGGCTTCCCGGTGAAGGGCCGCGCGATCACGCGGCTCACGGCGTGCTCCCCCACCAACAGGTCGCGCGCGGTGGCGCACGCCCGATACAGCTCCTCCAGACCAACCGTTTCTTCGTGCGCCGCGACCTGGAAAACCGAGTCGGCCGACGTGTATACGATCCACTTCCCGGTCCGCTGGTGCTCCTCCCCCAGCTCGGCGATGATCTGCGTGCCGGACGCCGCCTTGTTGCCCAGCCACCCACGAGCCGTGCGTCGCGCGAACTCGTCCAACAACGACCTCGGAAACCCGCTGGGATAGGTGCGGAACGGCCGCTCGAGTATCACCCCACAGATCTCCCAGTGGCCGGTGGTCGAGTCCTTTCCCTGCGATCTGGGAAGGGCGACCCCGTATGCAGCCGTCGGCCCAAGAAACTCAGGGGTCAGGCCGAGAATCGGTCGGCACAAACCCAGGCCGAGTCGCTCCAGATTCGGCAGCCTGAGCCCCCCGACCGCCCGAGCTACGTTCCCGAGTGTGTCGCTCCCCGCGTCCCCATAGACAGCCTGGTCGGGACACGAACCGATGCCCAGCCCGTCGAGCACGATGATGGCGGCGCGCTTCAATCGTAGATGCGCGGCAGCCGGGGACCGAGCCCCGTCAGGAGCTCGTGCTGCAACGTGCCGCTCCAAGCAGCGAACTGGTCCAGCGTGTTCGCCAGCCCGTCCACCTCACCGACCAGGGTCGCCACATCACCCACGGCGGCGCGTCCGTCGCCCACGTCCACCATCGTCAAGTCCATCGTCACGAGCCCGACCACGGGACAGCGCGCTCCGTTCAGGAGCACCGTCGCTTCGCCCTTCAGTCCGAGCGAGCGACGCACCCCGTCGGCGTAGCCGATCGCCAGCGTGGCCACGGTCGTGTCGCGCGGCGCGGTCCAAGAGGCGTTGTAGCTGACGCTCTCGCCGCGCCGCACCCGGCGCACGCTCACCACGCGCGCGCGCAGCGCAATCACCGGCTTGCCGCTCGGCAACCCTTCGCCGACCGATGCCCCGTACAGCGAGATCCCAGGGCGGACCGCATCGAATGCGAACGCCTTGCCGCGCAACGCCGCCGCGCTATTCGCCACGTGCAGCAGCGCCGGCCGGCGCGCGAGACGTCCCACTGCGGCTGTGAAGCGCTCCAGCTGCGCCTCGGCCGAGCCGTCGCGCCGGTCGGCCGAGTGAAAATGGGTGTAGCAGCCTTCGAGGTACGGCGTGTCCAGCAGGTCCGCGATTGGCTCGATCTCGTCCCAGCGCACGCCCGAGCGACTCATCCCCGTGTCGATCTCCAGGTGGAACGCGCCGCCCCCCGCCCCC